>Ga0272443_10002743_pt1 | contig 21856 bp, 18 predicted proteins | sample SSMAcet12_FD_193581 | JGI IMG/M metagenome (GOLD analysis project Ga0272443, IMG submission 193581) | Marine sediment archaeal communities from Little Sippewissett salt marsh, Falmouth, MA, United States - SSM-Acet-12 | ecosystem: Environmental > Aquatic > Marine > Wetlands > Sediment ...
AAAAGAGTATCTGCAGCCTATTGTCGAAGAGGGGACCGGTGTTGCGGCAGCCGTGAAAGGGGTCACTGTCGGGGGTAAGACAGGAACGGCTCAGAAGCTGAGTAACGGCAACTACAATAGAGGTCCCCGAAGCTATATCGCGTCGTTTGTCGGCTTTTTTCCTGTAGACGAACCGCGGATCGCTGCCATTATCGTGGTTGACGAGCCTCAGTCCGCATACTATGCAAGTACCGTCGCTGCGCCGTCGTTTGCACGCATCTGTACCCGTATGATTGCCTGCTCAGAGGATCTCAAGGCCGATCTCGGCATGACTGCTCCTGAAGCGGTGGTTCTTGCTGCCAGCAAGAGTGTTGCCGTTCCTCTCCTGACCGGTCTGAAAGCCAGGGATGCGGAAAAGCTCTTGATATGGAATGGCCTCGATATCAGTATGAACGGAGACCGGGAGGGAGTTGTGGTTGAACAGGATATTGCGGCAGGTTCGATGGTGGAGCCCGGAAGCCGGGTACGGGTCGGACTTTCGGCTCAGGAGAATCAGGACCCCGGCAGTAAATCATCGGTAATGTAGTGGTGAACAAGGTGTTGTTATGATGACGTTGGAAGATCTTATCGGATTGCTTGATCCGCTCGAATATCTTGCCGGCAGAACCCCGCTGAAAGAGGTTCATGCCCTGACTGCGGACTCGCGTCAGGCTGTTGAAGGAGGAGCGTATTTTGCCCTTCGGGGGTATGTCACCGACGGGCACCGCTTTATTTCGGACGCTCTTTCGAAAGGGGTCGGGGTTGTTGTATGCGAGGAAATTCCTGTATCAGTCGATGAGCGATGCTGCTATATCAGGGTTGCTGACTGCCGGACTGCATTGGCGGCTGCTGCGGCTGAATGGTTTGGGCACCCTGCATCTTCTCTCCGGGTTATCGGTGTGACGGGGACAAACGGAAAAACGACGACTGCCCGACTGATCAGGACTATGCTCGACAGGTCAGGCGTAAAGACTGGTTATATCGGCACCGGACAGGCTCTTATCGGGGACGAATCGATCGTTCTGGAGCGCACGACCCCGGAAGCGATGGATCTTCATGCGCTCTTCAGGAAAATGGTCAATTGCGGTTGCGAGGCGGTTGTTATGGAGGTATCTTCTCATGCGCTTGTGCTGCATCGAACAGAAGGGATTTCTTTCTACGGAGCGGTTTTTACCAATCTGACACCGGAGCACCTTGATTTTCACGCAACGATGGACGAGTATGGCAGTGCCAAGCAGATCCTGTTCCGGCAGGTTGCGCCGGACGGGTTCGGTATCGTCAATGCCGATGATGCATGGGGCTCTATGATGGCAGGGGCATTCAGCGGAGCCAGGTTATTCTGCTGTACGGTTGGTTCTCAGGTTTTCGGCTGCACGAACGGTTCGGTTGTTCGGGCTCGCGATATCGAAGCCCGGATGGATGGCAGTTCTGTCACGGTACAGATGAATGGGCGGGCATGTCGCGCGTCGTTTCTGCTGCCGGGGTTATTCAATGTCATGAACATGCTCGAAATCCTGTCGGCAGGAGTTGCTATGGGTCTCTCTCTTGAAACGGCGGCAGCGTCTGTTGCCGATGTTGTTTCGGTTGAAGGGCGTATGGAGCCTGTCAGCGATGATGGCGGTTTGTTTTCCGCAATCGTGGATTACGCTCATACGCCGGATGCCCTTGAAAAAGTGATCGGGGCCCTCAACGAGGTGCGTCCGGCAGATTCTTCGCTGATTGTGGTTTTCGGATGTGGCGGGGATCGCGATCGCTCGAAGCGCCCCTTGATGGGCGGGATTGCCGCGGCCGGGGCGGATCATGTCATTCTCACGTCGGATAATCCAAGAAGCGAGGATCCTGAAGAGATTTTGGATGCGATTGCTTCCGGAATCACCGAAGGCAGCTTCATGCGTATTGCCGACAGGGCCGATGCTATTGTTTGCGGGGTTCAGATGCTTCGTCCGGGAGATCTTCTGCTGATAGCGGGTAAAGGCCATGAGTGTTATCAGGAGAGCGGAGGCCGGAAGAGCTATTTCTCCGATCGTGAGGTCGTTGCACGAGCGCTTCAGGAGCGCGCTGATTGAGAGGGGAGCTCTCTTACTTGTCGTGAGCGAGCTGAAGACAAGGCGGACGGCGCACAGAAACCGGAATCCCGACAAGTCGGGATGAGGATTTCGAGCACCGACCAACGACGTATTCGGGCCGCGCAACAAATTTATAGAGGAGCCCTGGAGTAACCGAGTAAATGAAAGGTGTATTTTCATGGGGATGTGTTTGACAAAGGATGATCTTGAATCGGTTGGCACTCCTGCCGGCTTTGCTCTGGGTGAAGCGGTGGAGTGGTGTGATCCATCTGTTTCAATCGATTCAAGAGATATCAGGAGCGGCAGTATTTTCTTTGCTCTGAAGGGAGAGCGGACAGATGGTCATGAGTATGTCTCCCTCGCGTTCAAAAGCGGGGCGTGTTGTGCTGTGGTCAACAGGGAGTGGTACAGCAGGCATGCTGAATCCGTTCATCAGGAGGGTTGGCGATATCTTGTGGTGCACGATACCGTTCGGGCCCTGCAGCAGCTTGCCTCGATCTATCGGAGCAAGTTCAGCATTCCTGTTATCGGTATCGGCGGCAGTAATGGTAAAACGACAACCAAGGAGATGACCGCAGCCGTTCTCGGGACGACATACAAGGTGCATATGAGCAAGGGAAATCTCAATAACCATCTCGGTGTGCCGCTCACGCTTTTCGGTTTACGCGATACCCATGATCTTGCGGTTGTCGAAATGGGAATCAATCATCCCGGAGAGATGGAACTGCTCACCTCCATTGCCCGTCCCGACTTCGCTCTCCTGACAAATATCGGTCATGAACATCTCGAGTTTCTTGGCGATCTGGATGGAGTGGCTGAGGCTGAGACGGTGCTTTACCATGATACCATCATGCGTGGCGGAACGGTTTTTGTCAATACCGGCGACGCACGGCTTCTTGCTGCGGCTCGCGAGATCCAAAATCGTGTTGACTACGGTCCTGAGCGGGACGGGAACCTGATCTGGCCGGAGAAGATTGTGCTTGATCCCGCTGGCAGGACGACCTTTACTCTTTGCACTGCTTCCGGAAGCGTCAGCCTGATGCTTCATTTTTCCGGACGTCACAATGTTGATAACGCCGTTGCTGCCGCTGCTGTCGGGAGCTGTTTCAATGTTCCTCTGAACGCTATCGCAGAAGGTCTCGGGTCGCTTGTGCCTGCCGATGGGTGGAAACGGCTTGAGTTTATTGAGGCTGGCGGGATAAGGATTTTCAACGATACCTATAACGCCAATCCCGATTCGGTTACGATGGCGCTGAAAACCGTTTGCGAGATCCCCTGTTCCGGCCGTCGGGTCCTGGTCTTTGCCGATATGCTTGAACTTGGAGAGGCTTCAGATGCCGAGCACCGCCGGATGGGAGCGCTTGTTGCTCAGTTGCCGTTCGACGCTGTCTATACCTATGGAGAGCATGCGGCATTGAGCTGTCTCTCTGCCGGACCGAAGTGCAGGGGTCATTATACCAGTCACGCGCATTTGCTCGATGCACTGAAGGCGTATCTCTCTCAGGACGACCTTCTTCTTCTTAAAGGGTCGAGAGGGATGAGGCTCGAACTGATAGCTGAAGGCCTTCGAGCCACCGACAAGTAGAAAGAATTATTTTTTTCAGAAAATCTCTATCATGCTCTATTACCTGTTACAGTATATCAACGACGTTTTTGATCCACCGGGTTTCGGTGTTGTCGAATATATCACCTTCAGGGCCAGCGCGGCCGCTATTACCTCCCTGCTTATCACGATCTTTGTCGGTCCGAGGCTGATCGCCTACCTGAAGAGAAAATATATTGAACCGATCAAGGAGGAGGCTCCCCCGGAACATCGCAAGAAGAAAGAGCTTCCTACGATGGGAGGGACGCTGATTATTTTTTCCATTCTTGTTTCAGGGCTGCTCTGGTCGCGTTTCAATGACCCGTATGTCTGGCTTATTCTTCTGGCTATTCTCTGGATGGGGACTATCGGTTTTATTGACGACTACCGCAAGGTGGTTCTGAAAATCAAAGGGGGGCTTGCTGCCCGCTACAAACTGATCGGGCAGGTATCGCTTGGCCTGGTGGTTGGTCTCTATACCTGGTATGACCCGGCTTTTTCAGTACTTCAGTCGCAGACGACGGTTCCTTTTTTTAAGAATCTGACGATCAACTACGGGATTTTCTATATCCCTCTGGTCGTGTTTATTATCACAGCGGTATCCAACGCGGTCAACCTGACCGACGGACTTGACGGCCTGGCTTCCGGAGTTTCGGGTATCGTGGTCTTTGCCCTTGGCGGATTTGCCTATCTTACAGGCAATACGGTGTATGCCGACTACCTCAATATCAACTACATTTCCGGTGCCGGCGAGGTGGCGATCCTCAGCATGGCGATTGCAATGTCGTGCGTCGGATTTCTCTGGTTCAATTCGCACCCTGCAGAGATTATCATGGGCGATACGGGATCGCTTGCTCTCGGAAGTGCTATCGCGGTCATCGCTCTTCTTATCAAGCAGGAGCTGCTTCTGCCCGTGCTTGCCGGAACCTTTCTTCTCGAAACTCTTTCGGTTTCGCTCCAGGTGGCATGGTTCAAGTTCACCCGCTGGCGTTTCGGAGAGGGGCGCAGGATTTTCCTGATGGCGCCGCTGCACCATCATTTTCAGCTCAAAGGATGGGCTGAGGAGAAAATCGTCATCCGTTTCTGGATCATCACCCTGTTGTTTTTTCTCACCAGTCTTATGACGCTGAAACTGCGCTGATGCATACTGCTCCGCTACAGATCGAGGGTGCCAGGGTAAGCGTCATCGGCGCCCGGCGCAGCGGCATCGCAGCTGCACTGCTCATGCGTGAACAGGGTGCGTCGGTGTTTGTCAGCGAGCGGGGCGCTCTCGTGCCCGGCGATAGGGAGTTGCTTGCTGAAAAAGGGATCGATACCGAGCAGGGCGGACATACCGGGAGGGTGTATGATGCTGATTTCTGTATCGTCAGTCCGGGAGTGCCGCTTACCGCTCCGGTGATGCAGTCTCTGCGCGCACGCGATATCGCCGTTTACAGCGAGATCGAGGCGGCTTCATGGTTTTGCCCTGCACGCATCATTGCCGTGACCGGTACGGATGGAAAGACAACAACGGCAACGTTGATCGCGGCTATCTGTGCCGACCACGCTCTTGCAGCAGGGTATCGTGTTTTCAGCGTCGGCAATATCGGCGTTCCCTTTTCTTCCATGGTCGGCTCGATGGCTTCCGGGGACATCGCCGTCGTTGAAGTGAGCAGCTACCAGCTCGAAGGGTGCACCTGGTTTCGGCCGGATATCGCTTTGATGACCAATATTACTCCGGACCATCTCGATCGTTATGACGGCAGCATGAGGCTCTATGCAGAAGCTAAATACAGAATTTTTTCACGTCAGAGGCAAGACGATACCCTGATTGTGAACGCTGATGATCCGATACTCCGACAACGGTTCGAAGAACGGCTGGGCGTTCTGCCTCAACTGGCGGCGTTTGGTCTGGATGCCGGGCGTACCCGGGCGTTTGCCGCCTCAGGAGCGGTGACAGAAGGCGGATGGATCACTCTGTTCAAGTCCGGAAGCCTTGATGAGCGGGTTATTGCTCATGAGGATCTCCTCAAGCGCGGGTTCATGGGGAGGCATAATCTTTCAAATGCGCTTGCTGCAGCGCTGGCCGCTGACGCTGCCGGGGTTCCGCTCTCGTCGATAAAACGGGCGCTGAAGGCTTTCGGGGGCGTCGAGCATCGTCAGGAGTATGTGTGCGAAATTGATGGGGTTATCTGTATCAACGATTCCAAAGCCACCAATCTCAATGCAATGCGTCAGGCTCTGGAAGCGGTGAGCGGACCCGTTGTGCTTATTGCCGGAGGCCGAGACAAAGATGGCGACTACCGTGAACTTCGTGATCTTGTCGCCTCGAAGGTTGAGATGCTTGTTGCTCTGGGGGAGGCGGCAGATCGTTTTACCGGTGCATACGGCGACAGTGTTCCTGCTGTTACGGCCGGATCGCTTCGGGAGGCGGTTCGGCTGGGGCTTCAGCATGCCCGGCGTGGTTCGACACTGCTTTTTTCCCCCGGCTGTTCGAGTTTTGATATGTTTGATAATTTTGAGCATCGTGGAGCGATGTTTAAATCAATTCTCAGGGAGTCGACCCTATGAGCCACAGCGATACTGCATATGGCGCAGGGCATCTGCCGCTTCAGGGTGGAGCAGAGGAGCCGCTGATCGGGAGAAATATCGCGGGAAAACTGCTGCTGTTTATTGTTTTTCTTCTGATGTGCATCGGCATTCTCGTCGTCTACAGCAGCGGGGCTGCATGGGCGGAGATGAAGTTTTCCAATCCGGAGTACTTTCTCTGGCGTCAGGTGTTTTTCACGTTTCTCGGTCTCGGAACGGTGCTTCTGTTTGCTTCGATTGATTACCGTGTGTTCAGAAAGTTCAGCAAGATGCTGCTCTTTTTCAGCATTATTCTGTTGGCGATGCTGCTTCTTCTGAAAGCAGCAGGAGTCATCAAAGGGGCGGCACGGTGGATCCCCCTTGGTCCTCTGAATTTTCAGGTTTCTGACTTTGCCAAATATGCGCTGATCTTTCATTTTGCCCGTTTTATCAGCGATAAGCAGCATGTGATCAAGGACCTCAATAACGGCTATTATCCTCTCCTGACCATGCTCCTGACGGTCGTGACGCTGATTGCCGTCGAGCCTAATTTCAGCACGGCTTCACTGGTGGCCCTTATCGGATTTCTGATGATGTTTCTCGGCGGGGTGCGCGTCAAGCATCTGCTGGTGACGGCGATTCCTCTGCTCCCGGCGGCAGGAATTTTTGCTATTGCTCAGCCCTACAGGGTAAAAAGGCTTGTTTCTTTTTTTCTCGGGGGCGATGAATCACATCTCAGTTACCAGGTCTACCAGGCGCTTATCGGTCTCGGCAATGGGGGATTGACCGGCCTCGGGATCGGCGCAAGCAAACAGCGGGAGCTTTTTCTGCCGCTTTCCTACAACGATTTTGTGTTTGTTGTGATTGGAGAAGAGTTCGGGTTTATCGGAGCCGTGGGGCTGCTCCTGCTCTTTGTTATCTTTTTTATCTGCGGTCTGCTGATTGCAAAACATGCAACCGATGCATTCGGCCGCTACGTTGCACTGGGGATCACGGCTGCGATTGTGCTCTACGCTTTCATCAATATAGCCGTTGCATCACATCTGCTTCCGACGACGGGGGTCGCGCTTCCTTTTATCAGTTACGGCGGTACCGCGCTGCTCTTTAACTCGATCGGGGTCGGTATTCTGGTCAGTATTTCAAGAAACCGCAAACAGCAGGATCTGCAAGATTCAGCCGAGACTATGGAGGGTCAGGGGATATGAATATTCTGTTTGCAGGAGGAGGGACCGGAGGGCATCTCTATCCGGCAGTTGCCATGGCAGAGCGCCTCGAGCAGCTCTATCCGGGGACGACCGTCGCTTTTGTCGGTACCGAGCGGGGCATCGAGGCGACCGAGATTCCGCGCCTCGGTTACCGGCTGCATCTGCTTGACGTCAGAGGGTTCCGGCGGGGCTTTTCCTTTTCAGATATGCTCAATAACGCAGGAGTGCTTCTTGATTTTGTTCGGGCTGTCGTCAAGGCTGCCGGGATTATTCGTGCCGAACAACCCGATGTTGTCGTCGGGACAGGCGGGTTTGTCAGCGGCCCGCTGCTTGCCGCGGCAGAGCTGATGGGGCGCAAGACACTTATTCAGGAGCAGAACGCTTTTCCCGGGGTGACCACCCGGTTTCTTGCTGCATTTGCGACTGAAGTGCATCTTTCATTCGAAGAGAGCCGGAAATTTTTTCGGCGAAAACAAGGTGTTTTCGTGACCGGTAATCCTGCAAGATCGTTTACAGGGATTGATCAGGCAGAGGCTCAGTCTTTTTTCGGTCTTCAGCCCGGTCTGCCGACGCTGCTTGTTTTCGGGGGAAGCAGAGGTGCCCGTTCGATCAATAATGCGGTGAAAACATGGATTTCCGGTGCGGCTGGCAAGGCCAATATTATCTGGCAGACGGGCAGCCTTGATGACGAACGTCTTCGAAAGGAGGTAGAGCCGTCCGCTACGCTCTGGATCGGGCCCTATATCAATGACATGCGTATGGCCTATGGCGCGGCTGATCTCGTGCTCTGCCGGGCAGGTGCTTCGACGCTGGCAGAACTGACCAACCTCGGAAAGGCTTCGGTACTTGTTCCCTACCCTTATGCTACCGGAAACCATCAGTTTTTCAATGCCAAAGCGCTGGTCGATGCAGGTGCTGCCGAGCTTGTCGCCGATGCCGATATCGCTCTCGATCAGTCGCGAACGAAGGTTTTCAGCATTCTTGCCGACCCGGAGCTCCGTCTGCGCATGAGGGAAGCCTGCCGCAAGGAGGGACGGCCGGAGGCCGCTTTGGATCTTGCAGGAAGAATTGCCGGGCTGGCTAACATTAAGTGAGGAAACAGGGTGGAATTAGGAAAAACAAAATGTGTGCATATCGTCGGAATCGGCGGAGCTGGAATGAGCGCAATTGCTGAACTGCTCTTGAAATCGGGGTTTACCGTCACCGGTTCGGATTTGAGCTCCGGAGAGGTGACTGATAAACTGTCGGAGCTCGGCGCCGAGGTCTATAAGGGGCATAGTGAAGGGAATGTAGGTGCTTGTGATGTTGTTGTCTACTCCTCTGCCGTCAGGCCGGAGAGCAATGTCGAGATTCTGGCAGCCGAGAAAAAAGGGATCCCGGTTATCAAGCGCGACGAGATGCTCGGGGAGCTCATGCGTTTCAGAAGCGGGGTCTGCGTTGCCGGTACACATGGCAAGACCACAACGACGGCCATGATTGCCACCATGCTGATCGAGGCGGGCGAATCACCGACGGTGATGATCGGAGGGATTTCCGATTACCTTAAAGGCAGCACGGTTGTCGGCAATGGTAAATATATGGTGATCGAAGCTGATGAGTATGACCGGGCTTTTCTGAAGCTGACACCTTCCATTGCGGTCATCAACAGCCTCGAAGCCGAACATGCCGACACCTACGCCACGCTTGACGAGCTGCGCGATGCCTTTATCGATTTCGCCAACAGCGTGCCTTTCTACGGCAAGGTGATCTGCTGTGTCGACTGGCCGGAGGTGCGGCGGATCGTATCGGGCTTCAACCGTCGTTATTCCACCTATGGCATCGACGAAACCGCCGATCTTATGGCCAGGGATATTCGTATTGAAAAAAACGAGACATTTTTTTCAGTCGACTATATGAGAAGCCATCTGGCCGATTTCCGTATTGCCGTTCCCGGGCGCCATAACGTTCATAACGCACTTGCTGCCATTGCGGTAGGGCTTGAAATGGGCCTGCCGGTAGAGCGTCTTGTTTCGGGTCTGGCGGCTTTCAGCGGCATGCGTCGCCGGTTTCAGATCCGTTATACATCTCCGGACGGACCGATCATTGTCGATGACTATGCTCATCATCCTTCAGAGGTGAAAGCCGCTGTCAAAGCGGCAAAGGCCGGTTGGCCGGAGCGGGAGGTCATTGCGGTTTTTCAGCCCCACCTCTATTCCAGAACGGCTGATTTTGCCGGTGAGTTCGGATGGGCGCTTTCGGGTGCCGACAGGGTTTGCGTCGCGGGGATCTATCCTGCACGAGAAGACCCGGGGGATTTTCCCGGGATCTCAGGGGAGCTCGTTGCCGAGGCGGCAAGGGTTGCCGGGGCATCCAACGTCTCGTTTTTTGAAGACGGGAAGGAACTCTCCGCGCATCTTGCAGGTTACTGTGTTCCTGGAATGCTGATGCTTTTTATGGGGGCTGGTGATATTACAGGCATATCTGTCAGTATGGCGGATTTCTGCACGAAACGATCTTGAAAGGAATGGAATGCTGAGTACTGAAGAGCTGTTACGGACCATACGGGGTTCAATTAGTATCGGGGAGCCGATGAGTGAGCATACTTCGCTCAAGATCGGCGGATCGGCGGATTTTTTTATAGATCCGCTTGATCGGGACGATTTTTGTGAGGCACTCCGATTTTTCTCCCGTCATAACCTTCCCTGTACCATTATCGGCAGAGGTTCGAACATGCTGGTTCATGATGACGGTATTCGGGGGGCAGTGATCAGAACCCCTCGTGCCTTGGGGAAGCTGACTGTCAAAAAAGAGAGTGTTGTTGTTGAGGCGGGAGTTCCTCTTCCTTTGCTGGCGGAAAAAACTTTTGCCGCTTCTCTGGGAGGGATTGAACTGCTTCAGGGGATCCCCGGAACGACGGGCGGAGCCCTGATGATGAACGCCGGGGCATGGGGGCAGGAGCTGTTCGATGTTGTATCATGGGTAGAAGTGCTTCGTGACGGGACATTGATGACGCTGCAGCGGGAGGAGATCCGGTTTGGTTACAGGCATGGCGGCCTGGACGACAGTGTGATCATTTCGGCTGGACTCAAACTCAAAAAGCTCTCCGCTGCATCTGTCAGGGAGCGTTTGGTCGTTCTGCAGGAATCCAGAAAAAAGCGGATGGAGTCACAGCCTTTATCGCAGCCCAATGCCGGAAGTATATTCCGTAACCCGGATCCGGTCGGCCATCCTGAAGCAATGAGTGCCGGGAAAATGATCGATCTGTGCGGTCTCAAAGGGACCCGTCGAGGTGATGCGGTTATTTCCGACGTTCACGCAAATTTTATTGTCAACGCCGGTTCGGCAAGAGCTGCCGATATGATAGAGCTGATCTCTGTTGCGCGCAATGCGGTTCAGTCGACTTTTGGCGTTTGTCTCGATCTTGAAATCAAGCTGCTTGGATTTGAAAACGCACTCTGCTGATGCCCGATTTTGTTTTTGACGATCAGGGGGTCGAGCAGCAGGACAGCAATGACCGCGCTCAGGGACCCGGAGATTCCGGACCGTCGGGTGATGAAGGCCGACCGTCTGCACTGCATCGCTGGGGCGTTGTTGTTTTCGTCGTGGTGCTGCTTGCAGGAGGGCTTGCCGGTCTTGGGGTCTATGCTCAGCATTGGAAGCGGGGGGTCTGGGTCAGAGAGGTTATCATCAGCGGCAACACGCTGCTTCAGGATAGTGAATTATTGGGTTTTGCCGGAGGGCTGGTCGACAGGAATATGGAAAGTGTCGACAGCGCTGCCCTTGAGCGTCGTTTTATCGCGCATCCCTATATTCGCGCCGCCTCTGTCGGAAAGGAGATGAACGGGATCATCAGGGTGCAGGTGGACGAGCGGCGTCCTTTTGCAAGGATCGTATCGGAATGGATGCCGGGGATTATTGATACCGAAGGGTATGTACTGCCGTGGCGGGAGCTTCCAGCAACAGCACCACCATTGATCGATGTTTCAGGGGTGAGGGTGAGAAAAAGCGGAGCGAAAGCTCCCGTTAAAGTCGACCCGGAGGAGTTTGCTGTGCTGCAGTCCTTTCTCGATGCATTGTACGGCACGGAGTATGCACGACTGATGGTTCGGAAAATTACTTTTATTGATGGGAATAAAACGTATTTTACGGCATCCGGGTCACCGATACGTTTTCTGGTCGGCAACGACGGCAACTATAAGGAAAAGTTGAAAAAATTCGAGATATTCTGGCAAAAGGTTGTTGCAAGAAAAGGCTTTGACGCTTATGATTCGGTAGACCTGCGATTTCACGAAAGAGTTTTCGCCCGTGAACAGAATGAGTGACGCTCAACACGGGCCGGTGTCTTTCGCAGACGAGAAATATGCTGACGTAAATACCATGCAGACAAGCAATATAGTCGTAGGACTTGACATAGGAACAACCAAAGTGTGTGTTGTTGTTGCGGAGAAAGATGAGGTGGGAAAACTCAATATTCTCGGCCATGGGCGTTCTGTCTCTGAAGGGCTGCAGAGGGCGACGGTAGTCAATATCAATAAAACCGTCAATGCCATTCGTGCTGCGGTAGCTGATGCCGAACGGGAGTCGTCGATTCGCATCAAAGGGGTCAATGTCGGCATTTCAGGGGCGCATGTTCACTGCATCAACAGTAACTCGGAGATCAGCGTCAATCAGTCCGGCGTTGTGAATTCTTCGGATATCAAGCGCTTTCTTGAAAAGGCAAAAACAAATATCCGGTATCTGGATATCGATCATGAGATTATCCATGTCATTCCGCAGGAGTTTATTGTCGATGACCAGGAGGGGGTGCTTGACCCTATAGGAATGGCTGGAACCACCATGCGTGGCAGCGCCTATATCGTGGTTGGTATGAAAACCAAGATCCGCAATATCAAACAGTGTGTCGAAAAGGCAGGATTGAGCGTCAATGACATGACCTTCGAGCCGGTAGCCTCCGGGCTTGCCGTGATGAAGGAGAGCGAGCGCAAGAGCGGTGTGGTTATTATCGATATTGGAGGCGGGACCACAGAGGTCGCTATCTATATCGACGGTGCGATCAGGTTTTCCGAAGTGATCAAGGTTGCCGCAAACGATGTGACGCATGATGTCGCTTTCGGGGTCAAAGCGCTCTATGAAGTTGCTGAAGATCTGAAAATAAAGCATGGCTGTGCCTATATCAGAGATCGTTCACAGGATGAGGAGATTCTTATTCAGGGCATCGAGGGGCGTCCGCAGAAGTCGTTCCTGAAGAGTTCGCTGACGCTGATCATCGAAGCCAGAATGATGGAGATTTTCGAGCTTATCCGTGATTCCATCAAGCGTTCAGGTTACTATGAGTATCTTAATGCAGGGGCGATTATTACCGGAGGGGGCAGCCTGATTCCTGGAACTGACGCGTTGTCGACAGAAGTGCTTGGTCTTGATGTGCGAACAGGTTATCCTGAAGGTATTTCAGGTGGAATCAAGCATTCGATCAATAATCCCATGTACGCGACAGTCATGGGTCTTGTGGCGCATTCGTTCGAGGACAGGACGGAGCAGCATGATTTTGACGCAGTCGGGCCCCGAACGGAGCGGGATGCCGCTGCTGTCGGAGATGGAACTGATGAACAGACCAAGAATCAGTCCGGTAAAAAGATTGTCGATCGTTTGAAAGACTGGTGGGAAAGATTATAGGGTGATTGAGCTCTGGAGGCGAGTATAAAAGGGAGAATATGAGCTATGGCATTTGAACTGGATCCGGGTTTGTTTGAGCACGAGCAGGATATTGGCGTTTCTATCAAGGTTGTCGGGGTCGGTGGCTGTGGCGGTAACGCTGTCAACAATATGATTGACAGGAAGATTTCCGGAGTGGATTTTATCGCGTTTAACACCGACCGTCAGGCACTTCTGAATTCAAAAGCGCCTGTGCGTATTCAGATCGGTAAAAAGGCAACCAATGGCCTTGGTGCAGGAGCTGATCCTGCAAAGGGCCGTCAGGCGGCCGAGGATGATCGCGAAATCATTGCCGGCCAGCTTCGGGGTGCTGATCTTGTCTTTATTACGGCAGGAATGGGAAAAGGGACAGGAACCGGTGCTGCTCCGGTGATAGCCTCTATCGCCCGCAACATGGGGATTCTTTCTGTCGGGGTCGTGACCAGACCCTTCAATTTTGAGGGCAGGATCAAAGCAGGTATTGCCGATAGCGGTATTGCTGAACTGGGGAAGTATATAGATACCCTTATCGTTATCGAGAACGAGAGGATTCTCAGTATTGCCGAGGAAGGCATCAGCGCAACCGATGCATTTAACATGGCTAACGATGTGCTTTACCGCGCAGCTAAAGGTATTGCCGATATTATAACACGCCATGGCCATGTGAATGTGGATTTTGCCGATGTCCGCAGTATTATGTCCGGTGCAGGGGATGCTGTTATGGGGTCTGCGGCCGCTTCCGGAGACCGCAGGGCGCTGAAGGCCGCCTCGGATGCCATTACCAGTCCTTTGCTCGAAGGGGTTTCTTTAAAAGGCTCGAAAGGGGTTCTGGTCAATATGACCGGCGATGTGACCATGCGTGACATGTCAGACGCAATGAGTTATATCGAAGAGCAGGTTGGAAAGGATGCTAAAATTATCAACGGTTATGTTGAGGACCGCGATGCATCCGGCGAGATTCGTGTAACGGTCATTGTAACCGGTTTCAATCGTCAGCACCATGATGATGAGGGCGATGCAGATCATCCCTATGTCGTTGATATGCCTGGGAGCAAAACGTTACCGCAGCACTCCTTTGTCCGCCAGACCGCATCTCCGGGGTATCACGGTCAGAAACCCGACGATCTTCGTGTTCCTGCCTATATTCGCAGAAAAATTTCAATCCATGATCCTCTGGACCTTGGCAGTGGAAAGTCGCATAAGCCGCAGAACGACGAATCTGATGAGATTACCATGCCCTCTTCCCGTTCTTCCGATGACAGGATTCGAAAAGGATCCACTGATACGCCGGCTTATTTACGCCGTCGCCATTAATATACGCTCATTGTGGGGGGCTGCCTGCATATCTTTTGCATGCATGTAACCTTGTAGAGGGTATAAGGCTGTTGTTCTTTAATCGGGGTATGTTATTTTGCTGCGCTAGAGATCTTTTCCTAAATCGTAATGCACTGAATGGTGCCGGATAATGAAAATTCCTGATAAACCCGCCCGCCTGAAAGCTTCTCCGTCGTTCAGAACATTTTTGATGACCGCATTGTCCTACAGGGTCAAGCCCGGTATGGCAGCGTGGGTCCTTCATCGACTGACAGGTCTTCTTCTTGTGATCTATCTTCCTCTTCATGTTATGGGGCTTCGCTCTCTGAGTGATCCTGTTCGCTTTGAGAAGTATGTGACGCTCTATCGAAATCCGCTCTTCAAGATGGCCGAAGTTGCTCTTCTTGCTGTCGTCGCATTTCATGCGTTCAATGGTATCCGGATTCTTCTGCAGGATCTCTACTTCAGGTCCGATACTCAACGTCCTTTGTTTTATGCAGTTGTCGTGCTTACGGTGCTGGTGACTGCAGTGGTCGGTTATCCGATCCTTTCCCCGTATATTATCGCCTTGTTTATTTTTCAATAATGCAGACAGACAAGAGAAAGGTATGAATCAGTCACTTCATGAGACACCGCCGGTAACTATTTCTTCAAAGATCGAGGCGTTTGGCTGGGTGATGCAGCGCTTTACAGGTCTTGGTCTGGTGCTCTTTCTTGCCCTGCATTTCTGGGTGCAGCATATGCCGAATGGATATCTTGCGACAGCGACCGAGTACAACGATATCGTGGCTGAATTTGCGACAAAGAGTCCTGAATATGCTGAAGCTATTGCGGACGGCCATATCAAAGAGGCTCTTCCTGAAGAGCATGTCATTACCTACAGCAGCGTTGCCGCAAGGTTAGCCAACCCGTTGTGGAAGGCGATTGATATTATGCTGCTGCTTTTTGCTCTTGCTCATGGTCTCAACGGGTTGAACAATGTTCTTGTCGATTATGTTCAACGGGCAGCGCTTCGTAAGGCCCTGTTTGCAGGAAGTCTTGCCGTCTGTCTTTTCCTCTCTGTTCAGGGAATTGCCTCTATTCTTGCTGCCGGGTCTGGCGCGTAATCCGATGTAAAATTGAAGTTTATGGATGTTGTTTATCATGATGTGATCATTGTCGGCGCAGGGCTTGCCGGCCTGCGTGCAGCGGTGGAACTTGCAGGATCAGCCGATGTGGCGGTGCTATCCAAGCTGCACCCCCTTCGTTCTCATTCCGGTGCTGCTCAGGGAGGGATATCTGCAGCTCTCGGAAATGTTGAAGAGGATAACCCTGACTGGCATGCCTATGATACGATCAAGGGTTCGGATTATCTTGCTGATCAGTATGCTGTCCAGGTGATGTGCAATGACGCTCCGAGAGCGATTATCGAGATGGAGCATCTGGGAGTTCCTTTTTCCCGTCTCGATGACGGGCGTATAGCCCAGCGTCCATTTGGCGGACATACCCGGAATTTCGGTCAGGCGCCTGTTCGCAGGACCTGTTTTGCTGCGGATCGAACAGGACATGTCTGCCTGCATACGCTCTACGAGCAGTCGCTCAAGCAGGGCGTTAGGTTTTATGATGAAATTCAGGTGCTCGATCTGTGTATGGAGGATGGCTCGGTTAACGGTGTCGTTGCCATGGAGCTTCTGACCGGCCGCATAGTGCTCATGCATGCAAAAGCGGTGATGTTTGCGACCGGAGGTTATGGTAAGGCATGGAAGACGACCTCGAACGCTTTTGCCAATACCGGTGATGGTTTGGGGATCGTGCTTCGTAACGGTCTTCCTCTTCAGGATATGGAGTTTGTCCAGTTTCATCCGACAGGACTCTATCAGTTGGGGATTCTTATTACCGAGGCGGCAAGAGGAGAGGGCGGCATATTGCTCAACGGCAACGGAGAGCGGTTTATGGAACGCTATGCACCCAGTATCAAGGACCTTGCTCCGCGCGATATTGTCAGTCGGAGTATTTACGATGAGCTGAAAGCCGGCAGGGGCGCTGGTCCCGAAAAAGATCATGTGCTGTTGGACCTGACATCGCTTTCGCATGAGAAAATCGCAAGCCGTCTGCCCGAGATCGAGTCTTTTGCGAAAGTCTATCTGGGCATCGATCCTTCACGAGCGCCTATTCCTGTACTTCCTACCTGCCACTATGCCATGGGCGGCATTCCCACCTCGGTGGATGGTCGCGTTCTCGGCGATGCTGAGGGTCGTGAGGTTCCGGGTTTCTGGGCGGCAGGAGAGGTCGCCTGTGTTTCGGTGCATGGCGCCAATCGTCTCGGATCAAACTCTCTTCTGGATCTTATTGTGTTTGGCCGGCGCAGCGGAAAGGATATTGCTCAATTCCTGAAGAAGAGCGGGCCGGCGTTGCCTCTCGACATGCATGCCGCTGATCGCGTCAAGGGGGTTATCAGCACGCTTCTGGATCGTCAGAGCGGTGAATCCGTTGCCGCAGTGCGCCGTGATCTTCAGCGGGTTATGATGGATGACGTATCGGTGTTCCGCCAGGAGTCATGCCTGGCCGATGCGGTCAGCAAGCTGCGCGAACTGCAGCAGCGGGCATCGTTGATCCGGGTCAGGGACAGGACAAGAAATTTCAACCAGGAGCTTACCGACGCTCTTGAGCTGCAGCACATGGTCAATTATTCTCTGACGGTTGCGCTTTCAGCGCTCAATCGTCGTGAATCGCGGGGCGCGCACAGCAGGGAGGATTATCCCGACCGGGACGACGCCAATTGGCTGAAGCATTCAATGTGCCGTATGGATGAAGAGGGTGGCGTGCAGCTTTTTGACAGGCCTGTCGATCTCTCGTTAGCGGCGGCAAATCCTGTGTTTGTTCCGAAAGAAAGAAAGTACTGATCGTCAAACAGCGCATTGAGTGTTTGATGTTTGGTTTGATGGTTGATGTAATGAATTGTTAAGCGCGAAGCGTGATATAAAGGAGTTTATTTATGAAATACCGGACAATGTCTGCCGATGAAGCGGTTTCGGCTGTTCAGTCTGGAGACAGGATTTTTCTTCATACGGCGGCGGCGACGCCCAAGCGGCTTATCGACGCGCTTGTCAGGAGAGCCGGATCGTTGAGGGATGTTGAAATTGTCAGTCTGCATACGGAAGGGGAGGCTGACTATGTGAAGCCGGAGTATCGGGAGAGTTTCCGGCTCAACGCATTTTTTGTCGGCAGAAACGTACGGTGCGCCGTTCAGGAAGGTCTTGCTGACGCTATTCCGATTTTTCTCAGCGATGTCCCTGCGCTTTTTCACAATAATGTTCTTCCTCTGGATGTCGCTTTTGTTCATGTTTCCCCTCCGGACCGCCACGGCTATTGTTCTCTCGGGGTATCGGTAGACGCTGCTCTGGCGGCTGTACACAAGGCGAAATATGTCATTGCGCAGGTCAATCCCTTCATGCCGCGTACTCATGGCGAGGGGCTTCTGCATCTCAGTCATATCGATGCGCTGGTGGATGTTGATGATCCGCTTCCTGAAACACCGAGGCATGAGCTGACCGATATTGAACGCAGAATCGGTGAAAATGTCGCTTCGATTGTTGAGGATGGCGCGACCCTCCAGATGGGGATCGGAGCGATTCCTGACGCCACGCTTGCCGCGCTTTCAGGGCATCGCGATATCGGCGTGCATACTGAAATGTTTTCCGATGGTCTCGTCGACCTTGTTGAAAAAGGCGTGATTAACGGAAAGTACAAACGGACGCACAAGGAGATTATTGTGGCGAGCTTTCTTGTCGGTACGCGTAAACTCTATGATTTTGTCGATGACAATCCTCTTGTGGAGATGTTTCCATCCGACTATGTCAATGATACCAGGGAGATTCGTAAAAACCCCAAGGTTACAGCCATCAATAGTGCGATAGAAATAGATATGTCAGGTCAGGTTTGTGCCGATTCAATCGGACAGAAGCATTTTTCAGGTGTCGGAGGTCAGATGGATTTTATTCGAGGCGCGGCACTTTCTGAAGGAGGCAAGCCGATCATTGCGCTGCCATCGGTGACCAGAAAGGGTGCTTCGCGTATTGTGCCGATGCTTAAGCCGGGCGCGGGCGTTGTGACGACGAGAGCTCATGTTCAGTATGTCGTGACCGAGTATGGCATCGTCAACCTGCACGGGAGAAACATGCGGCAGCGGGCAGAGGCGCTTGCAAGCATCGCTCACCCGGATTTCCGGGAAGGCATTCTTCGTGCTGCGTACGATCTGTACGGGGGAAAGGCGCGCTGTTAAGTGATTGACGCAAAAAAAATGCTCCGGAACTCCGGAGCATTTTTTTTGTGCTGTATCGTTTTACCGGGAGGTTATGCCGGTTTGACGGCTTCGACGAAGAGGTGGTCGTAGCGGCGTACCATGCGTACGTCGGTAAAACCGATCTTTTCGAGAATGTGCTTGTAGTTGTCCTGGTCTTTGTAGCCGAGAACGGAGAACGGCATCCCGATACCCATGATATAGTGGCTGAGGTAGTCATAGTTCGGATTTGACGGATCATCGACGATCATGTCGAGTACCATGACTTTTCCTCCGGGGGAGAGTGCATTGAATGCTTTTGTACACATCATCTCGGTCAGCTGTTCGTTGGCTGAATAGAGAATCCGACAGAACATGACAGCGTCTGTGGCGGGATATTCGTCGCGATAGATGTCGACGGCTGCGCCTCTGAGTCTGTCTCCAAGACCTTTTTCTGCAGCGTTTTCATCGACGAGTTCGATTGCGCCGGGCAGGTTGAGAATGGTGGTGTCCAGATTCGGGTAGTGTTTGCAGAGTGCAGCTGCGATATCACCGATGCCGCCTCCGACATCAATCATTTTTTTTGTGTCGTCAAGACGTGCTTCTTCAAGCAGGAGCTTGATCGAGAAATGAGCGTTGCGGCGGTGGATCTCTTCGAAGTAAAGATTTTCCTCTTTTGTTTTAGGCGGATAGGAGGTCTCTCCTTTGTAGTCCAGCTTGCCTTTGACAGCCTGGGCCATGTGCATGTAGAAGTTCTCTGCGGTATAGGCCATGGCCTCAGCGACCGGTGACATATAGAGGTTCGGGTGTTCGTCGTTGGGGACAAACATGTTCGACGCGAATGGAGTCAGCGACCATTTTCCATCTTCCTGCCGGGTTATGCCAATCTGGCGCAGGGCCTCAAGAAGCATTGCGAGTCTTTGGGGAACAGCCTCGATTGAGGTCGCAAGTGATTCAACATCTTTTGCTTCTCCGGCAAGGTGCTTGAAAAGATCAAGTTCAAGTGCAGCCTTGAAACAGCCGAATTCCACAAGGCCTTTGAAGACGATTTCGTTGGCCCGGTGGTTTTGTTTCAGTAGCTCATTGTCATTCATGGGTAGGTCTTGCTTGAATGTTAACGGTATTGGTTATAGAGCGGAAACCGGTTTTTTTGAGAAACGATAAATTTACCCCAAAAAGCCTTATGAAACAACTATAAGGAGATGTGCGGTTTTTTTATTATGAAACGTAAGGCATTCTTTTCTATCAAATAGTTACTACGGAGGGCAGGGTTATGTTATCAAGTCTTTCGAAATTATCTCCTGATGAACTCAAAGAGATACGGCAGCTGGAGAACGAGCTGGGGAAAACTCTTCTTTCATATTCCAGTTACGATGTCGTGGCAGACAACCTGACGGATGACGAGCTTGTCCGGGTACGTCAGCTCGAAGAGCGTCTCGGTACCTCTCTGGTTGTAGTCAGAGAGCGCGGCTCGAAGGCCTGAGCCCGATCAGACTGATCATTCTTCCCGTCACCCCTTGTTCTTTCCTGTAGGAAAAAAAATGACGGTTGTCGAGAACGGTGCAGAAGGGTGACCGTCCAATACGCGTCTCGTCGAGGCCTGCATCCGACAATTGCCTGGTGTTTGCCAGAGCAAGGTCGAGGGTGTGGTTGCCGTTTGACAGAGCGGTAAGGTATTGCGGCTTGAAAACCGCAGCCACTTCCGGTCCCACTTCGTAGGCCATGGCGCTGATGCCGGTCCCAACGAATGCAATGCAGTTTGCAGGGAGGCTTCCGAATGTCTTGTTGAGCAGGGCAACGGCCTTGCCGGCAATATTTCCTGCGGTTCCTTTCCATCCGGCGTGGACTGCTGCCACGGCGCGCTTGACCGGATCGAAGATCAGAACAGGAAAGCAGTCCGCAGTGAGGATGCACGGGTAGACCCCGGGCGTATCGGTTATGAAACCGTCAACTCCGGGATAGGTGCCGCCCGAGGTGATGTGCAGGATGTCCGTGCTGTGGACCTGGTCGCCGAGAGCGAGCGATTCTGGCTCAATACCGAGATCCCGGCAGACCAGGCCGATGTTGGTTGCTATGCGTTCAGCGCTGTCACCGGTGTGACTGCCGAAATTCAGCGACGACCAGGGCTCGGGGCTTACCCCGCCGTGGCGGAAGGTCTGCATGGCGACGATATCGTTGTGTTGGCCAAAGAGTGACGGAGTATGGAATCGTTCAATCATCCGGACAGGTGATACGTGTGACTGGTGAAGCAGTGGAATTTGGTTATGTTCTGAGCTGTAAAATAGCTAAAACGGCTGGTTGCGCCCATTAAAATCGCCGAAAGTGTTATCTTCAGCAGTCACGCAACAGAGGCAGTATTCAACCCCACGACACAATTATGAAGATTCTGGTGATCGGCGGTGCAGGCTATATCGGTAGTCATGTCGCCCGGGCGTTTCTCGACAGCGGTTATAGTGTCACGGTTTTCGATAATCTTGCTACCGGGGCAAGAGAGAACCTTTTTGAAGAGGCTCAATTTATTCACGGCGATATCATGCAGCCGGATCATCTGCGCAAGGCCATGGCTCATGGATTTGACGCGTGTGTTCATCTCGCGGCGCTCAAAGCCGCCGGCCAGTCGATGACGGATCCCGGATCCTATGCTACGGCTAATATCTGCGGAACGGTCAACATTTTGAATGCCCTTGTCGAAGCAGGGATTCAAACCCTTATTTTTTCATCTTCAGCAGCCGTTTTCGGCAGTCCGTCTTCTCTGCCTATCGATGAGGATCATCCGAAGAATCCTGAAAATTTCTACGGTTTTACCAAACTTGAGATAGAGCGTTTGCTTGCATGGTATGATCGCCTCAAGGGTCTGAAATATGGCGCGATACGCTACTTCAACGCAGCCGGCTACGATGTGGCCGGGCGGATTACCGGCAGGGAACAGAATCCGGAAAATCTGCTCCCTGTCGTGATGGAGGTCGCAGCAGGAATCCGGCCGCGGTTGTCAATTTTTGGTAATGACTACCCAACAAGGGATGGTTCCTGTATCCGTGATTACGTTCATGTCAACGATCTGGCCAGAGCGCATGTTTTGGCATTTGAGTATATCCTGAAGCAGAAGAGGATCCTGGAGCTGAACCTGGGCAGTGAGCGGGGGGTGACGGTTCTTGAGATGATCAAAAAGGCTCGTGAAATCACCGGTCAGCCTATT
>Ga0272443_10002744_pt1 | contig 21850 bp, 23 predicted proteins | sample SSMAcet12_FD_193581 | JGI IMG/M metagenome (GOLD analysis project Ga0272443, IMG submission 193581) | Marine sediment archaeal communities from Little Sippewissett salt marsh, Falmouth, MA, United States - SSM-Acet-12 | ecosystem: Environmental > Aquatic > Marine > Wetlands > Sediment ...
GCACAGCTTTCTCGATCATCGCCGGCATCGCCAACCTCATGGCCGGCTTCTAAGCCGCCCCGCGCCCAGACCCCCTGCGCCTCACGATGCAACGACACCAGGAACGGACTTTCGCAACGGGTCTATTCACCGGACCGTAATCCTATCTAGAAAACCTTCGGCACCCTCAAAAAGCGACGCCAGAGTCTGGCGGATCCCGGCGACCTGGACGCCCTGTTTAAGGATAGCTCTTGATGTAAATTGCTATAAAAGCCGGGAAAGCTGGTGCGGTCGAGAGGACTTGAACCTCCACGGGATCTCTCCCACAGCGACCTCAACGCTGCGCGTCTACCGTTCCGCCACGACCGCTGGCCGGGGGCCAGAGCCGGCTTTCTACCAGCACCCTTTGCCTCCCGCAAGGGCAAACATCCGGGCAGGCCCCCTCGCGCGGCGCACCCCCAGCAGCGCACAGTGGACAACTACCACGCGCACGGGCCATGGGGACAAGATCGGTGCCATAGGCCGATCCCTTGTTGATCTTTTTTGTGCACCTGATCCTACACTGCCTATCCACCTTGTAAAGTGTGTGGCGGCTTGCGTAGGAATGGGCGTATGGACGTGCATCATACGGAAGCCGCACTCCGCGAAGCGGAGCGCTACAAGAGCCCGAGCCAAAGGGCCAGGGTTCTGTTCGAGGGGTGGGCCCTGAACAACGCTTTTTGTCCACAATGCGGGGGGGGGCCTGGCTCCCGCCCCAGTGGGGGCAAAAGTTCAGGACTTCACTTGCCCAGCATGCGTACAGGACTTTAAACTCAAGAGTAGCCAGAGGGCCTTCCGAAACGTTGTGACGAACGGGGCCTATGCAGCGCTTCTTGAGAGGTTGGGGGAACCGAGCAGTCCGCACCTCTGCCTCCTCCACTATGAGGTATCCGGCCTTTCCGTCCGCAACTTCCTGGTCATCCCTAGCTTTTATCTCACCAAGGCCATGGCCGTTGCGCGTCGCCCCCTGGCTCCTACCGCCCGTCGCGCAGGGTGGGTTGGCGGGAACATCCGTATTGGGGGTGTGCCCGAGGATGCCAGAGTGTATTATCTGCGCGATGGACAGCCGACCGGAAAGGAGGAGGTTTTGAGGTCCTGGGGCGAGGCTAAGGGCTGGTTGGCCGACACCATGCATTGCATACAACTCCTGGGGAAGGAGGAGTTTGTGCTTGAGGACCTTTATGCCTTTGAGGATATCCTGCGCAAAAAGCATCCCAGAAACAAAAACATTCGCCCCAAGCTGCGCCAGCAGCTCCAATTTCTCCGAGACGGCGGATTCGTGGAGTTCCTGGGGCCTGGACGCTATCGCGTAAAGGGTTTTTAAGCCCTTGATTAAGATCGTTTTTCCTGCATCCATATTTCCATGGACGGCGTGCTTCTCTACATAGACCCGCAATTTCTCGGCGGGGTGCTGTGGGTGATAGACATGCGATTCTCCTGCACCACGCAGGGGGCAGAGGATGCCCTGGACGCCTGCGCGTACACAAAGAAGCGTTATGAGCGGATTGCGAGCCCCCTGGGCCTCCGCGTGGAGTATGTCTATGTTCTGGGGGAGTGGTTCAAGAAGCCGGCGTACAGGGACACGCTGGACTACATCCTGTCCATGAACTGCCACTACCATTTTGGGGGCATCCCGCTGGCGTGGCTGGGCCTGCCCGACGGGCGTCGGTAGGGGCGACGCGCATTTCCTCTGGCCAAACCCGCCTGGGCGGGGTACAAGCCGGGCATGGCGAGTGCCCCACCCACACGTCCCACGCGCGCGGAGGCCGAGGCTGCGGTCGAGACCCTCATCCGCTGGGCGGGGGACGACCCGCAGCGGGAGGGCCTGCGCGGCACGCCGGGGCGCGTGGTGCGGGCGTACGAGGAGTTTTTTGCGGGGTACGCGGGGGATGCGCACGCGGAGCTGGCGCGGACGTTTGAGGACATCCGGGGCTACGACGACATGGTGCTGGTGCGGGACATTGCCTTCACGGCGCACTGCGAGCACCACATGGTGCCGATTATTGGCCGGGCGCACGTGGCGTACTGGCCGGCGGCGCACGTGGTGGGCATCTCAAAGCTGGCGCGCGTGGTGGACATCTTCGCGCGGCGGCTGATTTCGCAGGAGACCATGACGTGGCAGATCGCGGGCGCGCTGGACACGGCGCTCAGGCCCAGGGGGAGCGCGGTTTTTGTGGAGGCAGCCCACCAGTGCATGACAACGCGGGGTGTGGCGAAGGCGGAGGCGGTGACGGTGACAAGTGCCTTCACCGGTGCGTTCAAGACGGATGCGGAGGTTCGGGGCCGGTTTATGGCGTCTTTGCAGGGGGGGCGGCTGTAGCTGCGCACCCAGCCCCGCTTAGAACGCCAGGACCCGCCCGGCTTCTGTGAGGAGGTAGAGCCGTCCCCCGGCGGTGACGGGAGGCTGGGCGATGCGGGCACCCAGGCGCACCTCGTCCAGAGGCTGGCCCGTATCGGGGGCGAAGGTGGCCACGCGCCCGTCGCTTCCGGCCAGGATGAGCCGCCCCCCGGCCAGGACGGGCCCGTACCACAAAAGAGGGTCCTCATCCTCCGGGTCCTTTTTCTCCGTCTCTACAACGGGTAGGGCCCGGCTCCATAGAACCTGCCCGTCTGAGGCCGCAAGCGCGGCCAGGACCCCCCCGTCGCCTAGAACGAACACCGTGGAGCCCGCAAGCCAGGGCATCTGCATCCCGCCGATGGGCTGCGTCCAGGCCGGGGCCCCCGTGGCGGCGTCTAGGGCGGCCAGCTTGCCCCCCGTGCCCAGGGCCAGAACGAGGCCGCCCGGCGTGAGGACCAGAGGCGCGGCCACGTCCGCCACCGCACCTGCCGGGCCGCCCAGGGCGGCGGTGACGGGGGCGTGCGCGGCGGACCACAGAGGATTCCCGTCCCGTGCCTCAGCAGCAACAATCCCCCCGCCGGGCAGAGCCGCGTAGACCGCACCGTCCGTCACAGTGGGGGGGGAGGCCGTCAGGTGCGTCACATCGGGCGTTAGGCCCCGTTGGCCCCACATCTGGGCCCCGTCTGCGGCGGACAGAGCGATAAGGCGGGCGTCCAGCGTGACCACAAACACAATGTCCTCAAAGGGTGTGGGCGCCGCCCGCGCGGGGGCAGGCAGCGCGGCGCGCCACGTCTCCTGGCCCGTTCCGGCGTCCAGGGCGACCACTGCCGCCCCTCCGGTGGTGGCGTACACCTTGCCCCCGCCAAGGGCTATGCCGCCTACGGGATGGGGGTCCTGACCCTTTTCACGTGTGGGTGCGGACCAGGCCGCGCGGCCCGTGGCGGCGTCAAAGGCCCGCACGACGCCCCCCGCGTCCATGGTGAACACCTGGCCACCCGCGACCACCGGCTGCGCCGTGAGGGGTGCGCGCCTGCTGGCACCCTGACCTATGGCGGCGGACCAGGCGGGGCGGGCCAGGCCCTTGGCCGCAAGCGGCGGGTGACCGGGCGCGTGGGCGGGGGAGCCGCCAGGCATGGGCCAATCCACAGGGGCCCGCACAGCGGGCACAGGGGCCGTCCCGTCCGCGCCGGCGGACAGGCGCGGCGCGAGGGTGATGACGGGCGTGCGGTCTCCGGGCAGGTGGGCGCCTTTATCTTTCCCTCCGCAGGCGACGAGGGCCAGGCCCACGCACGCTGCCAACGCAAGAAGAAGGCGCACCCTCATTCCGGGCCTCCCCCCGCCTGCGCGGCGTAAAGCGTGGCCAGATCCTGCGCCCGCGCCTTCAGGCTTCCCGGCGCGGCGGGGTCCCGGACAATCTCATCCAAGAACTCCCGCGCCGCCGCGAAATCCCCCCCCTGCGCGGCCAGGACCGCCGCCCGCTCCCATGCCCGCGCCCGCCACGGGCTGTCCGTGCGCCCCGCGATGGCCTTGGCCTGCTCCAGCGTCAGGTCCGCCGCGCCCAGGCGGGCAAGGTCGGCCCACATCTGCGGGGCGTCTTCGTCCAGGGGCTCCCCCGCCGTTAGGCGCGCCAGGGGTGCCAGGGGGCCCAGGCTATCTGCCGCAGCCGCCAGCGCCCCAGGACCCTCCTCCGCCGCCGCGATATAGGCGCCCGTCCGCGCCTCCCGCGCCGCGCGGTCCGCCGCAGCCCAGCCCTGCCACGCCACAACGCCCAGGACCACGGCCACAGCGGCCAGAAGGGCCCACGGCCCCCAGCGCCGCGCCAGCGCCTCCAGCCGCTCTTGGCGCAGGGCCTCTTGCGATTCGGCGATAAGGTCTGTCATGGGGCGCGAGTGTAGGGCGCGCGAAAGCCTGTGGCAACCAGCCCGCCGGGCAGGGGCGGACCTTTGGTATCTCGGCGAGAGTCCTGTCAGTCAATGGCCCTGATGGGGTATGTCGTCGTCACTCTCTGCGGGCGGTGCGTTCGCCGGACACGGACCTCTAGCGCCCTGCGCAAGCGGGCCTTACCTTCTGCCCCATGGCCGAGTACCTCCCCCCTGCCCTGGAGGCCGCCCGCGCAGCGGTGGAGGCGCATTACCCCGCCTGCGCCGGGGCCATGGTGGCCGGCTCCGTCATGCGCGGGGAGGGCACGGCGGCCTCGGACCTGGACATTGTGGTGTTTTTTGAGGAGGGGCGCGCCGCGCCGCACCGGGCATCCATAGTGCATGCGGGCTGGCCGGTGGAGTTCTTTGCCCATACCCCGAAATCACATGCCTATTTCCTGGCCCAGGACCGCGCGGACGGCACAGGCACCTTGGCGCACATGACCGCCTTTGGGGTTGCAATGCCGCAGGAAACCCCCCTCATCGCCGCCCGGCGCGCGGCGGCGCGCGAGGTGTGGGAGGCCGGGCCCCCGCCCCTTACGCCCGAAGAGGTGGAGGACCGGCGCTATACCCTGACCGAGCTCCTGGACGACCTGGACCCCGCGCGGGGGTCGCTGGAGCGGTTTGGGGCCCTGTCGCGCCTGTACCTGAAACTGTCCGACTTCACCCTGCGCGCGGCGGGGCGGTGGTCCGCTATTTCTCAAAAAACGGTCTTTAAAACCTTGTGCGTACCATCTATCAATTCTTGTATTTCTTCCTTTTTCGGATCTCTTTCTTTTTTATGCGTGCAAAGATTTCTTATATCTGATAGATATTGAATCTGTCTCCAATTTGGTGTATCTATCAAGTTATTATTTTTTAAAATTTCTATATAATCACTGATTGATGGGCACTTCTTCTTAATCTTTAAACCGTGCATTTCACAGACATGGGCAAGGTGTTTTTCTATAACAACGCCACACAAGGCTCCGGCAGCCCTTAAGTGTCCCGCCTTTGCCAGGGCTGCAGCGCTATCTGTCTCAGAATCAAAAAGATCGGCCTGTACAACGCTCTTAAGGTCCATGAGAACAGAACCTAACGTTGAGCGTGCGGCTTGTAAAATATTTAGCTGCTGACGGAATTCTGGTATAGCTGCAGAACCATCTGCGATCACATCACCCAATCTAGAAACTTCCAGGCACTGCAAATAATCACGAATCATATAATTTTGAAAATTTATATTCTTCCTTGGCTTTTGAAACTCAAAATATGAAATGAAATCTGTAACCCTATCTGGCAGAACCTGCTTTATAACAGAGAGGGACTCCGAATACCATGATTGATATTCTTCTTTAAATTTTGGTAAGTTCTTTATAAAATTATTAATTTTTTCTGTATCTTTAACAGACTCCTTAAGTGTATTCCTGAAATTTTCCGGGTAACACTCATATCGAATGGCATGCCATAGATTAAAGCCCTCATCAATGAGCCTATCGAGTTCTTTCTCAAATTTCTGTGTTCTCTCTGACATACCGCTTAAACCCCCCATTGCCAAACAAGAATCTGAGCCCGGATGGCTCGTATCAGATATAGCGCATGTCTGCAATAACCCGGCCCTGGCGCAAGCCTACGCGGACGCCTTCGCCCGCGCCTTCGCCGGGGAGTGCGCGGGCGCGGTCGCCCTGGCCGAGGGCCTCCTGGCCCCCCACGGCGGGCGGCTGTTCGCGGGCTATCGCCGCCTGGCGCCGGAGGAGGCGGTGTCCTAAAACGGCTCCATGACCGAATCTGTTGAGGAGCGGCACGTGCGATGCCCATAGTCTCTGCTTTACTCAACCGCGGCCAGGTCGGCCTCATAGGCCGCATCGCCCGGGTGCCCCAGGGCCTTGGCCTTGTCTAAGAGGGCCCGTGCGCGGCGATAGTCCCCCTCGTAGAAGGCCAGGCAAGACCAGTTGAAGTACAAGACCGGATAGTCCGGAACAACCTTCTCTGCACGATCGAAAAGAGTCTGCGCGGCCGCCCTGTGGGTCCGCGCAGCACGTTGTGCCGCCTGTATCGTACTCACCTGCCCAAAGTGGTACAGGCCTGTCTGCGCCACCCCGGCGTCCACCATGAGGCGCCCGTTGCCCGGCTCCAGGGCAAGAGCCTTGTCAAAATAGCCAGCGGATTCCTGCAAAAGTGCCAACACCCCGGCCTCGGAATCTGCCCCGACGTCTTGGAGCTTCTGCCCTGTCAGAAGGCCAAAACCCCAGTAGGCCTGCGCGTTGTCTGGGTCCAGGACCCAGGCTTGGTTGAAGCGGCGCATGGCTGTGGCGCTGTCCCCCGCTTCCCACGCGGCCCAGGCCACGCGCGCAACCTCCTGGCTCTCAAACGGGTTGCGCGGGATGGTGGGGGTGTAGTTTCCCCCGTACATGGGCCGCTCGTTGGGTGGAAGACAGTCCGCCGACGGGGCGGGGCCGGCCACGCACATGAGGCACAGAACACACAAAGCGAGGAGACGCATAGCCAGGAAGGCTACAGACCTCTGGCGTCGCGCGCAAGCGGACTTTACGTTGCTATCATGACCGAATCTGTTGAGGAGCGGCACGCGCGGCTGGCGGCGGAGGTGGCCCGGCACGACGCGCTGTACTATCAGGCCGATGCGCCGGAGGTGTCGGACGCGGAGTACGACGCCCTGCGGGCCGATCTGGAGGCGCTGGAGGCCGCGAATCCGGGCCTCGCGCGTGCGTCTGAGACCGTGGGCGCGGACCCGGGGCAGGGGTTTGCGCCCGTGCGGCACGCGGCCCCGATGCTCTCCCTGGCCAACGCATTCACGGAAGGGGACGTGGCGGAGTTCGCGGCCCGGGTGCGGCGGTTCCTCAACCTGCCGGAGAGCGCGGCGCTGGCCCTGTGGGCGGAGCCGAAGGTCGACGGCCTCTCGTGCGCCTTGACCTATGAACGGGGTGTACTGACCCGCGCGGCGACCCGTGGCAACGGGGCGGAGGGGGAGGACATCACCGCGAACGTGCGGACGATTGCGGGCCTTCCGCAGACCCTGCCCCAGGCCTGGGACGGGGAGGTGCGGGGGGAGATCTACATCCGCCGGAGCGACTTCGCGGCCCTGAACGCAGCGCAAGCGGAGGCGGGCGGGCGGGTGTTCGCCAACCCCCGCAACGCCGCGGCGGGCAGTGTGCGGCAGCTAGACCCGGCGGTGACGGCGGGGCGGCCCTTGCGCTTTTTTGCCTACGCCACGCACCCCGCGCTGGCGGGGGCGGCCACGCAGTCCGCCATCGTGCGCACTCTGGAGTCCTGGGGCTTCACGGCCCCCCGGCCGCACGGGGTGTACGCGGACGCGGTGGCCCTTGGGGGGTATTACGACGCCTTGGCCGAGGGGCGGGCGGACCTGGACTTTGACGTGGACGGCGCGGTGTACAAGGTGGAGGACCTGGCCCTGCAGGCGCGTCTGGGCGCGGTGGCGCGGGCCCCGCGGTGGGCCGTGGCGCACAAGCTGCCGGGAGAGCGAGCCGTCACGCGCCTTTTGGAGATACGGGTGCAGACGGGGCGGACCGGGGTCCTGACCCCCGTGGCGATTTTGGAGCCCGTGACCGTAGGCGGCGTGGTCGTGGGCCGGGCGAGCCTGCACAACGCGGATGAGGTCGCGCGCCTGGACGCCCGGGCAGGGGACATGGTGGAGGTCCGCCGCGCGGGGGATGTGATCCCGCAGGTCTTGCGCGTTTTGCAGGACAAGCGGCCAGCGGGCACCGCGTCCTTTACCTTCCCAGACCGCTGCCCCGCGTGCGGCGCGCCCGCACTGCGGGAGCCGGGGGCCGTCGCGGTTCGCTGTACCGGCGGCCTGGCCTGCCCCGCGCAGGCGCTCCACCGCCTCATCCACTTTGCCTCCCGCCACGCCCTGGACATCGAGGGTCTGGGTGCCAAGAGCCTGGGCCTGTTCTGGAGTCAGGGCCTGGCGCGCACCCCGGCGGACATCTTCCGCCTTACGCCCGCGCAGGTGGCGCCTCTGCCTGGATGGGGGGAGTTGTCCGCTGAGAACCTGATGGCCGCCATCGCCGCCCGCCGCCATGTGCCCCTAGCGCGGTTTGTCTACGCCCTGGGCATCCCGCAGGTGGGGGTGGAGACCGCCCGCCTGCTGGCCGGGCAGTTCGGCACCTGGGAAGCCGTTAAAAACGCAGACGAGGGGGCCCTCTTGGCCGTGGAGGGCGTTGGCCCCGCCGTGGCGGCGGAGGTCCTGGCCTTTTTTGCCGAGCAGGGCAACCGCGCGGCCTTGGCGGACCTGGAAAAAGAGGTGACCACAGAGGACCACGTGGCGCGGTCTGCGTCCGGGGCGCTTACGGGCAAGACTGTGGTGTTCACCGGGACTCTGCCCACACTCTCGCGCGCGGAGGCCAAGGCCAGGGCTCAGGCCGCCGGGGCCAAGGTCGCGGGGAGCGTTTCGGCCAAGACGGACTATGTGGTGGCCGGGGCCGAGGCGGGCTCAAAGCTCCGCACCGCCCAGGCCCTGGGCGTGGCCGTCCTGGACGAGGCCGCCTTCGCCGCTCTTTTGGGCGCATAGACCCTAAAAACCGGTTTTTTGCAAAGTGTACTTGCACTAAACGACGTTCCCATGGCAAAAATGCCCCATGCAGGTATACAGAGGGGAGTTGGTGGCCGTCCTGGGCCGGTTTAACCCCTGGTGGCGGGGAGAGGCCATTCCGGACCTGCCCTCCTGGCACCGCGCCGCGTTCGGGGAGCTGCACGACTGGGTTGTAAGTCCCCCCGTCCACCGAGCTGTGTTTCTGTCCGGCGCGCGGCAGGTGGGCAAGACCACCCTGGTTCTCCAAGTCATCCAGGACCTTTTGAACTCCGGGGTTCCGGCGGCCAACATTCTCTATGCCACCTTTGACCACCCTGTCCTTAAGCTGGCCGGCGTAGACGCCGTCCTGGAGGCCTGGCGGGAGCGGGAGCCAAGGCGCGACGGGCCTGAGTACGTCTTCCTGGACGAGGCACAATTCATCCCCGAGCACGGCACCTGGGTGAAGCACCAGGTGGATTTTGAAAAGCAGCGCCGCATTGTCTTCACCGGCTCCGCCGTGCCCCTTTTGGAGTCTGGGCCGGAGTCCGGCGTAGGGCGCTGGCGCACCATTCGCCTGACCACCTTGTCGTTTTGCGAGTACCTGAAACTGCGGGGCGTTGCGCTTCCGGATCTGCCGCGCATCCACAGCCTGAGGGATCTCTTTGACTGGTCCCCACAGGACCTGCGGCGCACAGCAGAAGTGGCGCAGCCCTACATGGGCCACTTCCATACATATCTGGTCCACGGGGGGTTCCCCCAAACGGCCCAGATGGACAGCGTGACGCAGGCCCAGAAGCTGCTGCGCGAGGATATTGTGGACAAAGTTCTTAAGCGCGACATGACCGCCCTTTTTGGTGTGCGGCGCATTGCGGAGCTGGAGCGGGCCTTTTTATACCTGTGCCGCCACGACGGCGGCCTCATCAACGTATCGGCGTTGTCCAAGGACCTAAGGGTCAGTAATCAGACCGTGGAGCGCTTCCTGGACCTTTTTGAGGCCTCCCACTTTATCTACCGGCTTTTGCCCTTTGGCTATGGGAAAGAGGTGCTGCGCGGGCGGCAAAAGATTTACCTGGCCGACGCGGCCATAGCGCCTGCGGTTATGCTCAAGGGACGATCTGTCATAGAAGACCCGGCAGCCCTGGGTGTCGCCACAGAGGCCGCTGTCTTGAAACACCTTTTTGCGAATTACTATACGCAAAACGTGCGGTTTAGCTACTGGCGCGGGAAGGGGGACAGGGAGGTGGATTTGGTGGCCGCGCTCCCGGGGCATGTGGTGCCCTTCGAAGTCAAATACCGCGCGCGCCCGGCCGCCCGCCGCAACCTGGGGGGGCTTGCCGCATTTTGCGCAGAGAGAAAGGTCCCACGCGGCTATGTCGTGACGAAATCTTTGGACGATTTTGGGCTTCTGCCCCGTGAGGATTCGGGCTCTGCGCCCCTCCTGCGCGTTCCGGCGACCTTGTTGTGCTATTGGATGGGGGAGATGGAGCTGCTCCGCGCGTCGCACACAGACACGCACGTGGGGCCTGAAGACATCCCCTAGTGGGGCCTACTGCAGGGCGGTGCTTGCGCGCCGCTGCCTTGTGCGGGCCCTGGCCATGCTGCGGCGCAGCTTTTTTTCTTGCCCCACAGAGGAAAAAATGGTGTATACTCAGTAAGCTAGGCGGGCATGCGCATCCAAATTCCACTGGAATCGCGCCACCGCCCAGCTGCCGCCCAGATACCGCCGCGCCACCGCCCAGATACCGCTGGGCCACCGCTGGGATACCGCCCAGCTGCCGCCCAGCCACCATTTTGGAGGCGCTGTGCGACACAAAGGCCACGCCCGGTTGTTGTGGGACCCTGTTCCCCTGCGCACTCTTTAATCGGGAGCACCTTCTTCAAGTGTTGCGGTGACGCTGACGGGCGTGGGGTAGCCCCGCGCCTCGCGCAGAGCTGTGCGCAAACGCCCCCAGTCCACCTCTGCGGCTTTATCGCCTATCACCGCGTTCAAGTGGGACCAGTCCTGGAGCGAGAGGGCAGGTGCGGCGATGCGGCCCTCGTCTTCCATCTCAAAGCTTTGCGCCATGGTGGGGCTCACCTCCACGTACAGCGTTCCGTCCACCCACGCGGCCTTAACAGGCTGATTCACCACGCGGACGGGGGCTCCCACAGGGGTCACGGCAAAGAGCCTGGGGATGTCGTGCGGATCCAGGCGGATACACCCGCTGGACACACGCCGGCCCACGCCCAAGGGCTTATTGGTCCCGTGTATGGCGTACTGGGGCCAGCCGAGGTACAGGGCGTGGGAGCCCATGGGGTTGTCCGGCCCTGGCGGCACGACCTCGGGCAGAGAGGGGTCCTCGGCGCGCATACGGGGGGTGGGACGCCAGGTGGGGGCCTCGACCTTCGCCCGGACAGTGGTCTTGCCCACGGGTGTTTCCAGCCCCTCGCGTCCTATGCCTATGGGATAGCTTGCGGGCTCTTGCCCCCCAAAACTGTACAGGCGCGCCTCAGGAAGGTTAATGACAATGCCCTGGCGGGGCGCGTCGGGCAAAAGGTGGCGCGTGGGCAGGGTGACGGTCGCCCCCGGTGGCGGGCCCCAGGGGTCCACGCCGGGGTTCGCGGCGCGCATCTCCACAAAACCCAGGCCGTGTTTCCGCGCAAGGGCAGCAAAGCTGTCCCCCTTTTGCGCGATGTGCACGTCCATGTTCCCCACGTAGGGCTTGGCCTCCTCCGCGCGGGCGGGCAGGGCGAGGACAAAGAGGACGAGCAAGAGGGCTCTCATGGCGTTGCGCTCTGTGCCACACCAAGGGAGGCCTGTCTATACAAGCGCCCAAGAGCGCCTATGCCCTTGCGCCGGGGGTGGGACCGGCGCATGCTGGGGTCATGACGTCTCGGCCAATCTGCGTGCCGCAATTTCTGGCTTGGTTGCCACACAGAGCAGGCCTTGACGCCCACGCGTCAAGACCGACGTGGTTAGGGAATTGCGGCACTTTTTAGAAGAGAAAGGAGTCCAAAATGACGTTCTGGGGATGGTTAAGACATATTATCGTTGACGAGATCAGAAGCCGAATGATGTTCGGTCACTTTGATTCTATGAAACTGGGAGGTCTAAACATAGACCCCCTCAGACACAAAGCAACAGTCCAGGAAGCTGAAGAAGAAGACGATCATAAGGCCCAGAAAGACCGAGACACGGAGAGCAAGCCGTAATGTGCGCACAAAAGCGGACCCGCGTGGCGGTGTTGTTCGGGGGGGCATCGCCCGAGCATGATGTGAGCGTCCTCACGGGCCTGCAGGCGCTGTCCGCGCTGGACCCGGACTGCTACGACGCCTTCCCGGTTTATGTGGACCCGGCGGGCGCGTGGCGAATCGGCGACATTCTGCGCAACCGGGAGGCGTATATGCTGGACGCCCCCGCCCTGGAGCGCACGCGGCGGGTGGTGCCGGACTGCGGCCCGTGCCTGCGCCCTGTGCCGGGGCCTTGGCTTGGCCGCGCCGCGCCCATCCCCTTTGACATCGCCCTGCTGGCCTTCCACGGTGGGGCGGGGGAGGCAGGGGGCGCAACGGGCCTGTTTGACATGCTGCGCATCCCCTACACGGGCATGAGCACGATGGGCTGTGCGGTTGCAATGGACAAGGTGGCCGCAAAGGCCCTGTTTCGCAGCCTGGGCATCCCCGTACTGCCTGAGGCTGTCCTCCCCCGCCCGGCGGATGGTACCTATCAGATTGCTGCGGGCACCCTGGAGGATATGCTGCGCCCCCTGACTTTTCCCCTGTGCCTCAAGCCCGTGCACATGGGCTCTTCCATCGGCGCGGCCAGAGTGGAGAGCCTGGTTGAGGTGCAGGCTTGTTTGCCTGCCATCTTCGCCGACGACACGCACGCCATGGCAGAGCCGTTTGTGGATAACCTTGTGGAGTACAACGTTGCGGTCGCGGCCTGGGGCGTCTCGGCCATAGAGCGGCCCAAGACCAAGGCGGAACTGCTCAACTTCCGTGAGAAATATTGCTCCGGCGGGGGGAAGGGCAAGGTCGGCGGACCCAAGACCGGGCCGATTTCTCAGGGCATGCTGCACATGACGCGCGACATTAACCCCGATATGCCTGAGGACATGGCCCAGAAGGTGCGCGCCTGGGCGCGGCAGGTTTTTGCCACATGCGGCGGGCGGGGCGCACCGCGCATAGACTTTTACGCCAACGGCGCGAGCGGGGAGATCTGGGCCAACGAGGTCAACCCCTACCCCGGCTCTCTGGCCTATTTCCTGTGGGAGGCCGCGCCGGAACGCCCTCTGCTTTTTGCCGAACTTTTGGACGCATTGCTCTCTGAGGGGCTGGTCGCAGCGCGCAATGCCGGACTCCCCCAAGACCCTGTGCCAGAGGCTGCCCGCCTCCTGCCTCGCTGTCGGTCATAGGGCCGGGGCAGGGGCCTTTGTGGTGTTTCCCGCCATCCTCATTGCCGCAGGGTGCAGTCTTGCCTATCATGGCGGGTGTTCATGGGTGCCCAACACGCAAAAAGTGTAAAAGCAGAGACTCTGGTCCCCCTGGGGGAGCACGTGCAGATTGTGCCTGCAGAGCGTCTCCCGGCCTATGACGCGGGGCCCGCGCAGGCCTATGGCACGCGGACGGTGGGCCTGGAGGAATCCGTGCCCCTCTTGACCCTGGTGGGGGAGCGGTCTCTCTTCCCCCGGGAAGACGCGATCTCCACCTACGGGCTCGTGGTCAACTCTTCGCTTCTCCCATTGGTCGCCAAGGGGGTCGTAGATTGGCCAGAAGAGTCGGGCGGGACCACGCGCCGCTATGCCTTTGTCTATAAAAACATAATAGCCGCACCCCTGGCTGCCCTGGCCCAGGAGAAGCAGCAGATAGGCCTGGTGGCAGAGATGGGCCCGTCGGTGGCCCTGGGCTTGAAGCCTGAGTGGGTGTGCTGGTCTGTTCTTCTGCCCCTGGCGCGGGTGCTGCAGGACTTCTATGACAAGGATTTTGTCCACGGGCGCATAAACCCGCATAACATTTTCCATCATGTGGACAAGTCGGTGACCAAGGCTGTTCTGGGGGAGTGCCTGGTCACGCCCCCGTCTTTTGCCCAGTTTGCGCTTTATGAGACAGCAGAGCGGGCCATGGCGGACCCCATAGGGCGCGGCCTGGGCACACTGGGAGACGACATGTATGCCCTGGGGGTCACGCTTGCGGTTCTCCTGCGCCATGCGGACCCTATGGCCAAGATGGATCTGGATGCTGCTATCCGGCACAAGATGGACGTTGGATCTTATCACGCCCTGATGGGGGAGGAGCTCCTCTCAGGCCCGATCTTGGAGATGCTCCGAGGCCTCCTCATGGACGATCCGTCGGAACGTTGGGGCGTAGGCGCTCTCTTGTCGTGGATAGATGGCCGACGCCTTTCGCAAAAACAATCGCGGCGCAGGAAAGCAGCGCAGCGCCCCTTGAACTTTGCGGGCGGGCGGTACCTAAGGCCAGATTTTCTGGCCATGGACCTGCGCCGGGCACCGGAGCAGATAGACGCTCTTTTGGAGAGCGGAGAGATGGAGACCTGGGTGACGCGATCCTTAGAGGACGAGGCTCTGAGCCTGCGTTTAGACCGGAATGTGCGCGCCGCGCGAGAAACAGGACGCAGCGGCGCGGCGTATTTGGAGCGCCTGGCGTGCTATGTGGCCATTGCTCTAGACCCAGACGCGCCCATACGCTACGGGTCTGTCGCGGTCCACCCAGAGGGAATCGGCATCGCCCTCGCTCACGCCATGGCGCGGAGCCAAGGGGTAGACGCCTTCGGCCAGATCCTTTCACAGGGGATCGTCCTGAACTGGGTCGCCTCACAAGAGGGCCTCCTTACATCCCTAGCGGGCCTGACCTCCCGCTTTGACGAGTGCCGGCTGCACATGCGGCAGTCCAAGACCGGCTATGGGGTGGAGCGCTGTGTGTACACCTTAAACACCGGCTGCCCATGCCTCTCGCCCAACTTTAGCGGCCACTTCGTGCACACAGCGGAGGACATGCTCCGCGCTTTGGAGGCAATCTGTGCACAGGGCAAGCCTCCAGCTTCTTTCCTAGACCGGCACGCGGTGGCCTTTCTCGTCGTTCGGGACAAGAAAGCCGTGGAAGCGCACCTTTTCGACCTCGGCGCGGCAGAGCCGAATCGGGTCCTTGTGGGCACACTTGCGTGCCTCGCCGCGCTACAAAAGCGCACGGGCGTAGGCCCCCTACCGGCCCTGGCCACCGCGTTGGCGGAACGCCTGTCCGGGCTTTATGAGCGGTTTTACGATCGCTCCCTGCGGGAGAGCCTGCAAAAGAGTGTGCGGGATTTCGCGCAAGGGGGGCACCTGTCCAAAATCGCTGCGATCCTTGAGAACGAGGCTCTGGCGCGTCAAGACCGCGTGGGCTTTCGCCAGGCCCAGCTGGAGTATCTGCGCGTCACGCATGAGTTCAGGGGTATTGCGGACCAAATGGACGGCCAAGAGATTTTTGGCAAAAAGGTGGGGCAGCAGGTCGGCGCGACCGTCTCCGCCGGAATCGCGGGCATCATCCTCCTGGTCGTGGTCTTTGTATACATGACCGGAAAGTCCCTGTTTCCCCCGGGGTCGTTTTGACGCAGGTGCCGGGGGGTGTATAAGGGCCCAGCTATGGATGTACTTGCCCTGCAAGAGCGGATTTTGGCCGAGGTGTCGGCAGCGGGGGACGCAGGTGCCCTAGAGGCCGTGCGGGTGGCCGCGCTGGGCAAAAAGGGCTCTGTGACGGAGGCGCTAAAGCGCCTGGGCGGCATGACGCCAGAGGAGCGGCGCGAACGCGGCCCGGCCCTGAACGCCTTGAAGGCCGCCGTGGCGGGGGCAATTGAGTCGCGGCGGGGCGCGCTGGAGGCTGCAGCGCTGGACGCCCGGCTGGCGACGGAGGCGGTGGACGTAACGCTGCCCATCAGGCCCGAAAGGAGGGGCCACATCCACCCCCTCACGCGGACCATGGAGAACATCGCCGCGATATTCGGGGGCATGGGCTTTTCCCGCGCCGAGGGGCCGGACGTGGAGGATGACTGGCACAACTTCACGGCCCTGAACTTCCCCCCAGACCACCCCGCGCGGGAGATGCAAGACACCTTTTTTCTGGACAAGGCCGCCGGGCGTCTTCTGCGCACCCACACATCCCCCGTGCAAATACGGCATATGCAGGAGCGGCAGCCGCCGTTCCGGGTTATCTCCCTGGGCCGGACGTACCGCTGCGACTCAGACGCCACACACTCCCCCATGTTCCACCAGGTAGAGGCGCTGTACGTGGACAAGGGCGTGCACATGGGGCACCTGAAGGGTTGCCTCGCGCGGTTCTTGGCCGCGTACTTCGGCGTGGAAGAGGTGCCCATGCGCTTGCGCCCTTCGTTCTTCCCCTTTGTGGAGCCGGGGGCGGAGGTGGATATCCGTGTGCCCGGGGCCGACCGGTGGCTGGAGGTTTTGGGCTGCGGCATGGTGCACCCAAATGTGTTGAAGAACTGCGGCATAGACCCGGATCAGTGGCAGGGTTTTGCCCTCGGCGCGGGGCTGGAGCGCCTGACCATGCTGAAGCTGGGCATATCTGACCTGCGCCCCATGTTTGCCAGCGACCCCCGCTGGCTCGCGCATTATGGCGAGGTGGCGTAGGTGCCTAGGCGGTAGCCCCCCGGCGCGGTCTGGACTGCACTCTCACCCAGCTTTTGCCGCAGCCGCCAGATGTGCGTGGCCAGGGTGTGCGTCTCCAGGTCCGCCCGATAGCCCAGCGCGGCGAGGAGGTCCGCGTTCGGCACGACTGCGCCCTTGGCGGCGCGCAGGACCCGCAGCAGCGCTCTCTCCGCTTCTGTTAATCCCTCTGGGACTGCCGCCCGCGCGGCCTCGGCCTGGTCCAGGAGGGCCCCAGCCCGCACCGGCTGGGCAAACGCCCCGTTCTCCAGGGCTGCCTCCACCCCGGCCAGGGCCAAGAGGGCCGCCAGGGCGGGGTGCGCCTCAGCGGGGCAGGGCAGGGAGGGCAAGGTCACGGAGCCCTAGGCACCGGCGAAAGCGGACTTGGCCTTCTCCGCCACGGCGGCGAATCCCGCGGGGTCTTCCAGCGCGAGGCTGGCCAGGGACTTCCGGTCCAAGGTGATGCCGGCGAGGGTGATGCCGCGCATGAACACGCTGTAGCGCATGCCGTGCAGGCGCGCCGCGGCGTTGATCCTTTGTATCCACAGGCTGCGGAAGTCCCGCTTTTTGTTGCGCCGGTCGCGGTACGCGTACTGCGCGGCCTTCTCCACGGCTTGCACCGCTGTGCGGAAGCAGTTCTTTCGGCGGCCGTAATAGCCCTTGGCCTGCTTAATGACCTTTGCGTGTCGCGCGTGGGCCCTGGGCCCGCCTTTTACCCTAGCCATCCGCGTTCTCCTCTCTCTTGGTGCCACGGCGGCCGCGCCGCGCGTAGGGCATAAAGCTGTTCAGGACGATCTGCGCGTCCGCCGCAGCCAAGAGGCCCTGCCGGCGGGACTTGCGCTTCATGGACTTGGGTTTGTTCATCTGCATGTGGCGCATGTAGGCGTTCTTGACCTTCACGCGGCCAGAGGCCGTCACGCGAAAGCGCTTTTTTGCGCCGGATTTTGTTTTCAGCTTGGGCATAACGGCCCCTCCCCATAGAACGCGGCAAAGGCGGCCTTATACACGGGCGTGGGGTGTCTGTGCAAGGGCCTTTTCGGTTTTATGGCCCGTTCACCAGGAAATGGGTGGTCATGGCCGCCGCGTAACCCAGGAGCAAAACGGGCGTCCAGCGCAGGTGTGTCATGAACCCATAGCGCCCCCTGGCCACGCCCATGAGGGCGACGCCGGCAGCAGAGCCGATGGAGACAAGGGAGCCGCCGACCCCTGTGGCCAGGGTGATGAGCAGCCACTGGAAGTGGTCCAGGGGCGGGTTCATGGACAGCACGGCGAACATGACGGGAATGTTGTCCACCGCTGCGCTCACCAGGCCCAGGACTATGTTGCCCCAGCTGAACCCAAGCGTGCCATAGATTGCCTCCGATGCGACCTCTAAGTAGCCGATATAGGCCAGACCCCCAACGGAGAAGATGACACCGAAGAAGAAGAACAGCGTGTCCCACTCGCTCTCGGCCACGAGGTCAAAAACGTCAAACATCCCACCCCTGCGCCGGTCTCCCAGGGGCCTGCCATCCCCGTGGGTGATAATGTACGTGGCGATCATGAGGAGGGAGAGCCCGGCCATCATCCCCACAAAGGGCGGGAGGCCCAGGGCCTGCTCAAACCCGACAGCCATGCTGATTGTCAAAAGGCCCAGGACAATGATGGCCCGCGCCCCGCGCCGCATCTGCGCCGGCATAGACGGGACATCCGGCCGCCCCCGGGGCACCCAGAACTGCATGATCGTCGCCGGAACCAGGAAGCAGGCCAGAGAGGGGAAAAAGAGCACAAAAAACTCCAGGAAGTCCACCCTTCCGGCCTGCCAGACCATGAGTGTCGTGATGTCCCCAAAGGGGCTGAATGCCCCCCCGGCGTTTGCTGCGTTCACCACATTCACACAGGCGATGGCCACAAAGTGCGGCGAGGCGACCCCGGCGACCACAACCACCGCGCCCAGGACAAGGGCCGTTGTGAGGTTGTCGGCGATGGGGACAGGAAAAAGGCCAGAACCCCTGTCGCCCAGAACAGACCTCGATAGCCAAGCCCCGCGCGAATCAGGCGATCCTTCAGGACGTCAAACACGCCCCGATTGAGAAGCGCGGCGATATAGGTCATGGCGGACAGCAGAAAGAGCAGAAGGGACGCGTACTCCTCCAGCCCGTGGAGAACCGCCGAGCGGAGACTCTCGTGCCCGACCCCATGGGCGGGCGCCACGAACGCCACAACAACCCAAATGAGGCTTGCGCCGAGCATCACGGGCTTGGATTTCTTCATGTGGGTGTACTCTTCCGCGAACACCGCAGCGTAGGATGCAAAAAAGATAAGCAGGCAAAGCCAGCCCGCTGGGTGCCCCACCAGGTCCATTCCCGTCGGGCTAACGCAGCCGTCCTCCGCGACCGCAGATGCCCAGGCCCCGGTGGGCATAAGACAAATCAACAGGGCGGACAGAAGAGGGCGCAGCACGAGCATGGGGACACTCTACTCCAGGTCGCGTCGCCACAAAAGCGCTAAGGTTGTGGAATACTGTTGACAGGGCACTGGACACGGGGCTCTTATCGTGCCTCTTTATGAACGTATACCGCGCGGCCAAAAAGAGCTGGACCCACGCCCGCGCCCATCACCCCCAAAAAAACAAAAGGAGACACCGCCGATGACCATCGCTGCTGAAGCCCGCTTTAACCCCATGGCTACCGTTGAACAGATCCGCGCAGGCCGCGCCCTCCTGGGTTGGAGCCAGGGCGACCTCGCCGAGCATGCGGGCCTCTCCCAGACCGGCATCGCCCGCATTGAGAACGGCACAAACCGCCCCAACACCACCACCCTGGAGAAAATCTTGCGCGCCTTTGACCGCGAAGATGTTGAAATGATCGGTGCCGTCGGCGTCAAGCGCCGCACCGGGGAGGTCCGCATGCTCTCGGGCCGCGCGGGCTTCGTAGACTTCCTGGACGACATCACCGAAACCCTCGCCGGGGGCGGAGACCTGTGCGTTTTCAACGGCAATGTCCACAACTGGCTCACCTGGGCCGACCAGGCACAGATCGACGCCTACTACGCCAAAATGTGCGCTATTAAAGACAAAATCACGGCCCGCGCCATCATCCGCAAGGGCAACACCTTCCGCCCCTCCACCGTCTTCGGCTGCACCTACCGCTCCTCCGACGACGCCGAGTATGACGACCAAAACGCCTTCTACTGCTACGGCGACAAGCTTGCCTTCGTCTCCTTCGCCGAGGGGGCCCTGCACATCGCCATCCTCCAAAAGCCGCAGTTCGCCATCGGCTTCCGCACGCTCTTTAACGCCATGTGGAACACAGCCCAAGACGCCTAGCCCCAAAAAGCCGCACAAAAAGGCTTGACACCCACATGCCCTTCCACTAAAGTACCCAACACGCTACCACTTGGGATAGAAACGCTTAAGGAGCCCACCATGACAGCAGCCTCCGCCGCAGCCACCCGCGCCCGCCCCATGGCCACCGTGGAGCAGATCCGCGCCGGCCGCGCCCTCATCGGCTGGACGCAGGGGGACCTCGCCGAGCACGCCGGCCTGTCCCAGACCGGCATCGCCCGCATAGAGAACGGCACAAACCGCCCCAACACCACCACCCTCGAGAAAATCCTGCGCGCCTTTGACCGCGAGGACGTGGAAATGGTCGGCACCTCCGGCGTCAAAAAGCGCACGGGCGAAATCCGTACCCTCACCGGCCGTACCGGCTTCGCGGACTTTAGGGATGATGTTCTCAGGGAAGCCCGGAAAGGCAACGCCGATATATGCATCAGCAGTGTTGACGAAAGACTCTTTGACAAATGGGGGTCCGGGACAGTCAACGATAACTATCGGAAAGAAATGGCCGAAATCTCCGCCGCGAACAAGGCCCCCATTTCCAGGTCTCTTGGCCGGAAGGGGGATGCGCACTTTCCTGCAAAGGGGCATGTTGCCTACAGGTGGATACCCGACAATCAGTTCGGCGAGTTTTCCTTTTATGTATACGGGCAAAAGACGGCTATACTCTTATTCACTGAAGAAGAGATAGAAATTATCATTATAAACAACCCCCGAATCGCCGCCCACTATAGAAAACAGTTCAACGACATGTGGGCCAAGGCCGAGATCCCCAATAGTTAGAAATCGCTATGAGTAAAGATTTTGTACGATGTCACAAGATGACCATGAAAATAATATACTAATAACACAGAGCGTTATACAGGGAGATATTATTGACAGGCCCCTACTGGATTCTCCAAATATTAGCGCACTCTTGGGGTGTAGGGTTCTTATAGATGATCAAACCGCTCACCATCCAGGCTCCTTTAAAGTTTGCGGGGTAAGGGCTGCCTTTGAGGAGGCTGTCGGTGCGACCGGTATAGTTATACCTTCTTCGGGTAATGCCGCCCTTGCTGCTGCTTGGCTTGCAGTATCAGAAGGCAGGAATAATTCTCTTATTGTCGTCATGCCATCGGATGCGCCAGAGGTTAAGCGCCAGCGCGTAAAAGAGTGCGGAGTCCGAATTATTGAATATGACAGATATAATGATGATAGAAATGCAATCGCAGAAAAGACGGCAAAAAAACATGGTTTCCATGTTCTTTCTGCCAATAATTTGCCTTTCATACATGGAAATGCGACAATGGGTTACAGGATGAGCCGAAAACTGAACGAAATGCAGGTTCATGCCGATGCTATTATGACTAGCAGCTGCACAGGCAGCGGGGCCGCCGGCCTTGCTTTAGCAACCTGTTTCTTTGAAAAAAAACCTTTAATATGTTTTGCTCAACCTGAGGGATCTGACGCTCTGGTACGATCCTTGAGTGCAGGGGAACTTAAGGACAATAGTTCAGAAACCGATACTATATGCAATGCTCTCAAAATTAGAAGACCATACACTCTGCCTTTTGAAATCCTAAAAGACAGGGAAGATGTTAGGGGCTTTACATTCACAGATGATGCTGCGGCAATGATGATGGGGATGTTATTTAAAAACCATCAGTTGATGGCAGAGGCCAGCGGTGTTGGCGGTCTAGCTGCCATTTATGAGAATAAAGATCTTTTCAGAGACAAGACCGTTGTTGTTGAGGTAACGGGCAAAAATATAACACCCGAAACGTTTTTCCAATTAACGAGAGGAGCGAATCGCGTAGTGCGTATTCGTCATTGTGATTCGGGGCCGATACGGGAAGCTGCATAGCCCCCCCCCGTTCGCGCGGGGGCGCGAGCCACCCTTGACCCCCCTCACGGGGGCCGGTAGGGTATCCCCCGCGCGTGCGTGCGCGCGGCGCTGCCGCCCACTCCCCGGTAGCTCAGCGGTAGAGCAGGTGACTGTTAATCACTTGGTCGGTGGTTCGAATCCGCCCCGGGGAGCCAGCTTTTTCAAGGGTTTAAGCTCTTATCCCGTCCCTCTAAACCGGCCCTTGGGACACTCCTGGGACACTTTCTGGCCACGCA
>Ga0272443_10002746_pt1 | contig 21841 bp, 18 predicted proteins | sample SSMAcet12_FD_193581 | JGI IMG/M metagenome (GOLD analysis project Ga0272443, IMG submission 193581) | Marine sediment archaeal communities from Little Sippewissett salt marsh, Falmouth, MA, United States - SSM-Acet-12 | ecosystem: Environmental > Aquatic > Marine > Wetlands > Sediment ...
TCAAACTGCGCTGGTGAACGGCCGCTGGGATGTCGGCGTGGGAGGGATTGCGTTCTTTGGGGTGCTCTGGGCAGCTGCAGGAGGTGGATTCATCACAGCAGGTGTGATCTGGCTGGTTCGCAAAACCGCGCCGAGAATCCTCTTGGTCGGGACCAGTCTTTTTTCACTGGTCCTTACACTGCTGGATTTTGATAGAGCTTATACCGGATCGCTGGTCAGTGGAGTCATTTTCATCCTGTTGCTGCTCAAACCCTGGTTGGAAAAACCGGAGCTGCCTTCCGCTGAACCGAAGTAAGCCTTGATGTGACACCAACCAGAACTCAGCTGGATCCCTCCACGGCTTCTGCTGTTCCGGAGATCCCATCGTTTATTTGCTCGGTTTTCTCTGTTTTGAGCACGTAAGCGATAGCGATTCCCCAGATCACAAATAGGATGAAACCGCGCAGGCCAAAGAAACTGATCCCGATATTTCGCAGGATGATCATCAGATAGGTTGTTGGTACGTTCGCATAGATACCTGTGATCAGTATCTTGCCAAAATCCACTCCCTTATTGTTGATAGATGCTGCCCCCCAAACGATCAAGCCCAGAACGGCCAGGTAGATGAAACGCCCCAGAGAGAAGAAGAAAAACCCACCTACCAGGACAACCACGTCTATGATGAGAGAAAAGTTTCCCCAAAAATCAATCACGTTGCCCGCGTCCAGGATGATAGGGTTGCCAAAAGTGTCGTTGATGTCACTGAGTGGAAGAACCCGGTAGCCATCTTCGTTGACGAGATGGAATTCATCCCGGGTTAGCAGAAAACCCTCACTGTATTGATTGGTGTTGATCTCTTGCATCGCTCCAGTGGTATCTACCGCGATGATCTGGCGGTTATTTTCCGCGATGTATCGGCCGGAGCCAGAGACCGTGGCCCTTCCGTTTTCGATCGTGATATCCGGAATCTCGCCGGTAGCATAGGCTTCCTTGATCTCAAGGCCAAACTTGTTCAGATTGATAGCCGTGGTAATGGTAGAGAAACCTGACTGCAGCATAGCAAACAATACCAGGAATATCAAAGCTGTTCCCATCGGCTTCTTGGCGGCTTTTCTGTAATAGGGACGGCTCCAGATTGGAAAGGCAAACCCTTTGAGTAACCAGACGATCCTGTCTAAAAAGGTTTCGGATCGATGATCCTCAGGATGTTTGGTGGGGGGATTGAGTTCCATGCTTTTCCTCCATTATTTGCTTTTTATCCGGGGTGATCGGTCAAGGGCACCGATCTACCAATTATCATATCATTTCTGGAATCGGCTGATCTAATTTCACTCGTTTGGATCATTCAATACTGACAGGATTTCGGCCCAGGATATTGGTCCTTCTCTGAGAATGGCGGGTTGATCGGTAGTGCAATCCAGGACTGTGGAAGCTGCCTCCCTTGGGGATCTCCCTCCATCCAGGATCAGATCGACCCTTGAACCAAATTGAGCTTTGACCTCACTGGCAGATAACGCGCTGGGTTCTCCGGACAGATTAGCTGAGGTGGCTGCCAGCGGGCCTGTTACCCTCAGGAGATCGCGGATAAATTCATGATCAGGGATCCTCAAGCCGATCGTAGGAGTCGGCGATAGATTCGCCGGCATGGAGGGGAGCAGGGAGACAATAATTGTAAGCGGACCGGGCCAGAAGGCAGATGCAAACCTTGTCACCAGAGGTGAGAGAGGAGGGGAGATCCGGCTTATTTGTTCGGTTTCCCCCAGCAAAATTGGAATGGCCTTCAAAGCTGAGCGCCCTTTTAACCGATAAAGCTTGTCAATAGCACCTTCTTGGAAAGCAGTCACCCCGATCCCGTATACAGTATCAGTAGGAAAGGCGATCACCCCGCCGTCTTGGATCAGGTCAGCTGCCCTGTCAATTGCGTTGATATGGTCTGCGGGAAGGATTATGGGATTCATCATGATCGGCATTGAATGGATAAGTACCGGTCCTGCCCGGCCAGATCCCTGCGAAGCTTCAGGGTCATTCCCGGCCATACTTCTCGGGCAAGAGTGAGAGCCGCGGCCCCGCTGTCCTCATCAAGCTCGAGGAAGATCGCTCCACCTGGCCTGATATGGTTGCGGGCGCTCTTTAGCACTTTCTTGATATAGAATAAACCATCTGCCCCACCATCGAGGGCCAGGATTGGCTCCCGGGTGTATACCGGCAGGGTTCTCAATTTCCCCGTAGGGATATAAGGTAGATTGGCGACGATCAGGTCTACCTGGATATCCAGACCGGTCAGAAGATCACGCTCCTTAAAATGGATTTGACCCTCAGTCTGGTGTTGAAGTGAATTTTCCCGGGCGACAACCAGCGCTCTGGGTGAGATGTCCGTGGCAGTGATCATCAAATCCGGGATCATCTTTGCCAGCGTGATGGCGATGCATCCACATCCGGTGCCAATTTCTAGCAGATCTCTTTGGTGGGGATGGTCTTTTAGCCAGGCCAGGGTAATATCGACCAGCCCTTCAGTTTCCGGTCGGGGGATGAGCACATCTTTGGTAACCTTGAAAGATCTCTGGTAGAACTCCCATTCGCCCAGCACGTAGGGGAGGGGAACACCCTCCTTGAGTTGGGTCAGAGCCCGGGAAAGCTGGTTCCGCTGCTCCTCGGTGAGAACCGGCTCTCTCCCGGCCAATAACTGGGACTTTGTGAAGCCGGTGATGTGGGAAAGAAGCACCAGTGAATCCAGATAGGGGGACTCGCTGAATGGAGAGATTTCCTCCCCCAGCTGCTTCTGGATCGATCTGGCAGGTTGATTATTCTTCGTCAAATCCTGCTTCGGCGAGGCGTTTGGCTTCATCCTCGGTGGCTAGCTCCTCGATAATGGAATCTATCTGTCCATCCAGGACTGCGGCGAGCTGGTGAGCGGAGAAGTTGATCCGGTGGTCCGTGATGCGGGATTGGGGAAAATTATAGGTACGGATCTTTTCTGATCGATCCCCTGAGCCGATCTGTGAGCGCCGGTCAGCGTCCTGTTCATCCCTCCGGCGGGTTTCTTCGATTTCGTAGAGCTTTGCTTTCAGTATACTCATTGCCCTTTCACGGTTCTGAAGTTGGGAACGTTCATCCTGGCATTGGACCACAATGCCGGTGGGTTTGTGGGTGAGTCGGATGGCAGTGGAGTTTTTCTGTACGCTCTGGCCGCCTGGACCACCAGCCTTGTACACGTCCATTTCGATATCGCTGGCGGGTATCTTGATCTCATCCACATCATCCACTTCCGCCAGCACTGCTACAGTGGCAGTTGAGGTGTGGATGCGGCCCTGGGATTCTGTTTCCGGGACCCGCTGGACACGGTGAACACCGGACTCGTACTTGAGTTTGGAGAATGCCCCGTTTCCCTTGATCAGGGCTGAGACCTCTTTCAAACCCCCAACTCCAGACTCGCTGAGGGACATGACCTCAACTTTCCAGCCCTGACGTTCTGCATAGCGGCTGTACATCCGGAATAGATCTCCTGCAAACAGGCCAGCTTCATCCCCTCCAGCTCCTGCTCTGATTTCTAGGATCACGTTGCGCCCATCGCGGGGATCTTTGGGAACAAGCATGCGTTTGAGCTGGCTTTCCAGGGTCCTGATTTTTTCATCCAGAACTTCAATCTCAACCGCCGCCAGCTGCTGCATTTCCAAATCACCGCCTTCTGCCAGGGCCTGGGCTTCTTCTCTCTGTTCAAGGGATCCCTTATAATCCTGGATCGCTTCAATGAAAGGGTCCAGATCGGCTTTTTCCTTACCAAGCTCTGCAGCCAGTTGATAATCATCTCCAACTGTGAGAAGCTGTTGGTTGACCTCCTCATAACGGTTTTCTATTCCGGACAGTTTATCCAATAACATTTTCATATCCAATCATGTATTTTCTTTTCTTCATCATTAATTGCTGGAAAATTATACCATTTGTGATCCAGGGGCTAATAGTCATGGATAGTATGATCCTTGTTGAAGGATTTGGAGCAAGGAAGAGATTTGCTTCCGTGTTTTTTGAGGTTCTGATTTTCGGTGTCCGGATTTACGAAACCCGTTGCATACCCCTTTGCTTCATGCTATAATTCAGGCGTTCAGCCCCCTCGATAAGGATTAATTGAACCAGGTTTGTTCCCCATTACCGCTTTCGCGAACATGTGCTATTTTTTGATGTTGGAGTTATCTCCAATTTATTTTTGAGTGTATCATTTGCCACCCAATTAATATCCCTATACAGAGAGAGTTTATGGAAACAAAAGAATTATTTGCAAAGCCTCTGGCTGAGCTCCGTCAGATTGCCGTAGATCTGGACGTTAACCGCGGGAAATGGCTTAAAAAGGAAGCCCTGGTGCTTGAAATCCAGCGCGCAGATGCCGAATTGAACGGCCGCGAGGTTAGAGGAGGTATTTTAGAAATCATGAGTGAAGGTATTGGATTCCTTCGCTCAGCGAATTACATGTCTGGACCGGATGATATCTATGTGTCCCAATCCCAGATCCGGAGGTTCGACCTGCGAAGCGGAGACCTGGTGATTGGCCACGTGCGGCCGCCGCGCAATTCCGAACGGCATTACGGGCTGCTGAAAGCTGAAAGCGTTAACGGCATGGATCCCAAGAAAGCCAAACGGCGGCCGGTTTTCCACTCCCTGATCCCGATCTTTCCCAACGAGCGTTTTGACCTGGAGACTTCCCCGCACATCACGTCAACTCGGTTGATCAACCTGATCACTCCTGTAGGACGCGGACAGCGGGGCTTGATCGTTTCCCCCCCCAAAGCGGGTAAAACCACCATCTTGAAAGAAATGACCAATGCCATTTCGGGCAAGTATCCCAAAGTGCACATGATTGTCGCCTTGATCGGTGAACGCCCGGAAGAGGTCACGGATATGGATCGCTCTGTTGATGCAGAAGTAATCTCATCAACATTCGATGAACCGGTATCCTCGCATGTCCGGGTGGCAGAAATGGTACTCGAAAGAGCAAAACGCCTGGTTGAATCGGGCATGGATGTGGTGGTCATGCTGGATTCGATCACCCGCCTTGCGCGAGCATACAACCTGGTGGTCACACCCTCTGGCCGGACCCTGTCTGGCGGTATCGATCCATCTGCTCTTTACCCTCCCAAACGATTCTTTGGAGCAGCCCGGAATATCGAGGAAGGCGGCTCTCTGACCATTATCGGCACATGTCTGGTCGATACTGGATCGCGAATGGACGATGTGGTATATGAGGAGTTCAAAGGCACCGGCAATATGGAGCTGCATCTTTCCAGGACTCTTCAGGAACGGCGCGTCTTCCCGGCGATCGATATATCCCGCTCTTCCACCAGGAGGGAAGAACTCCTCCTTGGGCCGGACCTCACACCCCGGGTGTGGTTGATGCGGCGCATGTATGATCAGATGGTTTCCGATCCTCCCCATGGCGCAGGTATGGATCAGGCTACCGCAACTGAAACAATTCTCAAACGTGTCAGCGAGACCAGCGATAATGAAGAATTCCTGGCCACGCTGAACGAATAACCGAGATCAAGAGAGAGTCTGAGAACATGCGCAGGGATATTCTGCTTTCTTGGTTTCTTTGGGTGGTGGCTTTTTTGCTCTTAGCCGGCGCGGGCACCCTAACCTGGATCCGATTTTTCACTGACCAGGACCTCGCTCTGGAAAACGCCACCACTTCACCCGTAGCCGAGGCCCCTCGAAGAGAAACCCAAAATTACCGCGTTCCTGATTTCATGCTGGAGGAAGAAGGACAGCCTGGCATCACCAGGGCAGCGAAGCTGTATACCTTGATCCCGGAAAGAGAAAACATTGACGTGATCAAACACCTGGTTGTTGCCAATGACTCCATGTTCGGGCTGGCTGAAGAGTACAACCTGGAGCCAGAATCGATCCTCTGGTCCAATTATGATGTCTTGCAGGACAACCCCCACAGCTTATCCCCAGGCATAGAGCTGGTGATTCCCCCACTAGATGGGATCTATTATCAATGGGAGGTGGGGGATACCATTGAATCCGTGGCGGAGAAATTCAAAACCGAGCCGGAAGCGATCATCAACTGGATAGGCAATGATTTTGACTTGCTCGACCCTGTCATCGAGGCGGGGGATATGGTCATGGTCCCAGGGGGACAGCGTGAGTTCCAGCAGTGGATAATTCCGACGATTGCCAGAGGTCAAGCCGGAGTTTCTTCCGGCGTCTATGGAGAAGGTGCCTGCGTTGGACCCTTTGAGGGGTTGTATGGTGGGGGAGGTTTTATCTGGCCGACGATTGGACATACCCTTTCCGGGAACGATTACTGGGCGGGGCATCTGGCAATTGACATCGGCCTGGTTGCTGGCGAGCCGGTCTATGCGTCTGACTCCGGTGTTGTGGTGTTTGCGGGTTGGGCTAGCGGTGGCTACGGCAATGTGGTGGTGGTTGACCATGGTACTGGCTATCAGACGCTGTATGCCCACTTATCCGCCGTCCTATCTGGCTGCGGTCAAAGTGTTGTCCAGGGTCAAACCATCGCTTTGGGTGGGAATACTGGAAATTCTACCGGGGCACATCTTCACTTCGAAGTGCGCTACCAGGGAGGATTTGTGAACCCCTGGTTTGTGCTCCCACCCCCCTAGTTTCAACAGGAATTCTAAGGAGCTGCTCAATGGATACCGATATTAACGATCAAGATTTTGATACTGAGGTCATCGCGGAGACAGAAAATTTTCTTGCCTGGCGGGCGGATGAGCCTGATGGGGAAAGCACCTACCACCTGGAGCTGAACAACCTTACTGTGCACTTTTTCAGGGAGGAGTGGGAGGAATTCCTCCTGCTTGTCGAAACGCTGCTGGAAAGTTAGATCCACGCTGACGGACAGGGTTTTGAACCCTGGGGTTCTTTATTTCTTATCCCTGGGAAGGATTTTTCCTGGGTGACAGTTTCCGGTCCAGAAATAAAATTTCAATCTGAACGGCGCTGCCCGTGGTTCGGATTGAATTTCTTTAACAAGGGATTGGTTGGTGGATTTGAGGCAGCCCTTCCTGAGAGTCTGTACGGCTTGAATGAAAACCTGCCTTTTCCTTGTGGGGCTAATTTAACCGTGATAGACTAAAATCGCGGATGCGAATGATTCCAAAATTCCCCCCTTACCCTATCCCTAGATGGGGGGCGAGCGGTCATATTATAATGGGGATGATCACATTCACCCGCCCCCAGGCTTTACAGACTGTATTCCCGGGGTAAATTGAAATCCAATCACGGAACCTTATATGACCTCTACGCTTTATCTCATTGATGGACATGCCCTTGCTTACCGGACCTATTTTGCGCTTACCAGTGGAGGCACCAACAATGCTCGCTGGCTGACAAGCAAGGGGGAGCCCACTGCTGGGACCTACGGTTTCACCAGTGTGCTGCTGCGCCTCCTGGAGCAGGAGCGCCCAGATTATCTCGCTGTGGTCTTTGATACTGGAAAGACCTTCCGGGATGACCTGTTCCCGGATTACAAAGCGACTCGCGAAAAGATGCCCGAAGACCTCAGGACCCAGATAGAACGGATCCGTGAATTGGTCGATACGTTTAATATCCCCCGGGCAGAGCTGGATGGTTATGAAGCGGATGATGTCCTGGGGAGTCTGGCCAAATGGGCTGTCAAGAAGGGATTGGCGGTTAAGATAATCACGGGAGATAGAGATCTGCTTCAGCTAGTAGATGAACGGGTCTCTGTTAATTTACCTGGCAGGTCACTGAGTGATGCCAAGGATTACTTCCGAGAGGATGTCAAGGAAACACTGGGGGTTTGGCCTGAGCAGGTCGTTGACCTGAAGGCGATCATCGGAGACCGCTCTGACAACATCCCCGGGGTGTATGGTGTGGGGCAAAAGACGGCAGAAAAACTCCTGGAGGACTACCAGACTCTTGACAATATTTACGAACATATCGAACAGGTCACAGGCCGTTTTAAAAACAAATTGATCGAAGGGAAAGAGGACGCGTATTTGAGTCAGAAACTGGCGCGCATTGTTACCGATCTGAATGTGGAGATCGATCTCGATCAGGCCAAACCGGATGAGTTCGATCCCTTGAAAGTCAGGGAGCTGTTCCGGTCGCTTGAGTTTGGATCACTCCTGAACCGGCTGGCGGTTGTTGAAGAGATCTATGGGAAAACCATCCCTGAAGGTCAGATAGAGATGTTTGCAGGTGATAGCGGGGAAAAGGGCGAGTTCCTGACCGCGCCAGAATCCCCCGGGGGGATCAAAGTCGAGCTGATCACGACGGCTGAAAGTCTGGAGAAACTTAAAAATACACTGGCCTCAGCACCCCAAATTGCCTTTGATACGGAAACGACTTCAACGGATCAAATGGCAGCCGACCTGGTGGGTATCTCCCTGGCGATATCTGAAGAAGGTGGATACTACATCCCTGTTGGTCATCTGAGGGGGGATCAGCTGGAGCTGCAAGAGGTGCTGGATGCGCTTCACGGACCGATGACAGATCCTGATATTCCAAAGATTGGCCATAATATCAAATATGATTATGTGATGCTCGCCAGATCAGGTTTGCATGTCCACCCCCTGAGTTTCGACAGCATGATCGCAGAATGGGTGGTCAGTCCTGCCTCCCGGAATCTTGGCTTGAAAAAATTAGCCTGGGTGCGGCTCAACCGATCCATGCAGGAAATTGAAAGCTTGATCGGCAAGGGGAGGTCTCAGATCACCATGGCTGAAGTCGCGATCGAGGATGCCGCTCGGTATGCGGTGGAAGATGCAGTGATGGTGGTGATGCTTAAACCCATTCTGGAGCATGACCTGAAAGAAGCCAAAAGCCGGGAACTCTTCCAGGATCTTGAGATGCCGCTGATCCCAATTCTGGCTGGAATGGAAATGGAAGGCATTGGCCTGGATACCTCATTCCTGGCAGAGATGTCTGTGCGCCTGGAAGCGGACCTGGAGACGCTGGAAAAGAAGATATTCCAGAGCGTCGGCCATGAGTTCAATTTGAATTCCCCGAAACAATTATCTGAGGCGCTGTTCAAAACACTGGCCCTTACTCCACCAGACCGGGGCAGCAAGACGGCCAGTGGATACTATTCTACATCCGCGGATGTGCTTGAATATCTCCGCAACCAGCATGAAGTCCCTTCGTGGGTGCTTGAATACCGGGAGTACACCAAGCTGAAATCTACATATGTGGATGCCCTGCAGACTCAGGTCAACCCGCACACAGGACGGGTCCACACATCGTATAACCAAACGGGATCCGTAACAGGCAGGATCGCATCAACGGATCCTAATCTGCAAAATATACCGATCCGGACAGAACTGGGAAGGCAGGTTAGGAAAGCCTTTGTGGCGGCTCCGGGCCGCACGCTTGTTGCTGTGGATTATTCCCAGATCGAACTTCGTGTAGCTGCCCACATGGCCGGAGATGAGTCAATGCTGGCGGCTTTTCGGGAAGGGAAGGACATTCACTTGACAACAGCAGCTGCTATCCTCGATATCCCTCTGGAGGAGGTCACCAGCCAGCAGCGGCGGGATGCCAAAGCGATTAATTTTGGCTTGATCTACGGGATGAGCGCTTTTGGCTTAACTCAAACAACAGATCTGACCCTGGCAGAAGCCGAGGTATTTGTGGAAACGTATTTCCAACGATTTCCAGGGATTAAAAGTTATTTGGACCAGATCCGCGACCAGGCCAGGGAGATCGGTTATGTCGAGACGCTTTTGGGCAGGAGGAGGTATTTCCCCCAGCTGGCAACAACCACCAATCAGAACATCCGGAGGCGCGAGGAAAGAGAAGCCATCAATGCTCCTATCCAGGGTACAGCCGCTGATATTATGAAGCTGGCCATGATCGCGGTTTCTAAAGGCCTTAAATCTTCAAGTCTGGGTGCAAAGATACTGCTCCAGGTACACGATGAGCTGGTCCTGGAAGTACCAGAAGAGGAAGTAGAGCAGACCATAAAGCTGGTAAAATCTGCCATGGAAGAAGTATACTCATTACAGATTCCACTCACAACCGAAGCCCAATTTGGTCGTGACTGGGGCTCACTGAACGAGTATACTGAATGAAAATCTGTGAAGAGAGATGGTTATGACTGAACAGAATCAAGATCTGCAGAATCTGTTATCCAAGGGCAATTCAGCTGCCTGGGATAAAAACTGGAACGACGCTGCCGTCTACTACCAGCAGGCTCTTGATCTCGATCCAAAGAATTTTAAAGCGTTAACAAATATTGGGCTGGCTTATTATGAAATGCGGGAATATCGGGAAGCGCTGGATGCTTATGGTAAAGCGGTAGAGATAAATCCGGATGATCCGGCTCCGCATGAGAAGATGTTTTTGATCTATCAGGAAGTGGACCAGACGGCAGAGGCTGTCAGGGCTTCCTTGAAAGCGGCTGAAGCTCATCTAAAGAACGAGGATATCCAAAAAGCCATTGAGAACTGGAAACGAGTCCTTGAAATTGATATTCAGAACATAAAAGCCCATGCTCGATTAGGTATGGTCTATGAGAGACTGGGGAAGAAAAAACTGGCGGTCAGCGAATATATCCACACTGCCAGCTTACTGCAGTTGAACGAGAATCTCGAAAAAGCCACGGAATCCATCGAGCGGGCGCTAAAATGCTCGCCAGAAAATATCATCGCCCTGCGTGCCAAGGAGATCCTGCATCAGGGCCGCCAGCTGCCTATTCCTGAGCCGATTGCCAGGGACCAGGCGGAGGAGATCAAGGCTGATACCCCACAGCTTGATGCCCCGCCAACGGAATCAGAGAAAGTTTATGAGAATCCAATCGTAGAAGCGGTAGAAAAAGCGAAGATCATTCTCGCGGAGGCTATGTTCGAGGAAGAGGTCCTGCCTGGTTCGGGGATTAAACAAGCGGGGCAGGATCTTGAATCCGCGCTTAGCTGGAATGCCCCGGAAGGGGAAGATACCAAAGATGCCGGCCTGTTGAAGGTCCATGTCTCCCAGGCGATCGAGCACCATCGCACGGGAAATGAAAAGGATGCAGCGGAGGATATCAAAAGGGCAATCGATGATGGTTTTTCCAATCCGGCGGCGTTTTTCCTGCTAGGTTTTTTCTTCAGTAATCTGGGCAGAATGGAAAGCGCTATCCGCTCCTTGAATAAGGCGGTTTCCCACGAGAATTTCGCTCTCGCTTCCAGGTTGCTTCTGGCTCAATATTATGCCGGGATGGAGCAGTGGGTGGATGCCAGCAGGGAATATCTGGAGGCTCTGCGGATAGCGGATACCTCTCTTGCGAACAAAGAAGATGTCGAGGATCTCATCCATTTATATGAAGTGATGATGGATGACCTGGAGCAGCAAGATGGAGATGATGCCTATATTGAAATGAGCACGCATATTGGTGAAATGCTTCTCCGGCCTGATTGGCGCTCTATCCTTACCGAACTGCGCTCCAAAGGTAAATCTCAGGATGGATTGATTCTTCCCCAGTTGGATGCTCTCCTGGATGACCGACGAAGCCAGATCATGGGCACTCATCACAATATCACCGCCCTGGCACAAGAAGGCCATTATGGCGCTGCCATGGAGATGGCTTTTTTTGCTCTGCGGAATGCCCCTTCTTTCCTGCCGCTCCACGTAACGATTGGCGATCTGCTTATGGAGCAGAATAAAATTGATGGCGCGGTGGCCAAATACCTGGCTGTTGCTGATGTCTATACCGTGCAGGGCAAGACGGAGCGGGCTTTGACCATGTTGAAGAAGGTCATAGAACTTCAGCCGATGAACATCGAGGTCCGTCAGCGGCAGATTGACTTATTGGAGGAATACGGCCATCAGGATGAAGCGATCCAGGAATATATAAACCTGGCCGAGGTTTTCTTCCCGCTGGCTGAACTAGACAGCGCGCGGACAGCCTATACCAAAGCCCTGACGCTATCAAAAACACTCCCGGATGGCGAAGGCAGCCGAATGAAATTGCTGGGGAGGCTGGCTGACCTGGATATCCAGCGCCTGGACTGGGAATCAGCCATTAGCACCTATTCAGAGATCATTGAAGTGTCTCCAGGGAATAAGAAGGCAAGTATTTCCCTTGTGGACCTGAATTACAGGCTTGGTAAGGTGCAGGCGGCTGAACAGGAAATCGATCGTTTCCTCCTCCTCTTTGATCCCACAGAATATCGGGAGGTCCTTGAGGATTATCTGACCAGTCTGAAAACAGAACTTCCCCAAGAAGTTGCTATTGTCCGGAGGCTGATCGATTTTTATAAAGGGCTTGGTTTGCGAGAGCAAGCCATCTCCGAACTGGATGGCCTGGGTGATATGCTGCTTGATAGCGGCAGGAGAGAAGATGCCGTCGCTGTCATCCAGGAGATCGTCACCCTGAATCCCCCCAATGTCGAAGCTTACCAGAAATTACTGGGTCAGCTCCAAAGCTAAACCCTTCATCCAGCCTTATTGAGATGCCCAAGCTCAGTGGATCGCACTGCCTTGTGCTGTTTGGTATAGATCATGGACCTTCAAGATAGAATTACAGAGTCGCTGGCAGGTAATTTGGATGCCTTTAACCAAATCGTCCGGGAATACCAATCCCTGGTTTACAACCAGGCATACCGGGTGATTGGTGAACCAGATGCTGCCGCGGATGCCACCCAGGAAGCTTTTATCTCCGCGTACAAAAAACTCCATACCTACCGGGGAGGTTCATTTAAAAGCTGGCTGCTGAGGATTGTCAGCAATGCCTGTTATGATGAGTTTCGCCGTCGAAAGCGCCAGCCGGTTGTGCCGCTGATCCCGAAGAATGATGAGGGAGAGGATGTGGAATCGGCACCATGGTTGGAGGATTCCACCGAAAATCCTGAGGAATTCGCACAGCGTAAGGAGCTTTCCAAAGCGATACAATCCTGCCTTGATCGCCTTGATATTGAGTTTAAAACTGTTGTTGTCCTGGTTGATATCCAGGGGTTTGATTACGCATCCGCTGCGGCAGCGGTTGATAGCCCGGTTGGCACCATTAAAAGCCGGCTGGCCAGAGCCAGAAAAAATTTGCAGGACTGTTTGCGCGGGTTTAAGGAACTTTTCCCGGGAAGTTTGCGTCATTTAGGTGAGGTGTGAGCAGGATGAAAATATCCCCAAGGGAATGGACTCAATTATCCGCGTATCTGGATGGGGAATTGAGCAAACGCGAAACGGATAAGCTGCAGGCCAGGATCGAGAGGAATCCTGATCTGCATTCTGCCCTGGAGGAACTCAGGGAGATAAAAGCGATCCTCGCGGATACCCCGCGGTTATCAGTTCCGGGGAATTTCACTCTTTCACCTGATATGGTTGGGGCTGTTCGCAGAGGTTCACCTATTCGGGGATACCGCCTGGCTGCAGCTGCTCTGTCATTCCTTTTTATTGGAGTTGTCATTCTGGATATCGGGGCCGGGTCAATGAAAGCTGGCATGCCATCAGCCCTGGCTCCCAGATCGGAAGAGGTCTTGTTGGAAGCTGTCTCAGACGAGATGGACGAACCCACGTTGAACGCAGTGGAGGAAGGGGGTGAGGAAGAGCTCTCTTCGGCGCCTGCGCAGGAGAAGGAAAACCTTGAAAGCCCAGCTCCCGCTGCCGAGATAGAGGTTCCCGCCGAGGAAGAGGCATTCATGAATGGTCTCGGAGAAGGGGAGCAGGAGGAAATGGCAGAAGCAGAAACCAAGGTTTTTTCGGGAGAAGAGGATCGGTCCGCTGACGCTCAGGATGAAGACTGGCAGGTTGAAACCCTGGAACATGACAGCCAGCCCACCCCAACCGCAGCGGAGCCATCCCCAGGGGAGATTCTGCCTTACACTGACGAAGAACTGCCTCGGGAAGTTCATGCGCCCGGCATACCCTGGCTCAGGATCCTGGAGATTGTTTTAGGGCTGGGCGCTGTTGGTTTTGCTGCTGGATCCTGGGTTTACCAGCGGAAGAACCGCTAAGATGGCGCTCTGGAATCAAATCTTGTAACCGATGAATTGACCTGACCCGTTCTCGCCCAGTGGATTCCATCTTAAGGGAACCTCCCCGGGTAGAAAAAACAAGCCCCGTGGAAACGGGGCTTGTCATCTTTCTTGGGGTGATGTTTAACCGTCAGTTCCCATCCTTGATCGCTTTACGGACATCATTGATAGTGATCCGACCCTCAGCCCCGGTGCCGGTGATGTTCGTGAGATCGATCCCATTCTCACTGGCCAGGTCGCGTGCTGCACTCGTGGCATTGATTTCCACATCCTTGGGGAACGCTTCAGGAATCTCAAGGGCGGGTTCCGGGGCAGGTGCGGCTTCCACTGCTGGGCGATCCGGGGTATCGGGGTAGGAGCGTGTGCCAAAACGGGTCAGGATCACCGCGCCAATCACCCAGGACCCCAGGATGAATTTGGGGACCCAACCAACACAAAATACCAGCTGGCTGAAACCGTTAAAGAAGAGAGAAAGGATGAACATACCAATTCCCGCGAGAAGCGGTACCGGTAAGGTTCGGTTCAGGGAGTGGACCAGTTTGCGGCCGACTTCAATGCTCAGGGAAACAAGACCGACTACCCAGGCCGCTACCAGCGCAAATATCCCTACCAGGCTGATTGGACTGAGCAGGATGGTCACGATCAAGGCTAGTAGGACAAATGGTGAGATCACTACCACTCCCAGGCCTACCACGCAGGACATCACAGGCTCACCAAACGCTGCCCGGTTGATGACAACCGCCTGATCCTGGATGAAGAGGCCGATCAGGATCGCCAGACCTGTCCAGATCAGAACGCGGAAGAAGAACCATGATGTAGAGACAAAGGGAAGCTCTTTGAACCGCGGTACAGGAAAATCACCTTCAAATAAGCCGTTTTCTGGCAGTTCGAATTCAAACGGGATGTTCTCCTCTGTGACAATATTCCCGGTGATTTGGGCTCCTGGAGCTTGTACAAAGGAACTGCTGACAACTGTGAGATCCCCCTGCACGACAGCGCTATCTCCCAGGGTCACAATGCCTCCCAATGCTATCAAGTTTCCATTCACTGTCCCCATAGCAGTCATGTTTCCCCCGAAGACCACTGAATCGCCATTGATGGTAGAGGATTCCTCCAGGGTGACATTGCCGCCGAACACGATCAGATCCCCATTCAGGGTTTCTCCTGATTTGAGGGTATAGCTGCTGCCAAAGATGACCTTGTCATCATCAAAACCGGAAGCGTAGGCTGTGGCGGGGATGAGAATTGTGCTGACAAGCAGCAGCAAAATAACAATTCTAGTAATTTTTTTCATTGGTTTAACTCCTTCTGCAAAGACCTGGGTCGGAGTGATGAGATGATCCAGGTTGCAGTGATTCCGCTCAAGCCGAAAGTCAGGATATACAGCCAGAGAGGGGATAGTAATTTGGTGCTAACTCTCACCAGGGGTGAGAGGATATTGCTGAGTTGATGAATGAGGACTACACCGTTAGCAATGAAGGAGATCAGCTCCAGCATCATTTGTGGAAAGAAATCCACTGCTGAGCGGATTTCCAGGCCAACAGCTGAAAGCAAGAGGAGAGTTGCAAGCGTGATGGCTGAAAGGGTGATGCCCAAGATCCGCCGGTTCCGGCGTTTTTCAACCCGGTCTATGCGCTCTGTCCACCTGGCGCTGAAATTCGGTGCGGGGATGGGGTCAGGCGCAGTTTTGAAAAGATGGTCCAGCTGGTGGACTGCCTGGTAAAACGACTGGCATTGAGAGCATCCTTTCAGGTGAAGGTGGAGCTCACGCTGCTGTTCCTGACTCAGTTCAGTTTCCTCTAAGATCCAGGTTTCAAATTGTTGGTGATTCATGAGCGATCCTTTTTCCAGCAGGTTTGATAGAAGGAATTGGTTCGGCCTGCATTTCCTGCCATTTTTCTGCCAACAGCCGCCGCGCCCGGAATAAGCGGCTTTTCACCGCGCTTGTGCTGATGTCCAGGGTCTCGGCAATTTCATCATATGAGTATTCATGCCAGTACTGCAGAATAACAGCGGCTCGATCTGTTTCGCTGAGTTCAGCCAGGATGGCCTGAACCAGAGCCTGTTTTTCTTTTTCCAGGGCAGCTTTTTCGGGGCTGGGTCCTGGATCTGGCGGGGCAAGCCAGGCATGTTTTTCGCTGTCCATCGAGAGTATGGTCACTTTCCTCTTTCTAAGCTGGTCAATGCTGTAATTCGAAGCGATTGACAGCAGCCAGGTGGCAAATGACCTCTCCGGGTCATAACGGTCCAGAGCCTGGTAGGCCCGGATGAAGGCTTCCTGGGCTGCGTCCTCTGCAGCTGTCGGAGTTCCCAGCATCCTGTAGCATACGCTGAATACCGGTCTGTGATACTTTTCGACAAGTTTAGAAAACGCATCCTTATCGCCGGTTCTTGCGTCAGCAATCCATTGTGCTTCAGTGTTACACACTCAAGTTCTCCTTGCGTCCTGCTTTGATTGAATATACGGCTATTTGCTAGTTAAGTTGCAGGAATTTACACAGAAAATGATCAATCATCATCAATGGGAAGGAAACCTTCCCCCCGAACTTCATGAGCCTGGCCGATGATCAAGAAAGCTCTCGGGTCCAAGTCCCGGGTGATGGATTTTAAGTGGGGGATTTCCGCCCTGGTGACCACGCATAGCAAGAGAGCCTTGCCTTCGCCTGAATATCCCCCTTTGGCGTCCATGATGGTTACCCCTCTTCTCAGGCGGTGAAAGATCTCATTGATGATGGGGTCTGGATTGGCTGTTATGATCAGCCCTGTCCGGAGGACATTTGAACCCTGGCTGGTGGATTCGGCCGCGATACCGCTGATATAAAGCAAAACCAGAGAATAAAGAGCGTTTTCCCAGCTGAATGACAGCCCGGCCAGGAAGATGATCAGGGCGTCCGTGATCAGGTAGCTCTGGGTGATCGGGATGCCCCGCCAGCTGCTGAGGATCCGGGCCAGGATGTCGGTTCCACCGCTCGTGCCCCGTCCCCTATATACCAGGCCGTAACCAATACCGCTGACCACGCCGCCGTAAAGTGTGTTCAGGACAATATCCTCGGTGATTCCATCAACAGGCAGAAACGGTAGGGGGATATCAGTCAGGATAGAGAAAGACAGAATGGCAAATGCTGTCCGGGCTGCAAAACGCGGCCCTCCCAGGAATCGCCAGCCCATCAAAAACAAAGGTAGATTTGCCAGTAAGACCATCACACCAATCGGCCAGCCGGTATAACTGTTGATGATCTGTGCCAGGCCGCTGATCCCTCCGCTGGCCAGCCTGGCCGGTACCAGGAATAACCGCAGGGAAGCAGATACCAGAGCGGATCCCAGCAGGATCAGGAAATAATCCTGGATCGTTTGTTTGTCCAGCTGAAATTCCTGAAATTTTTGTAAGAGCTGTTTCATGTCAATCTCCTGATGATCCTTCACCGCGCATTATACCTGTTCATAAAAAAACCGGCAGAAGGAGGACTTTCCGCCGGGATCTTGGGCATGGTTGTGCGAATTTGATTATTCAAGTAATTCAGTGGAAGCCAGTTTTTCGATCACACCGATCACCGCGGAATTATCCAGGTCTCGCATCCCCATTTGAAGCATTGCCCCGTAAAGCTGGGTATGAAGGCTGGCTGAAGGCAGGGGCGCCCCGTATTCGCGGGCTGTGTCGACGACGATTTTAAGATCCTTTTCTTGCATATAGGCTTTGAAACCAGGCTTACGGTTGCCCGCAAACAGTCGTTCCGGTTTGACATCCAGCGTCCAGCACTGAGCTGCGCCGCCCTGGATGGCCTGGATAACCCGTTCTGGATCCGCCCCTGTCTTTTTGGCCAGCACGAGCAGTTCGGCCATGGCAACCATCTGGGCTGCCACCATGATCTGGTTAGCGGCTTTGGCGATCTGCCCGCATCCAGCATCTCCAACATGGGTGATGGTCTTACCCACCACATTGAAAATCGGCATCAGTTTTTGAAGGGCTTCCTCCGGTCCGCCGACCATGATTGCCAGCGTCCCTTTTTGGGCGCCGATATCTCCACCGCTCACCGGGGCATCGAGGGAATATGCTCCCACTGCCCGGAATTCCTGGTCTATCTTCCGTGCCAGAGAGGGTTTGATCGTGGAATGATCCACATAAATCAAGCCTTCCTTGGCGCCTGAGAGGATCCCGCCATCTCCAAGCGCGACCAACTCGACATCCGGTGAGTCTGGAAGGTTAGTAAAGACAATATCTACCTGGGAAGCGACCTCGTGAGGTGAAAACGCTTCCCTGGCTCCCTTCTTGACCAGTTCCTGGACCACCTGCCGGCTGCGGTTATGAACGACTACCTCATAACCCTCGTTAAGCAGATTCAGCGCCATCGGTTTCCCCATCAAGCCAAGACCGATGTATCCGAGGGTTGGTTTGTTTTCCATGCAGCGATCTCCTTCCTATCAAATGTCGTATTGATTGTGAAAAAAGGCAGGTGCTTTCAGCCAGTTTTCCTTTTCAGATCATACCCATCCGGGCTGTCCTCGACGGCCCATCCCAGGGCCAGGAGTTGATTTCTAATTTTATCAGCTTTGTTCCAATCTCTTTCATTTCTGGCATGCAGCCTGGCTTCCGCCAGCTGGATCACCTGATCGCTCGGTTGGAAATCTGGGATTTCCCGTTTAGATGCCGCCACAGCTTTCTCCCAGCTTTCTGGTTTGATTCCCGCAAGCGGATCACAGAGCCGGAAACTTCCCAGATATGAGAGATCGACTTTTGAGCCAGCAGGTATGGTTTCCAGGGCATCTTCCCGGAGGATGGTCACATTACCCTGGCCAACTACATGCATACACCCGGCTTGAAAATCGATCACCAGCCCGGTATTTTCATCGATACCGATCACAATCTGGTCTTCTGGCAGTTGTTGAGCCAGCACCTCAAAGCGGGAAATTCCCATGTAGCACCGACTGGTATCCAGTCCTTTGCCGCCATCCTGATTATTCCAATGCGGGATAAAGACCAGCGATAAGCCGTAGGGCGCGAAGAAATCCAAACCTGGTTTCCAATGGGGATCCTCCCCAACTTTGTAGATCTCATAAACCGGAAGGGCAGCGCTGCTGATCGCTACAGTGGTTGCGCTTGAAAATGCCAGTCCGGCACCCAGACGATGGCGCGCCAGCAGATATTCCCAGGCGAGCGAATTCTCCAGCTGGCGGACGGCATAGGTGGGGCTGCCGGGTCCCATGAAAATCAGATCAGCTTCCAGGATGGATCGAACGATATCCGGGTTGTCTGGGCTGGCGGTTGTCCCCTTCTTGCGGGCAGCTAAGACCTCGATCTCAGGGTGGTAGTTCTGCAGGTGGTGATGGATGAAATCACCCACATCGGATGCGACTTGATTCGAGTTTAGTTCAAACCCTGCTGGAGTTTCCAGGATCTTAACCCGGGGATTGGAAGGGGATAATTTGAACAGGAAATCGAAGATCTTCCGGCCCCCAGGCGCGGTTTCGCCTGATCCGAAAAGAGCAATCGGCCCGGGGGTGAGAGAGGAAAAATTGACTGACATTGCTACCTTTAAGGGATACTTGGGTTTTTAAAAATCAATTTCATCATACTATAGAATATGTTAAGTACAAACCGGATCTGGCAGAATGATCCGGTTTGATTTTATATTGCGATGGAAGTCCTCTTTATTCAGGCGTAATGTGCCTTAATATTCTTCAATAGATAGTTTTGGCAGGCATCCGCGGCATTATACTCGGGCTTCCAATTCCAATCAGACCTGGCGGCGCTGTCATTGATCTCCGCCGGCCAGGAATCCACAATCGCCGTCCTGGCAAGATCTGGCTGGTAGGTGATCTGAGCACCCGGAAACCCAGATTCTGTGAACTCCTGGAAATCCTGAGCAGAGTAGCTGAAGCTGGTGATATTGTATACCCTGCGGGTCAAGCTTTCCAGGGGAGCTTCGGAAAGCTCGATCAAAGATCGCACTGCGTCCGGCATCACCATAAAGGGGATCCTTACATCCGGGCGCACAAAACAATTGTATGGTTTCCCCTGGGCCGCAAAATGGATCATTTCTGGCCCAAAATCACTTGTACCGCCGCTGGGTATGGTAAACGCGCTGATGATCCCTGGGAAACGCAGCGCCCGGAAATCGATCCTGATAGGGATCTGATCGGAAAGCTGTTGGTAATGATCGCTGTAATAAGCGCCAACTTTTTCACAATAGAGCTTAGAGCAGCCGTACATTGTGGCAGGCTCCGTCCACTCCACCTCTTTTACAGGGTGTACTGATGACTTGGTCTCCAGGTCCGGCAGCCCGTAGACAGCGATCGAGCTTGGGAAAAGGAATTTCACCGCCGATCCTGATTCCTGTGATTGGCGGGCCGCCAGATCAAGTAAATCGATAGTGATGCAAGTGTTCACCCGGTGGGCGAATGAAGGATCGTGTTCCGCCGTGGTTGACAATACTGCGGCCAGGTGAAATATCTTTTGGAAGGTGTATGTGTTTTCTATTTCCCTGATAAAATCCTTGTCCTGCAAATCTGCCTGGTAATGGGTTGATTTTCCCTTTAATTTGTCCGGCAGTGGTTTGAGGTCAAGGGAGATAATGGTAGTTTGAGAGTCTTCTGACAGCCCCTCAATCAGGGCCTGACCAATTTCACCGCAGGCCCCGGTGATGAGAATAGTCCGTTCCGGCATTTGTTTCTCCTGGTGCTGCCCTGAAAAACTGAAAGTAGTCTGGTAAGCAATTCGGTTTATGCTAGAATGATTCTAGCCTGTAAGATTGATTTTTACACGAGTATTTTACTCTTTTTGTTCATGATGGATATCATATTAATAAGAAAAGGTAGGAGTGGTCCATGCCGTTGAACATCATTGTGGGAGCCCAATGGGGAGACGAAGGCAAAGGGAGGGTTGTTGATCTCCTCGCGCGTGAAGCAGATATCGTTGCTCGCTATTCAGGGGGAGATAATGCTGGACATACTGTTACAGTAGGGGAAAACACATTCAAACTCCACCTGCTGCCTTCTGGTATTGTCCACCCTCATACGATTGGGCTGCTGGGCAACGGGATGGTCATCAACCCTGCTACGCTGCTGGAGGAGATCGAACAGGTCCGTGATGCGGGAGTGATTGTCAACCCTGACCGGATTAAGATCTCCCACGCAGCTCACTTGATCACACCGGGCCATCGGGCCCTTGACGGGGCTCGTGAACGGGCTCGAGGTGCTGCGAAAATTGGCACCACTGGAAGAGGGATAGGACCGGCATATACATCCAAGACCAACCGATCGGGAATGCGGGTCGAAGCGATGCTGTCCAGCGAGAATTTTAAACAGCGTTTGGCGGATCATCTTGACCAGGTGAATTATCAATTGGATGTTGTCTATCAGGAAAAGCCGTTGGACAGCCGGCAGATCATCCAGGAATTCTTGGTTCATGCGGAACAAATCAGACCTTATATCACGGAAACCGGAGAATATGCTTCCCACGCATTGGCTGATGGGAAGTTGATCCTGGCGGAAGGCGCGCAAGGCACCTTGCTCGATCTTGATCACGGTACGTATCCTTATGTCACCAGCTCTACGCCAACAGCTCCTGGAGCGCTCATCGGCCTTGGCCTGGGGATCGGTTCAGCTGGACGGGTGATTGGTGTTGTTAAGGCATTTCAAACCCGGGTTGGTGAAGGGCCATTCCCCACTGAACTTGAGGGGGATCTGGCCGCTAGACTGCGGGGAACCGGTGAGAACCAATGGGATGAGTTTGGCACCACTACCGGGAGGCCGCGCAGGGTTGGTTGGCTGGATGTTGTTCTATTGCGATATGCCCTCCGCGTCAATGGAATCACAGAGATCGCTCTCACCAAATTGGATATTCTCTCCGGTTTTGATGAATTGAAGGTCTGCACCGCTTACAGGGCGGGCAGCGAGACTTATCAGACACTGCCGATGGGACCGGGGACCCTGAA
>Ga0272443_10002747_pt1 | contig 21836 bp, 12 predicted proteins | sample SSMAcet12_FD_193581 | JGI IMG/M metagenome (GOLD analysis project Ga0272443, IMG submission 193581) | Marine sediment archaeal communities from Little Sippewissett salt marsh, Falmouth, MA, United States - SSM-Acet-12 | ecosystem: Environmental > Aquatic > Marine > Wetlands > Sediment ...
CTACGGCAGGAAAGCGTTCGCGAGCAGGTTTCGGCACTCCACCTCGTCGGCCGGGGAAGCCGAAACGTCGTAAGGTCCTTAATTCACGCAGTCAAGCAGGCCGCATAAGTGCGAAAGTCGAACTAAGGCAGAGGAAAACATCAGACGAGGTACACACACTAAAATCATTAATGAAACTCAATTCCTCGAAATGGTGCGCCGATCCAAGAAGAGTCAATCAGAATGACGCTGGTGAATTGTTATCTTGCATATGATATCGTTGTTCGCGTACAGACGAGGTGGTCTTATGGGCCAACGAATTTATAGATCATACCTGTCGCCCAAAAAAGAGAGGCTTTCTTGGGATGAGCGATGGAAAGGCCGAGACGATGGTTTAATCACCTGTTGGGAGAATGGAAGAGAACTCCGTATTAAAGAGCCAGAATTGGCTGAGCGTGCTGAAAAAGGTGAACTACCTGTGTTGGCCTGGAAAGGCGGTATCGAAAAGAGCACAAAGCAAAAAGCGAAATACGGGACTCTTTATTACCTAGCGCAATGGCAGGGATTACGTGGTGAAGATTTAGATATTGATATTAGTGAGCAATATGAGGTTGTTTGTTCCAAGACGGGCATAAAAGTAATCTTTACCCACGATGTTGAGAAGTATGGTAGTGCATAAGTGGCTACCCAGAACGAGAATTGCTTAATCCCGTAGCCCAAGTCATCGCCCTACCTTCACCCTCTTGCGCCCTGTCGCTGTAACCTCACGAAAAAAAAGCGTAGGTTTGACCCCCCACCCTTTTGGGCTTCCACACTTTTCAGAATGTAGGGCAGGTCGTTGACCTGCCTTTACCATCAATCGTCATGTTCGGGCAAGTCGATCGGACTGGACTCGGCCAATTCGGATCGAGCCAGCCCAACCTGACGTGTCGGTGGAAGCAGCACCATGGCTGGAATCTCGAACGGCAGCCGCTTGCGAATCGCCGCGATGGCTGTGCGAAGCAATTCACGGGACAATGCCTGCGTCCAGATCCGCTGACGCCGATACGCAACAAGGGTAAAGAAGTAGCTCGCCCCTTCCTGACGCCATCGAACATATGTCGGCATCGTACAAACCTATCGCACACCCGCACCCGCGGCAAACAGTGAAGGCAGGTCAACGACCTGCCCTACTGCTGTCGCCATCGAACGTATGTCGGCATCACGCAAGCCTATCGCGCGCCCGTACCCGCGGCAAACAGCAAACTGTCACCGGAAAAGACATGTAGGGCAGACCTCGGAGCAATTGCTGGATATCTTCCACGGTTTTTGCCTCTTTGCCTTGGTCGGACACTGCGGCGCCTCCGGTTAGATGTACGCAGTTGTCGCAGGCCGAGAGGCGTTGGCGATGGGCCTCGACCACAGATCCCGTCGGTACCGGCGTTTTCTTGGAGGTCACGGCATTGGGAAGCGATCGTAAGCCCGCAGCCAACGTCCACCATAATGCGGAGCATCGGTCAGCGTGACAAGATGTACATTCTTTGTTCCTAGCCCACTATTTCAGAGAGGTTCTTCCGGCCCAAGCGCGAAACAATCGCGAGCACACCCAAGTAACAAAAACCCACTGCACCGCCCCGCCGATCAAGAAAAGCCAGAGAAGGAAGGTATAAGCCCAAAAATGGTTATCGCCAACACCAAACCGTGAACCTAACAAACTATTCACGCACCCACCGAAGAGAAGTACAGGATAATCGATGTACACGACAAGACACCACAGATCATAACCTGGTTCTCCTAATGCCAGAGCTTCCAAGACTGCGGAGGCTACCGCAAGGACAAATGCTGTGTGCACTGCCACGATCAGTATTGCCCAAGGAATCCACCGAAGATGTCTGGCCATCGTTCACCACCATTCTTTTTCGCCCGATAAGTGATTCAGTACACTGCTCACTACAGGCACAGTACCCTGGTTTCCAAGGGGGCCGAGAACCTTCCAACCTGAGGCTTATCGCTTCAAGCCACAGTCTTTTTGCGCCCAACCTACCCCGTAGGGCAGGTCGTTGACCTGCCCTACGGCTGGCGCTGCTGCAATCCTGAAATGCCTGGTCATCCGGCCGCGGCGTCGATGGCCTTGAAGCCGATATCCTTGCGCCAGTAGGCGTTCTCGAAGTGGATGCGGTCGATGGCCTCGTGGCAGCGGTCGCGGGCGCGTGCAAGCGTGTCGGCGATGGCCGTCACACCGAGGACGCGCCCGCCGGCCGTGACGACCTGCTCGCCGACGCGCCGCGTGCCGGCATGGAAGACGACGGTGTCCGGCACCTGGCCGACCTCGTCCAGGCCGGTGATCGGCTTGCCCTTCTCATAATCCCCCGGATACCCACCAGAAGCCATCACGACGCAGATGGCAGGACGCGGGTCCCACGCGAGCGTGATCTCGTCAAGCCGGTTGTCGATGACGGCCTCCATGACATCGACCAGATCGTTTTTGAGACGCATGAGGATCGGCTGGGTCTCCGGGTCGCCGAAGCGGCAGTTGAATTCGAGGACCTTCGGCCCGCCGGCCGTCATCATGAGACCCGCGTAGAGCACCCCCTTGTAGGTAATCCCCTGGCAGCGCATCGCGTCGACGATCGGCACGAGAACCTCCGACTCGATCTGGCGGAGCCCCTTTTCGTCCGGGATAAGCGTCGGGCTGTAGGCGCCCATGCCGCCGGTGTTGGGCCCGGTGTCCCCTTGGCCGACAGGCTTGTGGTCCTGGGAGTTCTCCATCATGTAGATGCTCGAGCGGTCGACGAAGGCCAGGACGCTCACCTCGGGACCGACGAGCTTCTCCTCGACGAGGACGCGGTCGCCGGCCGGCCCGAACTCGCGTCGGACCATGATGCGTTCGAGAGCGAGGATGGCGTCGGCCGGGTCGTCGCAGACGATCGCGCCCTTTCCCTTGGCCAGGCCGGTGGCCTTAACAACAACACCGCTGTCGCGGCTGGCGACGTACGTTCTGGCGTCCCGGAAACTGGTGAACAAACGGGTGTCAGCCGTGGGGACCGACCGGCTGTGCATGAGCTCCTTGGCGAAGGCCTTGTCGCCCTCGAGTCGGGCGGCCGCCTTGTTGGGCCCGAACGCGCGGATACCGGCGGCCGTCAGCGCGTCGACGAGGCCCATGCAGAGCGGGTCTTCCGGCCCGACGACGACCAGATCGATCTTCTCAGCCTGTGCGAACTGAACGAGGCCGGCGACGTCCGTGTCAGCCAGCTCGACATTTTCCGCAACCAGGGCCGTGCCGGCGTTGCCGGGCGCACAGAACAGACGATCCACGCGCGGAGACTGCCGGATCTTCCATGCCAGCGCGTGCTCGCGCCCGCCGCTTCCGATGATGAGAACCTTCATGCGTGCCCTCTCTGTGCGTCAGGAAATGCATTGACCCGCCCGGCGCCCGCTCCCAGCCGCGCCGATCTTGCCTGCCGGGCGACGGGACGGATTGTGTCCGAAGCGGTGGCCCAAGTAAAGCCAATGGAAAATGATGCATGACGGAGGCGCATGCGGCGGCAGCAGCCGAGGTGAATCGGGGTGTATAATCGCTCACCACACGCCCGGGATCGGCGTGTTGCAGTCCGGACAGCGTCCGTCGGCCAGGCGGTTGCGGCGCGTCTGGAGACCCCACCGCTCGATGAGCAGCGCGTCGCAGTGCGGGCAACGCGTGTTCTCCCAACTGCCGAGGCGGCCGGGCAGGTTGCCGGCGTAAACGAAGTTGAGCCCCGCCTGTTTGCCGATCTCGCACGCACGAAGCAGGGTGGAAGCCGGCGTGGCCGACGTGTCGGTCATCTGGTAGTCGGGGTGGAAGGCCGTCACGTGCCACGGGATATCCGGGCTGACGCCGGCCAGGAACCGTGCGATCCGCCCGAGCTCCGCATCGCTGTCATTGAAACCGGGAATCACCAGCGTGACGACCTCGACCCAGTAATCCAGCTCCTTGAGCCAGCCGATCGTATCGAGCACCGGTTGGAGGCTGCCGCCGAGCGTACGGTAGTTGCGCTCGTCGAAGCATTTGAGATCGACCTTGTAGAGATCCATGTGCGGCCGAAGGTATTCGAGCACTTCGCGCGTTGCATAACCGTTGGAAACGAACCCCCCGCGTACGCCGAGCGGGCGAAGCTCATCGAAGATCGCCACGGCCCATTCAGTCGTGATCAGCGGTTCGTTGTAGGTGCTCACGCAGACGGGCGGGCGGTGACGTTCGGCCAGGGTCTTGATCTGTTCGACGCCGACCGCGCTGGGCATCACGTCGCTTCGTTTTTCGCGGAGCATCTGCGTGGAGATCCAGTTCTGGCAGAACGAACAGTGGAGGTTGCAACCGAGCATACCGAACGAGATCGCATCCGTGCCGGGGTAAACGTGAAAGAAAGGTTTTTTTTCGATCGGGTCGAGCTGCAGACCCGCCACGTACCCGGACGCGACGTGGAGCGTGCCGGCGCGATTCACGCGGACGCGGCAGACGCCATAGTGGCCGTCGGTGATGCGGCAACGGTGCGCACAGGCCAGGCACCGCACCGCACCGCCGGACAACGACTCGACCAGTTCGCCGGCGGCCGGCTGCGTGTGTTCAGCCATGAATTCCGAGAGTGTCGTAACCATAAAGGTCCTCCCTGTCGACAGAAGCCGATGCTGGGAAACCGTTGGCGCGCCCGGTGCCCTCTGCTTTAAAAGTATAAGGCCGCCCCCTCGGCTGCGTCCGCCCCCCTTCCGGGTAAGCACGAACCGGCCGCCTTGACCCTCCCGGCACAGGCCCCTACACTATCCGGCCGCGCCATGGGGACAAGGAAGAGAGCAGTTAATCTCTTCGGACAGCAACTGTGCGGCCCAGGCAGCCGGAAGGCATCGCGCACTCGCACCGCTGCGTCGGTTGGGAGAATCCTGCCACCCCTGCAAGCGGAAAAAGAGCAAAGAGCAGGACATCGGCAGTCTGTGTCTTTGGTAAGAGACGTTGAAAATCAGGCGTTAGCGATCAGGCACACTACTTTTCAGCAGGAGAAAACGTGATGGCGGTGCGTGTTGGAATCAACGGTTTCGGACGGATCGGTCGGCTGGTACTCCGGGCGGCGATCGGCGACAAGGACCTCGAGTTCGTGGGGATCAACGACCTGGTACCGGCCGAAAATCTGGCCTACCTGCTCAAGTACGACACCGTGCACGGTCGCTGCAAGGTGGACGTGCACGCCGACGGAGAGAACATCGTCGTCGACGGTAAGAAGATCAAGTGCCTGTCCGTCCGCGAGCCGGGCGAGCTTCCCTGGAAGGATCTCAAGGTCGATTACGTCGTCGAGTCCACCGGCCTGTTCACGACGGGCGAAAAGGCCGGCGCACACCTGAAGGCCGGCGCGAAACGCGTCGTCATCTCGGCACCCGCCAAAGATCCGAACATCGCCACCTTCGTGCTGGGCGTCAACGAGGAGACCTACGATCCAGCCAAGGACACGATCGTCTCGAACGCGAGCTGCACGACGAACTGCCTGGCACCGGTGGTCAAGGTCGTTCTGGACAACTTCGGCGTGGCCGAGGGTCTCATGACGACGATCCACGCGATGACCGCGACGCAGCCGACCGTCGACGGGCCGAGCAAAAAGGACCTCCGCGCCGGGCGAGCGGCCGCCCACAACGCGATACCGGCCTCCACGGGGGCGGCCAAGGCGGTGGGCCTCTGCATCCCCGAGGTCAAGGGCAAACTGACGGGGATGGCCTTCCGCATCCCGCTCATCGACGTGTCGGCCGTCGACCTCACGATACGCACGGAGAAGGCCACCTCGATGAAGCAGATCAACGCGGCCATGAAGGCGGCCGCCGAAGGCAAGATGAAAGGCTACCTGGGCTACACGGAAGAGCCCGTTGTCAGCAGCGATTTCATCAGCAGCTCGTTGTCGAGCATCTACGACGCGACGGCCGGCATCGAGCTGAACGAGCGGTTCTTCAAGCTCGTCAGCTGGTACGACAACGAGATGGGATACTCCCATCGCGTCAACGACCTGATGAAGTTCATGGCCCGCAAAGACAACCTGCTGTGACCGGCAACCGGTGACACTCGGAACGAGTCATGCCCGACGCATCGGCCGGCCACCCAGCGCCGGCCGATGTTTTATGGGCGGTTTTCGAGAATCGGCGTAACAAGGGGCTCATCGCCCGAACAAGCGAGGTAAACATCACATGGCCAAGAAAACAATCGCCGACCTGGACGTCAAGGGCAAGCGCGTTCTGATGCGCGTGGACTTCAACGTACCGCAGGACGAGGCCGGGCGTATCACGGACGACCGACGCATCCGCATGGCATTGCCGAGCATCCAGCACGTACTCGATGGCGGCGGCCGACTCATCCTGATGAGCCACCTGGGCCGTCCAAAGGGCACGCCCGATCCGAAATACACGCTGGCGCCCGTCGCCAAACGGCTCGGCGAGCTCATCGGCCGGAAAGTCACCATGGCGCCCGACAGCGTCGGCGACGAGGTCCGCACGATCGCCGCCGACCTGGCCGACGGACAATGCTGCCTCCTGGAGAACCTGCGGTTCCATGCGGCCGAGACGATCAAGGACAAGGACGCCGCGGCCGACCCGAAGCTCCGCGAGAAGAAGGATAGCTTCGCGCAGCAACTGGCCGACATGGCCGACGTCTACGTCAACGACGCCTTCGGCACCTGCCACCGCGACAATGCCAGCATGTTGACCGTCCCACAGCTCATGAAGGGCAAGCCGCGCGTCGTGGGCTACCTCGTTAAAAAGGAGCTCGACTACCTCGGCGAAGCGCTGAACCGCCCGAAGCACCCCTTCGTGGCGATCCTGGGCGGCAAAAAGGTTTCCGACAAGATCGGCGTCATCAAGGCGCTGCTGGACAAGTGCGACGCGGTCCTTATCGGCGGGGCGATGAACTTCACGTTCATGAAGGCTGCGGGCCTTTCGACGGGCGACAGCCTCGTCGAGGCTGACAAGGTGGACGAGGCCAAGCAACTCCGCGCGATGGGCGGCGATAAGCTCAAGCTGCCGACCGACGTCGTCGCGGCCGCCGAGCTGAAAGAGGGGGTCGACACGCAGGTTATCGAGGGCGACATCCCCGACGGTCTGCAGGGGCTGGACATCGGCCCCAAAACGACCCGCGCCTACGTCGAGCAGATCGCCTCGGCCAAAACCGTCGCCTGGAACGGGCCGATGGGCGTTTTCGAGGTCAAGCCCTTCGACAAGGGAACGCTGGCGATCGCCCACGCGCTCGTCGACGCGACCGCCAAGGGGGCCGTCACGGTCGTGGGTGGCGGGGACAGCGCGGCGGCCGTCGAGCAGGCGGGCCTGACCGACAAGGTCAGTCACGTCTCCACCGGCGGCGGCGCGAGCCTCGAGTTCATGGAAGGCAAGCCGTTCAAGGCGATCGACGTGCTGGACGACGCATGAGACCAACGGACCGATCCGATCCCACCGAGCGCACCACCCCCGCTCCAGCCGGTCCCTGGCCGCTGGCCGAGCCGAGGGTCCGCGTCGCGCCGTCGATTCTGTCAGCCGACTTCGCTCGGCTCGTCGATGATGTCCGCCGGGTCGAGCAGGCCGGCATCGAGATGCTCCACCTCGACATCATGGACGGCCACTTCGTGCCGAACCTCAGTTTCGGGGTGCCGGTGGTCGAGAAGCTGCGACTCGTCACGGACCTGTTCTTCGACGTGCATCTGATGATCACGGACCCGGCCAAGTACGCCGAGCCGTTCGTCAAGGCCGGCGCCGACCTGGTGACGTTCCACATCGAGGTCGCACCCCAGCCGGCCGGCCTCATCGAGCGGATCCGCGCGCTCGGTGCGCGGGTGGGCGTCACGCTCAACCCCGGCACGGAGGTCGCGGCCCTGGAGCCGGCCCTTGCGGATGTGGACCTCGTGCTCGTGATGTCCGTCTGGCCTGGCTTCGGCGGGCAGGAGTTCATCGAAAGCTCGGTGGACAAGCTGAAAGCGATCCGCCCTCGCCTCCGGCCGGACCAGCGCCTGGAAATCGACGGCGGAATCGGCCCGGACACGGTCACCAAGGCGGTCCGGGGCGGCGCGGACACGTTGGTGGCAGGCTCGGCGGTTTTCGGGCAACCCGAACCGGCCGAGGCTATCCGGCACCTGCTCCATCTGGCCGACAGCGCCCGACATTCGTGACGGCTCTCCGCATCACGCGGCAATCCGTGCAACCAGGTTGTAACCTGACGCCCTGAACACACCCCAGGGGGCGGCTCGCAACCGCCTTGACCGGACTTTAAAGGCTCCCGTAGAATACCGTGGACACTACAGATGGTGCTCATGGCGGCAGCGCTCACGAAGGATTCGGAAGCTGGGTCCGCGCGGGCGCGAGGCAGAGGTCAGCCGGCCGCACCGAAAGCCCCCCGAGCACCCTCGAAATAACAAAAAGGACGCGGAAACTCATGGTTGGACGTACGCAAAGAAGCGGTAAATGCGGACCCAATGTCCACCATCTGCTGCTGTTAGCTGCTATCGCATGCCTCCCGGCTCTGTTCGGCCAGGGCTGCCCGCAGTTTACGGTTCCTGTCGACGACGGTTCCTCATCCACCACGCCCGAAGCTCCAAGTTTCAGTTTTACAGCACCGCTTACGGATTTGGTGGCCAGCGAGGGCGATTCGGTCGGCATCCGGTGGACGCTCGAGGCCGAAACCGCCACGACAGTCACTCTCCTGCTCGACCCCGATGCGATCTACGGGAACGGCAACGAGATCGTCGTCGCCTCCGCGATCCAGAATCAGTCGTCGTTTTCGCTGCAGACCTCCACCCTGGCACCGGGAGCGTATCGCATCCTGGCCCTGATCAACGACGGCTTCAACCCGCAGCAAGTGGTCATTGCGCCGGGGCGGCTGCTTCTCTACAACGACGGACTCTTGCCCGGCAAGGTGGGGCCGAACATCGTCCTGACGGCTCCCGTCATGAACCTGGGCGTCAGCCAGGGTGACACCGTCGAGATCGAGTTCTGCGCGCGCGACCCCGGCACCGAAGGCACCCCGACGTTCGAGAACGTGGTTCTGCTGGTCGACCTCGACGACGACCCGACGAACGATCTGGACCTGACGAGCACCGGCGCGGCGGATCAGCTCGACACCATCTGCCAGTCAACGTCATTTCCCGTCCCCGTGATGGTCGACGGCCAGACAACCGCTTACGTGCTGACCTGCCTGCGGGACAACAACTGCGGCGCTCCCATGGAGGTCCCCCTCCTTGACGAAGAGGGCAACCCGGTAACCGACGAAGACGGCAATCCGGTGACGACCACCGTGCCCAGCCCGGGCCAGGACTACGAATTCACGATCGACATCGGCACGATCCCGCCGCGGTTCAACGGGCTGCCCTACCGCCTCCGCGGGACGATCTGGGACCGCACGAACCCTCCCGTGCACAGTTACGCGCCGGGATCGGTCAGCATCACTTCCCTGGGTTCAGGCGTCATCGACCTGGGCAACATCGGCCGTACGATTTCCGGCACCCGGTTCCTGGGCATCCACACAGGCGACCGGGCGGGCTTCACCGGCGCCGACGCCGGCGACATCAACGGCGACGGGGTCGACGATTTCGTCGTCGTCAGCCGGTTCGGCCGCGGCTATGAAAGTTCCAATCCCGGCACGGCCCACGTCGTCATGGGCCTGACCGGAGGCGGTAAGTTCGCCAACGAGATCTCGCTCAACAGCATCGGCGGCCAGTACGACGGCTCGCTCATCACCATGCTGGACGTGCCTGACACGGACGGGATCGTCTCCGTGACGCGGGTCGGCGACATCACCGGCGATGACCTGCCAGACCTGCTTTTCGGCATGCCCTACGTGGAAGCCTTCTACGACGACCACGACGATGACCCGTGCGACGAAAACGACCTGTGCTATAACGACACGCGGCCTAACCCGTTGAGCGACAACGCCAACACCGTCTGGGACGACCACATCGGCGGTTACGACCGGCGAGATGGGTCGTACGAAGTCGACGACGTCCTCTATATTTGTTCAAACGATTACGACCTGTTCGAGAATACGCCGATCCTCAGCGGCTTCGCCGTCCTCGTTGGCTCCGAAAACAACCTCGCCACCGGCGGTGTGCGGCATTTCGAAAACATGGGGCAGCGGATCAATAAGGAACCCGGAATGCGGTTCCGCGGGGCATGGTACCCACGCAACATTCACGACTATTCACAAACGCTCGAGCCCAACATACTCGACAGCTATTCCCGGTTCGGCCAGACGGTCGCTTCCATGCCGCCCATGCGCGATACATCGCTGACCATCTCACCGCGGTACGGAACGACGATGCTCAAATCGGCCCCGGGCGCCCTCGAAGAACGGGGGATGATCGTTTTAAGCTCCTACTTCGGTGATTCGGAATTCAGTTGGTATGAAATCTGCGAGGAAAACGCCGCCTCTGTCCCGTGCTACGAGCCTACGGGAAGTTGTCTTCGAACTTTCGTTTTTCATAACACCAGATACTACTTCGGTGCTGTTCGGGGCGACAATCTCGGCTATGCCACACCGGCCGGCGACTACAACCTCGACAGCAACCGCGACATCCTCATGGGCGCGCCCGGCGCGAGTCGGCCGCACCCGCGGACGGGCGAGCTGTTGAGCAACAACGGCATCGTCTACATCATGTTCGGCCGGCCGGATGCGCCGGAATACACCGACCTCGAAGCCATCAGCCCGCCACGGATCGAGATCCACGGAACGCGAAGCGGCGACCGGTTCGGGACGATGCAGACGATCGTCGGAGACCTGAACCAGGACGGCCTGCCGGACGTCGGTTTCTCCTCGCCCTATGCCAGCGGGCCCGGCGGCGCGGAGTCGGGTTTCATCGGCGTGGTCTTCGGCGGGCGCCGACTGACCGGTGAAAATGTCTACACCGTCGACCAGGTCGCGACCGCCCAACTGCCCGGTCTCCGGTTCTACGGAACCCAGCCCGGCGGGCACGCCGGGGCCACCATCAACAACGCCGGCGACTTCAACGGAGACGGCATCGACGACATGCTCGTCGTCGCGCCGAACGAACGGCGGATCGTCAACGGCATCGAGCGGCGAGGCGTCGCGTACCTCCTCTTCGGCGGGACGCACCTGACGGAGAACAGCTCGTTCCTGCTGAGCCAGGTGGGCACGGAGCAGATGCCCGGTATCGTCTTCGTCAGCCCCTACGCGACCGGGTCGGCTGAAGAAGCACCGATCGACTGGGGCTCGACCGCGGGCGACGTGAACGGCGACGGGTTCGACGACATCCTGATCGGCGTCAGTGAGGCTGACTACGTCAACCCGCTCGAACCGAGCCAGCGACGAAACGACGCCGGCGAGATGTACCTCATCTACGGGAACAACACCGGCAGCAACAGGCTGTAACCCGACCCGTTGCAACTCAGGAACACAAAAAAGCCCCCGGCCGGCCATGGCTGGGGGCTTTTTGTTTTGCCTGTGCAAACAGTCGAACCTCTGCCGGCCGGTGCATTCACGAAACTAGGCAAAGTGAATTTCCGTTCCCGCCGCGCGTTCGGCATGGAAATCGAACAAGCCCAGTTCGCGCCGAAGGGCCGAGACCAGATCCGGGTAGAGAAACGCAAACCCGCTGCTTTGCAGCCGGCCGGGCATCGCGCGCACGCCGCTCAAAAGCAGCTCCGTGCCCATCTGGCCGAAAAGCAACCGGACGACCGCGGCCGGCATGCGCGCGACGGTCGGCCGGCGGAGCACCTGACCCAGCGTACGGACGAATTCGCGGTTCGAGACGGGCTGCGGACTCGTCGCGTTAACGGGGCCGGCCAGCGTGTCGTTAAACAGTGCGTGCTCGACGCATCCCACGAGGTCTTCGGATGCGATCCAGCTCACCTGCTGACGACCCGTACCGACCGGCCCGCCCAGACACCATTTGAACGGCGTCAGCATCCGCGGCAGCGCGCCCCCGGACACGGCCAGGACCATCCCGAGACGAAGGTTCACCACCCGAATGCCGGCCTCACGGGCCGGTTCGCTGGCGGCCTCCCACTGCCGGCAGACGTCGGCCAGAAAACCATCACCCGCCGCAGCGGACTCGTCGACCGGCTCGTCGCCGCGATGGCCGTAGTATCCCACGGCCGACGCACAAACGAGCACGCGCGGCCGTGCATCGAGATCGGCCAGCGTGCGGGCGAGCAATTCCGTGGAAAGGACGCGGCTGTTGCGGATCGCCTGCTTGCGTTGCGTCGTCCAGCGGCCCGCGGCGATGTTTTCGCCGGCCAGATGAATGACGGCGTCGATCCCCTCCAACTTCGACCGCTCGATCGAGCCCGCAGCCGGGTTCCAGCCGATCTCCGGCGCGTCCGGCTGCGTCGCGCGTCGGACCACCCGCCACACGCTGTGACCGCCACCGCCCAGGTACGCGTCCAGAGCCCGCCCCACGAGACCCGACGCGCCGGTGATCGCGATCCGCAAAGAACCTCGATCCGAGAACCGGCCGTGGCGCAGAAGGTCTTCGCGCACGGTGCGATGACGATGCCCAAAGACGCGCGTCAGTTGTTTGCGAATGTCACGGCCCGCGATCAACGCGCCGACGGCGCCCAGCGGCAACCGGTAACGGACCCGGTCGCGCAGCAAGCAGCCGCCCGCTTCGTGCGGTAAAAAATCGTGCATGTGAACCCACTCGGCGAAGGGCCCTTCGACCTGTTCATCGCAGAAGCGGCGGCCGGCCTCGTAGTCGAAATGGCGGGCATACCACCGGCAGCGTAACGGCCCCTTGCGCACCTCGAGTACGACCCGGTCGCCGTCGCGCAAACCACCCCTGCGTTCGAGGACCTGCACCCCTGCCCAGGGCGGCATGAGGCGGTCCAACGCACCGGGCCGTTCGTGCCAGGCGAAAACCTCCTCGACCGGTGCCTCGACGCGACTCTGGGCGGTCAACTCAGGCATCGCAGGTTACCTCCGATCAGCCCAACCGCCAGTCAGTGCGATCAGACCAGAATGTTGTAGGCGACTTTCGATTGCCATGACCACCGGGCATAACCGCCGGCCGCAGAAGATCGCCGTCACGGCAATGAGATCTATCTCGGCCTCGATTCGGAGGAACCGGACGGGGAGATGGCCATCGGTGCCTGCCTCTCGTAAAGCGCGACGACGGTGGGGAAGTCCCATCCGTCTTTCTGGTCGGGCCGGGTCACCACCGTGATGCCGGCCCGCGATCCGACGAGCGGCCGGGACCGTGGCAAATGGAGAAACACGCGGGTAGGCGGCCGGTCGACGGGCGCCACAAAGTCTACCTTCACTCCATCTTCCAGGCCGACGACCTTCAAACTCAACCGGCCGAAATGGGTGGGCGCGCGCTCGACACAAATCTCCTTGCCGGCCGACAGCCACCAGTCGGGAACCGCCGGGAGCAGGTGGAGTGCATCGCCGCGTTCGTGCACGAGCATGTGGCGCAGCAGAAGCGCGTAGTTCGCGGCGCCGGTGCAATGTGGAATCGTGTCGTTCCAGGCGAAACGCCGCTCGTAAAAAACACCCTCCGGAAACGCGTGCGTGGCGCTCGAATGCAGCAGGTACCAGTAGAAATCCTCGACTACCTGATCGCTGTCGCCGCGTACCAGCGTCGCCATCGTGGTGTATGCGGACATGTAGGGATGGATGGCGTCGTCTTTCCCGATCTTGCCGAGCCAGCGGATGGTCCCCTCGACGAAACCGCCTCCGTGCCGTGTGCGCGCGTGATCAAGGGTGCCCACGACGCGCAAATCCTCCGGATCGAACAGCTCCGTCGGCCAGAGGGTCTCCGTATTGCCCCAGTGCGTGCCCGCACCCTCCCAGCTTGGCGGAAAGTACCCCAGGCCGGTCCGCCTGCACGCGGCATCGATCGCGGAGAGGTAGTCCCTGATTTCATCCGAGAGAGCGTCCGCCTCAGCCTGTTTGCCCAGGATCGCCGCCGCGTCGGCCGCACAGAGCATGGCGCGAAGGTTCCAGAAATCGTAGCCGACGATATGGTGTTGACCGTCCCAGAGAAACTCACCGTCAGCCACAGCCGCGGGCAACAGCCCGGCGAAAGGCGAGTGGGCGGGAGCCTGACGACGGGCCTTCATGATCCAGTCCACCGACCGGCGCATCTGCGGCCAGACCTTAGCCAGCCAGTCCTTGTCGCCCGTAATCTTGTAGTACTGCCACAGAACCCAGACAGCCTGACCGTTGGCGTCCAACTGGCCTTTCTGCGTCTCGAATCGGCCGTCAGGGCACTGCGCGGCGAGGTAACTCTTCAGCGTATTCTCCACCGCATTCCACAGGCCCGCCTCTTCCAACTGCATGATCTGGTAACCGCCGTCGCGTATGTAGAACCTGTCATAGAAACCCTCGCCACCGTGGAGCTCACCGTGGTCGCTGGCGATCAACTGACACACGTGGGCGGCCCGCAGTGCCTCGTTGGTTTTCTCGCAGGGCGTCTCGATGCGGGCAGCCTTCGCCAGAAGACCGCTCCAGTAGGCCACGGTCCGGTCAAGCCAGACGCCGGGGTCCTCCTGTGCTATCACCGTTTCATCGTCCATCGGGGCGAAAAGAACGCGCACCACGTATTCGGTGCCGGCGCCCGCATCGAGTGTGCGAGCGAAAGGTTCAGCCACCATGCGCGACGAACCGATCACGTCGCATCGCACCTTCACGTCGGCCGGCTCAGCGCGGGTGTTGGTGATCCCGACCTTGATCCAGTTCAGGAAGTTCTCGCCCTCCGTGGGCCAGTCGAAAGCAGCCCGCCAGTCCTCGACCGTCGGCAACGGCGTCGCCCAGATGGTGAAATCGTAGCGTACGCCCTCATCCCAGGCGGTGAAAAGGACGATCGGCAGCCAACCCTGCAGAAGTGTCTTCGTCTGTACCCGGCTCAGGGGTGTAAGGTTTCGGCCGAAGGAGAAACGCAGTTTGCGTCCGTCGGCCAATAGAAGCTCATTTTCCGGATTAACGCGGGTGGCATCCTTATAGTCCTTCAGGCCGACAACGCTCCAGGAGTTCTGAAAATAGTCGAACGGCTCTGCCGCCAGGCCCGCGCAGGCCCAAAGCGCTGCGGTGCCAATGATTACCGTCATTGAGACTAGCCGTGTCTTCATCGTGATCTCCCTCGGTACGCTCCGAGTCGATCAGGCGGGACGCTTTCGCCGGGACGTTTGAGGCTCTGGCGTCTCGACCGGTTCGACAGGTTTCCACGGATCCGCCGGCCAGGTGATTCGGTAGCGGGATCGTGGCATCGGAGGCTCCAGGTGGTCGGGCAGCCGGGTTTTCTGTTTCTGCCAGATGGCGGACAACTCCTCCTGTAGCGTCTGGAACGTACCAGCCACCCCAGGCTGACCTGCCAGGTCGTGCATCTCCCACGGATCGTTATCTACGTCATAGAGCTCGTAGCGATATTCTTTCCTGTCGGGCCCGGTCGGCAGAGCGATCAATTTGTAGGGCCCTTTGCGGTACATCAAAGACGCGGTCGGCCTTTGCCCGGGCCTGCCCAGGAAGAACTCCGAGTAAACCGCACGCTCGGGCCGGCTTTGTCCCTCGAGAATCGGGCGCAGGTCGTGGCCCGGCAATTCGGCATCGGCCTTCAGTCCCGCCAATTGCAGCACGGTCGGCATGATGTCCACATGCGAGATCAGCGAAGCCTCGCGCACGCCGCGGCGCATACCGGGCCAGCGAACGATGAAGGGCACACGTGCCGACGCTTCGTACATGACGCCCTTGTAGAACATGCCGTGCTCTGACAGCATGTCGCCGTGGTCAGCCATGAACAGGACGACGGTCTCCTCGGCGACACCCAGACGGTCCAGGCCATCGAGCAGCCTTCCCACCTCCGCATCCAACTGAGTCACGAAACCGTAATAGAGGGCGATCCACCGTTTCACGTCGTCGTCGGTCATGTGCTTCGGCGTTCCCTGACGCCCGCACCAACGGTCCAATTTCTCGCGGCTGAAATTCGGGGGCAGTCGAATCTCGTCCGGATCGTACATCTTCGCATACTTGGCGATGGGGCCGTAAGGATGATGCGGGGGAAAGTAGCTCGCATGGAGAAAAAACGGCTGATCGGGACGGCGATCGAGCTGGTCCTCGATGAACTTCAGGCACTCGTCCGTGATCCAATGCTCAGCCGTCAGATCCTCCGGCATCCAGTCGTTGACAAAAGCGACCGTATGGATGTCAGCCAGCCAGCTCAACCCCGGCCGCGGCGTATTCCAGGGCCGCAATGTCAGGCCGCGGCGATCGAGTTCCCTGGCCAGAAAGGGGGCGTAGTGGGAGATGCCGCCCGCATCGATGTAGAACTCGTGGTGGAGCACATACTGGAAATCCCGGCGGCAGTGGTACGGCGCGTTGTGCATCTTGCCGATATTGGCCGTGGTCCAGCCGGCCTCGTTAAGGTAATCCATCATGGTGCGCAGACCCTCGTTCAGGGGAAGGTCGTTCTGGAGCACACCATGATCGGAAGGGTACAGGCCCGTGTAGATGGAATGACGTGTCGGGGCGCAAACGGGACTGGCGCAGTACGCATTCGTCAAGCAGACACCGTCGGCCGCCAGGCGGTCCAGGTTCGGCGTTTGAACCTGGGACTGGCCGGTCCAGCCCATCGCGCGCGGGTCGTACTGATCGCATAGGATCAGAAGCACATTCGGCGGTCTGGCCGGCTCCTCCTGCCCGTAGACCATCCGGGCCTTGATGCACGGAAACAGTACGAAAACGGCAGTGGAAACCAAATACATGCATGACTTCATAACCGGCTCTCCCACGGGAACGCCGCGCGTCGACTTCTCCTGACATTGCTTCTTTGTGTGAGCTTTCCTTTTCCCTCTGCGCCTCAGCGCCTTGAAGTGAGCCTTTTTCTGTATTCTTGCAGGCGAACCTGCGCGATCCGTTGGATCGTTTCGGCCCGGGGAGGGCGCCGCCACAAATCTCGTCCTCTCCCGGCACCTGAAAAGGCGTGTGAAAAGCGGGGCCGGCACCGAGCCGCGACCGTAAGGGAGCGGATTGCAGGCGTTGTCGAGCACTGCTTCCCTACAGGCGCGGCTCGGAATGATTTATCACACACCTTCTGATCGCTGCAACATCGTAAATGAGCGTTCCGTATCAGTTTTTCAGGAACGGTCGGACACGGTCAGCCAACAATTCATACCCTTCGGTATTGAAATGCAGTTCGTCGCGGAACAGCTCGGGACGCGGTCGGCCGTCGGGCCCCAGAACCAGGTCAGACATTTCCACATACTTCAGGTAGGGGCGCGTCCGTGCATATTCTTCGACCAGGGCGTTAAGCGCTTTGGTTTTTTCCCAATCCGACCACCATCTGATTGTCGGGTTGGTCCCGATGTAGACGATCGTCACTTCCGGCAGCCGTGCACGCATCTTGGCGACGAAGGCCTTGTAGTCCGCGAAAACCTGCTCCGGCGGCTTGCCCGAATGGAGATCGCAGCCGCCGGCTCGGAGGACAATCATGCGCGGTTCGTACGGGAAAATGATCCGCTCCGCGAAATGAATCGAGTCGACAATATGCGATCCGCCAAAGCCGCGATTGATAACCTGATACTGAGGGAAATCCTCGGCAAGGGTCTTCCAACCACGGATGGTGGAAGAGCCGAGGAAGAGCACACCCCCTTTGGGCGGAGGCGACGTCCGGTCCATCTCTTCGTAGGCCGCGATGAACTTTTCCCATCTGTCGAAGTTGCGATTGCTCGAGGCGGATGAAGCCTTGGCCGGGGCAGGGGCGGTTGAAACCGTCGGCTGTGATTGCGAACACGCAGGCAGGACGACTAACGACAGCGTGCATAACAGCAGTGTCGATGCCGGCACCAGGCGGAGGCTCTTAGAACTTGTCGTTCTCGTCATTTTTTTGTCCTCTCTCGGCTCAGTAAAAACGGACGAATCAGCAACCACAAACCCTCACGGTCGGCGATAGTCAGGGTTGGGTACGGGCACAACCGCACCGGTGTCCGCCAGGAACTGGTCGATCCGGGGGCTCAGTTCTCTGACCTTGTCGGGTCTGTTTTCCGCCAGATTGTGCTGCTCGCTCAGGTCCTCAGCCAGGTTGTACAACTCGAAGCGGTCGCTCTGGTCCGGGTTGTCGCAGAAGAAGCGAATCAGCTTCCAATCCCCCACGCGGACGGACGTAGAGGGAATCCCACCGGCCTTGGGCGTGTAATGCGGGAAATGACAGAACAACGGCCCGCGGTCATGCGGCTGACCACGCAGGGCAGAGGCGAAGCTCTTGCCGTCGCAGGGTTGCCCAACCGGCATCGGGATGTCCATCATCTCCAGCAGCGTGGGCAAGAAATCGACGCTCTGAATCATCGTGTCATTGACCGTGCCGGCCCGGGTCACCTGTGGACCGACGATCAGGCAGGGTTCGCGCGTCCCGCCCTCGTAAATGTTCGCCTTGCCGCCGCGCAGCGGTGCATTGCTCGTGATGGGGACATCCACGGGCGGGTCGGCCAGCCGGACGTAGCTCGGGTTGGCCCAGTGGATCCCGCCGTTGTCGGAGAAAAAGACGATGATCGTCCGGTCAGCGATGCCGGCATCGTCGATGGCCTGGACGATCCGGCCGACCGCCTGATCCAGACAGGAAATCATGGCGGCATTGACCGGGTTGCGCTGCGGGCTGTCAGCCGGCAGTTCAGCAGCCTTGCGGCGGAAGTGGTCGATGAGCTCGACCTTGCTCTCGTGAGGCGCATGGACGGAGAAAGCCCAGTAGTTCAGGTAAAAGGGTTCATTTTTATGGGCCTGGATGAACTCGACAGCCTGCTGGCTGAGCAGGTCTTCCACGTGCTCGCCCGGTTGGGCCGGCAGCTTGAATGCCTCGCTCAACCAGGGAGCGAGATAACCGGGCGGCCCCGGTCCCGGCCAATGGGGCACGTCCACGTCGAAGCCCTGCTGGAAAGGACTGTAAGGTTCGTGGCCCAGGTGCCATTTTCCGAAGTGGCCGGTCGCATAGCCGGCCGATTGAAGAACGTCGGACAGGGTGGTGTATTCGGTTTTCAGGCGCGTCACGCTGACGGCATGAAGCGCCTTGCGATCGGGCGGTGCTTTCGGCGCCAGCCTTGCTTCGAAGTTTTCCCTTGGCAGGTGACAGACGGGGATCGTGATGCCGATCCTGGCCGGGTACAACCCGGTAAGGATGCTGGCCCGCGTGGGAGAACACAGAGGGCTCGCTGCATAGGCCTGTGTGAATCGCACACCGCGCCCGGCGAGGCGGTCCAGGTGGGGAGTCTCGTAAAAGATGCTGCCATAACAGCCCAAGTCGCGCCAACCCAGGTCATCCGCTAAAATGAAAACGAGGTTCTTTCGGGCAATCGTGTCGTCGGACCGTATGGTGGCAGCGGCCGCACCAACAGCCCCGATCATCACGACTGCCATCGACAAAACACAGTAGAGGCTTCGGTATGATTGCCGTACCAATCTCCTGCCTCCCTTCATGGCGTGGCGCCGGCCGAAGGCGCCGATTGAACCGGTCGAAATTGCGAGGACAGTGTAAAACCTTGTCCCCGATCGTGCAATACGACAAGCAGCGACCTTTCACAGTCCAGCTTTCGAGGTTCTGCTGGCGCCATGTAACAGTAAATAGCTGTTCAGGACCATCAACGTCAGTCGTTTTCCGGGAGCGGTCTGGCAAGCGGGGCTTTCCAAAACACGATGTCGACGACACAACAGACACGGCGCCCCTCCTTGCCGACCGAATCTGGGCAGGGGCGCCGTGCCTGTGATTCCGTTTTTCGGATGCGATGATCGTACCCGTTCACCGAGTGACGATGATCGTCACCATCTCTGCTCTGTAGCCGACGTCCACCAGATCGATGTGGTAGAGTTGGCCGCTCCATCCTCGCAGCGAGATCCGGGACCCGATGGGCAGCCGCTTGTAGGTCTCCTCGAAATCACCGATACGGATCTCGAGGTCTGCACGGTACGGGTCATCGCGCACTTTTCTGACCTTCACTTCGATTCCGTCTCCCAGAACCGCGGTCCGGGGTGCCACCTCGCTTCTGGTACTCAGCACACCCTGGAACACAACACCCGGCGGAAGTGCGGTCTGCAGGGGGGGTGCGTATCCATACACCTCCTGCGGCAGGGTCACCACCGGCTGAGGAATCACGACCGGAGCAGGCGCCACGACAGGTGCAGGCATCACCACCGGCGCACATGGCGCAACGATGACGGAGGCCGGTGCCACGCGCTGGAAACTGAAGTTCACTGACACCGACATGTTGTTGCGCGGAGCGGGCACGGCGGTCGGCCGTGGAGCCGGTCGCAGAACCGGCTGTGCAACAGGCCACGAAGTCGGCCGGGTTACGGGTCGAGCCGCGATGCCGCGCTGCAAGCTGACCGGGGCGGGCTGGACGTGCCTCGTTGCGCGACTGGTCGAATGGGTGATGGCACTGTTTCTCTGTGCGGTTGCAGTCGCCGGCCGGGAAACCGAACGAGCCTGGCTCTGCCTCTGCACGCTGACCGGAGTGGGCTGGGTTTGCCGAGTCGATCGGCCGGCAGAAGCGGCTAGGGACCGGGCGACCTGCAGCAGTGCCTGGGCCTGAGTTTCGCCCGCAGCCGCAAGAATCGCCGCCAAACCCAGGGCGGCCATCGCGGTACGAGTGGTTCGTGGTTGGCGTTTCATGGTATTTCTCCTTGTTCATAAGCCCGGCACCAGCCGGATGCCCTCAGTACTCTCCTCACTATTACTATTAACGCCCATTAACTGTATATATTTCAATAATATTTTCTTCGTGATAAATAAGACAGAGCTGCCACAGCCGTCCCGGCGCGGCGCCCACACTCATCCCCCATCAGGAAAGTCGAGTGTGGGGACACCGCCGTCCGTGGAGGAATGAGACTGTTTATGCTTATCCGAGGGGCGTCGTTGAGGATGTGGAAAACACCGGGCACGTTAAGGCCGGGGACTCCGACTGGCTGAGCCTGTCAGCCGGCAGATTATTTGGTTAGCCTTATCTGTTGAGGATGGTGGCCGAACCCGGCGCGCTTTTTCTTTTTCAGCCTCGCGCCTCAGGCTCGTAACTGCTTGTTTTGAAGTGACTTACGAATCGGGGCGACTGGATTTGAACCAGCGACCTCTTGACCCCCAGTCAAGCGCTCTAGTCCAGGCTGAGCTACGCCCCGCTGTGTTGAGATCGACGTCGCGCTGGTTTTGGCCAAACCAGCATGCGTGCAACGCATCCTACCAAATCTCTGTCAAACCGCAAACATGAGGGACCGGCGTATGGCTCGCTCGAACGCGCCTGCCTGCAAGATTTGAGCAGCCACTGCGATCCACATCGCTTCCAGCCAACCGGCCTCGCTGAGCGTCATTTGCCATCGGCGTGGAAAACGGAACCGCAACGGAGCACAGAGTACAGGCCGAGATCACTGACACCCCGACTCCTCATCACCACCTTCCTGTCCCCTGACGGCCACACCGGAGGGGACGCCGGTCGACAACCTAACCTTCTTTCGGGAATGATGTTAAGAATGATCACCGGATTTCAGAATATCTCTTGATGCTGACCAGGTACAGCAGACCTGCATAGCCCAAAAAACCGGCACAGACGCTTAAAGTTCCCTGGATACCCATGCCAGCCTCAGGCATGGGCTCGAGCGGACGGTCGGGGCGGGTCATTGGCGGCGGCAGCCACGCCCGGCATGAAAGATGCTCATCGGTGGTGCGGGGGCGAACTGGTCGGGAGGGAAGCCAATCATGCGAGCCGGAAGTATTGTCATTTTGGGTTTCTGGCTGCTGAGTGCCGTCGGCTGCGCAAATTGCCAGAGGGAAACGGTCGAGCGTACCACTCCGGTCCCGCCACCGCCGGCCGAGGCCCGCAGGGTGGCAGACGCCACGCTGCTGTTCGACGCCTGGCCGGGGAGATGGCACGCTTCGGACCTGGCCTTCCGCAGCGACTGGCCCTCGACGGAA
>Ga0272443_10002748_pt1 | contig 21831 bp, 21 predicted proteins | sample SSMAcet12_FD_193581 | JGI IMG/M metagenome (GOLD analysis project Ga0272443, IMG submission 193581) | Marine sediment archaeal communities from Little Sippewissett salt marsh, Falmouth, MA, United States - SSM-Acet-12 | ecosystem: Environmental > Aquatic > Marine > Wetlands > Sediment ...
CAGCTAAGCCAACGGTGGAAGAGTTATCCAAGATTGTGCAAGAGGCGCGAGAGCTGGGTTAAAATTCGAGGATAAAATTTGAGAAAAGGTTCTTAGTTGTCAAAGTTACGAAAGATATTGGAGTTGTTGTGAAATGGCGGCGCACTCTTTCTAACAGCTGATTTTTAATCTTGAATTTTAAAAATCAGGTTATAAAGTGGCGACGCACTCTTTGTACCTGCTAAATTTTCTTCGCTATCGCTTGAAAATTTAGGGTCCAAAGTGGCTTCAGGAGTGAGTCTATATGACTTTCGCAACGACTCTAATAATTTGCTTTAAGTTATTAGTTTTTTTATAATACCCTCTTGGTTTTGGAATTTATAGTAAAAAAGATAAAAAAAATATGTTACCCAATTTTAACAATCCAGATTTATTAGTTAGAGCTTTTACTCATCGCAGTGCTTTAAATGAGCCTACTTCAGGGACTACTTCTTCAGTTTCTAATGAACGTTTAGAATTTTTAGGCGATGCTGTTTTAGAGCTGGCTGTGACCAAGTTTTTGTTTCATGAACATCCACAAGAGCCTGAAGGCAAGTTGACTGCGTATCGCAGTGCTTTAGTCCGTACTACTACCCTAGCAGAAGTAGCTGCTGAATTAGGTCTGGGAGAGAAACTGTACATGAGCCGTGGTGAAGAAGCTACTGGCGGTCGCAAAAACGAAGGTTTATTAGCTGATACAACAGAGGCAGTAATCGGGGCCATTTATTTAGATCAAGGCCTAGAAGCGGCAGAAAAATTTATTAAAGATCATGTTTTACCTAAATTTGATAAAATAAAAAAAGAACGCTTGTATCGCGATGCTAAAAGTTTGCTGCAAGAAACTGTTCAAGCTCAAGGTAAATCGACTCCAATTTATGAGGTGCTTGCTGAAGAAGGACCAGATCATGATAAGACATTTACTATGGCGGTTTTTATTGATGATTGTGAGATTGGCAAAGGAGTTGGGTCTAGTAAGCAGCGCGCCCAACAAGCTGCAGCACGTCAAGCTCTAGCAACAATTGCGAAAAATTAATTAATAGTGTAAAATCAAGAACCTATGTTGAAAATTAAACTCGCTCGATTTGGAAAAAGAAATCAGCCACATTACAGAATAGTAATTAATGAAGCTCGTACTAAGCGTGATGGCCAGTATGTGGAAAAAATTGGTCATTATGCCCCAGCTCAAATTCCTAAAATATTGGAGATTGATCTAGAGCGTTATGATTATTGGATTGAACAAGGTGCTCAGCCAACTGAGACAGTGGCTAGTTTAGCTGCAAAATACCGATCTGGTGATCCTTTTCCTCCTAAGAAAAAGAAACCTTCAAAAAAAGCTTTAGCAAAAAAAGCAGCTGAAGAAGCTGAAAAAGAACAGAAAAAAGAAACAAAAATCGAGAAAAAAGAAGAAGCTAAAGAAGAAACAGACAAAGCTGAAAAAGAAGATAAATAAGCTTCATACTTGATTTCTTATTTTTACTAAAATTTTACTTAATAATTAATTAATTTATTTTAACAGTGCAACATTTAATTGAGTTCCTGATTATTCATCTAGTAAAGAATCCTGAAGAAGTTAAAGTCGAGCGTTTTGAGCAAGACAATGGCGAAGTCATTTATGAGCTTTCAGCTCACCCTGATGATATAGGTCGTATTATTGGCCAGCATGGCCGAACCATTAAAGCTATTCGTAGCATTGCCAAAATTGTAGCTATTCCTAAAAAAGAAAAGTTTAGGTTGGAGATTGTGGAGTAAAGTTTTTTTAAATTTTTTAGCAAAAACAGCAACTCTATTTCATCTTTTCTACTAGGTTTTCTATCCCAAAAATATCTTCTAAATCAGTGCTTTGCAAAGTAGTTTGCATTTGAAAATCTGAAGGCAGTAATTCTTGAATTTTCTCAAATATTGCTAATTCCTCTTCTCCCACACTTGGCATACGACTGCTGCTGGAGATTTTTATTGTTTGCGTGTAGTAATAAGTTAGGATAGTCATGGTGGCTGTACTAACTTGGGAAAGATCGGCAGCCGTTGATGATTGCAACTCTTGGCGAGTTTTTTCTTGATTATTGATATTGAAATCAGTAATTGTAGTTAGAGGAGCTATTTTTTCTAAAACTCGCATAAACTCCTCAACATTTTGTGTTTGACCTTTGATTGCTAATGAAACTTCAATATAGTCATAATTTTTATTTGTGTTGCTAGTTGATTTTTTTGCTTGACGAGTGCGGGTGGAAGTGTTTTTATCTTCTAAATTAAGATCAGCTGCAGGACTAGCAATTAAACCAGGATTTAATTCTAGGTTAACAAAAGAAATTTTAGTTTTCTTAGCTGCTTGATTTAAGTTAGTCAATAACTCTAACAGAGGTTTATGAGAAGGCAGAACTTCATCTACTTTTTCTTTTTTTTGAAATTCATCAGAGGTTAAAACTTGGGCAAGTTCACGACGCTTGTGAACTAATAATTCTAGTTCTGAATTTTTTTCTCCGTGTTCGGAACGAATTTCTTTGATTTTTGCTAGTTGTGGTTTGATAACAAATAAAGCCAAGACACCACAAAGCCAGATTAATAAAACTGTGAATAATAAATATTTTCGATTATTATAAAAAAGCTTAAAATTTTGTTCTTGGTTCTTTTTCATTTCTATGCCTGTAAAACTCGAATTTTTTTTAGTTTTTGTTAATCATAACTGATGAGATCAGAGTTTTTGTCTAAACTGAGAACAAGTTGAAAACTGTATTTGGCATTTTGTTCTCTTTTTAAATTACTGCGATTCATGGTTAAAAAATGTTTTTTAATATTAGGTTCTTTTAAAATAGTGAATACTTCTTCTAAACGGAAAATATGTGGACTAGTAATTTTTAAAGATAGAATTCCTTCTTCTATTTCGTAGCGGATTCCGCTAATTTCTACATCAGCAGGAAATAAATTATCAAAAAAATGAATTGCCGCTTGTTTATCAGCCCGCAGTTCAAATAATTCGCGAATAATTTTCAATTTATTAATTAAAAAAATATAACTAGCTTCAGTTTCTTTGTATTTTTCAATTTCTTCTGTAGTTAGGCTAATTTTTTGAGTAATTTTTCCTGTGTGATTGTTTAAGAAAAAAGTTAATCCAATTAATCCTAAGCTAAGCAGGACGGTGGCGATTGTTATTCCAACAGAAATTTTAAAGATTTGTTTATCTTTTTTTGCTTGTTTGGTTAAAGCTTGTTTTTGATAACGAAGAAAATTAATATCTATCATATTTGAGTGACAAATCTAAATTTTGAGTTTTGTTAATCCTTACGCATTATTAGACCCATGCAAACACTCATACTACGCGGATCAATATCGGGCGGGACCTCTGCTTCTACTGTAGCAAAAGGTGAAATTAATAAGACTTCAGTGTTAGTGTTTTTTGCTAAATGTTCAATTAAACCTGGTAAATTGGCTGTGCCTCCAGATAGAACCAATCTGATTACTTCGTCATTTGGATTTTGTGAATTATAAAATCTAAGAGTTTTTTGAATATCTTTAGTAATGCCATCCACTGCTGGCAATAAGGCTTGATAAATTTTTCCTTGAAGTTGATCGGGAATCAAGCCATATTGTTTTTTGTACTGTTCAGCTTGTTCTGAATTTAAGTTTTCAATGTTCTGCTGTAACCGTTTGGTCAGCAAATTTCCACCGCTTTGATGATTAACAACTAATTTTAATTGAGCTTGAGAAATAATGGCTAGTTGTGTGTGACTGGCTCCAATATGAGCGACTAAAGTATTAGGATCGCTTTTTTCAAATCCTAAAGCTCTAATAACTGAAAGGATTTGAGTTTCTAATATTTTTGGTTGAATCCCCAAATTAAGAAAAACATTAGTGTAGCGTTCAACAATATCTTTACGGGTGCCAACTAATAAAACTTTCATCGGCTCGTCTTTGATATTTTTTGGTGGTTTATACAAAACTTTGTATTCTAAAGCTAGATTTTCTAAAGCAATTGGAATATGTTGTTCTGCTTGCCAGTCAATTGCAGAAGCTAATTCGGCTTGATTTAATGGTGGTAAATCAATAATTTTTGTGGCAATAGCTGCTTCGGGTAAGCTTAACCTCACATCAGAGGTTGGGATTTTGTAGTCTTGAATAAATGTTTGTAAAAAATTGAGTAATTTTTCTGCGTCAGGATCGTTACTGGGGTAATCAATGCCTGTCGTATTGGGTGTAGAAATTATTTTTTCAATTTTAGGATTAGATCCTGGCTTACCGGTTAGGGCTTTAATGTTGTGGGTTCCAATGTCAATGGCTGTGGCAGGCATAAATTTAATAAATTTGATTTTTAATGTGGTTGAGGTTTGTTTTTTTGCGTATTTTAATTTTTAGCAATGCTTCCTCCACTGAACAAAGCATAATTCATAAAACTAGGGGCAGAAGGGATCGACCGACTTACATTAATGGCCTTAGCTGATCTTAAATCCTGAGATCTAGAGGCAACTGAATATTGTCCAGTTTGAATATTTGTGCCGCTAATCTCTAGTCTAGTTGAACCATATAAAGGAGTGATATGTAATTCAGTGTCGTTGCTGGTTAAATTAATTTCTTGACGATAATTCCATCCTTCTGGTGCTACTCCATCTGGATCTTCAAAATCATTTCCACGTTCACTATAACAAGGATCATAAGCTAAATATCTGGCACTGATTTCTCCAGCTGATTCGCTGAAAATTGTTACCAATAAAGCCGGACTATCATCATTGCAGGTAGCGTCTTGTTCAAATTCCCAATCAATAGTAACTATACCAGCGGTTTCAGTAGTGGGGATAGCTACACTTTTACTTTCTTGAATTTGCATATTAAGTATCTCTGAAGTGGAAACAGTATATTGAGTACCTTCGACAGTGACAGTCTCACCATCAAGAATAGTATTGTCTCTTTCTGCTTCGAAAATATCGTTTAAAGCTTTTTCCACAGCTGTTTCTGCAGCATTAAAAACTTTAGTTGATTCTTCTTGTTCTATGGAAATTTTTTGCTGAGTTACAGTTCGAGTAGCAATAGAAATTCCAATAGTAAGTAGAACCACCATGATTAAAATAATGATGACACCGACTTGGCCTCTTTGTGAGGTGGCTTGATATTTTGGGCTAAATAAATAAGATGGCTGCCATTTGCGCATAGATTTGGATAAATATTAACGAGAACTAGCAACAGCTAATTCTATAATCATTATATGAGAATTTGATCAAGAGTAAACAGGAAGTGAAATTTGGGGACTCAGATGGCTTTTAGTTGGCAACAGGCGTGGATTTATTTATTAAGTTTTTAAATAAAATAGACTGATAATTCAACTTTTTTAATTTTTGATGGGTTTGGTGGGCTTGAGTGATTAATTCAGCATTGGACCAGGAAGCAAATTTGAGTTCATCAAAGCCGTGTTGTTGTACTCCAAAAAGGTCTCCTCCACCGCGGTTTTCCAGGTCAAGTTCAGCTAATTTAAAACCGTCTAAAGTTTGAGAAAAATTCTCTAGGCGTTTTTGCGTATCTTGATTATTTGTTTGGCTAAAAAGCAAACAATAACTTTGTTGACCTTTTCGGCCTACTCTTCCACGGAGCTGGTGCAAGCTGGCTAAACCAAAACGCTCGGCTGATTCTATGACGATGTAATTAGCATTGGGTAAATCAACACCGACTTCGACTATAGTAGTGGTCACTAAAAGATTTATTTTTTTGTTAAAAAGTTGCTGGATAATTTTTTCTTGTTTTTGTTTTTTTTGTTGACCGTGCAGTAAAGCTATATTGAGATTAGCTGAGTTACTTTGTCGTAATTGCGCTAGTTGTTGCTGCAAATTTTCATATACTTCAGTAGCTGATTTAACGTTTTTAAAAGCTTCATGATCTGAAGGGCTGATAAAAGGGCAAATAATGATTGCAAGTTCATCTGGTTTTTTGCTTAGCTCGGCTGTCAGCCAGGTATAAGCTTTGTTTCGTTTTGGTTTTTGCACCAGCCAAGATTTAATTTTTTTGGGACCAAAAGGAAATTCTTTAATGAAGCTAGCTTGTAAATGCGAAAAAATGGTCAGCATATAACTGCGCGGGATTGGCGTAGCCGTCATAGTGAGTAAATGCGGTTGATAGTCTAAGTTTAAATTTTGTCCTTCGGAACGTTGTTTCACTCCGAAGCGATGTTGTTCGTCGTAGATAATTAAACTGGGTTGAATTAAGTTTAATTGATTAATAACGGCGTGGGTGCCGATGAAAAGGTATGGTTTAGTTAGCTTTTTATTTTGGAGTTCTTGCGCTATTTCAGCTGAATTTTCCGCGGTCAGCAACTGAATATTTAACTGCGGAAAAATTTCCTGCAAAGACTCAGTGTGTTGTTGAGCTAAAATCTGTGTCGGGGCGATCAAGCAGGTATTAAAGCCTTGTTTTTGACTGTGATAACAAGCTATTCCTGCCACTACAGTTTTTCCACAGCCGACATCACCAACTAACAAGCGGTTCATGGCGTGGGGCTGTTGTAAGTCTTGCAAGATTTCCTGAGTAGCAGTGTGTTGATCTTCGGTTAAAGAAAAAGGTAAATCTTCAGGAATTAGTTCTGTGTTATCTAAATTTAGTGACTTTGCCTGGCTTTTTGCTTGCCATTCTTGTTTAATTTTTTCAGATTTCTGGATTAAGGCTAGTAATTCTTCTAATGCTAGCCGCTGACGGGCTTGTTTGACATTCTCCTCGGCTTCAGGAAAATGTAATTGTTTTAGAGCTGAGGTTAGATTAGGCAAGTCTAAATCAGAATTGATTTTTAAAACTTGATCTTTTTTGGCAGCCAGTTCATCAACCGCATTTTTCAGCATTCTGCGTAAAGTGCCTTGGGCGATGGGCAGTCTTGAAGAATAAATTGGCACCAGCCTGCCGGTGTGCACGGTGTCAGCACCGACTTTTTCGACAGTTGGCTGGGTTAAAGATTTGTATTTGCTATATTCACCAGAGAAAAAATAAGACTTGTCTGGTTTGAGCTGTTTGCTAATAAATTTATTATTAAACCAGATGCATTTTGTTTGGCCGGTTTCATCAGCAATAGTGGCAAAAGTCATTTTGCGGCCCCGGCGATAAACGTCACTAATTTTCACCAGTTTGGCTTTTAAGGTGACGGTCTCCCCTATTTGTAATTGATCAATGGTAGTGATTTGCGAGCGGTCATCATAGCGCAACGGTAAATACAGTAATAAATCTGCTACAGTATGGATGTTGTGTTCGGCCAAGGCTTGTTTAGTTTTTTGGCCTACGCCATGGATCGCAGTGACGGGGGCGGGGAGGTTGAGCATCTGCTTAACCTCTAAGCAATAAAATCATTCTCGCTACTGACCCTAGCGCCATACTGGCAATAGCCACGATAGCAAAGATTTTAGTAATTTTTTGGCGTTGTTTTTTTGTCATATTTAATTTTTTAATGAATTTAGCTAATTAACTTAAAGAATTTTCTTTTCCCCACTTTAAGCACCTGCCCATTTTCAACTTCAAACTGCAGATCAAAATCAGTCAGCTTTTCTTCTTCAGGCATAAGTTTGATTGCGCCTTGCTGAATTAGACGTCTCAGTTGACTAACACTTTGTTCAGGCATGCATAAAGTAAGTAGTTTCAGGAGTTGAATAGGATTTTCTTTAATTTTTACCTCAGGCACATCCTCCGGTGTTTTGCCCTGTTTAAAAGCAGTAGCAAAATGCTGTTGCGCCTGGTCAGCAGCTTCGTCTCCATGAAAATCAGAGGTAATGGTCCAAGCTAATTTTTGTTTGAACTGCATGGGGTTTTCACCAGACTGCATAGCTTGCTGCATGGCTTCAATTTCCTCGGTCGGTACATCTGTCAAAATTTTAAAATAACGACAAATTAACTCGTCTTGAATGCTCATCAGTTTGCCAAACATATCATTTGGAGTATCAGTCAAAGCAATATAATTGTTAAAACTTTTGCTCATTTTACGGCCGTCAGTGCCTTCTAGCAAAGGTACAGTCAACACCCATTTCTCATGATTATTGTAAGCTTTTTGTAAGGTCCGTCCCATCATCATGTTAAAAGTTTGGTCTGTCCCGCCAAGCTCAAGGTCAACGTCCATGACCACACTGTCGTAGCCTTGCAGCATGGGGTAAATAATTTCATGGCCAAAAATTGGCAACTCTTTTTTCATTCTTTCTTGGAACATGTCACGCTCTAAAAGTTGCTGGACTGTAGTCTTAGCTAGAAGTTTGACAATATCAGAGTAGCTGAGCTTTTCCAGCCAATCGCCATTATGGCGAACCTCAATTTTATCAAAATCAAGAATAGTGCTGGCTTGTCGTTTCCAATCTTGAAAATTAGCTTCAATTTGTTCATCAGTCAAAACCGGACGGCTTTTGTCACGGCCGGTTGGATCGCCAATTTTGACGGTGCCATTGCCGACCAATAAAATGACCTCATGTCCTAACTCAGCAAACTGTTGTAGTTTGCGCAGTACTACCCCATGACCGATGTGCAAAAAAGCACCAGTTGGATCAATGCCTAAATACAAACGGATTTTTTTCTTTTGCATCAGTTCTGCTAGGCTTTTTTTGCCTGGCAGAACTTCAGCAACGCCGCGAGTGAGAACTTGGTTGATTTGGTCTGGGTCATTATTTTTCATAGTGACCCCTATTGTACATGAATAAGAAGGATTTTTTTAAGGCTTATTTGGCAAAAGCTCCTCTTTCACCTCATCTCTTAAAAACACAGCGCAAATTTTTTGCGCCACAGGAAGTTGGATGCCTGAATCGTAACTCGCCTCGAGAAGTTGTTCATTGATTTCTTCATTTTCTAGCTCATGCATGACCTTCCAACAAGCTTGATCTAAGTCAGCCTCGGTTTCAAGAGAATACTGGCGTAACTGCTCAAGAAAAAATTTTTTGTGATCTGTCAGAATCTGGTCAAACTTACTTTTTTCAATAAATTTTGCACCTTTTCTACCTAAACCAATAGGACTTTGCGATTTGAGCATTTCTTTATCAGAACCAATACTAATTGAAAGCATTTCAATCAAAGTTTCAAGTTTATTGCTATTGCTAGCAATTTGATTACTGGTAAAAGTAAATTTTTTGTTTAAGTCGTTAATATCTTGGCAGGCCTGGTCATATTTAGTTTTATGGAGAGCGATTTGCCACACAGCCACAATCAAAGTGCCCAAAGTCGCAGTGACGAGACTGATGATAGCAAGAAGATTGTTGATGAGAAACTCAGAAAAAATATTCATACTCATACTATTAACATAGCATAAAAAAATAAGCTGCCGAGAAGCTGAAGCTTGATTTTTAAACTAAAAGACTATTTTTTCTTTTTTTGTTTTTCTAGAAACTCTTTTCCATGACCAATCTCAGTGTTAATAGGCACACCTTTTTTGCATAATGGGCAATTCTTTGGTTCGTAAGCTTCTACTTCATAAACTGCAAGAGACTCAAATGGGGCTCCCATGAATTCAGAGTTTACTTCTTCAGGGTTGCGGTTCAATAATACATAAACACAAACTACTTCTCCCCCAGCCTCTTTGACCTTGTCTACTACTTTTTTGACAGAAGCTCCGGTTGCTGTTAAATCTTCTACAATTAAAACTCTTTTTCCTTTAACTAATTGATCATAGCCTCTTTTTAACATCTGGGGGCGATCATAAATTTGTTTATCATCATAATGTTTTTCAGAAAAAACACTTAATACCTCTCTGCCTGTTTTTTTTGTTAAATGATAGGCTGTCCATTGAGAAAGGACAATTCCACCTAAAGCTGGGCCGACAACTATGTCGATATTTTTATCTTTCATGTCTTCAGCAATTAAAGAGCATACGTCAGATGTAACTGTGGTATGAGGATAAAGTTTATCTTTACGAATATAGGCTGAACTGTGTTTTCCTGATGTTAGAACAAGATGGTCATTGAGAAGCATAGCATCTACTTCTTCTAGAATTTTTAAAACTTTTTGACTGGTGTTTTTTTTAATCATTTTTTCCTATACTCATTTATAATATTTTTTAACTCTAATGTTTTTTTGCGGGCAGTTTTAGCAAAATTAACTGATGAATCAGCAAAAATTATACTACGACTAGAGTTGATTATCATGCCTCGGCCGTTGGAGTCAGCGCCTAGTCTAATAGTTTTTTCTACATCACCTTTTTGTTTTCCTACTCCAGGAATAAGCATGGGCAGATCGTTAATAATTTGGCGAATTTTTCCTAATTCCTCAGGATAAGTAGCTCCAGCCACGATGGCCATATTATTGTTTTCATTCCATTCTTCAGCCACTTGATGAGCCACAATTTGGTACAAAGGTTTTTTGCCCCAGCGCGGATGATCGCACTCCAAATTTTGCAGCTCCCCTGCTCCTTGATTAGAAGTGTGAACTAGGATCATCATGCCTTTATCTTTTTTTTGCCAAAAAGGCTCTAATGATTCTTTACCTAAATAAGGTTGCAAAGTAATAGCGTCAAAGTCCAGATCTTCTAACAAAGCTCGACAGTAATTAGCATTAGTATTGCCAATGTCGCCTCTTTTGGCATCAATAATAGTAATTAGCTCAGGATTTTTTTCTTTAATATAAGCAAGAGTTTTGGCTAAAGCTTCCCAGCCTGCAGCCCCGGCTGACTCATAAAAAGCAGCATTGGGTTTATAAGCACAAACCAGATCATAAGTTTGGTCAATGATGGCTTTGTTAAAGGCAAAAATATTTTCAGCTTTATTTGCTGAATTTTTAACACAATCAGGCAGACGCTCGTATTCAGAGTCCAGGCCAACACAAACACAAGAATTATTTTTTTGAATAATTTGGTCAAGTTTTTGTGCGAAGTTCATCTTAAAATTTATTTTTTTGCTAATTTTTTAATCTGGTAAGCTAAATACGGGTTCCACATGGGACCGGTAGCTGCCTGGACGGCATCAGCCCCAGCTTTAAGATATTTTTCATAATCTTCAGGAGTCATCACCCCGCCGACACCAATAATCACATAATCAGCTTTATTTTTTTGTCGATATTCATGGAAAAGCTCAACCACAGACAGCCCTGCTTTTTTAATTACTGCACCGCAAGTACCAGCGCGTAAACGAGTCTTACCAGGTAGAGCCTGCTCCCCTTCTTGCCGAAAAACCTGTTTGGGCACGGTGTTGATAGCGGTGTAGCCGTCTAAATAAGGGCTGGTTTCATCAATAAACTTGAAACATTGTTTTTTATCACGGAAAAAACCTATTTTAGCTAATAATTTGGTTGAGTCTTCTAAGGCCTTTCGCACATTTTTCACAATGGCTTTAGATAAATTCAGATCAGAAAAAATGGCCTGGCCTCCTAAATTAGGGCAAGATAAATTGACTTCAATTACTTCAGCTCCAGCCTGCTCCGCCATGACTGCACAATTCACAAAGTCTTGTAAATATTCTTCTTCAGTACTATCTTCATTAGCCGTGGCCATAACAGAAACAATTAATAATTGACCCGGGCGCAACTGTGGCAGCAGCCGTTTAACATCTTCCTGCCACACGTCTGGTTCTTTAGAAGGCACGCCAAACGAATTAGTAATAGAAATCCGATTGTAAGATTGATCGCTTAATTGTTTTTCATCAATTTCTTTGGAAAAGGCTGGTTTTTTCGGGTCGTAATCATAATCTTTTTCATCATCAATAAAGACAATGTTGGGTGGTTTGTGGCAGGGATGGTTGGTAGTGCGTACAGTTTTATAAGTCAAAATGTCAAAACCAAGATCAGCATAGGTTTTTACCCAGCGCCCATTCAGCAATGGTCCAGCTGGCACACCAAATAAACTGTTGACTTTAAAACCCAACAACTCTTTTTTCTTTTTTGGCTCTTTATATTCAGGAAAGACTCCAGCAAAAAAAGGTCCAAAGTCATAATTAAAATCGTAAGATTTGGAAATATCGTAAAGCGGTTGATAATAGCTGGTAAAAGGTTCAGCTGGCGGACTTTGGCTGGGATGAGCCGGAGTTTTGCTTTTTAATTTTAAGGATTTTAAATAAAGTTCGGCCACCTCCATGTCCGTAATTAAAGTGATGTTGTGCTCAACTGCTTTGCTGCGAATGTAACGACCATCAGTATATTCATTAGTGCTTGAGTCATGACGGTTGTGAGTAGGAATGTTAATAATTAAATCAAAATCATCATGAAGTAAAAGATCAGCAATATTAGGGTTTTTATCAGCATTACTGACCTTATAGACCAGTTGGTTGTCAATCTTTTTTTCTGTAAGGAATTTAGAGGTGTGATCAGTAGCGAAAATGGCAAATTTATCTAAAGGAATTTTTTTTAATAAAGGTAAAAGTATTTTTTTATTTTCTTGTTTTCCAATGGCTAAAAGAATTTTTTGTTTTTGTTGGTGCTGTTTTGGTTGAGATTTAGACATTTTTAATTTAGGTGATTAATTGATAATAAAAAATGAACAAAAATTGAAAAAAAGGCAAAAAAAAAGAACCGAATCCGGTTCTTTGCTTAAGCATTTTAGGTAATTAAATAAAATTTCAATTTCATGCTGTAACACAATCTATTATTGGTTGAGGAATTTGTCAAGCAGAGTTGGTATAGTAATTGTTATAGTAAAAGTAAAAGCATTGTTATTAAGTGGCGGGATTTTATGAAGAAAAAAAATAATCAAGACAGTAATACGATCATTGTTGATCATCCTTTAGTACAGGATTCCTTAGGATACTTAAGGGATAAAAATACAGATTTAGCTCAGTTTAGACATTATTCTGACAAGATTTGTTATTTTTTATTTGCTGAAGCGTTGCGCGGTTTAGAATTTAATCAAACCTCAATTACTACTCCTTTAGAAGTGACAATAGATGCGCCTCAGCTGAGCGACGATGTGATTATTGTGCCAATTTTGCGGGCTGGACTGGCCATGATGCTGGGAGCAATTAAAATGTTGCCTCAACTAAAAGTGGGGCTGCTGGGCATGGAAAGAGATGAAAAAACTGCTCAAGCACATGAATATTACAACAAGATTCCAGAAATTCATGAAGAGTCGGTAGTGATTGTGACCGATCCGATGTTGGCCACTGGTGGAACTGTTTTGCATGCTTTAGATGAAATTAGTAAGTATAAATGTAAAGAGATCAGGGTGGTGAGTGTGGTCGCGGCTCCTGAAGGCTTGGTTGCGATTCGCCAAAAATATCCTAAAGTGAAGATTTTTACCGCAGCATTAGATGAAAAATTAAATGATGTTAAATATATTGTGCCTGGTCTAGGAGATTATGGGGATCGATATTTTGGGACGAGTATTTAGGATTGATTAATTATAGATTTGCTGAGGAATAATTTTTTTTGCCCAACAGCCATAGAACTGTGATAATATAGAGTATGTATGGAAATTAATCTAAGTAAATTATTCAATACTTTGACCGCGCCTGTGCGCTGGTTAGTTAGTTTAATTTTCAAAACTAAAACCTGGTTTGAGATTGCTTCTGGCAAAAAAGCTAAGTCTAGGCGAGAAATTTCTAAATTAAGACACAAGGCTGTCAAACGCAGTGGCACCAATCTCAAAGCTAAATTAAGAAAAGTCCAATTGTTGCGTTTGTTCGCCGTGTTGGTCTTTGGCGGAGTAATTGTGGGAGTAATTGGGTTTTTTGTGATTTTTGCTTATTTTTCTCGAGATTTACCTAAGCCTGGCGAGGTAGTGAGGCGTGAAGGTTTTAGCACTAAGATTTACGATCGCAAAGGCAAGTTGCTTTATGACTTGTTTGATGAGGAACGGCGTGTGCCCGTTACTTACGAAGAAATGCCTGATTATTTGAAGCAGGCAACAGTGGCCATTGAAGATAAAGATTTTTACGAGCACGGCGGTTTTGATCTGATGACCATCGTTAGAATTCCTTATAATTTAGTTTTTCGCAAGCGTTTAATTGGTGGTTCTACCCTTACCCAGCAGTTGGTTAAAAATGTGTTGTTAACCAATGCGCGCACAGTGACGCGAAAATTTAAAGAATTAGTTTTGGCAATTCAGCTGGAAAGAACTTTTTCTAAAGATGAGATTTTAGCTATGTACCTTAATGAGGCGCCTTATGGCGGCACAGCTTGGGGAGTAGGCGCTGCGGCTGAGTTGTATTTTGCTAAGCCAGTTGCAGAACTTAACCTTGTTGAATCAGCCTTTTTAGCCGGCCTGCCGCAGCGCCCCTCTGCCTACTCGCCTTACGGCGGCAAGACAGATACTGATGGGGAACCGTTGTGGAAAGTCCGCACCAAAGGTGTGTTAAGACGAATGAAAGAAGATAATTATTTGACCACTGTTACTTATGAACAGGCTTTGACTGATTTAGAAAATTTAGAATTTGAAAAAGCCAGTATTTCGATTCAAGCTCCTCATTTTGTCATGTATGTGCGGGATAAATTAGTGGAAAAATTTGGTCAAGAATTGGTTGAGCAAGGCGGGCTAAAAGTCACCACTACCCTAGATTTAGAGTTGCAAGAAAAAGCGCAAGCTATTGTTACCGAGGAAGTGGATGAGCTGGAAGATTATAAAATTTCTAATGGTTCTTCAGTGGTGATGGATCCACGCACTGGCGAGATTATTGCTATGGTGGGCAGCCGAGATTATTTTGATCAGGAAAAAGGTGGTCAGTTTAATGTGGCTACTGATGGTCTGCGACAGCCAGGTTCTTCAATTAAGCCGGTCACTTATTTAGCTTTGTTTAGAAAAGGCTACAATCCAGCAACGATGCTGGTTGATGTTCAGACTGATTTTCGCCGCAATGATCGAGAAAAGGTCTATATGCCAAGAAACTATGATGGCAAATATCGTGGTCCGGTCAGTGTGCGTAATTCTCTAGGCAGTTCGCTGAATATTCCGGCAGTGAAGGCTTTGAGCATGGTGGGAATTCAGGATTTTCTCGAGCTAGCTTATGATATGGGTTTTGAAACTTTGCGCCCGACTAATGAGAACTTGAATCGTTTTGGTTTTGCTGTGACTTTAGGTGGTGCTGAGGTTCATTTACTTGATACGGTCACTGCTTATAGCAGTTTTGCTAATGGGGGGTTAAAAGTCGAGCCAGTTTCAATTTTGAAAGTTGAAGACCGCAATGGTAAGCAAGTTTACCAACATTATAATGTGAAAGGTCGTCGAGTTTTCTCTGAAGCTGAGGCTTTTTTGATTAATGATGTTTTATCTGATAATAATGCGCGTTTAATGGCTTTTGGTCCTAATTCTTTATTAAACACAGGTCAGCCGATTGCGGTAAAAACTGGAACTACTAATGACATGCGTGATAACTGGACCATTGGTTGGAGTCAGGAAATCTTGGTTGGAACTTGGGTAGGTAATAATGATAACAGCCCCATGTCTTATGTGGCTTCTGGTGTGACTGGTGCTTCACCAATTTGGCGGCGGACTATTTTAGCTGCTTTAGAAGCTGGTTATGATGCCCCTGCTTGGGAGAAGCCAGATAATATCGAAGAAGTAGAGGTTGATTCTTTATCAGGTTATCCAAAGCATGATGAATTCCCGAGCAAGAAAGATTATGTGATTAAAGGGACTCTGCCTTCTTTGCCTGATCCGATTCATAGCAAAATTAGAGTTTGTAAGGGTGAAAATAAGCTAGCGACTGAGGCGCAAATAGCTGACGGAGATTATGAAGAGCGTGAAGTGATTGATTTACGTGTTAGTGACCCAATTAGTGAAGATGGGAAAAATCGCTGGATGGAGGCGATTGAGGCTTGGATTGCTGAGCAAGATGATTCTCGTTATAAGGTCCCGACTGAGTATTGCGGTAGTGAAGATGATGTCTCGGTTAAGCTTGAAGAACCGGATGATAAAGATGAGTTTGATGAGGAAGATATTAAAATTCGCATTAAGGCTGGAAGTGGACGCGGGATTGAAAAAATAGAATTGTATGTGAATGGCAAAAAGAGAGAAACAATTGAGGATGATTATTATGAAGAAAGAATTAAATTAGAAAAAGGTCGCTATGAAATTTATGCTAAGGCTTATTCCCATTCTGGTGAGAAAGCAGAGACAGATAAGGTTCGTATCGGCACTGGTGGTGAAACTTGGGATGAGCCAGAACCAACTCCAACACCTAAGCCAACAAAGAAACCAACAGTAAAACCAACTTCAGCCCCAATTTCGACTCCAAAGCCAAGTCCAACTGAAGCTGAAACTCCACCAGATCCTTCACCGACTGACAGCACTGATTAGTGTTTATTCTGATTATACCCCGTCAGCTTGTTGCGGTGAACAAATCAGAATGGGGGTTCAGGGAGAATTCCCCCTGATGTGACTTGGGGATGTAAAAATACCTAATCTAATGGCTTTCCCCTCAGAAATGAACTCCTCTAGTAATTATTAATTCGTGAATTTATTTTTTATTTTGCAAAGTATTTTGCATGATTTTGATTGTTTTTTACGACTATTTATATAGTTAAAAAATAGAAATAATCAAATGTCAAAGCAAGAGCAATTATTAGTTGTTGATTCCTTAAATAAACCTATTGGTTGTAAGAATGGTGATGAAGTGCAATGCTTATCAATGTCTAGAGAGTTAATTCATGAATTAGGTTTAATTCATCGAGCTGTGTTGGTTCTATTAAGTAAAAGTGTTGATGGTATTGTTTACTATTTATTGCAAAAAAGAGCTGAAGATAAAGATCTATATCCGGGGTGTTTGACTTTTACTGCGAGTGGGCATTCATTGGCTGAATTGACTGAGTTGGAGAATGCTGAAAGAGAAACTCTAGAAGAAGTTGGGGTGAATCTTCAATTAAGACGACATTCCGTCATCAAAGTTTTTCAACCTGGAGATAGACAATTTTTAACAATTTTCTTTGGAAATCTGCTTCCAGATCAGAAAATTGAGATTGATTATGAAGAGTTGGCAAGCGTGGAATGGCATACTAGAGAAGAAATTGAGGCCCTCTTAAAGCAAGAGGAAGAAAAAGGTGTTAATATATTCACTCCAGCATCTAGAGCAGCTTTTCTAAAAATTTTTGCTGAGGCTGAAGTTGTTAATTAATTTTTATTTTCTCTAACAAAACTGCTTAAAATGATGTTTTCAAACTCATTTTCTTCCATATTTGAGTTATAAAACAACACATACCCATCATCAATTTCTGTAATATACCCATAATCTTGCTCAATTATCTCTGAAAACTCAGGCAGTGTTCCTATGTCATAAACCTGTTTGTGAAAACTCACATTACCTATTTTTAACTCTTGAAGCTCCCCTGCTCTGCTCGCACTTTGAGGAACTTGAATTGACATGATATTTTGTAGATCGTCTTGTTCCATCTCTGGGTAATATTGTTCTGTTCTGCTTAGCTCTCTCAAGCGAAAACTAGCTCGGTCTTTCATATTAGGGTTTTCTCCTATATAAAAAACAAGATCAACTTTTTCAGCTGAGATTGGTGCTGAATCTTCCAGAAAGGTTGCTGGACTACCAGGTGTTTGCATCCAATTTTTTTCCTCACTTGGGATAAAAAAACTGTATCCATGGCCATAAAATATTTTTTTATCAAAATCATAATAAGCTGGTTGCGTTTCCGATTCAGTAGGTTTAGGTGTTGGAGTTTTTAAAATTTTTTTATGATAAATAAATCCTCTAGAAAAAATAAAATAAGCAAGTATAAACATTAGGCTGACCAAACAAAATAAAATGTATAAAATATTTTGTTTAGTAAATGATTTTTTATTCATGTTTGTTCATTTATTTTTATTAATTTTACCCCCAGAAATAGTATAAGTTGTCCCGTACTAATGGTGAGCAAGTAGTGATCTAAAGCCAGTATAGGGCTGATGATGAGCAAAAATGTTAGCAGTTCTGTTTGTTGTTTGTTTTGCCAAAGTTTATACATCATTAAACTTAGGATTAAAATTCCTAAAATGCCGGTCTCAGCAGTCCACAGTAATAAAAAATGGTGAGCTGGCTGGACAAATCTAACAATTTCTTGTTTTTCTGCAAATTTTTCTACAAAAATAGTGAAATGATTTATGCCTACGCCAAATAAAGGTTTATTTTTAATCATGTTAATTGCAGCTTGATTTAAGTAATGGCGTCGCCAGATTGAAGGGTTGCTGGATTGTTTAGCCAAAAAGCCAATTGAGACTGGAGCTGAGATAATGATGATGCTGCTTAAGATTAGTAATGTTTTGTTGTTTAATTTTAAAAATATGGTTAATAAAGCAAGTAAAAAAGCTAACAAAGCACTGATTGATTGTGTAAAAAGTAAAATTGCAATCACACAAATAGAGCTAATGATTTTCCAGTGTTTATGCAAGTTAGTTTTTTTAATTAACAGCCACCAACTAAGCACTGCCCAGCCAGCTAAAATATTAGGATGCGCAGTGGTGCCGTAGGCAAGAATCTTTTCCTGCCAGCCTTTAGCTAAGTTGTAGTACTGTTCTAAGTTTGCTTCACCGAAAAATAAGTAGCCAAAAAGCTGTTTTTGGAAAAAAAATTGATAAAAAGCTAATAAAGATTGAAAGATCAAGCTGCTTAATAAAGAAATTTTTAAGGTTTTCTGATCTATTTTGATAGTTTTTATAGTAAAAAATATGAGTAAAATTTTAGCACTCAGCCATGAGACTGCTAATTGATCATTTTTAACAATTTCATTGATAAATAGGGTTAAAACACTAATAAAAAGCCAGTTTTTCAGTCGGATTTTTTTAATTTGCTTAAAAAATTGCCTGAAATTTAAGCCTAAAATAAGTAACATTACTAGATCTATTAAGTAAATTTTGGGAATTAAATAATCAACTAATAAACCATTGACGTAGGCAGGTTCTAGAGTCAGCTTATAAAACAAGTTGCTAGGGATGAGGAAGATGAAGAGGAAAAGTAAAATTTTATTGAGAATTATTTTTTTCCCACTCAAGTAATGCTTTTTTTCTACTGCTTTCATTAGCTCCCTGTAAACCTCTTTCTAGTCTACTTATTATAGTAATATCTTCTTGCCTACGGCCAATTTGTTTTGCAATTGCTTGTATAAGCTCCTCATCAGTAATTGCATCTGGTGACTCAGTGACCGCTAAATCAATACAAAGATTTATTATTTCTCTATTTGGTCTCTCTCCATCAGTATTTTTAAGTTCACACCAAATTCTAAAATGATGTTGATAAGTTGCTTTTTCATGACCTAAAACTTCATCTCTCACACTTCCCCCACTAACTCGCCTGCAAATTTGTCTTTGACCATCTTCTCTATTTGACCGCGCACTGGTTGCAAGTCTTCTTTGCTTAAATTCTGGCTAGGATCTTGATAGCTTAAGGTAAAAGTATAATTTTGCTGATAATAATCTTTTAACTCTACATGGGTAATCCAGTCATGAACATCAGCTAAGGCTCTAATAACTTTACCCACAGCTGTATTTTCTGGCAAAGTAAAGGTCATGTCTTCAACTAGCTTACTGGTTTTGATAGCTGGTTGATAATAAGGATACTTGCGGGCAAGTTTGAGTAAAGTTTGATAATCAAGCTCAGCAGCAATATGGCCATTATTTAAAATATAAATTTGACCTAGTTTTACTGCCTCTCCCCCTTCTCTACTAACTACATTTAACTCAGCTTGCTGAGTGACGAGTTTACTGGGATGGTTTGTTGCCAAGTCTTGGATCTGTAATTCTGGAATATAGAATTGTTTAAGTAAGGCTTCAATCTCCCCTCTGACAGTGCGATAGTCTTGAGTAGAAACTAAACCAATCTTGAGATCTTGCACCGGCAAGTTGTTGTTAACAGGCTGATAAGTGCTGGCTAGTTCAAAAACAGATAGTTGTTCAGTTTGTGGATTTTGTGCAATAGCTTGTTCTAAAGAAGGAATTAAGCTGCGGCGTAAATATGTTTGATCCTCAGTTAAAGGATTAGCCATTTTAAGGTGTTCGTCCAGTTGACAGCCTGATTGTAAAGCAATTTCCTGACTTACAGCTGAATAAGAATAAATTTCCTGCCAGCCAATATTAGCTAAAAAATGTTTAAGTTGATTTTCTAAAGTAAAATCTGCATCAGCAGGTTTTTGGGTGGGAATCCTAGAGGCCATTAAAGTGCTGGGTAAGTTATGATAACCATAAATTCGGGCAATTTCTTCTACAACATCTGCTGGAATTTGTATATCAGGGCGAAAACTTGGTGGCTGCACCGTGATAATTGAGTCTTTAGTTTCTACTTGGCAGCCTAAATCTTGGAGAATTTGTTTGATTTCATTAATTGGAATCTCTAGCCCTAGGTACTCACTGATTCGCTTGTGGCTAATTTTAACTGGATTAAGATCTTGTTGATTAGGGAACTCGTCATAAAGTTCACTAGCAATTTGGGCGTCAGTTAATTTTTGGTAAAGTTGAATGCCTTTGAGCATCACTTGCTTGCCTAAATAAGGATCAACATTTTTTTCATTAAGTTGGGCTGCGACCGTGCGAATGGCGTGGGTCATAGAAGCAAAGCGCACTTTCTTAGCATCTAAATTTTCAATCCAGAGCATGACGTTTTGGGTGTCGGCGGCGACGCTGGTATTTTTGGTGCCCATGACAGCCGGCAGATCGATAATTTTTCCCTCTGGGTTTTTAAACACAATCTCGCCGCCGACAGTCTCATACTTTTCATCATCTAAAGTAATAAATTCTTCGCCAGCTTGAGCTTCAGTAATAATGATTTCACCGCCTTGAGCCATGATTTTGTCGTAATCAAAAGCATGACATGGGTGGCCAAGATCGTGGGTAATGTAGTTGGTAATATCAATAATGCTGTTGTGCACTTGGACGTCAATCTGCTGCAGTCTGTCTGCCATCCATTTAGGCGTCGGGTGAGGCTGGGTATTAGCTAAGACTGCGGCTAAGACACGATTACACAGCCGAGGATCATTTTTAATTTTAGGTAAAGGTTTTTCCTGATTTTTTTCAGGTTTGACTTTTTCTAATAATTTTAAAGGTTTGAGTGAGCTTTTGATGCCAGCGCGGTTTAAGATGACGGCTGCTTCGCGGGCGATGCCACGAACTGACATGGAGTCTACTCTATTGGTGGTGATCTCAATATCATAGACTTGATCGCCGTTTTTTTCTTGGACGGTTTCAACACTTGGTCCTGATAAAGATAAATATTTTTGGATGTCAGCAATTGAGGCTTCGGTTTCCAAATGTTCCAGCAGCCATTGGTGTGGGATAAGAATGTTCATAAGTTTTTTTTAAATTATCATTAATATTAATAAGCAAATTTAAGCCTAAATTTTTAAATTAAAATTGTTGTAAGAATTTTAAATTAGAACTATATAGCAATCTAATATCATCGATATTTAAACCCTCACGTAAAGTATAAGTCCGTTCTATTCCCCAGCCAAAAGCAAAACCTGTGTATTTTTCTGGGTCAATGCCTCCAGCTTTTAAAACATTGGGATGGACCATGCCGGCCCCGCCAACCTCATGCCAGCCTGATTTACAAAATTTACATTTTTGTTTTTCACCTTTTTCATTTGTAATGTAACCAGTTCCGTCACAAATGTGACAGCTGAAATCGACCTCAAATGAAGGTTCGGTAAATTTGAAGTGAAATGGTCTAATTCTGCTTTTAGCATTTGGTCCATAAAATTCTTTAGCAAAATGATCAATCGTGCCTTTTAAGTGTTGGATGTTAATGCCTTTGTCTACGACTAGCCCTTCAAATTGATGAAACATCTGGGTGTGAGTTGGATCTTGCTGGCGGCGGTAGCAGCGCGCAATATTAATCATCCTGATTGGTGGTTCGTTTAGGCGTTCCATCTCCCTAACCTGTCCATTTGAAGTATGCGGAGTTAGCACGACTTTGCCTTGATGTGTTTTATCACTAGGCTCAACATCAATGAAAAAAGTTTCCCATTCATCGCGCGCTGGGTGGTCTTTAGGCATGTTCA
>Ga0272443_10002749_pt1 | contig 21822 bp, 19 predicted proteins | sample SSMAcet12_FD_193581 | JGI IMG/M metagenome (GOLD analysis project Ga0272443, IMG submission 193581) | Marine sediment archaeal communities from Little Sippewissett salt marsh, Falmouth, MA, United States - SSM-Acet-12 | ecosystem: Environmental > Aquatic > Marine > Wetlands > Sediment ...
GTGCGGTGGGGCGACACGAGCACCCAATGGTCGCGCAGGGGGTCGTAGCGGCGGTGGGGGTGGTCGGTGGGGTCGAACATCGGCGGCGTGCCTCCCTGCGTCAGGCGTACTTGAGTCGGACGACCAGGTCCTGGGGGTAGTTGCCGAAGCGGCGGCCGAAGAGGTTGAGCCCGCCGACGTGGCGCGCGCGCGGCTTCACGCCCAAGCGGACCGTCAGGTACGGGCGGTCGGGGATCCTCAGGGCGGTCAGGCGGACGTCGGAGACGCGGATCCCGTCGACCCAACTGCCCTCCCCGTTCACCTGCCAGACCTTGAGCAGCCCGTACTGGCTGTTGTGGTCCTCCCACCAGCCGGGTGTCAGCGTACCGCGCTGACCGCCGAAGTCCGCCGGCGAGGTCCAACTGCCGACCTCGATGCCGTTGAGCCACAGCGTGATGTCCGACGGCCAGTCGTCGTGGTGCAGCGGCGCCTCGGAGCACACCTCGGCGGAGACGTGCACGCTCTGCAGGACGGCGGTCGGGGGTAGGCGGTGGGCGACCCGGTACTCGACGTGGCCGTGGTGGAACCACAGCAACTGGGCGTCGGTGCGGACGGGATCGTAGAAGGAGGCCGGATCGTCGAAGAGCCCGATGATGCCTTCCGCGCTGGCGAGGCCGCACGAGGGCGAGACCTGGCAGTCGACGTAGGAGCCGATCGGCACGGCGAGCTCGAGCATCGAGCCCTGCTCGGGCGTCGGCGTCGGCATGCGCAGGGTCACGCTGTCGAAGGCGCGCGTGCACACCTTCTGCGAGCCGCGGGCGGCGGGCCGGTGGTCCGTGATGAGCAGGCCGGCACGCTCCAGGACGCCGACGTGCATGTTGGCCGTCGATACCGGCAGGTCGAGCGCCGCGGCGATCTCGGAGACGTTGTGGAGCGCATCGCCCAGCAGGACGAGGATGCGCCGACGCGGCTCGGACGCCAACGCCTTGAGGACCGCGTCGAGGCGGTCGTCGCCGCCGTTCGCGCCGATGCCGAGGACCAGGTGTCGGGGGGTGGGGATGTCGGGCATGGGCGCCTCCAGCGGTCGCGGTCTGCGTTTCAGGAAAACATAGCACGAACGGGTGGGCGCTGCCAGGGCGGTCGATTGCGGTTAAGTGCGTGAGGAACACGGTATCTGAGCACTCTGCAGGTGGCGCTTGACACGTCCAGCCACTGCGCCTAGAGTCAAACCCGTAACGAAACAGCGAACGCTGGCACGGAACGCGACGAGGAGCGTGGCGACGTGACGCACCCGCAACCCATCGATGGGGCCCCACGGCTCGGCGAGCCCGGAGCGCTCGGCGAGCACGGCGAGCTCGACCCGATGCTGCACCCGCGTCCGCGTCTGCGTCGCCGGGACTGGCGCACGCTCGACGGCTGGTGGGATTTCCGGCTCGGCGACGAGAGCGGCCACGAGCGCCCGGTGACCTACCCCGCGCGCATCCTCGTACCGTTCGCGCCCGAGTCCCCGGCTTCGGGCGTTGGTGACGCCTCGTACCACCGCGTCTTGTGGTACCGGCGGCGGCTCGAACCCGCCGCAGGAGGCGCGGATCGCCGGCTGCACCTCCATGTGTCCGGGATCGACGGACACGTCGAGATCTGGTCCGACGGCGAGCGCGTCGCGCGGCTGGAGCAGGCGCAGACGCCCACAGAGGTCGACCTGGGCGCGGTCGTCGGCGGAGCGGCGCCGGTCGTGGAACTCCGCATCGAGCGCGACCCGCTCGATCTCGGCGCGCCGCGCGGCAAGCAGGATTGGCGACCTCAGCCGCACGCCATCTGGTACCCCCGCAGCAGCGGCATCACCCGCTCGGTTTGGGTCGAGTCGGTCCCACCCGAGCGGCTGGTGGGCATCGACGCGACCGCAGACCTCCCGTCCTTCGCCCTCGATCTGCGCCTCCGGCTCGCCGGCATCCCGCACGGGACCCCTGCCTCCGCGGGCTGGCGCGTCGCTCTCCGGCTCGCCGTCGGCGACCGCCTGCTGGCCGACGAGCGTTGGGCGGTCGCAGGGCCCGAGATCAGGCGCCGCGTCCACCTCCCCGACCCCGGCATCGACGACGCCCGCAGCGAGCTGCTGTGGAGTCCCGAGCGTCCGACCCTGATCGACGTGACGGCGACCCTGGAGCACGACGGCGAGGCGGTCGACACCGTGGCCTCGTACGTCGCCATGCGCACCGTGGGCGTCGCCGGCGACGCGTTCGTGCTCAACGGCCGCCCCTATCCGCTACGGCTCGTCCTCGATCAGGGTTACTGGCCCGAGACACATCGCACCGCGCCCGATGCCGATGCCCTGCGCCACGACGTCGAGCTGACCAAGGCCCTGGGGTTCAACGGCGTCCGCAAGCACCAGACGCTCGAGGACCCGCGCTACCTGGCGTGGGCCGATCGGCTGGGGCTGCTCGTGTGGGGCGAGCTGCCCAGCGCGTACGCCTACGGGGCCACGACCGTGGCGCGGTTGGCCGCGGTTTGGACGGCGCTGATCGAGCGCGACGCCGGACACCCGTGCGTCGTCGCCTGGGTGGCGTTCAACGAATCGTGGGGTGTCCCCGATCTGCCGGAGCGTGCCGACCAACGCCACGCCGTGCGGGCGCTCTACCACCTCGCCAAAGCCCTCGACCCCAGCCGGCCCGTGATCGGCAACGACGGCTGGGAGAACGTCGTTGGCGACCTGCGCACCGTGCACGACTACGCCAGCGATCCAGCGGTGCTCACCGCCCGCTACGGCACGCGCGAGGCACTCGCCGAAACGCTGCGGCGCTTTCGCCCGGGTGGCCGGCGCATCGTCCTCGAGGACGACACCGTCACGGGCCCGGTCGTGCTGACCGAGTTCGGCGGGGTGCGCGTCGAGAACGGCGACCCCGGATGGGGCTACGCCCAGGTCGATGGCGCGGACGCGCTGCTCACGCGCTACCGCGACCTGCTCGCCGCGGTGCATCGGTCGGCGCTGGCGGGCTTCTGCTACACGCAACTCACCGACACCTTCCAGGAGCAGAACGGTCTCCTGACCATGGACCGCCGGCCCAAGGCCGACCTCGAGGCACTGGCGCGGGCCACGCGCGGAGAGGAGGATCCGTCAGACTGAGCCCAACCGAACCCGCGCCCACGACCCCGTCCAGCTCTCCGAAGGGAACACCATGATCATGCGACGCAGCCTCGCCGCCCTCCTCGCCGCCGCGCTCCTGAGCGCCGCGGCCGCCCAGACCGAGCTCACCTATTGGCACGGCTTCACCGGTCCCGACATGCCGCTGATGGAGCAGCTGATCGCCGAATTCAACGCCCAGCACCCCGACATCGTCGTCACCGCCGAGGCGATCCCCTGGGGCAACCTGTGGCAGCAGCTGGAGCCGTCGGTGGCCGCCGGCCGCGCGCCCGACGTCGTCGCCGTCAACGAGGACGTCGTGACCGGCTTCATCCTTCGCGGCGCGCTGGCGCCGATGACCCCCGACGCCCTGGCCGCCGCCGACATCGACCCCGGGCGCTTCTTCGGCCCGCTGTGGGACACCGGCGTGGTCGACGACGTCGCCTATGCGGTGCCCGTGCACTCGGTCATGATCGTCATGTACTACAACAAGGCGGCGTTCGCCGCCGCCGGCCTCGACCCGGAGGCGCCGCCCACGACCCGCGAGGAGTACCTCGCCGCCGCCCGCGCCCTGACGACGGACACCGCCGGACGCCACCCGGGTGACGCCGGCTTCGATGCCGACGCGCTCGCGACGTGGGCGGCCGGCATGGTCAGCCCCTGGATGGGCGGCACGGTCGCCTACGCCTTCACCGCACAGAACGGCGTCACCTTCGTCGAGGATGCCGACGCCGACTACGCACCCAACTTCGACTCGCCCGCGGCCCAGGAGATGGTGCAGTTCCTGGTCGACCTGGTGAACGTCCACCAGGTGTCCCCGAAGAACGCGACCGAGGGCAGCGAGATCGACGCCTTCCGCCAGGGCAAGGCGGCGATGAACTTCAACGGCGTGTGGATGCTGTCGCAGTACGCCGAGCAGCCGGGACTCGACTTCGGCGTCGCTGCGATCCCCCAGCTCGGCAGCGAGCGCTTCGCGACCTGGGGCGGCTCGAGCCACCTGGCCATGCCCGCCCAGCGGCGTCCCGACGCCGAGAAGCAGGCGGCCGCGATGACCTTCATCGGCTGGATGACCCAGCCCGAGCAGAACCTGTTCTGGACGGCCGCCGGCGGACTGCCGACGCAGCCCGCGGTCGCCGCCTCCGAGGGCTACGCCAGCAACCCGATGGCCGCCCTCGGCGAGTCCATGGAGGGCACCTTCGTGCTGACCGGCTTCCCCTTCCTGGCGCAGTTCCGCGGCGCCTGGGATGCCGCCTACGAGGCCGCCCTGTTGGGCGATAAGCCCGTCGCCCAGGCGCTCGCCGATGGCGTCGCCGAGGCGGCCAGCCGCATCGCCGACGGTCTGCAGAGCCTGCCGCCGCGCTGAGCCGCGGCCCTCGCGTGGGGTCGGGCGAGATCCCGACCCCACGCGTCCGCCCCGACCCCACGAGGAGGACCCGATGGCCCCCGTCCCGACCGCCGCGCACCGCAGGCACCGCCACGCGACCGGCGGGCCGGCCTGGGTGCCCTACGCCTATCTTCTGCCGCACGCCGTCCTCTTCGTGATCTTCATCGTCTACCCGGTCGCCTTCGGGGTCTACGTCAGCCTTCACCGCTGGAACATCCTGTCCGACGTCCAGCGCTACGTCGGTCTCGAGTTCTACGCACGGCTCGTCACACCGGGCACGCCGCAGTTCGACTTCTTCTGGAAGACGATGGGGAACACGGCCCTGTTCACCGCGATGACGGTGCCGGCCCTGCTCCTGGCCGCCCTCGGCCTCGCGCTGCTGCTCGACCGGCCGATCCCCGGCCGCGCCTTCTTCCGCGCGGTGTTCTTCCTCCCCACCATCCTCGCCGTCTCGGTGATGGGCCTCACCTGGCGCTGGATGTTCGAGAACCAGACCGGCCTCGTCAACGTCCTGCTCGACCTCATCCCGTTCACGCAGGCGATGCCCTTCCTGACGAACGTCGGTTGGGCCTGGGTGCCGATCGTCGTCGGCACGATCTGGTGGACGGTGGGCTTCAACATGATCCTCTACGGTGCCGCGCTCGCCGCCATCCCGCGCGTCTACTACGAGGCGGCGATGATCGACGGCGCCGGCGCCTGGGCCCAGTTCCGGCACATCACCTGGCCGCAGCTCAACCCCGTCACGCTGTTCGCGCTGGTGACCACCACGATCGCCTCGTTCCAACTGTTCGGGCAGCCGCACGTCATCACCGCCGGCGGTCCCTTGCGCACGACCCAAAGCGTGATGATGTTCATCACCGAGGAGGCGTTCAGCAACTTCCAGTTCGCCTCCGCCGCCGCGATGTCGGTGTTCTTCGGCCTCCTGCTGCTGCTCGTGACGGCCTTCCAGTTCCGGTTGACGCTGCGCGACCTCGGACGAGGCGTCCGGTGATCGGCAGCGCCCCCGTTCGCCCGCCCGTCGACGTCGGCGCCACGACCGTGTCCGCGTACCGGCGCCCGGCCCTGCGGGCGTGGCGCGACGTCGTCCGCTTCGCGCTGCTGTGCGTGCTGGCGGCGCTCTTCCTCATGCCGATCTACTGGATGATCGCGACGTCGCTCAAGACCGAGGCCGCGGCCGTGGCCCAGCCCGTCCAGTGGTGGCCGCACGAGCCGACGCTCGAGAACTACCGCACGATCCTCGCCTCGCCCAACGCGCCCTTCCTGCGCTGGACCTGGAACTCGTTCTTCACCTCGACCGCCTTCGCGGGGCTCTCGGTGCTGCTGGCGGTCCTGACCGCCTACCCGCTGTCGCGCATGCGCTTCCGCGGACGCGACACGTGGTTCTGGGTCATCCTCTCGTCGATGATGATCCCCGGGGTCATCTTCCTGATCCCGCACTACCTCATGATGATCCGCTTCGACTGGATCGATACCTACCACGCGTTGATCTGGCCGGGCCTGCCGGCGGCCTTCGGCGTGTTCCTCATGCGCCAGTTCTTCGTCTCCATCCCGCGGGAGGTGGAGGAGGCGGCCCGCCTCGACGGCGCCAACAGCCTGCAGATCCTGATCTACGTCCTGCTGCCCTTCCTCACCGCACCCATGGCCACCCTGGCGCTCTTCCAGTTCATGGCCTCGTGGAACAATTACGTCTGGCCCTTGTTCGTCGTCCACGGCGACATGCAGACGTTGCCCGTGGCGATCACCTCGTTCAGCAGCCGCTACTGGACCGCCTACGGCAAGCTCATGGCCGGCACCGCCATCGCCTCGGTGCCCATCCTCATCGCGTTCCTCTTCACCCAGCGCTTCTTCATCCGGGGCATGTCGCTGACCGGGCTCAAGGACGAGTGATCGCCATGACCATCCCGCGCGAGGGCTTCCGCTGGATCGTGGGCATCGAGAACGCCTACATCCCCGACATGGGCGTGGACGAGCTCACCTGGACCCGCCACCGCGAGCGCTGGCGCGAGGACCTCGCGCTCGCCCGCGACACCGGGGCCGACGCCGTCCGCTATGGCATCACCTGGCCCGAGATCGAGGTCGCGCCCGGTCGCTACCGTTGGGGTGCCGTCGACCTCGTCGTCGACGAGTTCGAGCGACTCGGGCTGGAGCCGATCTGGGACCTGGTCCACTTCGGCGTTCCGGCGCACCTGGCGGGCGGCTTTCTCGACCCCGCCTTCCCCGACGCCTTCGCCGCCTACGCCGGCGCCTTCGCCGCGCGCTACCGCGGTCGCGTGCGCAAGATCACGCCGCTGAACGAGCCCTACATCACCACCTACTTCCGTGCCGGCAAGGCGATCTGGCCACCGCACCTGCCGGGCACCGAGGGCTTCGCCAGGTTGCTCCACCCGATCGTCGTCGGGCTGCGGCGTGCGATCCGGGCGATCGACGCCGCCGCGCCCGACACGCAGATCTGGCTCAACGACGGCGCCGACACCTTCCACGCCGACGATCCGACCCTGCGGTCCGAGGCCGAGTTCCGGACGCTGCAGCGCTATGCGGCGTTCGACCTGCTGCTCGGTGGGGCCGCCGCGGGCGAGACGCACGCGTGGCTGGCACGCGCCGGCTTCCCGGAGGACGACCTCGTCGACGAGCCGGTGCGCGTCGACGTCGTCGGCCTCGACTACTACCCCGAGACCGAGCACGTGTTGAGCCGCGGCCCCGACGGCGCGATCGTGCAACGGCCGGCGCCGCCCGAGGTCCGCGCCGGGGTGCATGCGGCCTGCCGCGCGTTCTTCGAGCGCTACGGGCGGCCGCTGTTCGTCGCGGAGTCGTCGGCATCGGGCGACGACGCGCGGCGCCGCGCGTGGATCGACTGGAACCTGGGTGAACTCCGTGCGGCGCACGCCGAGGGCATCCCGGTCCTCGGCTACACCTGGTGGCCGCTGTTCGACCACGTCGACTGGGACTCCCAGCTCACCGACCTGAAGGGCAGCGTCTGCCCGGCCGGCCTCTACCACCTCCGCCCGACGACCGCCGACCGCGCGCCGACCGACGCCGCGAGCGCCTTCCGCGAGGCGGCGGCCGCCGGCTTCCCGGGGGACGCCGCATGAGGGCCCTCCTGCTGCTCGCCCTGTGGATCGGAGGCATCGCCATGGCCGAGGGCACCTTCGTCAACCCCGTGATCGAGCCCGTCGCGGCCGACCCCGCCCTGGTCCGCCACGAGGACGGCGACTGGTACCTGTTCGCGACCCAGGACCGCTGGGACGATGGCGTCGAGCACTACCTGCCGATCTTCCGCAGCGCCGACCTGGTGGCCTGGTCGTTCGTGGGCGACGCGTTCGTGTTCCCGCCGCGCTGGAAGTCCCAGGGCTTCCTGTGGGCGCCGGACGTGCACCGCTTCGACGAGCGCTACGTGCTCACGTACGCCTTCAGCACCTGGGGCGACGCCAATCCCTGCATCGGTATCGCCACCGCCGACCACCCCGCGGGACCGTGGGAGGACCTCGGCCGGCCGCTCTTCTGCAGCGACGACGTCGGGGTGCGCAACTCGATCGATCCCTTCGTGTGGGTCGACGGGCGCGAACGCACCCTGATCTGGGGGAGCTTCCACGGCATCTACGCGATCGGCCTTGCCGACGACGGAGAGCGCGTCGTCGGCGAGAAAGTGCGGCTCGCCGACGAGCGCTTCGAGGCGCCCTACGTGATCCGCCGCGACGGCCGCTTCTACCTCTTTCTGTCGTCCGGCTCCTGCTGCGAGGGCGCGCGCAGCACCTACACCACCTGGGTCGGTCGCTCGGAGAACCTGCTCGGGCCCTACCTCGACGCCCTCGGGCGCGACCTACGCTACGGCGGCGGCAACGTCGTCCTGTTCCGCAACGACGACTGGGTGGGCCCCGGGCACAACGCGGTGGTCACCGACGACGCCGGCGTCGACTGGATCGTCTACCACGCGATCGACCCGGCGCGCCCGAACTTGCGGTCCGGCGCCACGCGGCGGCCGGTGCTGGTCGACCCGATCGACTGGGTCGATGGCTGGCCCGTGGTGCACGACGATGCGGGGCCGAGCAGGGCGGCGCAGCCGAGGCCGACGGTGCGCTGAAGGCGGCCGCTCGCCGCGCTGCCGCGGCAGTAGACTTGGCTCGATCATGCCCGTCCTTGGCGTCAGCGAGAGCGGAGCCGCCGCTGCCTCGGCACCCGAGGCGACCCCGCTGGCTCGTGTCGCCACCTTCTACCTCCTGACGTTCGCGGTGTCCTGGTCGGCCTGGGGCGTCATGGCGGCGGTCCATCGCGGCGGCGAACCCGGGCCGCTGGTCTACGTCTTCTCGACCCTCGGGGGCCTCGGCCCGCTGCTGGCGATCGCGATGCTCGAGCGGCGCACGGGCGGCGCCGTGTCGCTGCGGCGGGTCCTGGCCGGCATCCGGCTGCGCGGACCCGGCCGGACCTGGTGGTGGCCGGCGGCGCTGGCTTGGCCCGGCATCGTGCTGCTCGCCGAGGGCCTGCATGCCGCCCTCGGCTGGAGCGGCGGGTTCCGACCGCTGCAGGAGGGTCCCGCGGCGCTCGGGTGGCCGGTGGCGTTCGCGATCGCGGCCCACTTCCTCGCGTCGCTGATCACCAGCCCGCTGTTCGAGGAGCCGGGCTGGCGCGGTTTCGCGCTGCGCCCGCTGCAGGAGCGCTACGGCAGGCTGCTGGGCAGCCTCGTCGTCGGCGTTGCGTGGTGGGTCTGGCACCAGCCCATGAACCTGGCCTTCGGGTTGATGCCGACGCTCGAGGGCGCGGCGACGATGGTCCTGCTCTCGTTCTCGATCGACTCGCTCTACCGGCTGTCGCGCGACAACGTCGCCACCGCGATGCTGGCCCACCAGTCGACGGGCACCGTGCTGACCTTCCTCCTGTTGCGGCCCGGCGATCCGATCCGGTTGGCCCTGCTCTTCGCTTGGGTGGCCTCGCTGCGGGTCCTGGAAGCGCGCGCGTCCCGGGCGGCGTGAGCCGACCGGCGTCCGCCGGTCCCCTCACCTGGCCGCCGCCACCACCTCGTGCGCCAGTTCGTGGGTGCGCAGCGCGTCGGCGTAGGCGCAGACCAACATGCCGGCGTCGCCGCTGCGCACGGCCGCGAGGAACGCCCGGTCCTCGGTCGCCACGGGGTCGCCGGCCGCCCGCACCGCGCGCCGCTCGCGGCCGTCGTCGTAGACGATCGAGCCCTGGGTGATGGTGATGAGCCCCCCCTCGCGCATGAGCTGCAGCTCGACGCGGTCGCTGCCGCCGAGCAGGCAGGTGGCGGTGAACACGCCGAGCGCGCCCGCGTCGAAGCGCAGCGTCGCCGCGCTGACGTCGGCGACATCGGCATCGGGGAAGCTCGGCCGCTCACGGCGGTCGGCGACCGCGTGCGTCACGACGGCCTCGCCGAGCAGGTGCCGGGCCAGGTCGAGCAGGTGCGTCGCCTGCTCGACGAATTGCCCGCCGCTGCGCGCCCGCGACCGCCACCACGGTGGCGGCGGGGTGCTCGAGTGCCAGGCGCCGGTGACCATGGCGACTGGCGGGCCGTCGGTGAGCCGCGCGCGCAGCTCCGGGACCGTGTCGAGCGCCCGCCAGTGGTAGCCGACGGCGGCGACGAGGCCGGCATCGGCCACCGCTCGACCGATCGCCTCGCCGGTGGCGCGGTCGCCGGAGAGCGGCTTCTCGACGAGGAATGGCACGCCGGCGGCGATGAGCGCGTGCTCGATCGCCCCGTGGGCGTGGGGCGGCACGGTGATCCAGGCGGCGTCGAGGCGTTCCTGCGCCAGCAGCTCTTGGACGTCACGATGGGCGCGACCGCCGAAGCGTCGCGCCTGGGCCTCGGCTGCCGCGAGCGTTCGCGAGACGTGGCCGATGATCTCCACGCCCCGTTCGCGCGCGAGGACCTCGAGATGGCGAGCGGCGAAGCCACCGGCGCCCACCATCGCCACGCGCAGCGTCGGCACCGCGCCGCTCATGCGGCACCCCGGGCCGCGGCGACGGGGCCCGTCGCGGGCGCCGCCTCCGTCGCCAGCACCACCTGCAGCGCGGACTCGGGTGCCGCGTCGAGCATGGCGAAGGCCGCCGCGGCCTCCGCGAAGGGGAGCACGTGGCTGACGAGCGGGCGCAGGCGCAGCGTCCCAGCGGCCTGCAGCGCCATGATCGTGCGTGCCAGGCGCGGCTTGTCCCAGCGGTAGCTCTGCTCGGGGGCCACGCCCGAGATCTGCGAGGCGACGAGCGAGACGCGGTTGTGGTGGAACTCGTCGCCGAGCGCGAGCCCGGTCGGCGCGCCTTGGAAGAAGCCCAGCGCGACGACGCGCGCCGAGTAGGCGGTGGCGCGGATGGCCTCGTGCAGGGCGGCCGCCACGCCGGACACCTCGATCGACACGTCGGCGCCGCGCCCGTCGGTGCGCGCCTTGATCGCCTCGGCCACGCCGCCCGCGGCGGGGTCGAGGGCGAGGTCGACGGCGCCCAGGTCCGTCGCCAGCCGGCGGCGGTGGGCGAGCGGGTCGACGCCGATGACGGTCGCGCCCGACCGCTGGGCGAGCTGCGCGACGATCTGCCCCGGGACCCCGAGGCCGAAGACGGCGACCGTGTCACCGATGCGGATCGCCGCGTCGTGCACCCCGTTCAGCGCCACCGAACCGATGTGCGAGAAGATGCCGAGCAGGGGGTCGAGACCGCCGGGCAGCCGCCGGGCCGCGGCCCAGGCGGCGTCGACCACGGCCTCGGTGCGGTGGCCCCAGGTGCCGTACACCCGTTCGCCGACGGCCGGCTCGGCCACGCCGGGTCCGAGCTCGACCACGCGGCCGACCTCCTCGTAGCCCATGCTGCGTACCGGGTACGCGAGGCTGGGCGTGTCGCCCGCCTGGAAGAGCCGCTGCTCGGCGTCCCAGCGTTTGTGCAGGTAGGGGTTGCTGCCGCGGTAGGTCGCCAGCTCGGTACCGGCGCTGATGCCGCTGTAGAGCGTCTCGATGCGGACCTGGCCGGGCCCGGGCGGCACGCTCGGGACGCGCTCCAGGCCGATCTCGCGGGGGGCGGGGACGGTGAGCAGGGTGGGCACGGGGTTCCTCCGGTCGCTGGCCAAGACCAGTCTCGCACCCGGATCGCCGCCCGCCGGCGGGTCGCCGCCCGCGCGGGACACCGCCTAGGCGATGAGTTCGGCCGGCAACCAGTCCGCGTGGGCCCGCAGCAGGTCGTCGACCAGCGCCTCGATCTCGTCGAGGGTGAGTTCCGCCGCGGTGTGCGGGTCGAGCATGGCCGCGTGCAGCACGTGCTCGCGCTTGCCCTGCAGCGCGGCGGCGACGGTGAGCTCCTGGACGCCCACGTTGGTGCGCATGAGGGCCGTCAGCTGCGGCGGCAGCGCGCCGACGCGCACGGGCTGGACGCCGTTGCCGTCGACCAGGCAGGGGACCTCGACGCAGCAGCCGTCGGGCAGGCCGTCGATCAGGCCGTCGTTGGGCACGTTGCCGTAGACGACGGCCGGCGCCCGCGTCTCGATCGCCTCGATGATCGTGGCGCCGTATTCGATCGAGCGCTCCACGCGGTGCAGGCGCTCGAACGCGGCGAGGTGGTGGGCGGTGGTCTCCGGCATCGCCCGGATGCCGGCGGCCTCGACCGCCCGGCGCAGGTCGTCGAGGCTCTGGCTGCCCGGCTCGCGCAGCTCGGCCTCGGCGATCGGCCAGGCCAGCTCGGTCAGTTCGCAGCGCGCGAGGTACTCGTCGAGCGGGATGCGGTAGCGCTCCAGCAGCTCGGGGTGGGCGCGCTTGATGTACCAGGGGACGTACTCCGCGAAGTGCTCGCTCGACTCGGTCACGAAGAAGCCGAGGCGCCGCAGCGCGTCGTAGCGCACGCGGTTCCAGTCCGGGATCGGCCCCTCCGCCGCCAACCGCTTGAGCGCCGGGTACTGGTCGACGCCCGCGTGCTCGAGCTTGAGGTAGAAGGCCATGTGGTTGATGCCCGCCGCGAGGTAATCGAGCTCGCCCGCGGGCACCCCGAGGTCGTCGGCCAGTTGGCCCGCGGTGCCCTGCACGCTGTGGCACAGGCCGACCGTCGGGACCGGAGAGGCCGTGTTGAGCGCCCAGGTGACGATGGCCATGGGGTTGACGTAGTTGAGGTGGAGGGCGTCGGGGCACAGCCGCTCCATGTCGCGCACCACCTCGAGCATGGCGGGGACGGTGCGCAGCCCGCGCATGATGCCGCCGATGCCGAGCGTGTCGCCGATCGTCTGCGCCAACCCGTAGCGCTTGGGGATCTCGAAGTCGCGCACGGTGCCGGGGCGGTAGCCCGCCACCTGGATCATGCTCAGCACGTAGTCGGCGCCGTCGAGCGCGCGCTCGCGGTCGGTGGTGGCGGTGACCCGCGGCCGCGCCCCGACCGCCTCGGCGACCCGCCCGGCGACGACCTCGGAGAGGTCGAGGCGTGCGGGATCGATGTCGAACAGCCGGATGTCGCTCTCGGCCAGGGCCGGGGAGCTCAGGATGTCGCCGAGCAGGTTCTTGGCGAAGACCGTGCTGCCGGCGCCGACGAAGGCGATGGTGGGGTGGGGCATCGGGGCTCCTAGGGAACGCGTCGAGCCGCCGGTCCCAGGGGACCGCGGCCGCACGACGATCGTACGACCAGCTCGGTCGGGTGCGTGCGCACGACGGCGCGCCGCGGGCCGTGCTCGATGAGGTCGAGCGCCAGCTCGCCGGCCGCCGCGCCCATCGCCAGCAGCGGCGAGCGGACGGTGGTGAGGGGCGGGCAGGCGTGGGCCGCCATCGGGATGTCGTCGAAGCCGATCACGGCGACGTCCTCGGGCACCCGCAGGCCGCGCTCGCGCAGCGCGGTCAGCGCCCCCAGGGCGACGGTGTCGTTGCCGCACACGAGGCCGTCGAAGGGCGCGCCGGCGCCGGGGCGGTGGCCGAGGCGGTCGAGCAGGCCGTGGGTGGCCGCAGCGCCGCTGTCGGCCGAGTAGTTGCCGTAGGCGACGCGCTCGGGGTCGAACGGCAGGCCGGCGGACTCGAGGGCGGCGCGGAAGCCGGCCAGGCGCTCCGCGACCGTGGTGTAGCGCGCGCCCCCGTAGCCGAGGTGCGCCAGTCGGCGCCGGCCCCCGGCGAGCAGGTGCTCGGTCGCCGCCCGCTCGGCGGCGACGTTGTCGACGTCCAGGGCGTGGCCGTCGCCGCCGGGGGGACGGCCGATCGTGACCACCGGGTAGCCGGAGTCGATGAGCTCGGCCAGGGGGTCGTCGTCGCCGCGTGGGTTCATCACCACCATGCCGTCGATGCGGGCCGCGCGCACCAGCTCGTGGTACGCGTGCGGCCGCCGGGGGTCGTCGATCGCCTCGACCATCACGCGGAAGCCGCGGCGGTGCGCCGCCTCCGTCAGCGTGAAGATCGCCTGTGGCAGGAAGGCGTCGGTCAGCAGGTGGCGGGCGTCGCAGACGATGAAACCGACCGTGCGGGTGCGACCGCTGGCCAGCGTGGTGGCCGCCGCGGAGGGCACGTAGCCGAGCTCGGCGGCGGCGCGCAGCACGCGCTCGCGCGTCTCCTCGGGGATCCCCTGGTCGCGGCGGTTGAGCACGAACGACACGGTCGTGCGCGACACGCCGGCCCGCTGGGCCACCGTCTGGCTGGTGACCTTCGGCCGGCGGTAGGGGCTCACCCTGGGACGGCGCTCAGCCGTCGGCGGTCTCGGGCAGGTCGACCCAGGCGACGTCGACCGGCGGCACCTCGACGAGCGGCCCGCCGATGGGTCGCAGGTCGACGCTGGCGGTCTCGCTGCCGAAGTTCTGCAACAGCGGTCGACCGGCGTGGCGGCTCAGGCGGACGTCGTCGGGCAGCGGGAGCACCGGCAGCCCGGCCTGCAGGGCCAGCGTGCCGAGCAGCCGCGCCCAGGTGGTGCCGTCGAGCCAGGCGCCGCTGGTGACGACGATGCCGGGGCCCTGCGGCTTCATCGTGATCGCGGCCTCGCCGGCGTAGGCGTGCTCGGCGTAGGTCGCCCACACCTCGGTGCCCGCCTCGGGTTCGAGGAGGTCGGCCCAGGTGTGGTAGCCGGCCGGCTCGAGGACGCCGAGCATCGGCTCCCGGGCGGTGAGGGCGCCGCTGGTGCCGGGCCGCATCGTGTCGACGCGACCGACGCGGACGCCGCTCAGTGCGGCCAGCGGTCCGGGCGCGGGGGCGTGCACGACCAGGTCGCGGCGGTACGCGCCGCTGCGGGGGCCGAGCACGACGCGCGCGCCGGCGTCGAGGGCGCGCCGCAGCGAGGCGGCCAGCGCGTCGTCCGCGATCGTCGCGGAGGGGGCCACCACGAGGGCGTACGGGGTCAGGTCGCGGTCGGCCGGCACGATGTCGACGTCGAGGGCCAGGGCGCGCAACGCGCCGTAGACCTCGACCCACACCAGCCACTCGTGCCAGCCCGCGGCGTGCGGCTGGATCTGGGCGGCCCACAGGTCCTCGTAGCTCAGGAGCAACGCCACGTGGCCGCGTCGCCGCGTCGGCGGACCCGGCTGGGCGGCGAGATCGTGGGCGGCGGCCTCGGCCTCGAGCAGCGCCCGGTCGGGCGTGCGGTCGTGGCGCAGCAGGCCGGCGTGCATGTGTTCCTGCGCGCCCTGGGCGGCGCGCCAGCGGAAGTAGCTGACGACCTCGGCGCCGTGCGCGATCGCCTGGTGGGTCCACAGCCGCACCGCGCCGGGTGCCGGCAGCGGGTTGGTGGGCGCCCAGTTCACCTGGCCCGGCTGCTGCTCCATCACCCAGAAGGGGCGGTAGGGCGCGCCGGCCTCGGGCGCGAGCGCGCCGCGGTAGACGTCGTGGTTGAAGGCGACGAGGTCGGGGTGGCCGGTGCGGGCGTAGCGGCGCTTGACGTCGTCGGGCAGCGGCGACTGCTCGAGCATGCCGAGCGGGTAGCTGTCCCAGGTGATGGCGTCGAGGTGGCGGCCGAGCGCGTGGGCGTCGAGGTCGGGGAAGAAGCCCATGTCGTTGTGGGTGATCGGCCGGCCCGGCGAGCGGGGGCGGATCTCGTCGACCTGCCGCCGGTGGAAGGCGACCACGGCCTCGGACGCGAATCGGGCGTAGTCGAGCCGGGCGCCCGGGGCCGCCTCCGTCACGGCGCCCACGGGCAGCTCGACCTCGTCGAAGGAGCGGTAGCGCATCGACCAGAAGCGTGTCCACCACGCCTCGTTGAGCGCGTCGACGGTGCCGTAGCGCGCGGCCAGCCAGCGGCGGAAGGCGGCGAGCGCCACCGGGCCGGCCGTGCGCACGGTGTCGTGGCAGCCGTACTCGTTGTCGATCTGCCAGGCCCCCACCGCCTCGTGGCGACCGTAGCGCTCGGCCATGGCGGCGGCCATCCGGGCGGCCTCGTCGCGGTAGCCCGGGTGGCTGAAGTCGTAGTGGCGGCGCGAGCCGAAGCCGCGCACGCGGCCGTCGCGGCCGACGGGCAGCATGTCGGGCATGCGGTCGATCAGCCACTTGGGCGGCGTGGCGCTGGGGGTGCCGAGGACCACCCGGAGCCCCGCGGCGCCGAGGCCATCGATCGCGCGGTCCAGCCAGCCCCAGTCGTAGCGGCCGGGCTCGGGCTCGAGTTCGCTCCAGGCGAACTCGCCGACGCGCACCCAGGTGAGGCCGATGGCGCGCATGCGGGCCGCGTCCTCGGCCCAGGTGTCCTCGGGCCAGTGTTCGGGGTAGTAGCAGACCCCTAGGGTGGGGGGCTTGGCTGGCTGCGTCATGGCGTCAGTCCTTCACCGCGCCGGCCGTGATGCCGGCGACGAAGTAGCGCTGCAGGAAGAGGAACATGATGAGGAAGGGAATCGTGGCGATCGCCGTGCCGACCATGATCCCGCCCCACGACACCCGCGTGAGGCCGACCAGCGTGCCGAGGGCGACGGGGATCGTGTACGCCTCACGGCTGGTGAGCACCAACAGCGGCCACAGGAAGTCGTTCCACTGGAACAGCAGCAGCACGATGCCGACGGCCGCGAGGGCGGGCTGCATGATCGGCAGGACGACCTGCGCGAAGATGCGCGCCTCGGAGGCGCCGTCGATGCGGGCGGCCTCCAGGAGCTCGCTCGGGACCGACAGCATGTTCTGGCGCATGAAGAAGATGCCCAGGGCGTTCGCGAGGCCGGGCAGGATGATCGCCCACCAGGTGTTCGTCAGTCCCATGTCGCGGGCGATGAGGAGGTACTGCGGGATGATGCGGACCTCGAACGGGATGGTGAGCGCGACGAGGATGAGCGTGAACACGGCACCGCGCCCGAAGAAGCGGAACTTCGCCAGCGCGTAGCCGCCCATCGCGCAGACCATCGTCGCCACCAACGTGTAGATGACCGCGATGCCGACGCTGTTGAAGACGTTGCGCAGGAACGGCAGGTCGTCGGCCAGTTCGGCCCAGTTGGCGGCCAGGGCGTCCCCGAAGGCGAGGGTCGGCGGCAGCGAGAGGATGACGTTGTTGGCCTTGGTCGCCGACAGCAGCATCCAGAAGATCGGCATGAGGAACAGCAGCGCGCCGGCGGTGATGACGACGTGCAGGGCGATGGACTGGATCAGCCGGGTGCGTCTCATCCGTTGTTCCTCCCCCCGACGAGCCGGATCTGGAGGAGCGAGAAGCCGGCGGCGATCAACGCCACGGCGTAGGCGATCGCGGACGCGTAGCCGAAGTTGAAGTTGCGGAAGCCCTGCTTGTAGAGGTAGGTCACCAGCGTCTCGGTGGCGCCGCCGGGGCCCGTCACGGTGATGAGGAACGGCTCGGTGAAGAGCTGCAGCGTGCCGATCGTGGAGAGCACGAAGCAGAACAGCAGCACCGGACGCAGCAGCGGCAGCGTGATGTGCCACAGCTGGGCCCAGGCGCCGGCGCCGTCGATCCTGGCCGCCTCGTACAGCACGCGCGGGATCGACTGCAGCCCCGAGAGCAAGATGATCGCGTTGTAGCCCGACCAGCGCCAGGTGAGCGCGATCATGATCGTCGCCATGGCCGGCGCGGTCTCGGTGAGCCAGCGCACGGGCGGCAGCCCCAGCGAGGTGAGCCCGTAGTTGAGGATGCCGAAGTCGACGTTGAAGATGAGGCGGAACACGGCCGAGTAGGGCACCGCCCCGAGCACGAGCGGCGCGAAGAAGGCGAAGCGGTAGAACCCCTTGAGGCGCAGCAGGTCGGAGTCGAAGGCCAGGGCGAGGGCGATGGCGACCATCAACATCAGCGGGACCTGCACCGCCAGGATGATCAGGGTGTTGCCGAGCGCGTCCCAGAAGGCGGTGTCCTGCAGCAGGCGGCCCCAGTTGAACCAGGGGTCGAAGGTCCACGGGCGGCGGCGCGTGTTGACGAACGAGAGGAACAGCGAGTAGACGATCGGCCACGTCCAGAAGACGGCAAACGCCGCGAGGAACGGGGCCAGGAACAGATACGGGGTCCAGGGGATGCGCCGGCGGCGGCGCGGGGCGGGGAGGGGCGTGGCCACGGTGCTCCTAGGCGGACGCGTCGGCGCGTCGCCGGGGGTCGCCGGGCCGGCGGGCGCCCACCGGCCCGGCGGGGGGCGGGGCGGCGATCACGCGATGGCGTGACCCCCGCCCCACCGGCGGGCGTCAGCGCGCGATCGGCAGGCCGGTGGCCTGGGAGATCTGCTGCGCGGCGCGGTCGAGCGCTTCCTGGGCGCTGCCGAAGTTGCCGTCGAGGTAGTCGTTGGTGATGCCGATCATCACCTCGCGGGCCTCCTGGAAGAACTGGGTGCCCGCGACCGCGGGGACGTCGCCCAGGGTGCCGAGGATGTCGGCCCAGATGGCCTGGCCGTCGTAGAACCCGATGCCCTCCGCCAGCTGGGGGCTGTCGAGGAGCGGCAGGAGCGAGGGGGCGAGGCCGTATTCGAAGAGGATGCGCAGCTGGTTCTCTTCGTCCGCGAGCGCGTTGACGATGAAGTCGTAGGCGAGCTCGGGGTTCTCGGAGCTGGCGGGGATGGCCAGGGCGGAGCCGCCCAGGTTGGAGGCGCGGACGCCGCCGGGCTCGAGGGCGGGGGTCAGGTAGACGCCCCACAGGCCGCTCTGGTCGGGCATGTTCGCGCGGATCGTGCCGTCGTACCAGGCGCCGAAGAAGGCGCTGGCCGCGGCGGAGTTCTGGAGCAGCTGGATCTGCTCGACCCAGCCGCCGACGGCGAGCACGTCCGCGTCGTAGAGGCGCTTGAGGGTGTCGAGGGCGCTGACGCAGCCGGGCTGCGCGACGGTGACCTCGGTGGCGGCCTGGTCGAAGTAGAAGCAGCCGGCCTGGTTGGCGAGCATGCGGAACCACTCGTCGTCGCCGCCCTTGGACACGGTGCCCATCTTGACCGCGCCGTCGGTGGCGGCGTTCATCGCCTGGCCTGCGGCGATGTAGTCGTCCCAGGTCTCGATGGCGTCGACGTCGATGCCGGCCTGTTCGTAGAGGTCACGGCGGTAGAACATCGCCGTGGGGCCCGAGTCGTAGGGGATGGCGTGGATGACGTCGCCGACGGTCAGCTCGGCCCACTTGAAGTCGGGGAACAGCGGCAGCAGCTCGCTGGCCCCGAGCTCGCGCAGGTCGACGAAGCAGTCGGGGAAGGTGGCCCAGAAGACCTGGGCCTCGTTGTTCTCGATGAGGTAGACGTCGGGCATGCCGAGGCCGCCGGCGGCGCAACCGGCGAGGCCGCGGTCGTAGGCGTTTCCGTTGCCGATGTCCTCGACGACGACTTCGACGCCGGGGTGCATGGCCTGGAAGCTCTCGATGGTGGACTCGAGCGCGGGCTTGTTGATGTCCCACACCCACACGGTGAGGGTCTGGGCGGCGGCGAGGCCGAAGATGGCGAGGGCTAGGGTGGCGACGAGGATCCTGCGCATGAGCATCCAACCTCCTGGCGGCGTCGTCGCGGCGTGCCCGGCGTGCCCACGGGGTCCGCGGGGACGGGCCTGCACGACCTGGGACCGTGGCCGCCCGGGATCGGCGCCGATCGAGGGCGGACGGTTCGACTAACGCGTGTTAGTAGCGTAGCGAATCCCCCGCGGCGTGTCAATGCACCGGTCGTGTGGGGGAGACCCGGCGCTTACGCCGCGCCATGCAGCAGCACGTCGAGCACCTCACCGCGCAGCAGCCCGCGGTAGACGCCGTCGACCTGGACGTCCGCCGCCGCGACCCACAGGTCGGGGTAGTCCGGGTTGTGCGCCCGCAGTCGGAAGCGGTCGCGGCCCTCGCGCTCGAGGTACTTCAGCGTGACGTCGTCGCCGGATACGCGCACGGCGCAGATGAGGCCGTCGCGCCCGGGCGGGGTGCGCTCGAGCAGCACGACGTCGCCGGCCTGGATGAGGTCGGCCATCGAGTCGCCGCGCACGCGCAGCGCGAAGTGGCGGTCGTCGAGCCCGGGCAGCGGCAGGAAGCCCTCCGCATCCGCGACCGCCTCGGACAGCGGGCCGGCGGGGATGCTGCCGAGCAGCGGCACGCCGGTGGCGGCCGCCGGCAGCGTGACGATCGGCGAGCGCCCGCGGCCACGACCCTCGAACGTCAGGTAGCCCTTGCGGGCCAGCGCCTCGAGGTGCTGCTTGAGCGTGACGTAGGTGATCCCCAGGCCGCGCGCCAGCTCGGAGAGGTCGGGCAGCGCACCGGTGCGCCGGTGGTGCTCGCGGAGGCGTTCGTAGACCTTGGATTGCCGTGGGGAGAGGGACCGCATGTCTACCGTAAAGTTTGCGGCGTGACGCGCGCTACTGTCAAGCGGTCGCCGCCCGTCTCATCCTGAGTGGCGTGCTGGGGTATCGGCCGGGTCGCAGCGTGAGAAGCGTGAGAAATCCCGTGCGGGACGGCGTTCCTGCGGCACGGGGGGCTAGACGCGAGGGGCCCGACATGCTACATTTCGTGTAGCGTTCTGCGCCTCGACCGCGGCGACCCCGTTCGAACCCATCGGCCCGCGACCCGCAGACACCTTCCACCACCTCTCGTCAAGGATTGGACGCGACGATGCTGCACACTTTCGAGAACCTCAACCCGACGAACGGCTGCGACGCGCCGGACGTCGTGCCCGCCGGTCTCGCCCTCCCCACCCGCAACCTGGAGCCGGGCGGCGTGCTGTTCGAGGCGGGGCGCGACGCCGCGAGCCTCTACGTCGTCAACTACGGCGTGCTCAAGGCGGTCGTCCCCACCAGCCTCGGGCGCGACCGCATCGCCGACCTCTACGGCCCCGGCGACGTGCTGGGCCTGGCCGCGCTCGACGGCGGCCGCCACCCCGAGACGGTCGTCGCCGTCCACGAGGCCTGCCTGACGCCGATCGACCCGCAGCAGGCGATGAACGACCGCAAGCTGCGCGACTACGTCGTGCGCGCGATGGCGCGCCAGCTGCGGCGCTCGCGCGAGATGATCGACGAGGCCGAGATGCCCGTCGGCGCGCGCGTCACCCGCGCGTTCCTGCGGCTCGCCGGCCAGTTCGGGCAGCCGTCCGACGAGGCCGACGGCATGGTCAAGCTGCCGCTGGCGCTCACCCACGAGGACCTCGCCGACCTGACCGGCAGTTCGCGCGTCACCATCACGCGCATCCTCGGCGAGCTGCGCGGCGAGGGCGCGCTGCAGGGCACGCGCGGCGTGTACCTGGCCGACCCGGCGGGGCTCGAGCGGGCGACCGACGGCTACGTCATGCAGGTGCTGTGACGCCGCGCGCCGGTTCCGGTAACCTCGCCCCATGCTGAACTTCACCGAAGCCGCCGCCTCCCGCGTGCGCGACTTTCTCGCCAAGCAGGCCGCCCAGGGCGTCAGCGCGCTGCGCGTCGCCGGCACCCGCAAGGAGCACCGCCTGTGGCTGGTCAAGGAGAGCGACCAGCAGGAGGGTGACCGGGTCCTGTTCCTCGACGGCTTCGAGGTCTACGTCGACCCGATGACCGTCCGCCACCTCGAGGGCGCCACCGTCGACTTCGTCGACGGCGTCATGCAGTCGGGCTTCCGCGTGTTCTTCCCCTCGCCCACCTGGGACGACCCGGTGGCGCAGCGGGTGCAGGACGTGCTCGACCACGAAGTCAACCCGGGCGTGGCCGGCCATGGCGGCAGCGTCTCGCTGGTCAAGGTCGCCGGCGACGTCGCGGTCATCCAGCTGCATGGCGGCTGCCAGGGCTGTGGCGCGGCCGACGTCACCCTCAAGCAGGGGATCGAGCGCATGATCAAGGCCGGCGTCCCGGAGATCCGCGCGGTCCAGGACGCGACCGATCACGCGGCCGGCGAGAACCCCTACTACGCGCCCGACGCCGTGCCGGACGAGGTCGACTCGCCCATCGCCTGACGTAGGCTCGCGTCGGTTACGATGCGCGCGTCCGCCGGTCCGCGGACGCCTCGAGCCCACGTGATGAGCCCAGAAGAGCCCCTCCAACCGCGCCTGTCGTTGCGCGGCATCGAGAAGCGTTACCCGGGCGTTCGCGCCCTCGCCGGCGTC
>Ga0272443_10002750_pt1 | contig 21818 bp, 17 predicted proteins | sample SSMAcet12_FD_193581 | JGI IMG/M metagenome (GOLD analysis project Ga0272443, IMG submission 193581) | Marine sediment archaeal communities from Little Sippewissett salt marsh, Falmouth, MA, United States - SSM-Acet-12 | ecosystem: Environmental > Aquatic > Marine > Wetlands > Sediment ...
GACCGACGAGTTTGAGAAGCCCCCGGCGGGAGCTTTCATCGTGAGTGTTCACCCGGAGGTGATCGGTCAGTTGGGTAATCCTCTTGGAGAGAATTGCGATTTGGACCTCAGGTGAACCTGTGTCCTCACCATGCCGCTTATATTCATCAATGATTTCTACTTTTGCATCTTTTCCTAAAGCCATGACACTGCTACTCCTTGTTATTTTATTTTGCAGGTCTCCATGCACCCAGCCCGAATTGACCGGGTACAGGACCAGTCACTCGCTAAATTATACCAGACAGGAGGTTTTACGCAAGGTCAGCACTTTTCCGGGTTTGAGACCATAACAGCAGGCCCAATCCGATGGAAAGGAGGATCAACAGGAAAGGTCCCAACAGCCTGGCGGTGAGCAGGTGATGGCAATGATATATCCCGAGGCCGGTCACCAAAGGGAGGAACAGGATGGCCCAACGAAAGCGGATGTCCCGGAAACGGATTTCGCCATTGGCAGGCTGGGAATGCGTTTGGAGTCGAGTTGCGCTGATCAGACCAAGGCTGACCGGCCACAGATTGATCAGCAGGACGATCGCTGGCGGCCAGGGGTAGAGGTGAAGATTGTAGGAGAGGTTGGCCAAAGCGAGGACATTGGTGAGGCCCAGCGAGAACCCGAGGATGCCGCCGAGAAGATGGAGGAAACGTTCGGGAAGAGAGTAGGCGCGTTCTGGATCGAGTGACACAACCCAGGCCAATATGACGGGCACGGCCAGGCCTGTCAGGCTCAGGATGATCGCTTCCTTCAACAACAGGCTCGGATCGCTGTTTGAAAAATCCAGGATCGGTGAGATGGCTAACCAGGTCGCCAACCAGCACAGGATAACCGAAGTAATTTTCGGCGCCAGCATATAAGGTAGAGTCGTTTCATCCTGATTGAATTTTCCCAGAAACTGCGCTATCCGGGGGCTGTTTATTATTTTGGGTGGATCCGTTTCCGCTAATAGGAATATCGATTCAGCCTCCACATGAGACAGCGCCCGATAATTACCGGCAGCCAGTAATCTCTCGGCATCTTCCGGGGAGCTGAGGCCACCACAGGTATGTAAGACCTGGATCAGGGCGATGAGCACCTGACGGTGGTCCTTATGGATTTGGCTTTTGTCCCGTTCCCAGTCGCTGACGGCCTGCGCGGTATAGGTTGTGCCAAGTGTTTCACCCACCAGTGCGGCCAGCCTTTCCTGCGAAAGGCGCCGACTTGTTTGGGGGTCAATACACCTGTTTCGATATTCTCGGAGCAATAAGCCAAACGAATGGTTCATTTCGATTTCCAAAATATCAAGTATTGCTTGAGGTTTTTCAAGTGATTCCCTATAGAGTAAATCCGCCTATGGACATAAGCTTGGGGAAGGTAAGCGCCGTACATTAATAACTGCATATTGCTATAAATTCAACCGCTCACGGTCCGGGCCCCAGTAGATCTTAAGTGCGGTCCCTTTTTGGGGAGCTGAATCGATGGTAATGGAAGCATTGATGATCTTGGCCCTCTCGAAAATATTAGCTAATCCAAAGTGGCGATTTGCCAAAAGGTCGTTCAGGTTCGGCAGACCTGTAAATGGCAGCCCTATGCCATCGTCCGATATCTTCAGTCTGACTTCATTTTCATTCAGGTAGCCGGAAATCAGGATGGATTTGGCATGTCCGTGTTCATAGGCGTTATGGCAGGCTTGCTGAACAATCCGGTAGAGGTGAAGTTCCACATTCTGATCATAGTTGAGGGGGGTGGGTATGGATAAATCTGTTTCAATTTTGATTTTTCCCCCAATCTGGGCCTCGGGCTGGTCGGCAAGCTCTTCAATGGCTACATCCAAACCCATATCAAGACTGGAGGGCCGCAGGCCGCTCATGATCTCTCGTACCATATCATTGATCTGTTGGACGGCTTTCTCGAATTCCTTCTGATCGGAATTGCTGCTTTGCAGTTCCACCAGGTAGCCCAGGGAAGGCAGCAGGACATCATGCAAGTCACGCGCAATCCCGGCTTTTTCGGCTTCCTGTCTTTCAACATTGATGTTGTAGAGGGTTTCCAAAAGCTCATTTTGGTGAATGTTGAGCAGAGCGATGGAAGTCTGATTGGCAAGCGTTTTCAGGACAGTCCGAAAATCATCATTGTAGAGATTGCTGGGATCACGCCAGCCGAAAAGCCACAGGCCAATGATCTTATCCTCCAACGTCAAAGGCAGCACCAGTTTGATCCATGGAAGGATTCCCCGGGATGAAGGGTGAGATGAGAACGCTTCGAGAGTGGATGGGTCGAGTTGGATCAGAGTCTGATAATTTTCATCACTCACGCCAGTCCGAAGAAAGGTTTTAGGCGGGGCCTGACCATCAAAAATTAATATGACCGACTCTCGGATCAGCAAGCTGGGCAGGATCTCTTCTTTAATTAGGTGGATCAAACAATCGTAATCAAGGCTGAGGGTGATTTGTTGGGTGTATTTGTGGATCAACTCTTCAGGAGGTGTTTGGATGCCGAGGACCACTCTATCAAAGAAGAGCAAGAAATATTTGAAGAACAAAATGGAAAGCCCGGTGCCAAGTATGGCTATTAGTGTGGAGAAGAGGATTGAGATGAACGGCATTTCCCGGGTTAAGGGGAAGGCCAGGAGTACAACGATATAAATAGGAGCAAGGATAAAAAGGTAATTAATGAATGCTGCTGCCCGGTTTGCGCTGAATCGCAGGGAATAGGGCTGGTTTTTAAATAGATTGATCTGATCGTTCGCTAGGGCGGGCATGATTAAAAGCGTTCCAAATCCCGTCAGACCGATGAAAAATGTGGAGAGGAATGAGATGAATTGCTCAACCGTCGGATTGAAAAAGTCGGCCGGTATCAGGGCCATTAGGAATTGAGTAATGAAGGTCAGGAAAATGCCGCCCGTGAACAGGTTCATGGCAACGTTGATCCTTGGAAATTTCTGCTTCAGGCTGGTTTTATAGGCAGTAAAAAAATAGAAACCCGGAATAGCCGCCAGGCCAATCAAAGCAATATTGGATTGATTAGGGGCCACATCAAGGAACAGGGTGACCGCCATAAAGAGGAGAGGTATTACAGCAAGCAGATAAGAACCCAGTAAGGTCTTCATAATCTGCCGAAGTTGCTTGAATCTGATCAACTTGATAATCAACAGAGATAGGGAGATGACCATGGTTAGAAGGAAACCGATCAAATAACTCCCGTTGGGCAGTAAATTGAGTGTGTCGAGAACAGCCAGCGTTAGCGGCAGGGCATAGATGGTGACACCAGCCCACTTTTTCAAAGTTTTGAAGGGTGTTGGGAAGAGCCAGTGAAGATTGAAAGCGATTGGGATGCTGAGCCAGATAAAAACCCGCATGATGGTGCTGGATGCCCAATAACCAAAGGATGAAATCTGTCCCGCACTGATCCAGATCGCAAAACAAAAGAAGAAAAGATAAAGCAATGTCCTGGTCTTTGACCTTGGGCGGATAAAGAGGATGGTAATCAATCCTGCGGCATAGAATGGATAGGGGATGATCCAACTCCCGGAAAGTAAATCTAAAAAGCTGAGGTCCCCTTTATTAGGTTTGGGCATGTTTATGTTGAGCTGTTTTCCATCTCTGAGCAGCTCAATATGAAGCATTTCGCCCACTTTTGTTTGTATGGTTGGGTTGTTTTTTACGGATTGGTTGAAATCCTGAGGGGAGATGCCGTTGATTGATAGGATGATGTCCCCTTCCTGAACATAATCGAGAGCGACATCGTTGACTAAAGTAACCTGACCATTGTTGATATTTAAATAGAACCCAATGTAGGGCCTGAGGGCGACCAGGGTATAGCTGAATAAAACCAATAAACTGAAAACAAGGAAAGCCAGGATCAACTCTGACCACTGTTTGGTCGTTTCGTTGAGGATCTTATTTTTCTTTAGGTTTGTTATTGATGTCATATTGGGATATTTCCATGTAGAAAGGAGGTGAACACAATGAGGGCTTTCTATTCCCGGCTCGAACAAGCCGAACAAAAGCAGGACGCCAGATTTGCTCAATTGGCGAAAGTGTGCCAGGCAAAATTGAGTGATATTCTGGCCAAAGATGCTTTACTACCCTGGACCTGGTGGGCAGGGTAAGAGCATCATAACCTGGTGTGCCGGTAATTTTTCGGAATTGCCGGCACGCCCCCGGAGGACATGTTATGTATCAAAAAATAAAACAATATTTGCAGGACGATGAATTCATTAACCCGTGGCCTGGTCTGATGCAATTTGTTATTAGCATTATAAACGAAAAACCTAAGCATATTTTAATCCCGGGGATGATCGCGTCCATCTATGGGGGCGACCTGGAACAGCAAATCTGCGTGGATGGTACGCTGGCGCTGCTTTTTGGGGCGATTATTTCTGTGGACAGCATTCTGGATGGGGATGATGGCGGACCGATGCAGGGGTACACGTCCGGTGAGCTTGCCAATCTGAGTTTGGGCCTGACCGGTTGGGCTGTCCAGATCCTCAGGCACCTCTCGGAAAAGCCCCGGATAAATGCGGAGGCTTATGCGGCTTTATCGCGAATGCTCTATCAGGTCTCATTGGGTCAGGCCCTGGATTCGGGCAATCCTGAAACGGAAGAAGGTTATTGGCGTTTGGCGATGATGAAAAGCGGGGCGTTTTTCTCGGGTGTCTTTGACCTGGGCGGTCTGGCGGGAGGCGCTTCTGCGGCGGACCTCACACGGTTATCCGCGCTGGGCCAATGTTATGGCGTGATGGTCCAGATCCATGATGACCTGCGCGACGCGCTGGAAAAACCCGCCAACTCGGATTGGTTGAACGGCCGCAATACGCTGCCGATCCTGTATGCACACCTTGTGGATCACCCTGAACGGGAGCGCTTTGATTCGATTCGGATGGGGGTTGAGGATGAAAGTCTCTTGGAGGAAGCTCAATCCATCCTTGTCAGGTCGGGTGCGATAAGCTATGGATTTTATCAAATTCAGGAATTGAACCAACAGGCGATGCTGGAACTGGAGGGGCTGTCACTGGTGGATGATGGGGGGATTCGGGGGATGTTTGATGAGCTGGCCCAGCCCGTTGAGCAGCTGCTGGAAGTGGTGGCCGTTTAGCCCGGGTAGGCTTAGAGGGCTGAAAAGATCCGGGTGATTTCGCTTGAAACGACATCCGGGTCTTTTTCCCGCAGCAAGGACAGCAGCTGTTCCCGCGGGATGGGGTAGGGTGAGAGGTAGGCTTTCAGATATTTGCGGAAGGTGATCACCCCGCGCTCGCCGTAATAAGCGAGGATGGTGCGGAAGTGCGTGAGGATGGTTTCCTGCGCCATTTGCGGCGGCACCTGGTCCCGGTCGAGGTGGCTGAATATCCAGGGGTTTGGGACAGCGGCCCGCCCGATCATCACCGCATCGCAGCCGGTTTGCTGCCGGATGGATTCAATATCCGCGAGGGTCACCACATCGCCATTGCCTATCACGGGGATTTGCAGGGCCTGTTTGACCTCCCGGATCGGTTCCCAGCGGGCTTCTCCACGATAGGCTTGTTTGCGAGTGCGGCCATGGACCGCAACCATCGCGCCGCCGTTGTCCTCGATGATCCTGGCAACCTCAAGGTAATTAAGTGAGTCGTCATCCCATCCCAGGCGGATCTTACCGGTCACCGGGATGGAAAATTCGCGGGTCATCAGTGAAAAGATCCGGGCGATCTGATCCGGTCTGCGCAGAAGGGCTGCACCTGCCCCGCGCGAGGTCACATTTTTGGATTGGCATCCCAGGTTGATGTCCAGAATGTCGGGCTGGACCTTTTGGACCAATGGGATGGCTGCAGCGAGCATCCTTTCAGGAATGTTACCGAGGATCTGAAGGGAGACGGGGCGCTGGTCCGGGTCAAAAACCGTTCTCTTGGGGTAGCGGGGATTGTCTTCGAGAACGTCGAGCGCATTGATGAATTCCGTCACGATCATGGCCGAACCCAGGCCGCGGCAAAGCCCGCGGAAGGGATAATCCGTGATGCCGTCCATGGGCGCCAGGATCAGGTCCCCATCTATGGGGACAGAACCGATCATGAAGGTAGGTTCCCTGACGGTCATTTGGCTTGCCTCTTCTCAATTTCGTGGATAGCCCAGCGGCAGGCATCCAGCAAACCTTCATCGGTTTCCTCTGCCAGGGCTTTTCGCAGGGCTGGCAGGGCGGCCCGCACTTGCTGATTCCCCAGAACCAGTGCGGCATTCCGCAACAGCCCCGCGCGTTTGGTCCGTTCGAGCGGGGTGCCGCCAAAGCGCGATTTAAACTCGGCCTCGTCAATTTCAAACAGGGCGAGCAGATCCAGAGTTTCGGGCAGGCGATTCTCGCCCAGGGGATAGGTTTGTTCCGGCGTACGGGCGTTATGGGGGCAAACCATCTGGCAGATATCACAGCCGAAGACCCAATCCCCAATCAAACTCTTTTGGTCATCCGGGATGATCCCTTTATGCTCGATGGTCAGGTAACTGATGCAGCGGCGGGCATCCAGCGTGCGGTTCGGGAGGATACAGCCGGTGGGACAGGCTTCGATGCACCGCTGACAGGTTTTGCAGAGATCGCGAGTATAGGGTGAATCCACCGGCAGGGGGAGATCGGTCAGGATTTCGGCAAGGAAGAAGTAAGACCCCGTTCCCGGCACGATCAGGAGAGTGTTTTTACCGGTCTGTCCCAATCCGGCTGTCACCGCAAAGTTGCGCTCCAAAATTGGCCCGGTATCCACATAACTTCTTAGCTTAACCGAGTTGCCGGCAATTAGCCGGATGGCGGTTTCCAGTTCACCGAGCTTTTGCCAGATTTGTTCGTGATAGTCTTCAGTCCGGGCATATACGGACACCCGGCCGAAACCTTCCGGCGCGGGCGTGAGGGATTTTGGGGCAGGGCGATAGGGGATGGCCAGGCTGATGACCCGGGTGCAGCCTTCCAGGATCAATCCGGGGTCTCCCCGTTTCTGGAGGGTATCTTCCCGGGCCAGATAGGCCATTTTCCCGTGGAATCCTTTATCGACCCAGTCCAGGAACTTTGGATATTCGGGGACCGGGTTGGCCAGGGTGACTCCCATATGTTTAAAACCGAGGCGAAAGGCCTCGGTTTTAATTTTCTCTTTCAATTCCAACATGTCAGACACTGTTAATCCATTTTTCACTTAAACCAGAAGCCTGGCTTTGATTCTACTGTATTGACGGAAAAAACAGTGCTTGACCGCCATGCTTATTCCACTTCTACAACAATGAAGAAGGTGTAGAAGGTCTCATCGTTGGCGTTCTTCAGGACCCAATTGCTCTGCTTGGTGCCTTTGGAATCCGGCGCCACAAAATTGACAGCAATCTGGACATTTGTTCCCGGGGGTACGGCATAGGGCAGGTTAATTTTTTCCTCAGCGTCCATCTGGTCACCGGATGAGAAATTGATGTAGTAGCTGGTGTTCCAGGTGGATGAGCCCGTGTTTTCGATGGTCCAGGTGACGGTAAATTTCTCACCGGGAGAGAAAACCGTGTTGTCCGGGGGATCGTTCGCCCGCCAGGCGGCCGAATCGTTGCCACCGGTTCCCACGGTTGCCGTCGGCCCGGTGACTGTTTCGGTGACTGCCGGCGTTTCCTCCGTGCTTTCCGCTACCGTTGCTGTTGCTGTTGGGGTTGCGGTTAGTTCAGGGGTGGGGGTCAGCGTCGGGATGGCCTCTGCCGTCATGGTGGCCTGAGCCTGGGCGGTCTGGGCAAAACCGGTTTTCTGAGCTTCGATGTCAATGGTTGGCTCACCGGTGCTGCAGGCCGTGAGGATGATGCTGACCAGGATGAATACGGTCAGGAGTGTCAGCTTTCTTTTTGCTTTTTTATTCATTAGATTCTTTTACCTCCAGACCAACGACAGATTGTTTGCGTTGGTCAACCATCAATTTTAGATGATGAGGTGAAAATGTCAAGGTAGACCCATTATTTAGGTTATTTAACTAAAATAACAAAAAAACCGGCGGTGGGGAGCACCGCCGGTGGAATGATTGTCTGGAAAGATCAGGGTGCGATCCGGGGTGCAACCCAGAGGGCTTCGTCGTTGGATGGACTGCCGTTGGCCTCCACAACCAGGATGAATTGGACTTCCTTCCCGGCAAGGCTGCTCAGGTCCACGCTGACCTTGTTGTAGGCGCCGTCCTGAACTTCGTGCCAGGACGCCAGAGTCTTCTCCGTTTCGCCGGCGATCTTGTAGTTCAATTTAAACCGGACATCACAGGCTTCCGTGCTGTTGCAGCCGATCAGCGCCCGGAAGTAGACCCCGCCCGTGATCGAAATGGCCGGGTAGGTGCCCTTGATCCAGCCATTGGTGACCATCTCGGGATGGCTGACGAAGCCGGGTTCATTTTCGGTGACGCCATTTTCCAGATGGGGGACGTTTGCTTTACGAACCCAGCCTTCCGTGTCGCCGGAGCTGCCGGGACAGGTTAGGGTGCCAGCGCCGGTGGTCCAGGTGACATCGGACTCACAGTAGTTCGCCACGAAGTCATACAGGGTGCCTTCCACGTCAATTTCAACCCAGAAGGTGCTGCTTTTGCTGCCCAACCCGAACAAAACTCCGTTAGCATTGCGGAGCTTGAATTCGCCCCGGTGCGTGCCGGCGGAATTTGGTGCTTTCAGGTCCATGGAGATGACCACGGATTCCCCGGGCTTGACGGTGCCGCTGGTCAATTGCTGGGAGGCGGGCGCATTCATAGCGTCGCCGCTGACAAAGACCACATCGAAGTTGTCGCCCCAATCGCAGGAACCGGTATTCTTCAGAGTCCAGGTTTTGGTGAAGGTTTGGCCGGGTGAGAAATTTTTCCCATCCGGGATGGTTTCGGAAGAAAGACTCGCCTGATAGCACTCAGCCTGACTGGTCTGGGTCGGTGAGGGCGTGGCGCTCCCACTGACGGTTCCGGGGTCCTCGCTGGGTGAAAGTGTGACAGTGGGCGTGATCTGGCTCTGCGCGTCATTGGTTTGGGCAATGCTGGTTTGCTGGGCCTGGATCGTCCGGGCGGCTGCCGTATTTAGGGCATCCACCTGAGAAGTCGGCGTCGGGTTGCCAGGTAAATTACAGCTGGACAGCGTGAGGCTGAAAATGATCACCATACTGATAAACAGCCAATATTTTTTCATTAATTACTCCTCCTGACAGCAAAAATTATGCCGCTTACGTTAATTATATTACAGAGTGGTTAAAAGACGGAAATTTGAGCACTAAGGTTCCCTTGGGCATTCTCCGGGTTAATTTTGTTGATAAAGTATAAGGGTGCCCCAAACGGGCACCCTTTTTATATTCAAAAGAGGTTATTCCCGAATTCTAGGGAGTCTCCGGCGTTTTACCGAACAAGGTACGGAGGTAAAGCCCCAGGCTGAACTTCTTCCCGGTCAGCAGAATCTGGGCCCGGAACATCCCGGAGACCGCCCGGAGCACAAGGATAATCATCGCCAGAAGCAGCCCGACGGAGACAAGGATCTGCCAAAGTGGGACGGCTGTGATCGACATCCGCGTGACCATTGCAACCGGCGCCGAAAGTGGAAACAGACTCAGGATGAGCGGCAAGGTGGCGTTGGGCGTTTCGATCATCATACCGATCAACATCAGCGGGATCAGCATTGGCAGGATGATGACAAAAGTCGCCTGGGAGGCCTCCTTGACATTGGGAACCAGAGCGCCCACACCGCCCATGATGGTGGCGTAGAGGAGATATCCCAGAAGGAAGAAGAGGATAGTCCAGATCAATAAATCGGGCGGAAGCTGCAGGTTGGCGGGAATGTTAAGCGTCGTGCCGCCTGCGCGAAGGATCAGGAAGCCGGTGCCCATCCAGACAACCGTCTGGAGCAGCCCAACCAGACCCAATCCGAGGATCTTGCCGGTCAGCAACTGGCGGGGGGTGACGGAGCTGATCAGGATTTCGATGACCCGGTTTTCCTTTTCCTTGGCCACGCTGGTCATCATCAGGCTGGCTGAGGTGATGATCAGGATATAGAGCAGTAGGGTGGTGCCATAGGGCAGGTAGAAAGCTGCTGGATTGCTGTTGTCCCGTTCCACCTGACTCGGGGCCAGGTCCACGTATTCTGTATTGATTGGGTTGACATACACCGCGAATTGTTCTGAATCCGCGCCCAGCAGGTTGTAGCGGATCACTTCATCAATGAGGCTGCTCAGTTCCATACTTGAAAACGGACTAAATTCCTGGTTGACATAGCGTACGCTGCCGGTTTCCAGGACATCCGCCGGAACCACGTAATAACCAATGATATCGTCGGATTGAAGGGCTTGCCTGGCCTGATCTTCGGACGCATAGCCGATCAGGCGGTCGGGCTCCATCCATTCCGGGAACTGTGTAATGATCCCGGCGGGGTCAACATAACCTTCGCTGAACTGGCCAGGGGATTCGGGTTGGAATATGCCACCGATATCCGATCCACCATCCGTGTCATTCCCACCGAAGAGGCTCATACCACCGATGATCAGCATGGGCAGCAAGGGCACCAGGATCAGTGTGATGAGGAAGGATTTTCGGGTAACGGTGTTGATAAATTCTGTTTTAAGAACGGTCAGGGTCTTATTCATTTTTCTGCCCTCGCATTCAGGATTTCTTTGAAAGTAAGTTTCTTGCCATATTGCAGCATCCCCAGCCGGAAGGCTTTGGTGGCAAACCAGATGGCCAACAGGGCGAAGACAACCAATAAGGCGACGTTAATCGCGATCTGCCAGGCCGGGACGACTGTGAAGGACATCCGCATCAGGATGGTGATGGGTGATGTCAGGGGGAAGTAACTGAGCGCCATGGCCAGGGTCCCATTGGGATTTTGCATGATCGCAGAAGCCGCATAGATGGGGACCATGAAGAGCAGGGAGAACATCCCTGATATCTGCTGGGCTTCCCGCATTTCAGTCATCGTGGAGCCGATGGCGGCCATGATAGCCGCAACCATCACGAATGAGGGCAGCAAGAGCAGCAGCATCACAGCGACATAGTTGGGCGGAAGCGAGAAATCTGCCATCATGGGCCAGAAATTCCCTGCCACTTTCAGGCCTATCCAGATAAAGACCAGCCAGACCACCAGTTGGGTCAGCCCAACGCTAATATTGCCAAGAATCTTCCCGGTCATCAATTGGCTGGGGGAAACGGATGTGATCACGATTTCCATCGTGCGGTTCTCTTTTTCTTCCACCACGGCCTGCAGCAGGTAGCCGCCGCTGGTCATCACCACCACCATGAACATGATGCCGGCGACATAGGGTGTGAAAGCGAGATACCATTGGTCATCGCGCATCTGGCGGCTGCCATCTGCTGATTCCAGGATGTAATCAAAACCCTGGGATAGGCGATCGATCACCTCGGGGTTGATATCTGCGTTTTCCATCAGCGTGAAACGGACGAAATTCTCGAACTGATAGGTAAAGGTCGAATCGGGTTCCTCAAGATAGAACAACTCGACCTGGTTGTTTTGAGGGTAATCGGCAGGCAAAACATAGTAGGCCTGGAGCGCACCGGCTTCCAGGTCGGCCTGGGCATGATCCTGGTCCTCGATGGCGATAAACTGGATGGTCGGGTCGAAAATGTCTGAACTTTCTGGCAGGCTAATGGGATTCGCCAGGACGCCGGAGGGATCAACATAGCCTATGGGTGTGGTGTCGGTTGCAAAACCTGCGATCAGCAACGCCACCCCAACCATGACCAGCACAACGGCTGGCAGGCTGAGCAGACTGAAAAGGAACCGCTTGTGGAATACATGTCGAATGTATTCGTTGCGGATAATGAGCCAGAGTTTAGCCATTGTTATTCCCCTTTTGTTCCTTGACGACCTTGATGAAGATTTCGTTCAAAGGCGGCACGGCGATTTCAAATTCATTCATCTCCACGCCCTGATTGACCAAGCCTTTGAGCACCTGGTTCGGCTCTGCAGATTCGGCCAGGACCAACCGGTAACGGCCGTTTAGTTTCTTGATCTCCTTCACCCCATCAATCGATTCGGGGAGGGGGGTCAGAGGCGTTACGAGGATGTCATGGGAGGAGAAATTGTGCTGGATCTCGGACAGGGTGCCATAAAGGATGAGGTTGCCCGAATCGATCAACAGGATCCGGTCACAGAGTTCTTCCACCTGGTTCATCTGGTGGGTGGACATAATAATCGCCTTACCTTCATCACGCTTGCTTTCCAGCATATCCTTGACCAATTCGGTGTTGACCGGGTCCAGGGCGGTGAAGGGCTCGTCAATGAAGATCAGCTCGGGATCGTGCACCAGGGTGGAGATCAGTTGGGCTTTTTGTTGCATACCCTTGCTGAGTTCCTTGACCTTCTTCGCGCGGGAATCATAGAGATCAAAATGTTTCAGGTATTCTTCGATTTTCGGAGTTGCAACGGACTCTTCCATCCCTTTTAGACCGGCCAGGAAAATCAGACAGCGTTCCAGGGGGATATCCTGATAAAGCCCGCGTTCCTCCGGGAGATACCCGATTTTGTTTTTCTTTTCCTCGGTCATGGGACCATCCAGAACACTGATCTCGCCCGAATCGGCTTTGAAGATATCCAGGATCATGCGGATGGTGGTGGTTTTTCCAGCGCCGTTTGGCCCCAAAAGCCCAAATATCTCGCCAGGTTGGACATCAAAGCTCAGATCTCTGACGGCCTGGGTATTTCCAAAGGTCTTGGAAATTTGGTTGACGGATATGATCGACATGGGTTTAGTCCTCTCTTAATACAGTTAGATTGATAACTACAAATTTAATATTAACCAGAATTATTTTCTTTAGGCTGATATTTTCTAAGGTTTTTTCATAAGGGTTAAATTATGGCATGGGTTTTCGCCGCCAACCACTCTGTGCTATTGTCCGGTCGGCGGTCAATGTAGAGTGAATTTGAGAATGGGTTATTTCTTACGGGATATGAGCCACCAGAAGACGATCTGAAAGGCCAGGGCAAGCAGGATCAGCGGCCAGGCCCAATAGAGATCCACCGGAAGCGGTTCGGGGCAGGGTTCCTCAGTAGGCTCGAAGAGCACCACCGGCCACTCGCGAATTTGGGCTTGAACTTCGGGATCATTCAGGTGGTCAACGACCTCCGGGATCACCAGGGTTGGTACGGGGCTTTCCTTGAGGTAATCCAAAGCGCCCTGCCATTCCTCGGCCGATTTGGGTGCCCGGGCGAACATGGCATGGGGGCCCTGGCTGGTCTGCAGGGTGACATAAGGGTGGGCCTTCAGGTTTTGGTACCAGTCCGGGTCGCGTTCAAACCCGCTGATGGCATAGATGGTATCGCCTTTGCGGAAATATTCGATTGGTGTTCGGCGGATCTTGCCCGATTTCCGCCCGACCGTGGAGATGATCATGATGTATTTGTCAAAGACCTTTCCCAGGCCGAGACGATAGAGCAGGATCGGCGTCCGATAGAGCTTGCGGATGATCGGGTTATCCGGATAGGGAATGGGGTGGGGCGGTTCAACCTTTGTTTCAACAAGCATCAAAACTTCCTTGGTCTCTTTTACTGCTTACTATTTTAATATTTAGATCATAATTCTATTATATCACGAATGAATAGCTACTTTATGACCTCAATCCGGCCTTCACCTGCCTGGGTCAGCTCGCCAATCCGGAAGGCCTGGACATCCTTTTCGACCAGGGCCGTCAGCAGGGCGTCGGCTTCATCAGCCGGCAGGCTGATCAGCAATCCGCCGGATGTCTGCGCATCGGCCAGCAAGATCTGATCTATCCGGGAAAGGGCCGGGTCGAAATCAACGAAGGGGGAGACATAGGCCAGGTTATTTAGCGTGCCGCCGGGAATAACTTCCATCTCGGCCATCTGACGGGCTTCCTGCAAAATCGGCACGGCTTCGAAGTCGATTCGGGCATCCACGCCCGCGCCGGCGGTCATCTCATGGAGGTGCCCCAGCAGCCCAAAACCGGTGACATCCGTGCAGGCATTGACGGGGAAGGCGGCCATACATTCCGCCGCCGTTTTATTCAGCCCGGCCATGATCTCAATCAGTTTGGTGGAGATAGAGCGGTCCACCAATCCCTGTTTCAGGGCGGTGGTCAGGATGCCCAGCCCCAGAGGTTTGGTGAGGATCAGGGCGTCACCGGGTTTGCCGGTGCTGTTACGGATGACTTTGTCCGGCGCGACCAGGCCGGTGACGGCCATGCCGAATTTGGGTTCGGGGTCATCCACGGTGTGGCCGCCAAGGACGGAGATTCCGGCTTCCTGGGCCTTGTCCTGTGCACCGCGCAGAATCTCTTCCAACACTTTGAGCGGCAGCCGGTTGGAAGGGAAGCCCACGATGTTCAGGGCGAAGATCGGGGTGGCGCCCATGGCGTAGATATCCGAAAGGGAGTTGGCCGCAGAAATGGCCCCAAAGGAATAGGGGTCGTCAATGATCGGTGTGAAGAAGTCCACCGTCTGGACCACTGCGAGGTTCTCCCGGACCTTGTAGACCGCGGCGTCGTCATTGGTGGCGGCGTCTACTATCGCGTTGGGGTCAAAGCTGGGCGGCAGGTTGGCTAATACTTTTTCCAGCGCCTGGGGCCGGAGCTTGCAGGCGCATCCCAGGCCCGCGGTGAAATGAGTCAGTTTGATGTCTTCCAGGTCCTCTGAAACCGCGACCTTGCCGGAAGCGCTTTCAGGCAGGAGGGGTTTGAGGGATTTGACCATGATCTCTACTGCCCGGTCGATTTCCTCGGCGGTGGTGTGACGGCCGACGGAGAAGCGCACGGTGCCCATGGCATAGTCAATCGGGACTTTCATGGCGATCAGGGTGTCGGAGAGGTCAATCTCGTCACTGTGGCAGGCCGCGCCAGCCGAAGCAGCCACCCGGTCGCCGACTTCGGCGAGCAGGGTATTGGCCTCGATCAGGTGGAAGGCCAAACTGAGTGTATTCGACAGACGCAGCTCTGGGTGTCCATTGAGCAGGAAGCTGTTTTCCGGCAGGGCGTCCTTCAACCCCTTGTGCAGACGATCCCGCATGGTTTTGAAGAGGTCCAGGTTGGCTTCCAGGTCCCGGACGGCTATCTCAGCCGCCTTGCCCAGGCCGACAATCTCGAGGACGTTTTCCGTACCCGGCCGCCGGTCCGCTTCGTGGTTGGCGCCGTACATCAGTTTGTCCATCTTCAGCCCGGTGCGGACATAGAGCGCGCCGATGCCCTTGGGAGCATAGAGCTTGTGGCCGGCAATCGAGAGCAGATCCACGCCCAGCTCCTGAACATCCACCGGGAGCTTGCCCATGGTCTGGGCAGCATCGGTGTGGAAGACCGCGCCGGCTTCGTGAGCGACCTCGGCCAGTTCGCGGATTGGCTGGATTGTGCCGACCTCGTTATTGGCGTGCATGATGCTCACCAGGATCGTTCCGGGGGTCAGCGCCTGCCGCAGGTCTTCCACGCTGACCCGGCCAAATTGATCAACGGGCAGGGTTGTGACTGTGAAGCCCTGAGTCTGCAGATAGTGGCAGACTTCGGTCACGGCGGGATGTTCGATGGCGCTGGTGATGATATGACGGCCTTTTTCAAGGTTGGCCAGGGCATAGCCGCGGATGGCGTAGTTATTGCTTTCGGTGCCGCCGCTGGTGAAGATCACCTCGGTGGGCTGGCAGTTGATTGCGGCCGCCACCTGACGGCGGGCCTTTTCGACGGCCAGCTTGGTCTGGACCCCAAAGGGGTGAGTGCTGGAGGGGTTGCCGAAGAATTCGTATAGATAGGGCGCCATCTCATCCGCAACTTCTTTCAGGATGGGTGTGGTGGCGTTGTAGTCCAGATAAATGGGATGGGAAGCGTTCATTTAAGTCAAGCTCCATGATGATTGGTGACTAAGGATAATTATACCTATTCCAGGAAAGTAATTGCCCGGGCAGCCCTCAAGTGGTGATGGATTAAGTGTGAATGGGATTGGGTCACTTTTCTTCGCAGGTTTCCCCGTTGGCGGCGTGGCCTGTCCTTCTCACCTCCGCCGGATCAGAATATCCCGCCTGGCACAGACAAAAATTTTATCGTTTTCGTTTATTTTCTTGGGTTTATCGTTTATAATAGTTTATCAACTAGCGGCCCGTTAACGGGTTGGTAAGGAGTGATGAGTTTGGCGGAAGCGGATTATATTATCGAAATGCTGAATATCACCAAGGATTTCCCGGGTGTAAGGGCCAACGATAACATCACCCTCCAACTCAAAAAAGGAGAGATTCACGCTTTACTTGGTGAGAATGGCGCTGGGAAAAGCACCTTGATGAGTGTGCTTTTCGGCCTTTACCAGGCCGATGAGGGGGTCATTAAGAAAAACGGCGAAGTCGTGAATATCTCGAACCCCAATGACGCCAATGATTTACATATCGGCATGGTCCACCAACATTTTATGCTGGTGGAGTGTTTCTCCGTGCTGGATAACATTATCCTGGGTGTAGAGCCGACAAAGGCCGGGTTGCTTCAGGAAAATGAGGGCCGCCAAAAGGTCATTGAGCTATCCGAAAAATATGGGCTTCATGTTGAGCCGGATGCACTCATTGAGGACATCTCCGTGGGCATGCAGCAGCGTGTCGAAATTTTGAAGATGCTGTACCGCGATAACGAGATCCTGATCTTCGACGAACCGACTGCGGTGTTGACGCCGCAGGAAATTGACGAGCTCATGGAGATCATGCGGGGTTTCACCCGTGAAGGAAAGAGCATCCTCTTTATTACTCATAAATTACAGGAAATCATGGACGTCTCCGACCGGGTGACCGTGCTCAGACGTGGAAAGTGCATTGGCACGGTTAATACTGCGGACACAACGGTGGAGGAACTTTCCTCGATGATGGTTGGCCGTCCGGTAAGTTTTGCGGTGGAAAAATCAGACAGGAAACCGGGTGACGTCATTCTCGATGTTGAGGGTGTCACTGTCTCGTCCCGGCTCCATAAAAACAACGCTGTCAAAGATGTCTCCTTCAACGTCCGCCAGGGCGAGATAGTCTGCCTGGCTGGGATTGAAGGGAACGGCCAGGATGAGCTTGTCTATGCCCTGACAGGTCTTGAAAAGCAGTCGGATGGGAAGATCACCCTCTGCGGGCAGGATATATCCAAATCCTCCATCCGCCAACGTTCGGTGGACGGGATGAGTCATATTCCTGCAGACAGACATAAATTCGGTCTGATCCTTGACTACACCCTTGAGCAGAACATGGTACTCGAGCGATACTGGGAGCCAAGGTTCCAAAGAAATGGATTTATCAAATTCGATGCCGTCCGAGACTATTCGGACAAGCTCATTGAGCAGTATGATGTGCGCTCGGGGCAAGGGAGCACGACCGTCGTCCGATCTATGTCTGGCGGTAACCAACAAAAGGCCATCGTGGCACGTGAAATTGATAAAGATCCCGAGCTTTTGGTCGCCGTGCAGCCCACCCGCGGCCTTGACGTGGGGGCTATCGAATACATCCATAAGCAGCTTGTGGCGCAGCGTGACGATGGAAAAGCTGTGCTGCTTGTTTCACTGGAACTGGACGAAGTTATGAACGTCTCCGACCGCATCCTCGTGATGTACGAGGGCGAAATTGTGGGTGAATTTGATCCCAAGAAGACTACTGTCGATGAACTCGGTCTCTATATGGCCGGTGCCAAACGAAATATTGCGAAGAAGGGAGCTGAAGTACGGTGAAAAAGAAGAATGGCTCTCCGTTTATAGGAGGAGATGCGCTGGCATCCATCGGCGCTTCCTTCATCTCTATCATAATTGGCCTGGTTTTTGGCTTCCTTTTCCTTTTCTTATTGAGCCTGATCAACAGCGGTGGTGAAAGTTTCAGCACGATTATCTCCAACGCATGGAAATACGGTTTTAAACAGATTCTAATGGGTGGGTTTTATCTCCCGCCGATCAGCATCGGCCAGGAAATAGCTGCTGCAGCACCGCTCATCCTGACCGGCCTTTCTGTCGGTTTTGCTTTCAAAACAGGTCTTTTCAATATCGGTGCGGCAGGACAGTATACATTAGGTGCTTTTGGCGCTCTTTTTTTCGCTATTGTCCTCAAACTGCCCTGGTGGGCTTGTTTGATCGGTGCGACCCTTTTCGGCGCTTTCTGGGGAGCTATCCCGGGTATTTTCAAAGCCTATCTCAATATTCATGAGGTCATCACGTCGATCATGTTCAACTGGATTGGCCTCTATGCCGTCAACACCATCATGTACGGCGGCGGCGCTGGGGTCATGTACGACTCATCCAAGACCAAGGTCTGGGACCTCCGTTCTTTGTTCCCTGCTTCCGTTATTCCCAATTTGGGATTGACCACATTCTTCAAAAACAGGTCAACGACCATAGCCATCTTCCTGGCGATCATCATTGCCATCATCATCTATATCATCATTGACAAGACGACTTTCGGTTATGAGCTAAAGGCCACCGGCTATAACAAAAGCGCGGCCAGGTATGCCGGGATCAGTGAGAAAAAGAACATTGTCCTTTCAATGGTCATTGCGGGTGCGCTTGCAGGCTTCGGCGCCGGGCTTTATTACCTTTCAGGTATTGCTGAATGGAAACCATTGGATTCCACTGCCCTACCGGCCATTGGTTTCAACGGGATCGCCGTTGCGCTGTTAGCCTCATCCAATCCGATTGGTACGATTTTTTCCGCATTGTTTATCTCGCATATCACCACAGGCGGCAGCCTGATGAATTCTCAGTATTTCCCGCCCGAGATAGCAGACATTATCTCAGGCATTATCATTTATCTCTGTGCATTCTCACTCCTTTTCAAGCAACTGCTTATGAAGCGCAGTTCCCAGAAGCGATCCGCTGAATTAGTGGAAAGTACCCTGAAGGAACCACCCCATATAGACAGCCTAGTCCCGGAGACGGACATCCCCGAATCGGGAATGGCCGCTGGAGAGGAGGATGACGACTAATGCTGCTTGCCAAATATACTCTGCTCTACTCTGTGGTCCTCATGCTGGTCGCACTCGGTGGTGCCTTCACGGAACACAGTGGTGTGATCAATATTGCCCTCGAGGGCACCATGACAATTGGCGGCCTCGTTGGCGTTATTGCACTGGTCGTTCTCCCTCCCGGAACCCCTACGGTTACAATCATCATTGTGTCCGTGCTGGCTGCAGGAATTGCAGGGATTCTTTATACCTCCCTGCTGGCTTTTGCTTCCGTAAACCTCAAAGCCGATCAGACGATCGGTGGGACGGCGCTGAACCTTCTCGCCACGGCCCTCGCTGTGGTCATCGTTAGAAGGTTTAACGCCGGTACTCAGTCAGCTAAGCTAACTTATAATAATGAACCCTTCTTAATCGATATCGGCGGCCTTACGGTTAGTGTGTTCCTGTTTATTGGCGTCACCCTGCTTATTTTCGCTATCATCGTAATGTATAAAACTCGTTTTGGCCTGCGCCTGCGGGCTTGTGGTGAGCATCCACATGCAGCAGATTCGGTTGGCGTCAACGTAAGCAAAATGCGCTGGTGGGGCGTACTTATCTCGGGCTTCCTCGGCGGTATAGGCGGCTTCGCCTACATTGTCCCCGCCGTCCAGACCTGGAACTTCGAGGTGGGTGTAGCTGGGATGGGCTTCCTCGCACTGGCTGTTATGATCTTCGGCCAGTGGAAACCCGGCAGGATATTCTTTGCCGCGATGTTCTTCGCCGTCTTCAAATCGATGGCAAACATCGCAGACTCGACCTTTCTGGCTGCGCTGGAGTGGCCAAAAGAGATCTACAATATGATGCCCTTTATCGCCTCAATGGTGATCTTGGCCTTTACATCTAAGAAATCCCGAGCCCCCAAGGCAGAAGGTATCCCTTACGATAAAAGCGGTAGATAGAATTTAGAAAAGGACGGAGGTCATGAACACTTCCGTCCTTTTTTGTTGCGGATTAATAAATTTCACATTTCTCAATCATCGTTCAAAAATTACATGCTTCGCCCATACAGTGAGGGCTGTTTGTTCCCTGTTATTATTTTTGATAGGGGAGGCGAGTTATTCAGGATTGAATCTGTCCAGCCCCAAAAGTGCCTTTTTCCCTAATCAATTATCATTAGAGTTACTTGCGAGTTAAATAAAAAAACATCCGGCTGGATTTCCAGCCGGATGTTTGGTTTAGCTTTTACTAATTTTACTCAACAACGTTCACGGTGGTGTACTCGGAAACTTCGGGGAGCACGGCGGTGTCGGAGCTGTTGTCGATAGCAATGCTGCCATCCATGATGGCTGCCTTGACGGCATCATACTCTTCAACGGTGAATGTGCTGAAGTTCCAGGAATCGGCGGCGGTGGGCAGACCAACATAATCGCCTTCGGCCAGGGAGAATTTCAGGAACTGGCCACCGTAGTTGGCCCAGTTGCCGTTGTTCAGGTCATCGAGGGCGGTCTCAGTAACATTCTGGAGGCCCTTCATGGCGGAGGTGACGAACGGATTGTAGGCGTAGGTACCTTCTTCAACGCCCATTACGCCAAGGTAGTTCTGGTCGACGTCAACGCCGATGACCATGCCGTCATAGTTGAGGGCAGCTTCGATAGCGGAGGTGTAGATACCGCCGCCAGCGGCGAATACGATCTCGGTCCCAGCGGAATACCAGCCGTCCATCTTGGCGGTGATGTTCGCATCGCCGAAGAACTGACCACCATAGGTGTAGTTGATCACAATGTCAACACCCATTTCGGCAGCAGCGTCGTCAGCACCCTGAATGAAGCCATAGCCATAGCGCACAACTGCGGGAACTGCCATACCGCCCAGGAAACCCAGGTTGGTGTAGCCGTCTTTGACAGCGGCGTAGCCGGCCAGATAACCAGCCTGTTCCTCAGCGAAGGAAATGGCGGTTGTGTTGGCCTCAGGCTCGTAGTAGGTCACGTAGTCATAGGTCAGGTCGCCAGAAGCGACGTCAATGGCGATGAAGTAGACCTCAGGATAGAGATCCATAACCTCGAGCAGGGTGGTGCCGAAGAGGTAACCGGGCATAACGATGGCATTGGCGCCTTCGGTGATGGCCTGTGTGACGGAGATCACGCGGGCGTCAGTGCTGTCCTCGGTGGGCTGATAATAGGTATATTCGATACCGTTCGCATCGCACCATGATTCAACACCTTGCCATGTGGCCTGGTTGAAGGATTCATCGTCGATGGTTCCGACGTCGGTCACAAGAGCAACCTTGGTGATAATAGGCTCAACGGCCTCTTCTGTGGGTTCGACTACATCTTCTTCTGCTTCTGTAGGTTCGACTGCAACTTCGGTTTCGTCAACGACGGGTGGAGCAGTCTCTTCAACTTCGGGGGTGCAGGCGGCAAAGAACATGCTGCCTACTACCAGGATTGTCAAAACAACTAATAGTTTTTTCGACATGTAAAATTCTCCTCCTATAGAGTGGGTGATTGTTTATGGTCCATTTTGGGCCATTTGAGAATTAAGTATAACTTCGATTAGGTGCAAGGACAAGCATAAATACCGCGTGTTAACAATTATTCTCCGTGGGTCGTCTCGGTTTTTGCTTCTCCTTTGCGAACGCCTAACATCATCAGGAAGGCGAGGACCAGGAAGAAGGGGGCGATCACCATCATCAGGCGATAGTCGTTATTGGATAGCTGAATGGTCCAGCCAAAGACGACCGGGCCAAGCGTGGCAGCGACCTGTGAGAAGAAGTAGTAAAGCCCGGTGTAGGTGCCGATATGTTCATCATCGGTCATATCTACAACCATCGGCAGGGAGTTAACGTTGATCATTGCCCAGCCCACGCCCGCCAGCATCAGGATGATGGAGAGGACATAAAAACCGGAGCCCATCAGAGAGGCAAATTGGGTGGTCAGGACTTCCGTGGGGAAGACGTACATCAGGACGATACTGGCGATCATGATGACGATGCCAGCCATG
>Ga0272443_10002751_pt1 | contig 21816 bp, 21 predicted proteins | sample SSMAcet12_FD_193581 | JGI IMG/M metagenome (GOLD analysis project Ga0272443, IMG submission 193581) | Marine sediment archaeal communities from Little Sippewissett salt marsh, Falmouth, MA, United States - SSM-Acet-12 | ecosystem: Environmental > Aquatic > Marine > Wetlands > Sediment ...
TCTCCCCTTTTGCATACTGCCCCAAAATGTTCTTGACCTCTGCCTGTTCTCTCGGTTTCAGGCATCCAAATTGCCCCACCAACTTTTCAATCTCTTCTTTCATCTATATTCCCCAAGAAATTCACAGATACGATCTAAATAGATTTTTTTATATAATTATTTAAGAATTGTAATGTTAAGCAACATTCGGCTCAAGAACATATTAAAAATAATAAATGTAACATTGTTTCAATCTTGCATGTTAAACTATCATTGCCCCATGACTGTTAATCTTGCCATTACATATTCTAGTTGAAGAAATGCGAACATCATCATCGGCCATTTTATATGCGATACGGAATATATTAAGAGGATGTAGGTGGTTTTCTCTTCGAATTTCGTTTATCTTACAGGCCATAGGCTCGGTCTCGGGAGATACTACTATGCAATCGTAGTCCTTCTCGATGGCTGATCCGTAAACGTTGTGGATCATCTCTATTTCGAACCGATCTACACCCAATTTTTCTTTTATAACTTTTCTCAGGTTTTTAACCCTGGTGTTGTAGTCTCGAACATATCTGGTCCGCTGACTGCTAGCCATTTCATCAGAGGTCAGAGCTATGACCACCGTGCCACCATCTCCAGCAACCTCAAAGGCCTTTTTCAAGAGGGCCAGATGACCATCATGGATGGGATCAAAGGTACCACCAACTGCAACTTTGGCCATACGACCGGCAAAGAGTTTTAGTCTCTATAAGTAACTACCGGCCAGCTCCTGGGATGGATCTCTCTTTCAAAATGTGACCCACTATCCGCCTAGAGCTGCAAAGGTGACACGTATCTCGCGCCTTGATTCGTACCACTCGAGCTTCAATTCCCCTTTTGGTAAGTTCTTTTTTCAGTTTATCTTCGTCAAAGTGCTGATCGAATCCCAAAGTGATTACATCTGGGTTAAGCTCCTCTATAGGCTGAAAAATATCGTATTCAGATCCTAAAAAGGCATTATCAACCATTTTAAGCGCTGAAACCATCTGTAGTCTCTGATCTTGGGGAATTATCGGCCTTGGTTTGTGTTTCACATTGGTGTCCCTGGCCACGATAACCACTAACTCATCGCCTAAACTCTTGGATTGTTCCAGATAGAGAACATGGCCTGGATGGAGAAGATCGAAGGTCCCTGTGGCCACCACCCTGCTCAAAGCCACCCGTCATCCACCTCATCATTGAACTCAACGTCCAGCAAGGATAGTTGTTGAGGAGTTCCAGAGCGATCATAACAGATCCAACTGCTTTCGTCGAACGGAGGACCTGTAATAATGTGATAGTTTCCGGTCTTAGCAAAGAATATGAGATCTGCGCGAGAGGGTCGTATGTTTGGGGATGGGTGACTGTGAACAGATCCTACCACCCTCATGTTAGGTAGCATGTAAAGCCTAAGTAGAGCACTTTTGTTTGAAGACTCTGTTCCTGGCAACATGAGAACCTCGGTAATTACACCTTCTTCGGCTCTCAATAACCCTGCAAATTCCATCGGCATCGTGGATTTGCAGGCCTCCAGAATGAAATATAGCGTGTCTTTGGCGATGCCCTCCACTCGTATTTGCTGCTTCATCTCTGCTATCCTCACGACTCAAAAATTCTTAAACCCGTCGCCCAATTCGGTTGACCGAAGGTGTATGCAATCTCCAGCCAGCACTTTTGTTTCAGTGCCATCGTTCTCCCTGACCCAGAGTGCACCATCTTCGTCCAAGCCGAAGGCCACGCCCTCAAACTCTCTTCTCCGAGAGATAATCCTTACCCTTCTACCAAGAGTGACCGAGCAGCGCAACCATTCGGCGTGAACCTCTTCAAAGGATGATATCATCTCTTGATGAACTATTTCTATTTCCCGCAACAGATTTTGCACCAATTCCACCCTGGACACCTTTCGCCCCAGTTCTTCGCGAAGGGAGGTCGCTCTCCATTCAATTGGGAATTTGTCCTGGCAAACATTGGCATTAATCCCCGCCCCTGCCACCACGTAATTCAGCCGATCAATCTCTGCATTCATCTCAATGAGAATGCCGCAGATCTTTCTTTCCATTATTGTGAGGTCGTTAGGCCATTTAATCCCTACATCGAGACCATAGAGACAAGAAAGCGTCCTGGCGATGGCCACGCTAAAGGCGATATTGATCTTGAATGCCATGGTAGGATGCAGATCTGGTTTGAAGATGACGCTCATCCACACACCACCCGGCGGGGAGTTCCAAAAACGATCCATTCTGCCCTTACCTTCAGTCTGGACTTCCGTCAATATCACAGTCCCCTCTTTAGCCGACGGCGCCATGTCCTTGGCCAAGGCATTGGTCGAAGAGACTTCAGCAAAGTGGTGGATCGTTTGACCAACGAACTTCGTATCGAGCCCATTTTTGATGATCTCTGGAAGGAGCAAATCGGGCAGATCCGATATACGATAGCCTCTTTTGGTAGAGGCCTCTATGTGGCACCCTTCCAGGCGCAGTGACCGAATGTGTTTCCAGATAGCTGTTCTGCTTATATTCAAATCGGCTGCGATTTCTTCGCCTGACGTCCAAGATCCACGCCGCTGAAGCAGAGTTTTCAGCACCTCGTCCCGACTCAATTCAACATCTACCCCTGTTGAGTAGCACTTTCATCTTGAGACATATAAGATTCTACTGCTGCAGAGATGGCTGCGATCTTGCGAGTATCGGCACCCAAAGCCGAGGCCAAGGACACTCCTTTCTCGTATTCTGCTTCGGTTACCTTTTTCACATCGTCCATTATGTTTTCTTCTTTTAGGAAGTGGGTGTTTATGTCTCCCCGCCTGAACCTTTCATTTCTCAAAACGGCAATGTGGAAGTTAATGTTTGTCTTGACTCCTGTGATTATGTATTCGTACAGGGCGCGTTCCATGCGAGCAATGGCTTCATCTCGGTCTCTGCCTTGAGCCACCACCTTGGATACCAACGAGTCGTAATAAGGCGGTATCACAAAACCTGCGTATACGCCACTGTCCATCCTTATTCCAGGTCCACCGGGGCTTCTGTATCTCTTAATGCGGCCTGGTGATGGCATGAAGTCGTTCAGAGGGTCTTCGGCATTGATCCTGCACTCAATGGCCCAGCCTCGCATCTCAATCTCATTTTGGGAATAGTCCAAATCGTCCCCTGAAGCTATGCGGATCTGCTCTTTGGCCAAGTCCACACCGGTGACCATCTCTGTAATGGGATGTTCTACCTGCAAACGGGTATTCATTTCCAGGAAGTAGTAGTCGCCTCGGGAGTACATGAACTCCACCGTGCCTGCGCTCCTGTAGTTGATGGCTTTTGATGCGCGAACGGCGATATCCCCCATCTCTTCCCTCAACTCAGGAGTCATTATGGGGGATGGCGATTCTTCAATCAGCTTTTGGTGACGTCGTTGGATGGAACATTCTCTGTCGGATACGTAGATGGTGCTGCCTTTGGAATCTGCCAATATCTGGAACTCGATGTGCCTGGGTTCGGGCAAGTATTTTTCCACGTAGATGGTCTCATCGCTGAAAGCAGATCTGGCGATGGACTGTGCAGACGTCAGTGCAGGTGCCAAGTCTTTTTTGTCCCATACCACAGTCATTCCAATTCCGCCACCCCCTGCAGCGGGTTTTAGCATCACGGGATAACCTATGACCTCGGCCAGATCCACGGCCTCCTTGGGGTCTGAAATCCCTTCCTTGCTCCCGGGAATGATGGGCACACCAGCATCTTTCATGATGTGCCTGGCGGCGATCTTGCTGCCCATGTTATCGATGGCATAACTGCCGGGACCTATGAATACGATATCATTTTCCTCACATGCCCTGGCAAACAACGGATTTTCGGACAGAAAACCGTATCCTGGATGGATCGCTTGGGCACCTGTTTGTTTTGCAGCTTCCAAGACCTTGTCAATTCTCAAATAACTCTGAGAAGCTGGAGGGGGGCCAACGTAAACTGCCTCGTCCGCGTACTTGGCAAAAAGGGCGTTCTTATCTGCTTCGGAGTAAATTGCCACAGTAGAGATGCCAAGCTCACGACAGGCCCTCATTATTCGTATGGCAATCTCACCACGGTTTGCAATCAGAATCTTCTGAAACATCGCCAACCTGCAATGCACCATGAGCGTAAAAACCTTTGGCGATCGCTGACGAAAAGCCAAGTATTTAATAATTTCATAACTTTCTTCCCCATATGAAGCCCAGGGACATGACAAAGCAAGAATGTGACGAATTAATTTCTAAATCAAGGGTGGGGCGGATAGGTTTATCCTCAAATAGTAAGCCTTATGTTATACCCATATCTTACGTTTATTCGGGAGGGGTGATCTACCTCCATTCAGGGGTCAGGGGCAAGAAGCTGGAGATGGCCAAAGAGAACCCCCAAATTTGCTTTGAGGTAGATTCGTTGGAAAATAGCCAATGGAAAAGCGTGGTTATATCCGGTAATGTCCGCGTATCCGATTCACTGGATTCAAAACAGAAGGTATTTGACATGTTCATCAAAAGCAAGATGGGGGGACATGGTGGCAAAGCTTTCAAACGTGAAGATTTGGATAAGATGCCCATGTGCATATGGGAAATCGAAATAGAAGAGATGACTGGTCGACAAGGCGTTTGGTGAAGGACGGCAAAAGTTTGAATATCGATTCTGAACAAGATTAATGATGATGCTTTCATGACTGCGATCAAGTGGACCGAGAAGTACAGGCCTCATAAGCTGAAAGAGGTGCTGGGAAACGGAAAGGCCATCGGGGAGTTGCACACTTGGGCCCAATCCTGGGAAACGGACGCGTCTGAATACAAGGCCGTCATTTTATACGGACCTGCAGGGGTGGGTAAGACCTCGGCGGCTTTGGCTCTGGTCGATGAGTTTGACTGGGACTACATTGAGATGAACGCCAGTGATGATAGAACCGCCACAGCCATAGACAAGATTGCAGGTTCGGCCTCCAAAACGAGAACTTTCTCTGGCAAAAGGCGCCTTATCATTTTGGATGAGGCAGACAATCTCTACGGCAGAGTGGATCGCGGAGGCACTGCGGCCATGCTCAAGTTGGTGAAAAATACAGATCAACCAGTGATCCTCATCGCCAACGAATATTACGACATATCAAAGACGTTGCGCGATGCCTGCTTGGGAATTCGTTTTCGGAGCATAGTAAAGAGGACTGTAGCTTCAGTTCTCAGGGAGATCTGCAAAAATGAAAGCGCTAATTGTACACCAGAACTTATAGAGCAAATCTCAGAGATGGCGGGCGGAGATCTGCGCGGTGCGGTGAACGATCTGCAAGCTGCGATTGAAGGGGCAGATGTCCCAAGTGCTGTGGCTTTCACCGCAAAAAGAGATTCTAAGTCTAACGTATTCGAAGGAATGGCCAAGATTCTCAGAGGATCGAGTATGTTGGAGGCTGTTAAAGCCACTTATTCTCTGGACGAAAGTCCTGAAGATTTGATCCATTGGATCGACGAGAATTTGCCTCAAGTTTATGCAAAAGGGGATCTTTCGTCAGGGTTTGATAGCTTATCCAGAGCTGACGTCTATCTGGGTCGAGTGAGAAGGCGACAGAATTACGGCATGTGGAGATACGCGTCCTTCATGATGACAGGAGGCATTGTTGCAGCCCGAAACGAACGTAAGGGCGGATATGTGGCTTTCAGGCCGCCAGGCATATGGCGACGGATGGGACAGACCCGAAACGCTAGAAACATTCGCGATTCTACTGCCACAAAAATTGGGAAACATTGTCATGTCAGTTCGCGGGTTGCCAAGATGGACCTGATGGAGTTCTTTGGTCTGCTTCTAAAGAACAAAGCTTTGGCACCCAGAGTGACCGCTTTGCTTGAGTTCACTACAGAGGAGATCGCTTACCTGATGGGTAGCAAGTCCACCACAAAGAAAGTCTCTCGGATCCATGATGAAGCACAACGTCTTCTGGAAGACGAAAGAATAGCAGAGATCGAGTCCGGTTGGGGTTGGTCTGCAGAGAAAGAGAAACCCTCCAAAACATATAATTCTGCTGAAATAGCGGAAGTGAATTTGAACTCCAGAACAGATGAGTCGAAATCGAGCGATAACCCAGAGCCCATTGACAATGCAGAAGTGGTTACCGATTATCAAAAAGAAGAGACGAACGGGCCCGACAACTCTTGCCAGGCGGGCAAAAGACAGAAGTCACTTTTCGACTTCTAGTCTCATTTTTAAGTTTAGTTACTCAGAAGGTACTAAGTTCGCCCCTCATCAATTTGTCCTTTATGGTCATTATGTCGTCCAGCAATTGATTGGCGACATCTTCTGCTTTTGGTTGGATGTGGGACAAGCTTGCTCCTCTCTTAGGAATTGTCTGAATGCTTAGCACGTGAGGCTCGTCAATGGGCTTGCCAATCTGAGAAAGAATCTTTACGTACACTTCATCCACGTCTTCTACCTCTTCCACAATCTTATTTGCGATTTGATTGGATAGCAAATTATATATCTTGCCAACGTGTCTTATGGGGTTCTTACCAGAGGTGGCCTCCATGCTCATGGGTCGGTTGAGTGTAATCAGCCCATTGGCTCGATTTCCTCGGCCCACTGATCCGTCATCACCCATCTCTGCAGAAGTTCCTGCCACGGTAAGGAAGATAGATTCCTTATCCACATCGTCAGCGACGTTCAAGTAGACTTTGACCTTTTTGGAAGTGTACTGGGGGCTGTTATCCAATATCTTCTGGACGATCTCCTCTTTGGTGGCAATATAATGGTCCAAGTCGTCAAGATGCCTACCAACCATGCCACATGCTACGGTGAGGTTTATCACGTCGCCTTCTCTCATGCCCATTACCTTGACGTCCTCGCCTATGGCAGGGATTTTGTCTCTGAGGTCCATTAGGAAGTTTTCAGTATTGTATACCAGCGTCTCGGTTTCAGAGAAAGGGGCGTAACCGACGCCAAAAGAAGTGTCGTTAGCACATGGTGCATCTCTTTGGAAAACGTCTCTAAGGTCTGAAGAGCCAGTGCCAATCTTGCAGTCCAGAACGATTTCGTTATCGACATCCAAGTTCCTATGAATGCTCTTTATGTAATTTTTGGCGGCCTTTAGTGCCACAATTTCTACCGGAATTTCCATTTCATCAAAATTTCTGGTGGCTCTTCCCGAAAGCAGGATGTATATGGGTTGAATGATATCGCCACCGCCAAAAGCTGGTTTGGACCTTCCTGCCACTATTTGAGTCTCATCTGTATTGTGATGCAGGACGACACCAACTCTTTCTGTGTATTCCTGGCAAAGTGCACGGCTGACCGACTCCGCTATGCCATCAGAAAGACTGTCTGGATGTCCGATACCTTTACGCTCTACAAGCTCGATCATCTGTTGTTCTATTGGCTGTTGGGTTATCTGCTCAACTTTTATATTTCTCTTCATGCCAACTTCCTCTGTTAAAGTATGCAATGACAAAAAAGATCGATAGCATATTAAGATTTGGGGGGGTCTTAATCTTTCGTATAATTTTACAGTGTTTAACGATACCTTTCGGATTAATCTCAAACTCGCAAGAGTTAGAGATTTGGCCTATTCGTATCGTTAAGCACTATTCTGGCGAGAAACAATTAGTTTCATCTAATTGGTTCTCGACTATAATATAAGGAATCCTTATAGATCAAATGAACGGTATGAGTTATTTAGCGATATTGGTGAAGGTGCCGGATATCCTGGAGTAAAGAAAACAAAGATAGGCAATATATTCAATGAAATACATAATAAAATGTTATTTCTATTTGACTACGGAGACGAATGGAGGTTTGTTGTTAAATATCTGGGAGAAGATGAACCAAAACATGAGTTTACTTATCCCATAATAATTGAAATTATTGGCGATTCACCAATGCAATATGAGAATTAGGTAACACGGATATAACAAGCAGCCAAATAGTGAATGACGTTGACAGGCGCGACCCCCCATATCACATCGCATTATTGTAACTGACGTGATTCAGCGAGTTCAAAGGTGATTGGATTTGGGGATGGGTAAAAACTGACATGCTTAATTCCACGACCCACTTCAATAAATCCCATCTTTAAGACCGTTCACACCTTTCAATTTTCATGCCATCGTTATCCACCTTTGTGGCTATGGCAACTTCCAGACCCAAAGGTTCGAGGAGCTTTGCAACTTCGTCTTCATCTTTATCGGTGACCACAGCAATTGAGGGACCTACTGAGCTCATGCCTACAAACTCCAAGCCACAATCTCTGAGATCGCTCATATATTGGTAAATTTTAAAGCTGTGGTTCTCCACTTCGGCCCGTTTTGAGCCTCTAAATTCAAGCTCCCAGATGACGTTGCCGATTCTCTTAAGGTCGTTTTGCTCCAGAGCAGGAATGAGATCCATGAGCAGTAGATAGGCCTTTAGTTCTCGATCACGGTAATCTAGATCACGTGCTCTGTTCATGAGCAGATCGAACTCCTGTCTACCAGATGACGAGGCACCAGTGGGGGGAATTATGATGAAAACGTTTTTTCCTTCTGCAAAGGAATGCTGGTAGACAAGCACCAGTTCGTCGCCGGTGACAACCATCCCTCCGTAAGTTGCCGCAGCGGGTCCAACCCCAGTTTCAAAACCCAAAGTGACCCTGTTGTCTTCGGTCTCTTCTACGTAATTGTTACCTATGAGAAGACGGATCTGCTCCGCGTTTAGAGGTGATCCTAAGGCGGCGTTCATGGCATGAGCAACGGCTAAAAGAGACGAACCTGTAGAACCGAGACCGACGTGCTTTCTCTGATGGTCTAGAACTTTGACCTTGAAACCACCATTATAGCCCACCGTTTTTTTAAATACCTCTACAAAGTGATGGATAATTGAAGCCCTGCTATAATCTATGTGACCGTCAGATGATGTGCATTCCACCTCTGCACAGCAGTATATCTGAAGAGCAAAACCAACCCCTCCCCCTCCAGGTCGATCGGGCGCGAAACGATTCATATCCAGCACAGTGATGTGAATTCGCCCAGGTGTTGTGACCTTAATTTTCCCTTCAAATGGCGAAAGTTGGTAATCATTTTTCAGCCCAATGGTGTTTATGTTATCCCCAGGGGAGAAGGGGCTGAATTCGTACTCCACCAGGTCCATGTCCCCTCCTCGTATCTTCATGGTTGCCATCTTTTCTCGCTCCTTTCGTCCTCTATTCTATTCGTATAGTTTTATCCTGTGCGATCGAAGTAGACGTTCTTGCCGGATGCGCTGAGGGGAATTCCATAGGCCACATTGCAACCTGCCATCCACCCTAGTGATAATGCACTCGTTCCAGCAGTAAACATTATGCGGTTGTCTACATTATTTAAACTGGCAGTTTTTACCGCAGACCCCAAGGCGATTCCCAAATCTGCCATCTTGATGGTGCAATTAGGACCACAAAAGGGCTTGTCTCGATTGCTGGAATCGTGTTGGGCTTTTATAGTCAAAAACCAATTAGTATCATCTAGTTGGTTTTCGACTATAATCAACCATATGACCAATCATCAGGCTTTTTAAATATTCGTTCTTAGACGAATATTTAAAATGAACATGAGAGAGCTGATGAGGAGCTACATGCCCGAAAACAGAAAGGATCATCCTTCAAGTCAGTTTAACATAGTTGGAGACATCGCCATTCTGTCGATACCAACAGAAATATGTGAATACAAAAAAGACATTGCAGAAGCCATCATTTCCGAACATAAATACATCAAGACCGTACTCAATAAGGCCTCAAAGGTTAAAGGTGACAAGAGAATTGCAAGCTTTGAGATTTTAGCAGGCAACGACACGGTCACAATTCACAGAGAATTTGGGTTCTTATACAAATTAGACGTAACCGAGGTATTTTTCAACGGTCGTTTGGGTTACGAAAGAAACAGGGTTGCCTTGAAGACAAAACCTGGTGAACGAGTGTTTATTCCCTTCTGTGGAATAGGTCCTTTCGTCGTCCCCCTTCTCGCAAGAGGAACAAATGTGGTTGGTTTGGAAAAAAACCGGAACGCATGCCTATGGTTGGCCGAGAACCTGAAATTAAACAACGTCACAGAAAATGCAACCATCATAAATGGAGACGCATTCAGCGCGGTCAAAATGATGAAGCAGCTCTTCGATCGAATCGTTATTCCAACGCCTTACGGAATGGATAAAATATTGGATTCGATAGGTACTTTGGTAAAAAAGGGTGGCATGATACATTTTTACACATTTAAGAAACGATACCAGATAGAAACGCTAATAGAACGATATGAAAATATGGGTTACATTGTGGAATCTCACCGCCGGTGTGGCAACGTAGCACCGGGCGTTAGCCGATGGGTCTTCGACCTGATAAAATCCAAAACATAGTATCATGAAACTCGGGTTGGAAATCTTCGATTCAACTTTCCTCTTCGTCAATCTCGGACAATTTCTCCTTGATCTTTTTCCAGTGAGATCCTTCCCAGTAGACCCTACCGCATCGTTGACATATCCAGGTTGCCGTATCTTCATTTAGGAACGGGTATCTTTTTTTATGCCTCTCGTCTGTGACTTTCATAAGTTTTCCATTGCACACTGTGCAGCTGATGGGCCTCATCTGCAGAAAAAGACCGTTGCCTTTCATCTCTCTGAGCTGATCTTCAAGGTGGGAAGACTTTACGAATATGCAACCTACGCCCAACTTTTCGCACCTTTGGGCCGATCCTTATCCCTGGTGATTAGTACTCGCTCTTCCTTACAAGCCATCGAAATCAAATCAGAGTCGTTGGCGTTTTGAGGAGGACTGGACACGTCATGACCAGTCATGCGAAGCCATTTGGCCAGCTTGATCAACATGTGATCAGCCAAGAAACGTTGGTCGGACATTTCCTTCACCTAAAATATCCGCAACTATTTATCAATTGACCTTCGATTTCCGATCATGAAGAAGGCTATGAGCAATGTGGACGTGGCCGCCGTGGTAGAAGGACTGCGAAAGGAGCTGGTGGGAAGCTTCGTAGGCAAGGCCTATCAACAGTCTTCTGACAGGATCGTGATATCCTTACAGACAGCAGGCCAGGGCAAAAAGGATCTGCTTTTGGAGGCCGGATGTCGTGTTCATCTCACCAAGAAACCACGAAAAGCTTCCAAGATGCCACCCCAGTTCCCCACCGTTTTGAGGCAACGCATCTCAGGAGGGCGAATTGTTGAGGTCAACCAACACGACTTCGACCGAGTGGTGGAGATTGTAATTGAAAGGGGCGGTGAGAGGTATTTGCTCATAGTCGAGCTTTTCCCTAAAGGAAACGTCTTACTTTTAGATGGATCTGGCCAAATCATACTTCCTTTGAGACCTTATGCTTTTCGAGACCGTAGGCTGTTGGCCGGTGAAGAGTATCAATATCATGGTGCACGCCAGACAGATCCCAGGATTATTTCAAGAAGCGAAATTGCTGACATATTGGCCCAGTCAGACGCAGACCTAGTTCGGACCCTGGTGAGAGGGCTGAATATGGGCGGAATTTACGGAGAAGAAATATGCCTGCGTGCAGGAGTGGACAAAAGTCGGTTGGCAAATTCGCTAGCTCAAGAGGAAGTAAATCGAGTTCATGAAGTATTAAAAGAAGTGTTTGACCCCAATTTAATAGAATCTTCAGAACCTGTTCTGATCTACGAGGATGGAAAGCCCTTGGACGTGGTTCCCGCACCTTTGCAGATTTACGAAGGCTTAGAGCGAAAAGAGTTTCCCAGTTTCAGCATGGCTCTGGATGAATTCTTCTTTTCCGCAGATACTGCACCAAAACCCAAAACCGCTCTGGAACGAAGAAAGGAGATGCAAGAACGGTCCATTGGAGAGTTTAGGCTAAGGGAAGAGGAATGTTCTCGGAACGGGGAGCTAATATACGAGCGCTATGGTGAGATAGAGGCCATATTGAAGGCCATTTCTGAAGCCATGGACAAAGGGTTCACATATTCCGAGATATGGGCCAGAATTAAAACATCAGGCCTTCCAGTGGCCAAGCAGATTATTTCCATCGACTATCAGGGCGAGGTGAAGCTTCAACTGGAAGAAGATGGACCTGTTTTCAATTTGAACGCCAAGTTGACACTTCCCCAAAACGCAAAACGTTACTACGACAAGTCCAAGGAAATGACAAAGAAGATAGATGGTGCCAAAAAAGCTCTAGAGACTACAACCAAGCTCATAGAGAAGAAGGCGGCACCCTCGCCCAAGACCCGACGAGTAGTCAAGCGTCGCAAGCCTCGCTGGTACGAGCGATTTAGGTGGTTTAATTCGTCAGATGGTTTTTTGGTGATCGGTGGACGGGACGCCAATTCCAACGAAGAAATTTACACCAAATATATGGAAAAACGCGATTTTGCTTTGCATACTGATGCTCCTGGCGCACCCCTCACCGTGATCAAGACGGAAGGAAAAGAAGTACCCGAGTCTACACTTGTGGAGGCTGCCCAGTTTGCGGTCAGCTACTCCAGCGTGTGGAAGGCAGGGCTATTCGAAGGAGATTGTTACCTAATAAACGGAGATCAGGTAACAAAAACCCCCGAGTCGGGAGAGTTCTTACGCAAGGGTGCCTTTGTGATCAGGGGTGAGAGACGTTATTTCCGAGACGTACCCGTGGATTTAGCCATTGGACTTGCAGACGAGATGTTGATTGGAGGGCCCACATTGGCCATAAAGGATAGGTCCAAGCCGGTTGTAGAAATTGAGCCCGGTGAGTTTAATTCCGATGATCTGGCCAAGCGCATATATCGGATATTCGCAGAAAAAGTGGACGATCGACACTTCCTAAAAATGGTGGCCCCAACCGAACGGATAGTAAGCTTCTTGCCACCGGGAGGGTCGAGGGTGAAAGGGTAAGAAAAATTGACATAAACCATCGTTTTTACAGTTTTTTAACCCTTTTATAGTGTTTAACGATACCTTTCAGACAAATCTCGAACTCGAAAGAGTTAGAGATTTGACCTATTCGTATCGTTAAACACTATTCTGGCGAAAAACAATTAGTATCGTCTAATTGGTTTTCGACTATAATTGGTTCTCGACTATATTCCTTTAACCCCACATAAATTCAAGGGAAAATTATCACCTCCAAAGAGGGTAAAATTAGAATATTTATGATGATCTAAATTTTAACTTTAAAAAAAATCAAAACATTAATGAACTTTTAAATCTATAACATATGATCGTTAATAATTCATGGAGGTGACGCCTTGGTTGGGGAGGTCCTAGTTGCTTTAATAGTGTTGGGCATAGCTTACTGGATTTACCTGGTAAAATATGTAAGCAGTTAGACTAAAAATTGCCCATGAAAATGTCGCCATGGTCTAGTCCCAATTGACCAAAATTAAAGACGCGCCTCGTTTTACGCAAATCCTTTTTTTTGGCGCGTCTTCATACTATTTTATCGTAGCACGATCAGATCGATATACGACCTATATGCAAGGAAGCCAATCTACATTGTTCACCACGTCACTTTCGTTATTGGCCAATTGTATGTACTTATCGATGGAGAATACTCCGGTCAGATCTTCTACGCTACGGCCGTATTCAGGATGACGCCCTTTATCGTTTGCTTCGGGATCTCTGGACATCCATCCGATGTGTGCTACACCGACAACTTCTGACCTGAAACTGGCCTCTATGGCGTTATTGGTGTCGTTGCCCATAGTGCTTATTGTGGTCTCCTTTTCTAGGCTCTCAGCACTGGTGTAAGTCTCGGTAACGACTGCACCTGCATCGTAGTTGATCACACAGAGTTTATCTTGCCATTTCTGATCGTAATTGCCAGTCTGATAGCTGGTTGGGAAGTATTCGAAATTAGCTTCTTGAGAATAGTTTATGGAATTATGATGTACGCTCAGCTCTAACTCGTAGCGGTCGTTTAAGTTGCCACTTCCCGATACTTTCTTCACAATCTTTTGACCGCTGTCACCTTGAGCAGTCTGGCTCACCAATTCGTGATTTCTATAACCAACTCCCGAAATTACTGTACTTTCGAAAACGTAATTGGCAGCCATCACCGATCCCATGAACATAAATATGGTGATGAAAACTCCCAAGTATCTCCGATTCAATGTATAACCTCCGTTATTTCTCCCCCTATAACGTAGATATCCTTCTTATTTAAAAGCATGTCGAGTCTAATAATCGCCTTTCAGTGATACCTTTCGGATTATAGTCGAAAACCAATTCGATGATACTAATTTGTTCTCGCTAAGCACTATAGTCTGACGCTTGACTGTTCCTACAAGAGGTAACTACAGAACCAAACTTTGATGTTTCAAATTTTCGAGAGAAATAGAACGTTCCTTTTAAGGAAGAAACCACTCTGAGTATATATACCTTGGTCAAGGGGTACGGGCGGTATCCCACCATTGAAATGGAGGGGTGGGGATCTGCCCTGCAACTCCTAAATTTCAGCGTATCTGGGATACCTTTCCAAAAGCATGCCTTCCACCAAGATAGGCATATCTCTCAGAGCATCGTTGATCGCTCGTTTCAGTTCCCATTCCTTACTAGAGTATATGGTGAACATGGGCTCGCCCTTTTTGACCATTTCTCCCATCTTCTTATGAATGAGAACTCCTGCCTTCTTGTCTGCAGGTGCGCCAGCACTTCTGGCGATCTCCACAATTCGCTTGTTGTTGAAGGATATCACGTAACCTGTAAGTGGCGCCAAAACGTCTTCGTGTTGGTCCCCAACTTCGATATCGCTGCTCTTAACAGTGGGGTCGCCACCTTGGGCATCGATAATTTCCATAAGCTTCTGATGAGCCTGCCCGCTTTTTAGAAGCTTCTCAGCAACGGCTTTTCCTTCCCCTCTGGCGGCCACACAGCCCATACCACTGACGCAACCTATCTCCAAAAGGATTCCCGCCAGAGCTAAGCTCTTTTCTTTTAAACTGTTGGGTCCACCATTCCCTTCCAACATGGTGAGGGCCTCTTTGACCTCCAAAGCAGGGCCTACGGTCCGCCCAACAGGGGATCCTCCAAATGTCATGGCACATTCCACTCGGATTCCCAAACGATCACCCAAATCGGTCAGGTCCTTGGCCATGACTCTGCCTTGGGCAGCATCAAGCAATTTGGTACCCGGCCCAACAGGCATGTCCATAACTACGGCGTCTGCGCCTACAGCACCTTTCTTGGACATGATGGAAGCCAACATCTGGCTGTAAGGGTCAATTGACAAAGAGTATTCCGCTCGTATCAGCTTATCATCAGCAGGAGCTATGTTGGTGGCACCGCCCCAGGCCAAAATGCCGCCCACCCTTTCAGTAATATCTCGGATTTCTTCGCCATTAAATTCCACAGGGGCCAAGATTTCCATGAGGTCTGAGGTTCCTCCAGCACCAGTAATGGCTCGAGAGCTGGTTTTGGGTATGAGAAGACCTGCCGCGGCAACTATTGGAACCACTAACAAGGATACCTTGTTTCCAGGAACTCCACCGATGCTGTGCTTGTCTACCACGGGATGAGTGTCAAAGTGAATTCGCTCCCCTGTATCGATCATGGCCCTGGTAAGCCATTCGGTCTCCTGAGAATTAAAATCTTCAATGTACAGGGTGGTCAGATAGGCTGATACTTCTACATCGCTCAGATTGTCGTCTACTATGTCATGTACTATGTCTCTTATTTGATCCTCAGTGAGTGACTCGCGGTCCATCATTTTCTTGATATATCCAACAGAGACTGGCTTAGGCGCAGGAGCTACGTCTACCTCCTTTACATTACCAAGTCTCTGTTGAACCTCAGTGAAAAAACCGATATTACCGGGCTTGACCATTTGAGTAGTGATATCTAATATGGCCGTCATGGAAGCGCCTTTGCCCCTCACCCTAACCCGATCACCTGTGCCAACGCCCAATTCTCTGGCGTCGGCCAAGTTGAGCATTACTTTATATTGTCCAATCTCTATATCGAAGGACTTGACCCCAAACATCATTGAATATTCCCTCTTTTAAGCTGGTAAGAACATTGTTCATCAAGCTTTAACGTATTACCGTTATAGCCATTTACTCTGTCGTTTGTGCCACCTTTCGTTTTATGTACCATCAACCTTTCTGCAATCCGAGGAACGCTTCTTCAAGCTAGTGATCATATCTGATACTGCACTACTGGCACGATTGTGATTGGTAATGCACAAAATCCAGTAATTACGTATATCCTCTATGAACATTACATCTGCCTCGAAGACGGCCCACGACAGATCAACCGTGAAATTGGTGATATCTCTCCAGGTAGGTCTTCCCTCTCGTATGAACTTGCTGGTGATGCAAAGAGCGTTTTCTATTCCCAACGTTAGATATTCCGGTAGATCTACAACATCCCAGAATTCATAGTCCTCTCTCAACGTTGGATACAGCTCCTTTATGGCCGTTTCTAAATATAGGTTATAGGCTACGGTTCTAGTGGGATCGAAGTATATGACACCACAGCGACCCATAAGATCTAAGTTGTCCTTAATGCGAGGAAAATAACTGACGAAAAGTTGGGGATAAATATTGTGGATGGCTCTTTCAATGGCCAAATCGACTATGACGTTTTGCATTTCTTGCACGATCTTGGCACAAAATTCACAGGGAGATCCCACGTGGTGTTTCATTACCCTTTCTTCGAAAACGATGTGGTAAAATTCGTGTAAAAGGACGTAAGGCTCGGGCTCTGAAAGGCGGATCTGGTAACCACGTTTGCTGTGAACAGTGCTTCCCACCAAGAAGAGATCTGATGAAATCTCAACCTTTATGTCCACCTCAAGTCCATAAGTTCTCTTGAGCCCTTCTATGATCTTGGAGAGCCCTTCTTCAGAAGGGTTAATGACCGGATCCACTCTCCTTTCGCTTCTCGACTGGTTCCTACAACCATTCTCAAGCCCTCGCCGGTATCTTCTATCATACCACGGGCCTCAATGGATTCTCCGGGCAATGCTTGACCGGCGTAAGTGTGGGTGAAACAGTGTATTTCTTCGACTTCTGGATGGTCGAGTTTGAGTATTGAGGGGTTATCGAAGGCGAAGTCTGCCTCTTTTACTTTAGCGCTGATTTGGCGGAGCTCAACCTTTTTTCCAGGAAGGTGAGGCGCTGCGATCTGATCCCATTCCCTGGTGAAAAGCAAGTCGAAGTAAGTTCCGTCCACCAAACCACGATTGCCTTTTCGTTCTTCGTGTGCCACAAATTCTTCGTAACTTATATCAGGCACCCTTTTGGAGTAGATCTTCTTCCAGGTCGCTTCGTTCAAATCTTGAATTCGCCCATCGTCCTTGGCATCAGATATCAAATCTCTGGCCTTCCACCAATAATTGCCGTAAACTACGAAGTCTATGTCCGATGTGTGTCCATTCAACCCGATTAGCATGGAACCGGTGATTCCCATGCTTTCTTGAGGTATGCCGCCATCTCTCAGAATGGAAACGATCTTGTTTAATTTAGGATCTTTTTTTGCTACCAGTGGCAGCATAACCTCCGGCTTGTATAGCGTCAGTATATCCGTCTCAGGTATTACGTGAAGGTCTTTTACGTAGCCTGGTTTGGCCTTACGCAAGAAATCAAAGGCTTGATCGAAGTCCAGTTTTCGATACTTAATCCCATTTGCTTCCCTATCACCTTTAGGATCTGGAACATATCTCAGCATACATCTGATGCCCTGGGGGCGATGGTAATCTGCAACTGCGAAAATCCAACCGTCCACCGTTTGGATGAAGTCTCTAATTCTAACCTTCATTTCATAAGCCCCCTTAAAATCTCCATTCCCGCGCCTTCTCTGAGTATCTTTCTACCTTTCAGGTCGATCAATGTGGATGGCTGCGCGAACTCGCATCTACCACCGTCTAAAACCATGTCTACGCTTTTTGCAATCGTTAAATCAAGCTCCGCGACACTGGCGGGCGGTGGGGACCCCGATAGGTTAGCGCTGGATGATATGATTGGACCCGTTCTCTCTATCAGTTCCAGGGCCATTTTATGATATGGGAATCTTATTCCCACCAGAGAAGAGCCCGCAGTTACAACGCCTGGCAGTTCCTGCGTTTTATCCAAGAGGACGGCTATCGGTCCTGGCAGCAACTTTCGCAGAAACGCCAGGTCTGACTTTTCCACACGGGCCACTCTTTCCAACATTGAAAAGCTGGATATGGCTACGAATAGTTGCATCGAACGGGGACGGTGTTTGATTCTATACACCTTTTTAACAGCTTCTTCATCGAAGGCGCTGGCTCCGATGCCGTAAACGGTCTCTGTAGGGTAGACCACGGTTCCGCCATTTAACACCAAACGCGACGCTTCAACGATCATTATTTCTTCTTTATGAATGCTATGTCGCCCAGAGTTGTGCCCTTGGATCCGCTTTTGTTTTTCCATTCAGCATCTCCAACTTTGTCGGTAAGTTTGATGTTCAGCGCTTTTTCCAGTTTTACCCTAACGGCGTCTTCTGGAATGATATCTTGCCGTTCGATCTTCTTGACAAGAGATGATTTCTCTTTGATTTTAACACCGAGTTCCTCTGGAGTTAATTCCATATTCTCCCGAGCTGTTCTAACCATAGATCCGTAGTCAGATATGAGTTCTGCCATATCTCTGAACTCGTCGCGACGGGACCTAGCAGGAGGCCGCCTGGCCGTGAAAGTGCGCTCAGGAGGCAACACAGGTGCCACCTTTCTGGATACCGGTGAAAACTTGTCTACCGCTTTTCCAAATCGGGCGCAGCTGCTGCAAACCTGCATTTCTGATCCGTCGATTACCACTTTGATTGGTCTGCTGGTGATCTCTACACCACATATCTCACACTGCATATGCGCTCATCCCGGGAAACTTTTATAGCGATCAACATTAAATACACTTTGGGGATATCGCCATGGACGAATCGCGAGTCAGCGCTGATTTTTCGCACCAAATTCGAGATCGCATGCATCAGTTGGAAGAACGAAACCTTATGCTGCGAGAACAAAAGGATCGTGTAGAGTGCGAAAAACGCATTTTGGAAAACCAAAAGCTAAAGTTCGAGCGCGAAGTCAGAAAACTTCGTAGCGAACTGGAGCGATTGAGGTCTAGCCCTTTGATCGTTGGTACAGTTATAGATGTTTTAGATGATAATCGTGTGGTGGTTAAAAGCAGCACTGGACCACGATTCGTTGTCAATGCGTCTCAGTTCATCGAGGACGAGCTTCATCCAGGAACTCAGGTAGCGCTAAATCAACAATCATTCGCAGTAATGTATCCTTTACCGTCGTCTCGCGATCCCGCCGTCTTTGGTATGGAGGTTTTAGAGGCGCCCCAAGTGGTCTACGCTCAAATCGGGGGACTGGATTCTCAGATCTCAGAGGTAAGGGAGATCGTAGAACTGCCACTTAAGAGACCTGACTTATTTCAAAGCGTTGGCATAGAGACGCCTAAAGGCGTTCTTCTTCATGGACTTCCGGGAACTGGTAAGACCCTCTTGGCCAAGGCCGTAGCTCACAGCACTGATGCCACTTTCCTTCGCGTGGTGGGAAGTGAGCTGGTTCAAAAGTACATTGGTGAAGGGGCCAGAATGGTTAGGGAGCTTTTCGAGCTGGCTCAGAACGAAGCCCCATCTATAATCTTCATCGATGAACTCGATGCCATTGGATCTTGTAGAGCAGATGGGTCTACTAGTGGTGATCGTGAGGTTCAGCGCACCTTAATGCAGCTTTTAGCGGAGATGGACGGATTTGATTCGCGTGGAGAGGTAAAGTTGATTGCTGCAACCAACAGGTTGGACATGCTCGATCCGGCGTTGTTGAGGCCTGGCAGGTTCGACCGACTGATTTACGTGCCCTTGCCCAACAAGGAGTCTAGACAAGCCATCTTGCAGATTCACACCAAGTGCATGAACCTTCACTCAGATGTAGACTTAAAAAAGATCGCAGATACATTTGATGGCAAAAGTGGAGCGGACTTAAAAGCACTGGCCACCGAAGCTGGCATGTTTGCCATTCGCGAAGAGAGAAGCATAGTTCATCAAAAAGACTTCGATAAGGCTCGGATCAAAATAATAGAGTCACGATCCAACCGAAATGGCACTTCACAGACGCTCATAGAACAGTGTCAATATGCATAATTTGCCCAAAAAGTCAAACAGCGCGTAGCAACTAGCAGAGAACGACGCTGTTTGACTATATCGAAATTATAGTGTATCTACAGAGTATCAACGGATACATTCCCTCGTACTTTTCAGGTATTATAGTCGAGAACCAATTAAATGATACTAGTTTGTTATCACCAGAATAATGCTTAACGATACGAATAGGCAAAATCTCTAACTCTTGCGAGTTCGAGATTATAGTCAAGAACCAATTATATGAAACTAATTGGTTCTCGACAGAATAATGCTTAACGATGCAAATAGGTCAAATATCAAACTCACGAGAGTTTGATATTTGTCCGAAAGGTATCGTTAAACACTATAATCCGAAAAGTATCGTTAAATTCTATAAAAACAACTATGTCAAAAGATCTCAAAGCCTCAAACGATGAACTACATGGTTAAAGATTCTTAAAAACTACCAGATTGACCGCCGAAATTTTGACAATTTCACAAACTAAGAAAATAAGAGATCAATGTCTACAGATGGTTCCTGCAAATTTTAGCGGTTATCAGATCCCTCGTCTGGGGGGGCTTGGTCAACTTGAACCTAACGTCTTCAAAGGTTCGTAGTTTATCATGTCAAATAAGTTCCGGGCGTTAAATTTATTTACTAAATGTAAAATTGAAATTTGTTGAATTTAAAAATAACTCGGACGAAATACGTTAAAAGGTGATATTAGTATGACCAGATTTGATGGTTACTTGTTTTCAAAACTGCACCTCATAGGAAGCAAATCAGAAGGTCCATCCTATTTCCTCCAACAGTGGAACTACAGCGAAGTTCCCGTGATAAAAGATGCCATGCCCTGGGAGGAAGACCCTCTTCTGCATAAGTTATTGGGAAAGAAAGTCACCATAGAGGGATCTTTTTATCAGGATGGTATCCACTACCAAAACGTCACCAATCTGCAACCTCCTGAGAAAGGTGCGCTTGAAGCACTGAGGGAACCAAAACTCGAAATTATACTAGAAGTTCCAGAAGTCATTTGGGTGAACAAAATGCCTCATCAAGATTCCCCCAAAATGCAAACGGTTGAACTTTCGCTATTGGTCAAGTGGCCGTATCGTAGTATTTGGAGGGGCTGGTGTCCAACCACACAAATCTACGACTTCTTCGTAGAGCAAGAGGGAAAAGTCGTATGGCAGTGGAGCAAAGGCAAAATGTTTGGCATGGCCTTTACGCCAGTGACCATTCCCGGCAGCGACGAGTTCACCAAATATTCGGCAGACTGGAACTTCTCAACAGGCGAGATCAAAGAGGAGGGGACATACACCATACGGGCCGTATTCATCGCCTCTGGACAGGAAGTAACCAAAGAAATCGAGGTTAAGTTCGCCCATTAATTCAGGTGAATAACACCAATAATCGGACAAATTGAAGACATTGAGTGGCGGCAATAATCTCAATATTGTTCATAGATCCACGATTTTTTGGCTGAAAAAGGGGGGGTTAAGTCCTGCCACCTCCAGGTCCAAGGAATATGTTCGTTTAATAATTTTCCAAATATGCTCTATTGCATCCAAATGAGGTGAATATACTGGCAGATAAACCCACTCATTTGTAAAATTATCCAAAATGACTAAGATGCGTTTTCCAGGATTATTAGCCCTTATTTTTGCTTTATGGATTAACCCATCCATTTTGTAGTCTTCAGTATTTTATCCCATCATGAATTGGACAAATTATGACGAGAAGCTGATTCGTCGTGGCGAGATTTTGCTTGATCTGTCTTTTTTTAGCTA
>Ga0272443_10002752_pt1 | contig 21816 bp, 20 predicted proteins | sample SSMAcet12_FD_193581 | JGI IMG/M metagenome (GOLD analysis project Ga0272443, IMG submission 193581) | Marine sediment archaeal communities from Little Sippewissett salt marsh, Falmouth, MA, United States - SSM-Acet-12 | ecosystem: Environmental > Aquatic > Marine > Wetlands > Sediment ...
TGGAATTATCATCGACCGTGCGGCTAAGAAGCCTGTCTTCATGGTCTCAGCCGCCGGCGGTATCGACATCGAGGAAGTTGCCCGCGAGACTCCTGAAAAGATTTTCAAGCGTCATATCGACCCGTTGCTTGGAATCTCGATGTACGAAGCACGCTGGCTTGCGTACAAACTTTATGATGATCCCAAACTGGTCAACCAGGCCGCGAAGATAATCATGCAGCTATATGACGTGTTCATGGCGAATGACGCTTCGCTTGCGGAGATAAACCCGCTCATAACAACTTCGCAGGGAGAAGTGCTGGCGATTGACGCCAAAATTAACATAGACGATAACGGTCTGTTCCGTCATCCCGAGATCGAAGACCTCAGGGATCTCGATGCCGAAGACAAGTCTGAAATGGATGCCCGCGATGCCGGCCTCTCGTTCGTGAAGCTCGACGGGAACATCGGGTGCATTGTCAATGGCGCGGGACTTGCGATGGCGACTATGGACCTTGTGAAATACTACGGCGGTGAGCCCGCCAACTTCCTTGATATCGGCGGTTCATCGAATCCCGAGAAAGTCATCAGCGCGATGCAAATCATTCTGAGAGACTCTAATGTCAAAGCGATACTCTTCAATATCTTCGGCGGCATTACCCGCTGCGATGATGTCGCGACCGGTATTGTCTCTGCCATCAAGCAGATGCAGCCGTCCGTACCTATCGTTATCAGGCTGACAGGTACGAATGAGCAGGAGGCTCGCAGAATTCTCGAAGAAGTCAACTTGACTGCCGCGACGACGATGGACGGTGTCGTTAAAAAGGCAATCGAAGTCGCAGGTATTCATTAAGACGGTTCAGTGATTTCAAGTGACTGTAAACGGCAGAAAACGAAGAAGAAATCAAAGGATTAGAGATGAGCATATTCGTTGATGGAAAGACTAAGGTTGTTGTGCAGGGAATAACCGGTCGAGACGGTTCATTCCATGCCAAGCAGATGAAGGCCTACGGCACTAAAGTCGTCGCAGGCGTCACACCGGGCAAGGGTGGTCAGGAACTCGACGGTATCCCGGTATTCAATACTGTTGATGATGCGGTGAAGGCAACCGGGGCGAACACCTCGGTGATCTATGTTCCCGTAGCATTCGCTATTGACGCGATATACGAAGCGGCTGATGCAGGTGTCAAGCTGATTGTCTGTATCACCGAAGGCGTGCCTGCGAATGACATGTTGAAAGTTTATAACTACCTCAAAGAGCGCGATTGCCGTCTCATAGGCCCCAACTGCCCCGGAGTGATCACTCCCGGTGTGACCAAAGTCGGTATCATGCCCGGGCCAATCCACAAGAAGGGGAAAGTCGGCCTCGTATCGAGATCCGGCACGTTGACCTATGAAGTAGTTTACAACCTGACACTCGGCGGACTCGGCCAGTCAACTTGCATCGGTATTGGTGGTGACCAGATTATCGGCACGAACTTCATCGACTGTCTCAAGGCTTTCCAGGAAGATAAAGGGACGGAAGCGATCGTAATGATCGGTGAAATCGGCGGTTCCGATGAGGAAGAGGCTGCGGCATTCATCAAGAAGAATGTCACCAAGCCGGTCGTGGCATTCATTGCCGGTCGCACTGCGCCTCCCGGAAAACGTATGGGACATGCCGGTGCTATCATTTCAGGCGGTTCCGGAACTGCGGCGGAGAAAGTCACAGCGCTCAATGCAGCTGGAATACCGGTAGCGGAAACCCCGGCACAAGTCGCCGAAATCATGGCAGAATCGATAAAGAAAGCCAAGGCTGCTGCGAAGAAAAAAGCGGCGAAAAAGACACCTAAGAAGAAACAGGTGAAAAAGGCCGCGAAGAAGTCCACGGCTAAAAAGACGGCAAAGGCAAAGCCCGCAAAGAAGGCATTGGCCAAGAAGACTACTAAGAAGAAAGCAACCAAGAAGAAAACTGTGAAGAAGGCAGCGAAGAAAGTCGCGAAGAAAACTGTCAAGAAGGTGGTGAAAAAGAAAGCCACAAAGAAGACTGCCAAGAAGGCCGTAAAAAAGACAACGAAGAAGAAAGTTGCGAAGAAAGCAACTAGATCAAGAACTACTACCAAGAAGCGATAGGAACGACGACCGCGCACACCCGTTTCTATCGGGCGGGCGTACCTGGCCGCGGGAGAAAAACAAATGGCAGACAAACCAGAAAAGGTAGAAGAGAAACCTCCGGAGAAGGCTGAGCAGAAGGCCGAGACCGGGGAAGGTGACAAGAAGTTGTCCGGCCCGCCTCTGACGATTTTCTATCACTGGTGCAAAGCGTGCAACATTTGTATCACGTTTTGCCCGCAGAAAGTCTTTGAGCCGGATCGTGACGGTAAACCTATCATTGCATATCCTGACAAGTGCACCCAGTGCGCCTTTTGCTGGACACATTGCCCTGATATGGCCATAGTTTCTAACGAGAAGTAGGGGAGCGGATTATGCAAAGACAAGTTAGGTTGTTGCAGGGTAACGAAGCCTGCGTTGAAGGTGCAATACTTGCCGGTGTACGGTTCTTCGGCGGTTATCCCATCACGCCCTCTACGGAAGTTGCTGAAGGCATGGCGAGGAGACTGCCGCTGGTCAATGGCCGATTCATACAGATGGAAGACGAAATCGGGTCGATCGCATCATGCATTGGCGCCTCATGCGCCGGCGTGAAATCGATGACCGCGACATCAGGCCCCGGCTTTTCACTTATGCAGGAAAACATTGGCTATGCCTATATAACAGAAACGCCAACCGTGATCGTCGATGTGCAGCGTGGCGGTCCATCAACCGGGCTTCCGACAAAGGTGTCGCAGGCGGACACAATGCAGGCCGGTTATGGCACGCACGGTGACTACAGGGCGGTTGTGCTGGCACCGTCGGGAGTCGAAGAAATTCTGTTCGACACGATCAGAGCCGTAAACCTCTCTGAGCAGTATCGGACACCTGTCGTAGTGCTGCTCGATGAAGTTATAGCTCACATGAGAGAGAAGGTCGAGGTTCCTCATCCCGATGAAATCGAGGTCATGGATCGCCGTAAACCGACAGTGCCTCCTGACTGGTATAAGCACTTCCAGATAACTGCCACCGGAGCAAGTGCGATGGCGCCATTCGGTGATGGTTACAGGTTCAATGTCACCGGCCTTACTCACGACGAACTGGGATTCCCGACAGCCAACTCCAGCGAGATTTCCGCAATGCTCGAGCATTTGCGTGACAAGATCGTCAAGAATGCGGAGATTATCGGAAAGCTGGAAACGACATGCATGGAGGATGATCCCAAAGTCGCCATCATGTCTTATGGAATCGTCGCACGTGCGGCGAGGCAAGCCGTCATGATGGCCCGTGACCAGAGGCTCAAAGTTGGATTGATCCGCCCACGCACTATCTGGCCGATGCCGCTGGATACGTTGCGCAAGCAGCTCAAGAACGTCAAGCAACTGATCGTAGCTGAGCTGAACCAGGGCCAGTTAAGCTCCATTGTCAAGAGACACGTTGATAAGAAGAACATCGAGATCATCCCGTTGCGGCGATATGACGGCGAACTGATTACGCCGGCCAGGATTCTAAGTAAAATCAAGGAGGTAAAGCATCATGGAACTGAAGTCTGATGTAATTCATCACTACCTCCGACCGAAGAAGAAATTTCCGCACGTGTGGTGTTCCGGATGCGGTCTAGGGGTTATACTGGGATCGATGATCCGCTCTATTGCGGCTCTCCAGATTCCGAAGGACGACATAGTCGTGTGTTCCGGTATCGGATGTTCATCGCGACTCCCTGTTTACGTCGATTTCAATACACTTCACACTACACATGGACGCGCAATCGCATTCGCAACTGGTGTCAAGGTCGCCAATTCCAGACTGAAAGTCATCGTGGTAACTGGTGATGGTGACTGTCTTGCCATTGGCGGCAATCACTTCATCCATGCCTGCCGCAGGAACATTGATCTTACGGTTATACTTGCGAATAACTGGATCTACGGCATGACCGGCGGGCAGTTCTCGCCGACGACTCCCACTGGAAGTCGTGGTGCCACCGCGCCGTACGGGAATATTGAGCAGAATTTCGATCCCGCGAAGCTCGCTATTGCGGCCGGCGCCGCGTACGTTGCGAGGTCAACCGTTTATCACGTGGATCAACTCGATAAGATGATTAAAGGCGCTCTCGATAAGAAGGGTTTCTCGCTCGTTGAAGTTATATCGAATTGTCACACCTATTTCGGCAGGTTGAACAAGATGAGTGACCCGATTGATATGCTCAAGTGGCAGAAGAAGCACGCCATGCCGATTCAAGCTGCACGTAAGCTTCCACCCGAGAAGATGGAAGGTAAATTCGTCACCGGCCTGCTTCACGACGAGGACAAACAAGAGTACTGCGACAGGTATCAGCAACTGGTCGATGATCTTGCCGCCAGGGCGGAAAAGAGGTAGTGCGATGACTACAAAACATAAGAAAGAAGAAGAGGTCGGCGCTGACAGGTATGAGATCCGTCTTTCCGGTTCGGGCGGCCAGGGATTGATTCTTGCCGGCGTAATTCTTGCGGAGGCTATCGGCACGATCGATGGGAAGAACGTCGTACAGAGCCAGTCATACGGCCCTGAGGCTCGTGGCGGTGCGTCAAGAGCGGATGTTGTTGTGTCGTCACATGAGATCTACTATCCGAAGACGATGAAACTTGATCTGCTCCTCGCATTGACCCAGGAAGCGTGCGATACCTACTATCACGATCTCAAGGAGAACGGTATTCTCGTGATAGACTCTCATATGGTTACCCAACCTCCGACGCCTCAGGCTTACGGCTTGCCATTCGTGGAGCTTGCCAAGGAGGAGGTCGGTGTCGCGATGGTGGCGAACGTTATTTCGCTCGCGGCCATTTGCGAAATCACGGGGATCGTATCCAAGAAGGCGCTGACTGAAATTGTGAAGAGACGTGCACCCAAAGGAACGGAAGAGAAGAACCTCAAAGCGCTCGATCTGGGATTCAAACACGCTCGACAATACCGATATTGATTTCGACAGAGTTTGAGATATGACTGAAAGAACACTTCTGATAATAAAGCCTGATGCTACCAAGCGTAATCTGATCGGTGAGATAATCAAGCGGCTGGAATCATCACGATTCAGAGTCCTGCAATTGAAGATGGTTCGCTTGAAGCCAGAAGACGCACGGAGATTCTACGCCGTCCACGAGGGCAAACCGTTTCTCGAAGATCTTGTGGAGTACATGTCATCCGGCCCGGTTGTTCCGATGATGCTCGAACGCGAAGACGCTATCGTCCGACTGCGAGAGTTCGTAGGTGCTACCGATCCCGGCAAAGCGGCATGTGGTACTATCAGGCATGATTTCGGTCAGGATATACAATGTAATTCGGTACACGCTTCAGACGCCCCGGGGACGGCGAAAACGGAACTCGCGTTTTTCTTCGGTGACGACTGAGGCGATACGACGCTTATGATCGTCAGTTTTCTATATGGCGATTCGGAAATGTCCGTTGATGTTGCGGATTCCAGTTTTGGCGAAGTGGTCGAGTTGGAGGACGTGACCTTGTCGGACATCTCCGGCGAATCGCTTCGGGGGAGATTGCTCTCGGGCGGTATAGAGCAGTTTCTCGACAATTGTGGTCGTCTGCTCCTTGTCGTCAACGATTCATTCCGTACGACGCCGTCTTCGATTGCGCTCGCCGCCGTAAGGGAGTTCGTCGAGTCCGCGAGGGATGTCAGATTGATAGTCGCAACCGGCCTTCATCGAAAGCCGACGGACGCCGAGGTCAATGCAATAACGGGTTCCGGTTTCGACCTCCCGTTTTCGAGACTGAAATACTCAGATGCATACGATGATTCCGCATTCGACATTATCGGTCATTGGAAAGATGGAGATGCTGTTCGCATGAACAAGCTTCTGGGCTGGGCTGACCGCGTGATCGTGATCGGTTCGGTTGAGCCGCACTACTTCGCGGGCTACACAGGTGGACCGAAGTCTTTTCTGCCCGGATTGTCGCATCACGAGACTGTCGAGAACAATCACAAACTTGCCGTCGATTCGCGATGCCAGCCGTGCAGGCTCGACGGCAACCCGGTCGCTGAGTCGATACGGGAGGCGGTTTCACTGTTGGACACTTCTAAGATCTTCTCGATTCAATTCGTGACCGACCCGTCGGGGGCGGTTGTCGACGTTTTTGCGGGCGACCTGTGGAAGACCTTCGATGAAGCTGTATCTTGTGCAGGAGATATCTACTTGCGACCGGTGAAATCGAAGTACGGGGTTGTCGTGGCCGTAAATGGTCCGCCTCTTGATCGCAACCTCTACCAGCTCCAGAAGGCATGGGAGAATGTCAGGTCGGTTGTTGCGGACAACGGGGCTATCATCGTTGTTTCATCCTGTCACGAAGGTGTCGGAAACGAGGAGTTTTTCCGTCTGACCGAACAGTATCCCGACCCGGATTCGATACTGGAAGTCAAGCCTGACAGGTATCGGCTGGGGTTCCACAAGCTGTATCGAACCGCACAACTCAAGCAGACCGTGCGGCTAATGGTCAGAAGTGAACTGGATGATGCTACCGTGAAGAAAGTGTATCTTGATCCCGTTCACGATATCGAAAAGGCTGTGTCGAGCGAAGTCGAAAGAATTGGAAATCAGTGTAAAGTACTATTCGTAAAGGATGCAGGTAACGTTGTCCCATACGTGGACAGCGCTGCATAAGATCTAACGGAACAGGAGGATTTGATGCGGAGGAAAGTATCTGTAATAGGCGCCGGCAATGTCGGTGCGTCCGTGGCTCAATATCTTGCGCAGAAGAATCTGTGCGATATCGTTCTCGTTGACATACCCGAGAAGGAAGGAATGCCCGCGGGTAAAGCTCTCGACCTTATGCAGGCCGGTCCGGTTGATTTCTACGATTCCACCATAATCGGTACATTCAACTTCGAAGATATAAAGGACTCGGAAATCGTCGTAGTAACATCCGGACTCGCTCGTAAGCCCGGTATGTCCCGTGAGGATCTGCTGAAGGCCAATGCCGCCATCATCAAGTCGGTAGCGGAAAACGTGAAGAAGTATGCCCCGAATTCGATGATTATCATGGTTGCGAACCCGCTTGACCTGATGACATACCATGCATGGAAGGTCTCCGGATTCCCGACCAACCGCGTGTTCGGTCAGGCCGGTATTCTCGATTCGATTCGTTTCAGGACATTCGTCGCGATGGAACTCGGTGTTTCCGTGAATGACACTCAGGCGATGGTGCTTGGTGGTCACGGTGACACGATGGTTCCGCTTCCGGCCTACACGACAGTCGCCGGAATCCCGATAACCGAGCTTCTTCCCGAAGATCGCATTCAGGCTATCTGCGACCGCACAAGAGTCGGCGGCGGCGAAATCGTCAAGCTGCTCAAGACCGGTTCGGCATACTACGCCCCCGCACGCGCATCGGTCGACATGGTCGAGTCCGTGCTGCTGGATCGCAAGAGAGTCCTGCCGTGTTCGGCATACATGACCGGCCAGTACGGCCTCAAAGATGTCTACATCGGCGTCCCGGTCATTCTCGGTGCCGACGGTGTGGAGAAGATTTTCGAACTGAAACTGAAAGACAGCGATCTGGAGAAACTCCAGGCTTCAGGCAATACCTACAAATCACATCTTGGTGAACTGGGTTACTAATTCGAGAAAGGAATTGCCAGTGAAATATGACAAACTCACGCCGCCCGATGGCGAGCAAATCGTAGTAGAAGGCGGTAAGCTGAAAATCCCGGCCAAACCGATCATCCCGGTTATCGAAGGTGACGGAATCGGCCGTGACATCATGAAGGCCACCCGCCGCGTACTTGATGCCGCTGTCGAGAAGACATTCGGCGACGAGAAAAAGATCGTCTGGTTCGACGTTTACGCCGGCGAGGCCGCCAACGAGAAATACGGTGAGTGGATGCCGGAAGATACCTTTGCCGCTATCCGCGAGTATCTCGTTGCCCTCAAAGGTCCCCTCACAACGCCGGTCGGCGGTGGATTCAGGAGCCTGAACGTCACATTGCGTCAGGTGCTCGAACTCTACGCCTGTGTTCGTCCGGTCAGATATTTCGAAGGCGTCCCGTCTCCGGTGAAAAACCCCGAGAAGATGAATGTTATCATTTTCCGTGAGAACACCGAGGACGTATACGCCGGTATCGAATGGCAGGAAGGCTCAGCCGAAGTCAAGAAAGTCATCGACTTCCTGAACAGCACTTACGGCCTTAAAATCCGTTCCGATTCGGGTATCGGCATCAAGCCAATCTCGATCACGGGCACGGAACGTCTTGTCAGGAAAGCTATCGACTACGCCATCGACAAGAAGCACTCTTCGGTTACCCTTGTTCACAAGGGCAATATCATGAAGTATACCGAAGGCGCGTTCCGCGACTGGGGTTACAAGCTGGCGGCCCGCGATTATGCCAAGGAGACCATCAGCGAGGATGATCTCTGGGCCAAGCATGACGGCAAAGTTCCGGGCGGCAAGATCGTCGTCAAGGATCGTATCGCCGATTCGATGTTCCAGCAGATCCTGACTCGTACCGATGAGTACGATGTCGTCTGCACGCCGAACCTCAACGGCGACTACCTTTCCGATGCCTGCGCCGCGCAGGTTGGCGGGCTGGGTATGGCGCCGGGTGCGAATATCGGTGATTACATCGGACTGTTCGAGGCTACTCACGGCACCGCGCCGAAGTATGCCGACAAGGACATGGTCAACCCGGGTTCGCTGATACTGTCGGGTTGCATGATGCTCGAGTATCTTGGATGGGACGAAGCCTCTAAGAAGGTCTACGATGCCATTCAGGAGACGATCAAGAAGAAGACCGTGACGTACGATCTCCATCGCCAGATGGAAGGTGCTACGAAGGTTTCGACCTCGCAGTACGCCACGCATGTTATCGAGAATCTGAAGTAGTCTCATACTTCATTGACCGATACAGACCGCCGGGCCTCACCGCTCGGCGGTTTCTTGTTGTAGATCACGATCCCTGCCTGTGCTGAGCTTCGCGAAGTGCGATCCTGACAATACTTGTTGGAATCCTGTGGGCGGCAGACGTCCCCGTCTGCCCCATTACAGGCGCCGTCAGGAACCCCTTTCCTGACGGCCCGGTAACCAACCTTCTAAGTGGGTTTCTCTCTTTGCTTCTTGTAGGTCAGGATCCCTGCCTGTACTGAGCTTCGAAGTGCGATCCTGACACTTCTTCTTCGAATCATTGCGCGGCAGACGTCCCCGTCTGCCCCGTTCAAACAACACCAATCCAACCCGCTTTGTCCACAATGCGGTTGACTTGAATCACACCCGTTCCTATCTTTCGATCAAATTGACTTTGGGGTAATGCGGGCAACCGCAAAGGGGCTTACAACACGCGGATGATCTATGTGTAGGGCAGGTCTTTCCGAGACCTGCCGATGATCGGAAAGGAATTACTCGATGACCCCAAAGTCGTACAAAGGTATCCTGAAACGCTTCGACAAAGCCCCGAAGGGAGTGCGGGACAGCCTCAAGCATTTGCCGAAGCTGATAAAGGAATTCCCACTTGAAGTGAGCCTCGGTTATCTCTTTTCTCGTGTTGAACGTAGCCAATACATGACGCTCTATTGCGGGGTCGTGAAGCTCCATCAGTGCGACAAGGATGTAACTTATAGTGTTCTCCAGAATCAGCACATAACGAGGGGGATGTTTGTGGAGTCATTCAAGACAGTGATCGGCGTCAAGCTTGATTCGAAGATAGTGTCCGGACTCCGGGCGGCGGAGAAGGTACGTGACAAGATCATTCATGGCAGGGAAGCGAAACCGGAAGAAATGAGAATGGCTGTCATACGGGTCATTGAATACGCCGAGTCATACAACGATTTCGTCAATAATCATGCAGGCTTCCGGCCGTTCGACAGTCTGACAGGATTCAAGGGTGCTGGGAAGTCGCTTTCAAAGAAATCAACGCGATGGATACTTAAAGGAATGGGATTCTCGTGTTCCTGAATCTTGTGGTACAAGAGGGCGATGCTCTCACGGCCGGAAAGAGGAAACCCTGGGCCACCTGACCAAACTCCATTTGTTGAGGGGATATAATCTATGTTCATACGTGCGATGAAATTGAATAACTTCAAGTGCTTCAAGTCGGAAGTAGATCCATTGAATTTCGCAACTCCTGACGGTTCAAGCTCAGGAAGCGGGTTGAACATCTTTGTTGGTGAGAACAATACTGGCAAGTCCACGATTTTCGAAGCTTTAGATATTGTGAGAAACGGCATCCCGCGCGGTAAGACTACTAATGATTTGCGGAGCAAGGGAGCCTCATCTGCAGATGAAATGTCAATCACTATTGATTTTGGTGGAGACATTACGTCGGTCATCGACGCTTATGCTCAAAAGAACAAGCAGGCCGTCATTAAGAAATACGTAAATGACAATACCATGCGCATAGTTCGTTCTTCCAATAACGAAAAAGAGCTATTTCTGTGGGATCACAGTTCCGCTGAATTCAAAAACGAATCAGGAATTGATGCTCCTATAAAGAAGCTTTTTGAATTGGATTTCATCTGGGCTGACACCAATCCGAATGATGAGGCGAAGTTCGGTGCTACGACTATCTGTGGTAAACTACTCAAGGAGATTTCGAAGAGCTTTGAGGCAACAGATGAATTCGAGACATTTCAGGGTGCGCACGACGAAGCCTTTAACAATCCGAATAGCGTCCTGAAAAAACAGTTGGTTGCAATTGAAAAAAGAACTAAGGATATATTCGAGGCACAGTTTGGTAAGGCAACGATATCGTTCCATTTCGATGAATTGAAGGCTGACAATTTCTTCAAGAACGCCAAGATTAAAGTGGATGATGGACTTGAAACCTACTTGGCGGAGAAGGGCAGTGGAATGCAACGAAGTGTAGCCGTGGCTTTGATCCAAGTATACGCGGAGAGCTTAACTAAGCACCCAGATAATGATAAGAGGGATAAGCCCTTTTTTCTTGTCATTGATGAACCGGAAACGTGTTTGCACCCCTTAGCTCAGCTCAAACTGCTAGACGCATTGGCAGAGATCAGCAAGACGAGGCAGGTATTCGTCGCTACCCATTCCCCATATATGTTCAGGGATTGCCTAACGTTGAACAGTGGGCTTTTCCTTTGTATTCGCAACGGCAGTGATATCAGTGTAACAGATGTTCGGGCTGGCAGTGTTGGTCTGTTTCCCTGGAGTCCCTCTTGGGGGGAAATCAACTATCATGCTTATAATTTGCCAACGATTGAATTTCATAATGAATTGTACGGATCTTTACAGGAACAAGCACAGATTTTCAAGTGTGATGACTTTGATCAATTCTTGCAAACTAGTAAGAATATCGGTCAGCTGAAATCCTATGTACGCAATGGTGCAACTAGTAACGTAACGTTATGTACATACGTGCGGCATCAGATTCATCATCCAGAGAACACGGCAAACACTCATTTCACTGATGGAGAACTCAGACAATCTATAGACCTCCTAATCAGTGCTATTAGGAATTTATAGCCGCGTAGGTCGGAACCCCTGTGGTTCCGACTCCTGAGATGTTCAAAAAAGAAGAAACCCACCTGAAAGGTGGGCCACAGGAACAAAATAGTTACTGAGCACTATGACAAAGAATCAATTCACGAAATATCGGAGGCTTGAAGTGATTGAACACGCTAGGAACGAAAACGGAAAGGAATTCTATATTGTCGAAGGTGGGGGAGTGTACAGTGCGACAATGGTCCGGTGGCCCACCCTTTGGGTGGGTTTCCCGTTGCGCACAGGCGTGAAAGCAAGTAGTTTTCGTACATGCCTAAACTTCGACACTACGACAATCTCAATACTGCGAGATTCGTGACATTTTCATGCTACCGCAGACATCAACTCTTAACTTCCCCCTCAGTCATGAATGTCTTGCTGGAAACTCTTCAAGGTATCAGGAGCAAGCGTAATCTAAGGATATTCGGGTATGTGGTGATGCCCGAGCATGTGCATCTTGTTCTGCATCCGTCCGACGAAATCAAGCTCGGTCCGCTTATCGGGGAAATCAAGTCGAAATCTGCAAGCCGGATCATATCCAGGGACTTTGTGACCTTCCCGAACGATTGCCTGGTCTCGAAAGGTGGAGAGCAGAGATGGGCGTTCTGGCAGCCGAGATGCTATGATCACAATTGTCGGACAAGCGAAGCAGTCGTCGAGAAGATTAATTACTGTCACAACAATCCTGTAAAACGCGGTTTGGTGAGCGAAGCGGCACAGTGGCGGTGGTCAAGCTGTAATTGGTATAATGGTGTGACGGATGTTCCACTTGCGATGGATGAGCTTGGTATATAGTTGAGTCAGTGTAAGAAGAAACCCACCTAAAAGGTGGGCCACCGGACCAGGAAGATGTCAGGATCACGGGGATCCTGACCTACAGTATCGATTATTACATAGCCTGCTTGCCCCGCCAATTAGGATGGGGCTTCAAGATGTCGGAACCATACTTCTAAGCTCAGTACAGGCAGGGGTTCCGACCCACTTCTGCCTAAAAGGTGGGCCACCAAGACAAGTCACAACACTCTGCTTTTCCATAGCCTTACCCGCAATCGCATCGTATCATGCACGCTATGCGTGATCCGATTGTGATAGCCGATTATGATCCTGGGTGGCCGGCGATCTTCGAGAGAGAACGGGATGTGCTCAAATCGTATCTCGGTGATCTTGTTGTCGAAATCGAACACATAGGAAGCACAGCGGTCCCGTCACTCGGCGCGAAACCGATAATCGACATCATGCCGGGTGTCGTGTCGCTCGACAACGCCGACAAATGCGTGCCGATCCTCGAAGCACACGGGTACAACTACAAACCGCATCTCGAAGAATCATTCCCGCGCCGCCGATACCTCAACAAGCTCGAAAACGGTATCCGCAAGGTTCACATTCACATTGTCGAAACAGACAGCGATTTCTGGCGGGATCACCTGCTGTACCGCGATTACCTCAGGGATCATCCCGATGTCGCGCAGAAATATCTCGAACTGAAACGTGAACTTGCGGAAGAATACAGGGAAGACTGGGATTCATACTGCGACAGCAAGAGCGAGTTCATCAATTCGATAATGGAGATTGCGAGGAGAGGATAGATTCGTCAGAAACTCACCCCAAGGGGCGGGGCACCCTGTTGTGGCAGACGCGGATGCCCGCCGCCCATAGAATGAGTTGCGGTCAAAACGGAATCTGTTGCGTTTGGCGGTCCCAAGTTCTTATATTCGGCATTGTCGTGATAGTTGGTGTTAGGCGACCTTTGTACGGGTAATATATATTGACTTCAGAGACCCTCACAGGAAACAGGCCGGTCAGATGGATGCGTCGCATGACCGGGTTTCTGTTAGCCTATGTATTCCTCGCATTGGTGTCCGTCTTCGTTTCTCCTCCCAAGATTGTCGCCGTATTTTCGACGGTTGCCCTGATCGGAGTTGTTGTCAGTTCGCGCACAGGTTTTCTGTACATACTGCTTGCCGGGGCGGCGTTCGAATGGTCACTCCGCACCGGGGAGTACAATTCGATTTTGTATCATTCGATATACAGCTCGGTACTTCTTCTCGCCTTTGCGGTGATATATTTCCGCGACGGTCATTTTTCACATCCACCGAGAGAAATCCTCGTCCCGTTCCTGCTGACCGTCGGTTGGATGGCATTCGGAGTGCCGTTATCTGAGGATTTCGGGGTATCGATGACGGCTCTGATATTCTTCATCCTGGCCGCACTCGAATACTTCGTTGCTTATCACATAATTGACTCCCGCAAAGCTCTCCGGAAGGCTCTCATCATACAGCTCGCTGTTTCGCTGGTCTTCGTTATTTATGGCCTGTCGATATACTATATGCATGGCCTCAGCCGCTTCACGCTGGAGGCGTTCAATCCGAACGTGATAGGAGTGTATGTATTCGCGGCATGCGCTGTCGCGCTCTTCAGTATCACCTACTTCAAGTCGCGAATCCTGAAGCTCCTGGGTTTCATACAGCTATCGGGACTGGTATACTGCCTGTACCTGACTTATTCACGGGGGTCGCTGCTGACATTCTTCATATTCGCGGCCGTTTTCTTATGGCTCGCCGGACGCAAGAAGATCGTGTTTGCGGCTGTCGGCGCGATGGCTGTCATTGGTATGATCGTGTTTTCGCTTGAACATGTTTCGACGTTAATCCACAAATTCTCGCTCGCCTTGAGGCTGGGGAGCGGATTGACAGCGCGTGATGTTCTCTGGCAATCGGCACTCGGCATCGTACTCGACCACCCGGTGTTCGGCATAGGATTCGGGGCTATCAAAACGGTATTCGCGGAGACTGTGCGTATGACAGATCCGAGAATAGCGCTGTATCTTCATACTCCGGTCATGGCCGGGAATGTACACAACGGGTTCCTCGATATAGCGGCGCAATTCGGGTTGCCCGGCCTTGCGCTTGCTCTGTGGACTTCAGTCGTGGGGCTGAGGTATGTTCTCAGGATTCGCAGAAATCGTCGCGATAATGAGACTCGGCAACTGACAGCGTTCCTGCTTGCGGCCTTTGTCGCATTTCTTGTCAGGGGATTCTTCGAGAGTTACATTCCCCTCGGATTCTTCGTTATCGACGCTCTTCTCGGCTTCTTCGTGGCAGGAGCTCTTCACGTCCTGGTGCGGGCTGAAAAAGAGACGTCAGCGGTCCCGGTCGAAGTGACGGACAAAGCCTGATTCAACTCTCAATTCGGGGCCTTTTCCTTGATCAATTCATTTCTGTTTTTGAGCCGAATGTGTTAAATTGACGTTTTAAGATAAGGGCTTTCGGGCAAAGCCCGAATCATGGAGCGATCATTTGGACTGGTACTTGTATCCCGCCGTCATCGGTGCGGGTTTCCTCTGCGGATTCATCAACACACTCGCCGGCAGCGGCTCGCTCGTGACCCTGCCACTACTCATTTTTCTTGGACTTCCGGCGAATGTTGCGAACGGTACGAATCGTGTCGCTATCCTGCTGCAGAATATAGTCGCCGTGAGCAGTTTTCATAAACAGGGAGCCCTGAATCTCCGAAAAGGACTGATACTGACAGCTCCCGCTATAGTCGGGGCGGTAATCGGCGCACAGATTGCGGTCAATCTCGATGAGGAGATGATGCGCAAGGCAATCGGCGTCCTGATGGTCGTGATGCTGTTCGTGGTCATAATCCGTCCGAAACGCTGGCTTCAGGGACGGCCCGGCTCCGAGGATTCACCGGCAGGTCCTTTGCAGATGCTCATATTCTTCGGAATCGGAATCTACGGCGGCTTCATACAGGCGGGCGTCGGAATCTTCCTGCTTGCGGGGCTTGTTCTCGTGTCGGGTTTCGACCTCGTCAGGGCTAACGCCGTCAAGGTGCTGATTATTCTATGCTTCACCGCATTTGCGTTGATCGTCTTCGTACTGAATGATCAGGTTCGCTGGTTCATCGGCTTGATACTCGCAATCGGCAACATGACCGGAGCCTGGGTAGCATCGAGGATGGCCGTGAAGCGCGGAGCGGGTTTCGTGCGATGGCTTCTGATAGGCGTGATAGTCGTATCGGCAGTCGTGTTGCTTGGAATTGGAAGGATGTTGGTTGACCTCTTGAAGTGACAGCAGACTCAAGTGAATCTATTGATCCATAGGAGCGTTTTCGTCAGGGAGGATAGATGGCATATTCAATCAAGAGATTGGCAATCGGATGTGACCATGCGGGTTATCGTTACAAGGAGAAGATCAAGGAGTATCTTTCAGCCAACGGAGTAGAGGTCATCGACTTCGGCACCGATTCAGAAGATTCCTGTGACTATCCGGTGTTCTGTCGCCCTCCAGCGGAGGCGGTTGCCTCGGGCAAAGCCGAAGCCGGAATCGTGCTCGGGGGAAGCGGAAACGGTGAGGCGATGGTAGCGAACAAGGTCAAAGGGATTCGATGCGCGGTGTGCTGGGATATTGAGTCCGCACGACTCGCCAAAGAGCATAACAACGCGAATATGATCTCACTCGGTCAGAGGATGATTCCCGAAACCCTTGTCCTGAAAGTGGTGGATTCGTGGCTGAACTCCGAATTCGAGGGAGGGAGACATATCAGGCGAATCAACATGATCGAAACAGGATGATTGAATCCAGCAAATCATCGAATCATATCTCTTGACTGTCTGCATTGAGTTCAGTAGCTTCGCAATTGGCGAATTGACGAATCGAGTTGTGTGATAAAGCATTCTACCGGCAGGTGAAAATGGGTGATTCCAAAAAGATAGACTACAGTTCCGCAGGAGTGGACCTGGAGCGAGCGGACCTTGCAACGCAGAAGATCAAATCCCTCGCGGCGGCAACATTCACTGACAATGTCATCGGGAAATTCGGCGGCTTCGGCGGAGCGTTCAAGGTCGAGTTGAACAAATACGATGATCCCGTTCTGGTGTCGAGTTGTGATGGCGTAGGCACTAAGCTGAAAATCGCTTTTATGACCGGAATCCACAACACTGTCGGTACTGACCTCGTGAATCACTGCATTGACGATATTGCTGTCTGTGGTGCTGAGCCGATGTTCTTTCTCGACTACATCTCGACCGGGCGCCTTGATCCAGACGTGGTCGAACAAATCGTGAAAGGCTTTGCCTCCGCATGCCTGAAGGCCGGTGTTGCACTTGTAGGTGGTGAAACAGCCGAGATGCCCGAGTTCTACGGGCGAAACGAGTATGACCTTGCCGGTTTCATTGTCGGGATAGTATCCGCCAAAGGTGTGATCGATGGTTCTGCAATCAAAGAGGGCGACGTGGTTGTCGGATTTCCATCGGTCGGACTGCACACCAACGGGTATTCGCTCGCGCGCAAGGTATTCTTCGAAGTTGCGGGGTGGAAGGTCGAACGGAAAGTCGATGAATTCGGTAGAACTCTCGGAGAAGAGCTGCTCGTTCCGCATCACTGCTATCTCGATGAGATTCGCGAGTTGAAAGACTGTGGTGTCAGAGGCATCGCCCATATTACCGGAGGCGGCATACCGGGGAATCTCAACAGGATCATACCTGAAGGACTAAGCGCTCATGTCGAGGTCGGAAGACAGAACATTCCGCCAATCTTTGGGATAATGCAGAAGCTTGGCAATATAGATCTGGAGGAGATGTACCGCGTCTTCAATATGGGAATCGGTCTGGTTGCAGTGCTGTCACCCGACAGTGCCGAGCGAATTCTCACCAGCACACGAATCGACTCCAAACCGTTCGAAATCGGTCGCATCAAGACGGGTTCTTCTCCGGTCGAGATGAACTACGTCAAGTGACAGCAACGAGTTCCTTTTCGATTCCTTTACAGACCATGTTCTTCCGCGATCAGTCCAAATGCTCGCGCAAACAATAGTGGAGCGGCGCAGAAGGTGGAGAATTTCAGGCGAATAGCACTTAAGCTGTATACATACCTTCGAAGTCTCGTAGTCGACAGGGACAAGCGGTTGGTCCTTATTTCCGCTCTGCTATTCTCAGCCGGGTTCGCTCCGCTGCCTTTCGGATTCCTCGCGTATATATCCCTGATTCCATTGATAATCGCAGCTGCCGACAAGGGGTTCAAGCGGGGATTCCAGCTCGGGTATCTGTTCGGGTTTGAGATAAGCTGGTTTGCGCTCCACTGGGTGGCAAACGTCACGCTACTCGGCACACTCGGTATGGTTGTCCTGCATTCCCTGTATTACGCAGGGATGTACGGCGTTTTCTGTTTTCTTTACAGAAGAGGCAACGCATTTATTGTGTCGTTACCGTTCGTCTGGGTTGCGATGGAATTCCTGAGAACTATGACCCAGTTCGCGTTCCCATGGGTCAATATTGGCTACACTCAGTCCTACTACCTTCCACTGATTCAAAGCTGCGATATCTGGGGTGATATCGGGCTGTCATTCTGGATAGTGCTCATAAACTTGCTGTTGTACGCGGTCTGGAGATTCCGAAGAAAGCCGGTTCGAGTTGTTGCGCCGGCTTTGTTAGTGGTGTTGCTTTTCGTGGCCGCTTTTGTATACGATGACGATTCGAAAGAATACGACACGGACATCAAAGTCGGATTGCTGCAGGGTCATTTCCCCTTGAAGATCAAGTGGGACAGGTCAAAGAGGGAGTACAATTTCAGAGTGTACGACAGCCTTTCTCGGGCGGCGTCTGAAGAACAGGTTGACCTGATTATCTGGCCGGAAACAGCTGCCCCGATGTATCTCCGCCATGAGCCACGGTACTACTCGTGGGTAAGGAGTCTTGCCATTGAGTTGCAGTCGCATTTGCTGGTAGGAACACTCGTGTTCGAAAAGGACTCTGACGAAAGGAAGAGATACTTCAACGGGTGTTACCAGTTCACACCGTACGGACTAACTCAGGATCCCTACAAGAAGATTGAACTGGTACCTTTCTCGGAAAGAGTGCCATACGCAGACTACTTCCCGCTGATAAAGAAGATACAGCTTGGTCAATCGGACTTCTCCTCGGGGGATTCGTTGATGCTGTTCGAGCATCCGAAGGGCCGATACGCCTGTCTCATTTGCTTTGAGCTTGCGTTTTCAGACCTCGTGAGGCAGTTCGTGAACAGAGGGGCGGAGTTCTTCGTTACAATCACTAATGACACATGGTTCGGCAAGACGATGGGGCCGTATCAGCATATGCAGATGGCTCCGTTTCGCGCAATCGAGAACCGCGTCTGGATTGCGCGAAGCGCGAATTCCGGATTCAGTTTCACGACCGACCCGTACGGCCGGAAATACGCGAGAAGTGATCTTGAGGTCAGGACGATTGTGTATGGGCAGATCGGGAGAGTAGGTGAGAAGACGTTCTTCACCGAACATGGTATGTGGCTTCCGCTAATTTGCTTATGGGCTACTTTTTTGTTTCTTTTGAGCGGGATCGTTGTTAAAATCGTCAGGAACTGATATGCGTCATTTACTTATTGCAGTAACACTCACTGTCATCAGCCTTGGTCTCGCAGCTAGCTCCAGCGCGATATCTTGGAAGACATATACCGATTCTCGTCAGGTAACCTCCGTAGTGGAGCACAATGGAGAAATATGGGCGGGCACAGGTGGTGGAGTCCTTAGATTTCGTCCCGATGGATCGGGCCTGGTCAAGTATACGAATTCTGAAGGTGTCGGGGACAATGACATCAGTGTCGGCATTGCCGCGGGTGGCTATATCTGGTTTGGTTCGACTGCAGGCAGTTTGTCGAGATTCAATCCAAGTGACGGGAGCTGGATTGTTTTCGTACTCAACGATCGTGAAGGGAATCCCCTCGCAATCAACGACGTCGCGACCTCGGATGACTATCTCTGGCTGGCAACGAGTATAGGTATCAGCAAATTCGATATGTTCAGGAACGGTGGAGAAGTCAAGGAGACTTATCGCCGGCTTGGGGCATTCGTCGTGGAAACACCGATAAACTCGATTGATATTCGGGATGAAATCCTCGTCGCGAGCAGTGAGAAAGGGATCGCACTCGCGAACACGGATGATCAGTTTCTCCAGGACTACACGCACTGGACAACGGCAATGTCCGAAAACTCGCTGGGATTTCCGAACGCTGAGATCACGGCGTCATACATCGATGTTTCCGGTGCTATTGTCGGCACCGAATCCGGTCTCTACTCGGCTTTGGAAACGGATAGTGCGGGCGTATTTTTGTGGGAAATCCTCGGACTGGAAGGAAAAGCGGTACTTGACATTCGTAGTTCAGACGCTACATTCGCCGTCACTGTTGAAGATGGTATCTTTCGCTGGGAATCGAACTCACTCGTGGAATACGATTTGAGCGGGCTTCCCGATGTTTCGATTCTAAGTTCATTGACTACAAGCGGCGGGATGATAGTAGGCACTTCGGAAGATGGAGTTTTCCTGGAATCTGCCGGCTGGCTCAATGTCCTTGTGCAGGGCCCTGCATCGAATGCTGTAGTAGGACTTGGATCCGACAGCCGGGGGAAGATATGGGCAACATTCAAGGACCCGTATATTTCGGGTTTCGACGGGGAGAGTTGGGATCATTATGAACTGCCTCGATCCGAGGGCAGTCAGTGGGCGCTTCTTGTTGACCGCGATGATGATGTCTGGGTCGGCACGTGGCAGAATGGCGCCCTGCGACTCGAGGGTGACCAGGTAACCAAATTCGATACGACGAACAGTACTCTTTGGGGCAATGAGGACGGCCAGAGTTACATTGTGGTAAGGGACCTTGCGATTGACAGCGAGGGAAGAATCTGGTTCCCGTGTTACCTCGGATTCCCGATGAGACCCGTGAGCTTCTATGACCCTTTCACCGACAGATGGGACTATTACACTGATCAGGAAGGGTTGGACAACCATGACATCCAGTCCATACACGTTTCCAACAACACGCTCTGGACTGGTTATGCTAATAACGGTCTCTACAAGACTACGTTGAATCTGGATCCGTTCATTCACTCCGGGGTATCAAGCAGGCAGTACCGAACGTCGGATTTCCTGCCCTCGGATAACATCAGGGTGATCACAAGTGACGTGAACGGAACTGTGTGGGTAGGAACGAATGCCGGGTTGGCCTACTTTGACGACGGCATTGACTTGTTTCGAAGGGTGGAGCTGCCTTCGGGATCGGGGCCGCAGATAAACGCTCTTGAGGTGGACAGCCGAAACAACCTGTGGATAGGAACCTCGAACAGCCTTGCACTCCTCAGGGCCGACGGTTCCGGTTTCGAGGTCTTCAATACGGCTAACAGCCGCATTGCAGGAGTTGAAATCACATCGTTGTTCTTTGACGATGTTGGGTTCCTCTGGGTGGGAACCTCATCCGGACTATCCAGGCTTGACTACGATATCGGGACAGTAACAAAGGTTGCCGAAGATGTCATTGCATATCCGAACCCATTCGTGGTGCCGGACAACGGAAAGGTGTTTTTCGATTACGACGGTGTCGCGGACGTTAGCATTTTTACGCTTGCCGGTGAGCTTGTCAAAGAGACTTCTACATCACGCGGTTGGGATGGCCGAAATGAAGCCGGAGAACGTGTTGCAGGTGGACTGTACCTGTTCTACATATCCACACCGGATGGACAAAGCCATACCGGCAAAATAGCATTGATCCGCAAGTGAGCCATGTCTGAAACGTTATTTCTCGAATCCAGCGAGGCGCTCTCTGCCCTGGCAGAGATGAACATTTCCGATTCACGAGTCAGTTTCTTCCAGACTGCTCCGTGGCTCGCACTCTGGAACTCGCGGCCGAGATTCCAATGCGAAGTTATGGTAGCCTACGATGGTGACGTTCCGGTTGGTTACTTCCCTTTCTGCACGAGACGCAAGTTAGGTTTTGTTGAGCTTTACTCGATGCCGATGGGCACTTACGGCGGCCCTGTTGTTCTGGATTCCGAGAGGGCATCTCTGGAGTCGTTAACGAAACAATTCCTTGAGTCCACCATAACTCTCAAGTCGTCACGGGTGAACATTGTTGACTTCAGCGGTGAATTGGGTCAGGCGATGAACGGGTTTCGTGTCAGCGAGTGTTCGACTCACGTCGTGGATCTCGGTTTGGAGATCGATGGAATTCGCTCGAAGCTGTCAGAAAACCATCGGCGAAATCTTGACAAATCACAGAGTCTTGAGTTCGATGTACGTACCGTCGAGACTGCAGGCGACATAGAATCGTACGCTCGAATTTCTGCAGAAACAGACCTCAGGCACGGCGTCAAGCATCACATCGACCGGAGCTTTTTTGGGAGCATCCCTGACAACATCCCGGATCTCAACCTTCAATGGCAAGTGGTTTACGTCGATGCTGAACCTTGCGTAGGACACATTTACTTCCTGTGGGGAGATTCGGTTTTCTATTGGCATGGATGTTC
>Ga0272443_10002753_pt1 | contig 21816 bp, 18 predicted proteins | sample SSMAcet12_FD_193581 | JGI IMG/M metagenome (GOLD analysis project Ga0272443, IMG submission 193581) | Marine sediment archaeal communities from Little Sippewissett salt marsh, Falmouth, MA, United States - SSM-Acet-12 | ecosystem: Environmental > Aquatic > Marine > Wetlands > Sediment ...
GTCCGTGTGGCGGACATCTACTGGCTTGATGCCAGCATTTCGGCCGAGGACCTGGAAGCTGTCTGTCTGCGATTGTTGTCAGACCCTGTTGCACAGTCCTACCGCTATGACGGTGGACACTTATGCGACACGGAAGGCTGTCTGTGCGCACTGGAAGTCACCTATAACAGCGGCGTGAGCGATCCCCTGGAGGCGACCATTCTGAAGGGCATAGCCGATATCGGTGTGGGGCCCGTGCCGAGAGCGAAGAACGGCGTCCTGTACGTGCTCCGTGGACATGCCTCCGAGGCTGATATACGGCTGATTACTGACCAGTTGCTGTTGAATCCCGTTGTACAGCATGTTGTGCAACCTGGTGAAGATATCTTTCCTCACGAGCCGACATACACGCTGCAATTGCGGCACGTCTCGATAGCCGGGCTGCCCGAAGAGGAGCTTCTTGCCCTTGCGGGCGATTTCGGGTTCTCTCCGATGGAAATGAAGGCCATTCAGCGACACTACGTCTCGATAGGTCGCGAGCCCACGGATGCTGAACTTGAGACGCTGGCTCAGACCTGGTCGGAGCACTGCGTGCACAAGACTTTTAAGGGACGTATCAAGATGGGCGAGCGGGTAATAGACAACCTGCTGAAGTCGACCATCATGAGCGCTACTGAGACGTTGAATAAGCCGTGGTGCCTGTCCGTATTCAAGGACAACGCAGGTGTCGTTGATTTCGATGGGGACAACGCTGTGTGTTTCAAGGTGGAGACTCACAACCACCCGTCGGCTGTCGAACCATACGGTGGCGCGGCAACCGGCCTGGGGGGTGTGGTGCGTGATGTGCTTGGTACCGGGCTGGGTGCCAAACCCATACTGAATACCGATGTGTTCTGTTTCGCCGACCCTGCGACGCCGTCGAGCGCAGTGCCCGCCGGGGTGCTGCATCCTCGAAGGGTCTTCAAGGGTGTGCGGGCCGGGGTTGCTGACTACGGCAACCGACTGGGAATCCCCACCATCAACGGGACTCTACGGTTTGATGAAAGGTACCTCGGTAATCCGCTTGTCTTCTGCGGTACGGTCGGGCTGATGCCTTCGTGGGCCGCGCCTCAGGGCTTGCAGCAGAAGGGGGACCTCGTGGTCCTGATGGGCGGGCGTACGGGCAGGGATGGTATTCACGGCGTTACCTTTGCGTCGGAGAAGCTCGACGAGGACTCCGTATCCGCATCGCGCAGCGCTGTGCAGATAGGCAACCCGATTGTTGAGAAGCGGGTGATAGATGTGCTCATGAAGGCACGTGACCGACACCTGTATCGCAGAATCACGGACTGCGGTGGTGGAGGACTGTCCTCGGCAGTCGGCGAAATGGGCGAGAAGACGGGCGTCAGGGTGGACCTGGACCGTGTGCCGCTCAAGTATGCCGGTCTATCCTACGACGAGATATGGATATCCGAGTCGCAGGAACGCATGATCCTCGCTGTCCCGCCCGAGTGTGTAGATGAACTCCTGGCGCTCTCGCTATCCGAAGGTGTTGAGACCACTGTAATTGGTGAGTTCACTGATACCCGCAAGCTCGAGCTGTTCTATGCAGGGACGCAGGTGGCTGATATGGATATGGGCTTCCTGCATGATGGACTGCCGCAACTGGAGCTTGTGGCTGCGCTGCCAAGGCCGTCAACTGTGAACAAGGACCCGGCGCCCGCATCATCGCTCGAGGATGCACTGCTGTCGATTCTTGGATCGCTCAACGTGTGCAGCAAAGAGTGGGTTATCAGACAGTACGACCACGAGGTGCAGGGTGGCAGTCGTGTGAAGCCGCTGGTTGGCGATGGACGTGGTGGACCGGGGGACGCGGCAGCTATTCAACCCGTGCTTGATTCAACCAGGGGACTGGTTGTTTCGTGTGGCTTGAACACTCTGTATGGTGACATCGATGCCTACTGGATGGCGGCGTCTGCTATCGACGAAGCGCTGAGGCAGATCGTAGCGGTCGGCGGATCACTGGACCGTGTGGCCCTACTGGATAACTTTTGCTGGGGTCGAGTGGACGAACCAGAAAGCTTGGGCGCACTGGTTCGCGCTTGTGAAGCATGCCACGACATGTCCCTTGCCTTCGACGCGCCATTCATCTCCGGTAAGGACAGTCTGAACAACTTCGCTCAGATTGAAGGAAAGGCTGTGTCGATTCCTCACACGCTCCTCGTATCCGGACTGGCGGTTGTGGAATCCTCCGAGTCTCTAATTACCATGGACCTCAAGAATGCCGGTGATGCTATCTACCTCGTTGGTGCCACGTACGCCGAACTGGGCGGTTCGGAATATGCCTGCTATCTTGACGGTCAGGGAGCGAGGGTGCCTCAAGTGCGCCCCGCGGCTGCGCTGTCATCGATGCGGGCACTGTCATCGGCAATCGAGCAGGGCCTGGCTAGCGCCTGCCACGACTTGAGCGAGGGGGGGCTGGCTGTCGCGGCGGCTGAGATGGCGTTTGGAGGCAGTCTTGGCATGTCTGTAGATCTCTCCCGTGTTCCGGTCGGTGAGGACATCGAGAGGGATGATGTGATTCTGTTCGCTGAATCGAACAGTCGTTTTCTTGTTGAAGTACCACGGGGACATGAGGCACAGTTCGAATCCGCAATGGACGGCGTTCCCTGTGCCAGGGTTGGCGCAGTGAACGACACGGCGACGCTGCTGGTGCTTGGCAGAGATGGAAGAAACATCGTTGAGGCGCGCACCGAGACGCTCAGGGATGCGTGGACGCGCCCACTCGACTGGTAGGGAGAACATGAACGAACCTAGAGTACTTGTACTGAGAGCCCCGGGAACCAATTGCGACGAAGAGACGGAGTATGCGTTCCATCTGGCCGGAGCGTCCACCGAACCCGTGCATGTGAATCGCTTGCTCGGTGGAGCCGTTGACCTGAACAGGTACCAGGTGTTCGTCATCCCGGGTGGCTTCACCTATGGCGATGACCTTGGGGCTGGCAAGGTCCTGGCCAATGAGCTTGTCTTGAAGTTGGGCGACCACCTTCTCTCTTTCGTCGAACGTGGAGGCCTGGTGCTAGGCATCTGCAATGGCTTCCAGGTCCTGGTGAGGGCAGGTCTTCTTCCCGTCGCAACAGGGACTCAGTCCGTCAGTCTACTTCCCAACAACTCGGGGCGTTTCGAATGTCGATGGGTACATCTCCGTGTGGCCAAGGACTCGCCGTGCATCTTTACGCAGGGTCTCGGCGCTTTCGAGCTTGCTGTTGCTCATGGCGAGGGACGGCTGTACGTACCTGCAGAGGTGGAGGACTCGATTGTGCCTGCGCTCCACTACTGTGGTGCGGACATGGAGCCCGCGACCTACCCGGATAACCCGAATGGATCGTACCGCGACATCGCCGGATTGACCGACTCGACGGGGAGAATTCTCGGCCTGATGCCCCATCCCGAGCGGTTTGTGCGACGGTCGCAGCATCCTGCGTGGACCCGCCGCGCGGCTCCGGAAGAAGCTGGTGATGGGCTGAAGTTCTTCACAAACGCGGTGGAATACGCTCGTGGTCTACTGTAGGCGACCCTAAAGCGTGGAGATGTCGACAAGCTGGCTGTAGTCCACCAGTCCGCTCTCGGCATTGTTCTCCGCATGGTATCCCGCCTCTGCGGCCGCGGCTACTGGGTTCAAGCCTCCAAGAAGGACCATGCCGACGCGGTTCATACCGACTTCAATCTGACATACAGGTTCGCTCGTGTTGCCGAGGATGTACACGGAAGTCATACCGGCGTCGCGAAGCTCCTGAACTCTCTGTTCCACCACTGTGCGTGATGGGGCAAGTATCTCCCTGAAATTGGCGAGGATGCGACCACCCCTCCCCGTCGCGGCGCTCGTGACATCGGTCATACGGGCGCGGATGTACTGCTCTGACGGGTCAAGCGAAGTGCCGTCATAGCGGATGATGGCCACGAAACGGCGTGGTTTGCTGTCGCGGAGTTCGAGCACGCCGCCAAACTTGGACTCGATTGGCACGGACGATTTCAACAGGACGCCATTGACCACAACGCCGCAGACGGTGCCCAGCCCTACATATCCCTGGGGAATGACTCGGGGGCCAAGCCTTTCTCCTTCATGAGCCACAACCACGAGACGGCTGGCGCATAGACCCTTATCGAAGGCAGGGCGCATTGCGTCGAGGGCGCCCGCAAAGTCCTCGTTGCGGAAGAGCGATGTGTTGATGGGAACCAGGCCGGTGCGTTTCGCAGGGTCGAATGTTGTCCTGAAAGCCAGGAGTTGCAGCTTCTCGAGGATGAAGCCGACCTGTTCGGGTGCGAGAGCAAGGCGCAGTTCTTCCAGACCGCTTGAGGTGATGATGCGACCATCACGTCCGAGGGCCTCGGTGTACCCTCTCTCATCGGTCATGCGAAGGTGGTAGCGGACGGCCCGCTCGCTCAGAAAGACACCGTGTCTTTCCAATTCACGGGAGATAGTGAGAGACCCAAGCGCTTCTGAGGATTCGGAGAGCACCTTCAGTATTGCTATAGTCTTGCGTTCGGTGTCTTTGTCCAGGTTGGCCATACGTTTCTACCGCACCTCTATCGACTCAGTCGGCAGCTATCTGTGCCGTTGCGGGGACGGCCACCGTGTCTTCTGAATCCTTCCATGCTCGCACGACGTCCAGGAACAGGCGATGTACCCGGAGGTCGGGTACAAACTCCGGGTGGAAGGCAGTAGCAATCATATTGCCTTCTCTGCAGGCGGCAATAGTGCCGTTACTTGTACGCGCAAGGACACGGGCATTCCCACTACAGCTCTCGATAACAGGCGCCCGGATGAACACACCTCTGAACACGTCGCCTTCGAGACCCTCGATGACGAGGTCCTCTTCAAAGCTCTCCACCTGGCGCCCGAATCCATTTCGCTCAACGGATATGTCGAGTGTTGCGAGAGGAGACATCTCATGGCTGGAGATACCGCGCGCCAGGCACACTGTCCCCGCACACGTTCCCAGAATGGGTAGACCCGACCGTATCAGCTCCAGCAGCGGCTGTCGGATGCCATACTCATCCAGCAGCTTCAGTATGGTCGTCGACTCCCCTCCGGGCATGACAAGGCCATCAATAGAATCGAGCTCGGAAGGTAACCTCACTTCAACCGCCTGGACTCCCAGGCGCGTCAGCGATTCGATGTGTTCTGAGAAGGAGCCTTGTAGCGCAAGCACTCCGATTCGGATATTCGAACTGGTCATATAGCAGTCTCCAGGGCAAACTTGTCCAACCCCATCTGAACAGGTACGGGATACTCACCGGTGAAGCAGGCTGTGCACAGCGTGTTGCCCGGACGCCGCACCGAAGACAGCAGTCCCTCAAAGCTTACATAACCCAGCGAGTCTGCGCCAACATGTGCGCGAATCTGCTCGACGGTCTTGTTGTTGGCTATGAGTTCTTCTTCTGTTGCCATGTCAACGCCGAGGAAACACGGGTGCTTGATTGGAGGGGCGCAGATGCGGAGATGTACCTCGCGTGCACCTGCTTTGCGCAGCAACTCGACTACGTGGGGAGTGGTGGTGCCACGCACTATGCTGTCGTCGACGACCACCAATCGCTTCCCTGAAATGACTTCCCTGAGTGGATTGAATTTCAATTGTACACCGAGGTCACGGAGTCTCTGGTCGGGCGAGATGAAGGTCCGGCCGATGTATCGGTTCTTCAGTAGTCCTTCGCAGTACGGGACGCCGGAGGCCTCGGCGAAGCCTATGGCCGCCGGTATGGCGGAGTCGGGCACACCGACCACGTAGTCCGCGTCGACCGGGTATTCCTCCCATAGACGCGCCCCCATGCGCTGGCGGGTTTCATAGACGAGCTGTCCTTCCAGCGTCGAGTCGGCGCGGGCAAGGTAGATATACTCGAAGACGCAAAGTCCGCGGCGTTGGTTGCTCCAGATGGACCTGCGAGCCTCGCCGTCGCTCGTGTAGCAGACAATCTCCCCGGGGTCGAGGTCTCTATCGATTTCCGCGCCGATGTGATTCAGAGCGCATGTCTCCGAGGCAAGCACGGGGCTCTCACCGATGTGGCCGGCGCAGAGCGGGCGTATACCCATGGGATCTCGAACACCGATGACCGAGTCGTCAGTGAGAAGTGTCAACGAGTAGGCGCCGACAAGTCTGCGACATGCGCCTGCAACTCGCTCGGGCCAGTTGCGACCAGGGGAAGCGATGATGAGGTTGGCGATTACCTCCGAATCGGTCGTGCTGTTGAAGGTGAAGCCACGCTCGACGAGTTCCTCGCGGAGTTCGCGCGAATTGACGATGTTGCCGTTATGTGCGAGAGCAAGCGTACCGCAATCGCCGGTAACTAGAAGAGGTTGCGCGTTACATTCAACGCTTGAGCCTGTAGTCGAGTAGCGGTTGTGCCCAATTGCGGCGAAACCCGTAAGTTGCGACAGTACTGTCTCGTCAAAAACCTGTGCTGCCAGGCCGGAAGCCGCGTGTCGCTTGAGTGCCTGACCATCGGTTACTACGATACCACTGCTCTCTTGGCCGCGGTGCTGAAGGGCGAAGAGTCCGAAGAAGGTCAGGCGAGCGACGTCTTCCGTCGGGGCGAAAATGCCGAAGACGGCACACCTGTCACGTATCATGCCTTGCTAAACCTTAGCGCTCACACGTAGTGCTGTCAATCAACATCTATGCCTGGCGACCATCGCGAATCATATCCACGAAACGGTCAAAGAGGTAGTTGCTGTCCCTGGGCCCCGGCGTTCCCTCTGCATGGTATTGGATGGAAATGAGGCGATAGTCTGCATGTGTCAGGCCCTCGACCGTCCCGTCGTTCAGATTCAATTGGCTCACTTCGAGCCCGACAGGCAATGAGTCCGGGTCCACTGCGTATCCATGGTTCTGCGTCGTGATGTGGACACTGCCGTCGACAAGGTCGCGGACGGGGTGATTACCTCCATGGTGCCCGAACTTCAGCTTGAAGGTCGCGCCTCCCAGCGCCCGAGCGACGACCTGGTGCCCGAGGCAGATGGCCATGAGCGGATACCTGCCCAGCAATGATTTGACCGCTTCTTCAAGGTGGGCGAGATGCGTCGGATCTCCGGGCCCCGGCGAGAGAAGAATGCCGTCCGGGTTCATCGACGCGATGGACTCTGCCGTAGTGGCAAGTGGGACTACAGTAACGCGGCAGCCTACGCGGCTGAGGTGACGCATGATGCTCCGCTTGACTCCGAAGTCGACCAGGACGATGTGCACGTCGGCGCCGGGTCTGTCTTCCGGACTTGAGTAGGGCTCCTGTGTTGCCACTTGTGCAGCGAGATTCTGAGCGCCATATTCAGGCGCAGTCTTCAACTCTGCAAGTGCGCGGTCAGGCTCCATCTCGGTCGTAACGACGCCCATCATGACCCCTGCGGAACGGAGGCGGCGCGTGATTGCCCGCGTATCGACTCCGGCTATGCCGGGGATGCCGTGCCTCAGGAGGTATTCGTGCAGTGTCTCCACGGATTGGTAGTGGCTTGGCGCAGCGCAATGCTCCCGCACGATGAGGGCTCGGGCCTGTACCTGTGGAGACTCATCGTCCAACTCGTTCATGCCATAGTTGCCGACAAGGGGATATGTGAGCGTCAGCAATTGCCCGGAGAATGAGGGGTCCGTGAGCATCTCCTGGTATCCGGTCATGGACGTGTCGAACACGACCTCGCCAAAAGAGCTACCTTCGGCGCCAAAAGATTCACCTGTGAAAACCGTCCCGTCTTCCAGAACGAGGTAAGCCTTCTTCGTCATCGGACAATCCTCCTGAAGGGTGTTGTGGCGGCCAACAACGTCTACCCGTGGAAACGATTGGTAATGGGCAATCTGCGGTCGCGCCCGAACGCCCGGGTTGTTATCTTGATGCCAGGCGGCGACTGCCGCCTCTTGTACTCACTACGGTCAACAAGCCTTACGGTCCGCTCGACAATACCTGCATCATAACCTTGGGCTACGATCTGGTCGATACTCCTGTCGTCCTCAACGTATGCCTTAAGAACATGGTCGAGCACGTCATACGGAGGAAGGCTATCGCTGTCCTTCTGGTCGGGCCTCAGCTCAGCCGAAGGTGGTCGTTCGATAGTTGAACGCGGCACGGGGCTATCGCCGCCCTCCAGCGAGTTGCGATATTCGGCAAGCTGGTAGACAAGGGTCTTCGGCACGTCCTTGAGCACCGCGAAGCCGCCCGCCATGTCGCCGTAGAGGGTAGTGTATCCGGTCGCCATCTCGCTCTTGTTTCCGGTGGTGAGCACGAGCCAGCCGAACTTGTTCGAAAGTGACATAAGTATCGTGCCGCGTATGCGCGCCTGGAGGTTCTCTTCAGTAGAGTCGGGACGGACACCGGCAAAGGCTTCCTCGAACATCTCCGAGAAAGTCCGATAGGCAGGCTCGATAGGGATGTCCATAGTCCGGAAACCGAGGTTGGCTGCAATGCCGGTGGCGTCGTCTCCGCTCATTTCTGAAGTGTATCGGGAAGGCATGCGCACGCCGATGACATTCTCAGGGCCCAGCGCATCACACGCGATGCAGGCAACCATGGACGAGTCGATACCGCCCGACAGGCCGATGACAACTTCTTGAAATCCGTTCTTGCGAACGTAGTCAGCGGTTCCGAGTACAAGGGCTTTGTACACTTCTTCGACATTGTCGAGAGCGGGAGGGCACACGGCATGAATGTTGGGCTTCCTGCTGGTGACGCTGGGCCTCTCGATGGCGACTGGCGCACTGTTCAGGCATTGTCCGACCAGGAATGATTCGGTCTTGCGCCATCTAGGGTCATGCAGACGGGCGCGAAACACCGACTCAACATTCACATCGGCGAACACCATGTCTTCCTCAAACGCACGACCGGCGGCGAGGACGCGGCCTTGCTCGTCAACAATCATGCTGTCTCCGTCGAAGACCAGTTCATCTTGACCGCCGACCAGGTTGCACATGGCAAAGACGCAGACATTGTCGCGTGCCCGGGTCGCAAACATCTGTCTTCGGCTATCGCCTTTGCCGCGATGATACGGCGAGGCGCTAAGGTTAAGGATAATCTCCGCACCATTGGCCGCCTGGACGCTTGCAGGACCGCCTTCATACCAGACGTCCTCGCAGATAGTGACACCAATGCCGACGCCTCCCACGCGGAACACGGGGCACTCGTGCCCCTCCCTGAAGTAGCGATTCTCGTCGAATACGCCGTAGTTGGGAAGGAATACTTTGTGGTAGACATGTGCGATATGTCCGTCGTTTATGACGGCGGCGGCGTTGTAGACGTCAGAGTCGCTATCGACGAAACCAACCACCACGAGAGGGCCGTGGGTCTGTTCGGCGATCTGTTCGAGACAGTGCAGGTTCTGCGCTACGAAGCGGGGGCGCAACAGTAGGTCTTCCGGGGGGTAGCCGCACACGGCGAGTTCGGGGAAGACGATGACATCGGCCCCTCTTGCGGAGGCCTCGGAGATGCAATGAACAATCTTGGAGGTGTTGCCTTCAAGGTCGCCAACGGTGCTATTGATTTGTGCAAGAGCGACCCGAACAGACAGATTATGCTGTCTGCCCGGGCCGCTGTCTGTATGCATCAACCTACTCTCGTACCAACCGCTACGCGGCGTTGTACGCTATTGTAGCAGGTCGTTCACCTACAGGACTGGAAGGTAGCGCTTCAACTCGAACTCGGTCACCTGTGTGCGGTACTCATCCCACTCAAGCTTCTTGTTCGCGATGAAGTTGTTAAACACGTGCTCTCCGAGTGCCTTGCGCACGACTTCGCTGTTCTCAGTCAGCAGTATGGCCTCATAGAGGCTCGCAGGCAGAGTGCCGATGCCGCGGCGCGTGCGCTCTTCCTCGCCCATCACGTAGACATTCTCCTCAACAGGCTCGGGTGCCTGATAGCCCTTTTCGATACCTTCGAGGCCGGCTGCAAGCATCACAGAGAAGGCCAGATACGGGTTGCACGCGGGGTCAGGAGACCTGAGCTCAAGTCGCGTGGCGGCTTCCTTGCCCACCTTGTACCCTGGAACTCGTACGAGGTCGGCCCTGTTGCGCTGTGCCCATGACAGGTAAACCGGGGCCTCGTAACCTGCGACAAGGCGCTTGTAGGAGTTGATCCACTGGTTGGTCACGGCAGTGAACTCCGGCGCATGTTTCAGAATGCCGGCGATGTAGGACCTGGCGGTGTCGGACAGGAAATACTTGCCGTTAGGATCAAAGAAGGCGTTCTTGCCATCCTTGAACAGCGACTGATGCACGTGCATGCCGCTTCCGTTGATGCCGAAGACAGGCTTGGGCATGAACGTGGCATGTACGCCGTGCTGCATCGCAATCTCTTTGACAACGAGTCGGTAGGTCATGACGTTGTCGGCCATGGTCAGCGCGTCGGTGTAGCGCATGTCGATTTCGTGCTGGCTGCCGGCCACCTCGTGGTGGGAGTACTCAACGCCGATGCCCATAGCTTCAAGCGTCAGAACGGTCTCGCGGCGGAGGTCAGTGGCGAGGTCCAGCGGTGTCATATCGAAGTAGCCACCCTCGTCCAGACCAACCGTGCCGTACTTGTCCTCGAAGTAGAAGTACTCAAGCTCGGGGCCCACGTAGAACGTGTAGCCCATGGCAGTCGCGCGTTCGAGGTTGCGCTTCAGTACGTTCCTGGGATCGCCTACGAAAGGCTCGCCCTCGGGCGTCACGATGTCGCAGAACATGCGCGCTACGGCGTGTCGTTCCTTCGGCCTCCAGGGAAGAAGCTGGAACGTCTCGGGGTCCGGGACGGCCATCATGTCGCTTTCGTCGATTCGGCAGAAACCCTCGATGGATGAACCATCAAATCCCATGCCATCCTCGAGGGCGCCCTCGAGTTCTTCAATCGTGATTGCGAAGCTCTTCAGGAAGCCCAGGATGTCTGTGAACCAAAGGCGGATGAACTTGACGTCATGCTCCTTGGCAGTCTTGAGAACGTACTCCTTGGCTTCGTCTCGTGATCTCTTAGCCATTTCTCCTCCTTCTACAGTCCGTCAACAGTAGGTTTGTCTGTGAGGAAGTTTGACGCGGGATTGTTACAGACATGTTTCATACATATTTCACTGTCGTGAATACCAACAGTGGCTGCAACTATCCGGCAAGCTCTTTGACCAGGATTTCCCTGGTGATGGCAGGATTTGCGCGTCCCCGTGTCTGCCGCATTACCTGTCCTGTAAGAAAGGTAACGGACTGTTCCTTGCCAGCCTTGAAATCGGCCACGGCCTTGGGATTGGCCGCGATAACTCCGCGAATCACGGCAACCAGTTCATCAGAGCCACTGATCTGTCCCAGGTTCTTCTCCTCGACTACTTCAGCAGGTCTCTTGCCCGTGGCATACATCTCGTCAAGGACGGTCTTGGCTGCGGGGCCGCCAATAGTGCCCTTCTCGGTGAGTTCCACGAACTCCATCAGGCACTCGGGGGACAGAGAAGAATCGCAGATCTCAGCAGCGTCGGCATTGAGCAGGCGGCTGACATCACCGATGAGCCAATGGCAGACGGGCGTCGCCCTGTCCTGGCCGCCGATACCCATGCACGCGTCGAAGAAGTCAGCCATGGGCCTTGATGACACGAGGACGGCCGCATCTTGCGGTGAGAGCCCCATCTGGTCAATGTAGCGCGTTCGTCGCGCATCCGGCAATTCAGGCAGTCCCGAGCGAATCTCTCCAGTCCATTCGGCGCTCAGAACAAGCGGCGGAAGGTCGGGCTCGGGGAAGTACCTGTAGTCCTGCGCATATTCCTTGCTGCGCTGTGCGACTGTGACACCCTCGCCATCCAGCCAGCCACGCGTCTCCTGACGCAGCTTCACACCATTGTCGAGTGCGTCTACCTGGCGGTGCTGTTCGTACTTCAGTGCGCGGTAGACACCGCGGAAGCTGTTCATATTCTTGACTTCCACCTTGGCGCCGAATTCCAGGCACCCGATCGGCCTCACGCTGATATTCGCGTCGCAACGGAAACTTCCTTCCTCCATGTTGCCCGTTGACACGCCGATGTAGCGCAACAGCTCACGAAGGCGAACAAGATACTCACGAGCTTCCTCGGGCGACCGCATGTCGGGCTCGCTGACAGTCTCCATCAACGGCACGCCGGAGCGGTTCACATCGATCAGGCTGTAGCCATCCATATGGAAAGACTTCGCGACGTCCTCCTCGAGGTGTACGCGGGTGATACCGATGCGCTTGATCTGCCCATCTACCTCTATGTCGAGGTACCCGCCGTAGCCGATGGGGGCATCATACTGTGAGATCTGATAGCCCTTCATCAGGTCGGGATAGAAGTAGTTCTTGCGGTCGAACCTGGTGTGCTGGGGTAGTTTGCAGTGGAGCGAAAGGGCGGTCCGCATGACAAACTCGATTGCCTTCTTGTTGGCGACAGGAAGGCTGCCCGGCATGCCAAGACATACCGGGCAGACCCGAGTATTCGGTGGGGCATCCTGATAGTCCGTTGAGCATCCACAGAACATCTTGCTCTGCGTGAGTAATTGCGCGTGTACCTCGAGACCTATTACCGTCTCGTACTTGCTCAGGTCGGCCATGCAGTCCCCCTTGGTCTAGTCGTTACACGGCATCCATTCCCCATTCGCCGGTGCGGATGCGGACGGCATCCTCAACCGGGATTACGAAAATCTTGCCGTCTCCAATTTCGCCTGTTCGCGCCTTCGATGCAAGAGCGCGCACAACGTTGGTTACATCTTCGTCGAGAACAACTACCTCTATCTTCACCTTTGGCAGCAGATCGATGTCATACTGACCGGACCTCTGCTGGAGGCGCATTCCCTTCTGTCTTCCGCGCCCTTCAACATGGCTGACGGTCATCCCGTAGTAGCCCTTCTCTTCCAGGGCTTCGCGGACGGCAACGAGCCGTTCTTCTCTGACGATGGCCTCTACTTTCTTCATTGTACGGCACCTCCGTAAGCCCTTTCAGCATGCTGGGCGAGATCAAGACCGATGGTTTCTTCGCGTCCTTCGACCCTCAATCCCATCGTCACGCCAAGAAGTCTGGCAAGACCGTAGGAAATGCCGAAGGCGAATACAGCAACCACCACGATCCCAACCGCCTGGAGGCCAACCTGTGCCGCATTGCCATAGATGAGGCCGGTAGCTCCGCCCACGGAGGGATCGGCAAAAATGCCAGTAGCGAGGGCACCCCAAACACCACCCATTCCATGCACCGCCCAGACGTCAAGGGACTCGTCAACTCCCATCCTCACACGGAGCCGGATGCAATAATAGCACACGAACGAGACAACGATGCCGATGGGAATGCCCATGATTGGGGCTACGAATCCTGCGGCGGGAGTGATAGCAACGAGGCCGGCAACGGCGCCGGTGGCGGTACCGAGCCCGCTGGGTCTCTTGTCCCACCAGGAAAGCAGCATCCACGTCAGCGCCGCACTGGCGGCACTGATGTTGGTGGCCACAAATGCGCTGGCAGCCAGGCCGCCTGATGTCAGCGCGCTACCGGCGTTGAAACCGAACCAGCCGAACCACAGGATGCCTGCACCGAGGATGACCATTGGGACGTTGTGAGCCTCCATTGGCTCACCGTCGGTGTAGCCGCGACGTGTACCCAGGACCAGCGCTAGCGCGAGGGCTGAGAAGCCTGCACAGATATGTACGACAGTCCCGCCTGCGAAGTCGAGTGCACCTATGTTCAGAAGCCAGCCGCCTTCTCCCCATACCCAGTGGGCTACTGGGCAGTAGACGATTGTCAGCCAGATTACGGAGAACGTCATCAACGCACCGAACCGAATTCGTTCAACGACCGCGCCGCTGATGAGGGCCACCGTGATTACGGCAAACATCCCCTGAAATGCGAGGAAGGCCAGGTGAGGCACTGTGGACGCGTACACGTCCGATGCCTCAACGCCGACGCCGTTGAGGAGAACGTAATTGAGACCGCCTATCAGTCCGCCGGCATCCTCGCCGAAGCTCAGACTGTACCCGTAGACTGCCCAGAGGAGACCAACCAGCCCGAGAGCAGCAAAGCTCATCATGGTCGTTGAGATCGCGTTTTTGCGCCGTACCATGCCGGCGTAGAACAGCGCCACACCCGGTGTCATTAACATGACCAGGGCCGAAGAGATCAGAATCCACGCAGTGTCCGCTGCGTTCACGCCCATAGAGACACCTCCTTCAAACCAAAGGATGGGCGTGAGATTAAAGGAGAAAGATTACAGGCAGGTTACAAACGACGTACCACTAGGGAAATGTCACGTATCACGATGGAATCGATAGCCGACATTGCGGACGGTATCGATGAAGGTGTGGTTGTGGTCCTCTATCTTGCTGCGCAGCCGCCGAATATGTACGTCAACCGTACGGTCGCCACCGTAGTAGTCATAGCCCCACACGCGGTCCAATAGCACGTCCCTGGAGTGCACGCGGCCGGGATTGGAGGCGAGGAACTTCAGGAGTTCATACTCCTTGAACGTCAACTCGATGAGCTGTCCGCCAATTGATACCTCACACATCTCGACGTCTATGCTCAGGTCCCCACGCCGGATTACGTCCCCGCTCTCCGGGTTGGTCTTCATGAGGCGGCGAATGCGTGTCACGAGTTCGGCACTTGAGGCGGTAAGAGTACAGAAGTCGTCGATTCCCGTGCGGGGGACGGCGAGGTCGTATAGCTCCGCAGGTATCACGGCGAGCACGGGAGTCCGCGCGATGCCTTTGACCCGTGACGTGATATTTGTGAGATCGCGCCCGGTGGAAGGGACAATCAGCACGGCACTGGGTGATGGATGGAATGCAGCGTCGAAAGCGTCGTCCGTAGCAGTGACCTCAACCACCTCACCATCGAACCCGAGCAGGTTGTTAAGGACAGTCTCACGTGCGTCATCACCCACGGTGACGATTACGACACGACCTGAATACGAATAAGCCAACGCGTGTCTGGCCTAGCCTGCGTAGAGACGGCCGTATGGCCTCAGATAGAGAGGGAACAGCTTGGTGAAATCACCAGACATGATCTCCTCAACCGAACCACCAAACTGCTCGCAATACAGAGTGACTAACTCGGCCAAATGCGCCCTGTCCTCGTCGAGCAGCCCCGTCACGCCGACTTCCTTCCCCAATTGGTGACTCTCAACAGTGCCTTTGAGATAGATGATGCCGCCGTGCATCCCTGTACCGACAAATCGAGCACGAGTCTTTCCAGCTGATAGTCCGCTCAATCCTAGCACGGCCACCACGCCCCCAGCCATGTACTCACCGAGAAAGTCCTGCGCGCCGCCTCCGATGACAATGCGCGGCCCAACACCCTCGTACTCTTTCATGTGGATTCCGGCCCGATAGCCTGCGCCATCACGGACCAGGATAGTGCCGCCGCGAGCAGCGAGCCCAAGCGCATCTCCTGCGTGACCGTGGACGATGATCTGTCCGCTGTTCATGGTATTGCCTGTGCCATCCTGCACATTACCGCGAACAGTGATACGAGGGCCATTCATGAACGCTCCGAGGTCGTTTCCTGGAGTCCCGTGGAGCTCCAGCTCCACGCTGTTCTGGAGGTTCGTGCCGATGTAGCGCTGTCCGGTTACGTTGCGGACAACTATGTTGCTCGCGCCTCCGGACATAGCCGAGCGCAACGACTCGTTCAGCGCTTTGTAGGTCATGCCTTTGGCGTCGATTTCCATCTCAATCCTCTCTGCTGAAGTGACCAGCATCGAACTATCTGCCTGCGGACTTCACACCAAGAATATCAAGTTCAGTGTCGTTCAGACCGACACCGCGGAGGTGGAGTCGGTTGCCACGGAGGCTCTCAATGGCGTTCACGCCCATGCCGCCGAGCATGTCCTTGATCTCCAGACTCCAACCGCGAACGAGATTGACTGCGCGCTGGGCGCCAATTTCGGGGTTGATTCGCTTCGTCAGGGCAGGATCGCTGGTGCAGATGCCCCACGTGCACTTTCCAGTGTGGCATTGCTGGCACACGTGACAACCGAGCGCAATCAACGCCGCAGTGCCGATGTACACCGCGTCTGCGCCAAGTGCGATAGCCTTGGCAACGTCACCGCTTGAGCGGAGTCCTCCTGACACGACGAGAGAGGCCTGGTTGCGTATGCCTTCCTGACGCAGCCGGGTGTCGACAGACGCGAGCGCCAGCTCGATGGGGATGCCCACATTGTCCCGGATGGCCTTCGGCGCGGCGCCGGTTGCACCACGTAGACCGTCAAGGACAATCATGTCCGCGCCGGCCCGGACCATGCCGCTCGCGATGGCCGCGGCGTTGTGGACAGCGGCAATCTTCACCGAGACGGGCTTCTCGTAGTGGGTGGCTTCCTTGATGGCGTAGATAAGCTGCCTGAGGTCCTCGATGGAGTAGATGTCATGATGAGGGGCGGGCGACAACGCGTCCGTTCCGGTGGGAATCATCCTCGTCTGAGAGACCTCTGAAGTGACCTTCTCGCCGGGCAGATGGCCGCCGATGCCGGGTTTGGCCCCCTGGCCAATCTTGATCTCCACAATCCTGCCGGAATTCAGGTAGTCCGCGTGCACGCCGAAACGCCCTGAGGCTACCTGGACGATTGTGTTCGGGGCGTACTCAGCGAGTGAGGGGTGAAGCCCACCCTCGCCGGTGTTCCAGAGTGTTCCCAATTCGCGCGCTGCACGAGCCAGCGACTTCTGCACGTTGAGACTGACTGCGCCATATGACATGGCCGCAAACATGATCGGCGTGTCGAGTTTCACCTGTGGGGCCAGCTCGGTCTTGAGTTCTCCATCAGGGCCGAATTCGATCTTCTCAGGCTTCTTTCCGAGGTACGTGCTGAGTTCCATGGGCTCGCGCAGGGGGTCAATCGACGGGTTGGTAACCTGGCTGGCGTTCAGCAGCAGATGGTCCCAGTAAATCTTGTGCCCCTTGTCATTGCCCATGCCCGTGAGCAGCATGCCGCCGCTCTCAGCCTGCTTGAGGATGTCCTCAATGACCTCGGGTTGCCAGTTCTCATTGGGCCGGTACTCGAGGGGATTGCGTCGAATCGTGAGGGCATTCGTCGGGCAGAAGACAACACACCTGTGACAGCCAACGCAGTTCTCTTCGCGACTCCGCATGACCTTGTCATCTTCGTCGTAGTAGTGGACGTCGAATGAACACTGCGTAACGCACACTTTGCAGTTGATGCATCGCGCAGGGTCGCGCTCGACGATGAATTTCGATGGTAGAAAGCTCTTCATTGCAGCCATGTTCTACAGCCTCACAGCGATTCCACGCTCTTTCAGGTATCGCTTTGTTTCCTCGATAGTAATCTCGTTGTAGTGAAATATGCTCGCGGCGAGCACTGCGTCCGCCTTGCCGTCAGCGACGGCGTGGTAGAGGTCTTCACAACTTCCCGCTCCACCGCTGGCGATTACTGGAATCGAGACGCTGGTTGAAACAGCATTCGTCAACTCAATGTCGTAGCCTGCCTTATGGCCGTCTGCATCCATGCTCGTCAGCAGAATCTCCCCGGCGCCAAGCTCCGCAGCCTTGATTGCCCACTCGACAGCATCGAGCGTCGCCTCGACACTTCCACCGTAGGTGTGGACCTGCCACCTCTGTGGACTCGGGCCGGGCACCCGCTTGGCGTCTATGGCGACCACTATGCACTGGCTCCCGAAACGCTCCGCTCCAGACGCAATGAGTTGCGGGTCCCGAACAGCAGCCGTGTTGATAGATACCTTGTCGGCACCGCTCAAGAGCATCCTACGCATGTCGTCGACAGTACGGAGCCCGCCGCCAACCGTCAGTGGCATGAAGACGACCTCGGCCACTCGTTCGACGACTTCAGCCATCGTGTCACGGTGTTCCTTGCTCGCCGTAATGTCGAGAAATACCAACTCGTCGGCACCCTCATCATAGTACCGGCGTGCGAGTTCTACAGGGTCTCCTGAGTCGCGCAGAGAGAGAAAGCTCTTGCCCTTAACGACCCTTCCATCTTTGACATCGAGGCAAGGAATGATGCGTTTAGTAAGCACCCGCAATCACCTCGCGTGCGGTGAAGGTCTCGTCCTCGTTCGGAATCTGTCCAAGTCGGGCAATGACAGGGTGTCCACCCACCGGGATCCACGTCGCGTCGAGTTCCGGTTCCACCAGCCTGATTGCCGATTCCTCGGAAGACAGATACACCTTGCTTCCTGCCGTGGCGACAACCAGTGGGCGGAGCCGAATCCGGTCGGTCAGCCCAACCATCTCGCCGTGTCGGCCGACGATGATGGTGAACGGGCCGTTCATGAGCAGACCGCTATACGTCATGCGGAGCGTCTGCATAAGCCGGCTTTCATCAGCATCCATGTGTGGCATGTCGTTCCAGAACGGCGCCGCCAGCACCCTGGCGGCAATCGACATAGGTACACGGTGCCGCCGCACCAGAAGGTCGACTGCGTAGGTCACAACCTCGGTGTCGGTCTGCAACGCACAGACATAGCCATACTGCTCAAGGAACCGCATATTGATCCCATAGGACGAAATCTCGCCGTTGTGAACCACGGTCCAATCCAGAAGACTGAAGGGGTGCGCGCCACCCCACCATCCGGGCGTATTCGTTGGGAAACGCCCATGGGCTGTCCATAGATAGCCGTTGTACTCCTCCAGCTTGAAGAAGCGCGCAATGTCGAAGGGATGTCCAACACCCTTGAAGACGCCCATGTTCTTCGCACAGGAGAAGACGAAGCTGTCAGGGAGTTCGGTATTGATAGTCATCTGCCTGTCAGCGATGTACTGCTCGGGGTCGTTCCCCCGCACGGTATCCTTCGGCAGCGAAGCGAAGTACCTGACCATCTGGGGTGCATCGCGCACGGCGGATGGGTCCACGTCCATCTCCTCAGTCTTCTCGATGGTGAACCACTGAGAGAGGTACTCCTCGCCGATTCGCCGACCCTCTTTGCTCGCGTACATGATGTGCAGGGCGTATTCGTCGGGGTGCTCGGGGTAGATGCCGTATCCTGCGAATCCACCACCAAGTCCGTTGTCACGATCCCGCATGAGGTCAATTGCCTCAACCGCGACCGAGGCGTTGATGGACGCACCGGATGTGTCCATGACGCCAAAGATGGAACAGCCGTCGAAAGCCTTATCGTCACCGTATGGGTTGTTCAGTCGAGTCACATCTTTCACTGTCTCACCTCCCGCAGTCCGACAGCATTCAGATTCGCGTCGTGTCGCGAGGTCCTAATGATAGCTCCGAATCATTCTTCCAGCGTAACCTGGGATTGCCACAGCTCGCGGGGCAGAGAAAGAAGTCCGAAGTCCTCAGAGACAAGCGACTCCTTCCACTCGCCCACGGGTATCTTCTTCTTCATAAGAGAGTGGATAACTCCGCACTTGCTGGTGTCGCCGGCAAAGACCATGCCCACAACCACGCCGTTCTTCAGGGTGACCTTCCTGTAGCACCCCCGCTGCACGCTGGAGACATCCTCAATGTCGTTGTCAGGACTTGAGACGATGCCTGCTGAGCCGATGGCGAGGCCGAAGTAGGGTAGGGCATTCAGTGTAGTCGCTCCATCGTAGGCGCGCTTAGCACCAGCCATGTTGGAACCGGCCACGGCACCTCCAGCCACGGCATTAGGCCAAACGGCAATCACACCCTGGCTACCGCGGACGTAGTCGTGGGTCTTACACGCGTCTCCGCACGCGTAGACATCGGGAATCGAAGTGCGCATGTATTCGTCGACGAGTATGCCTCGGTCGACATTTGCGAGTCCCTCTACGAGGTCAGTACGTGCGCGTACACCGACGGCCATAATCACCATTTCACATGGCAGACGCGAGCCGTCGTCAAGAGTCACACTGGAGACCGCGCGTCCGGTCAAGGAGTCCCCGTTGATAGCATCAACTCGTCGCCCCGTCATCACACGCACGCCGGCCTCGGTTGCCGCCCTCTCAACCATACTTGACCCGGTCTCATCAAGCATTCCGGCGAGAACTCTCGGAAGCATCTCGACGATGGTGACGTCGATGTTGCGCTTGCGCAGCGCGTCGGCCGCGCTGAGACCGATGAAGCCTCCTCCAACGATGACCGCGCGCTCAACGGCCGGGAGATGCGCAGCGATGTGCATTGCATCATCGAAAGTTGTGAACGTGAACACGCCAGTTCTGTCGCTCCCCGGGACTGGCGGAACGATGGGAGTACTGCCGGTCGCAAGAAGCAGACTATCATAGGATATCTCGGCACCATCGTCGGTGTGCACAACATGGCGGGTCGGGTCGAGCGAATCAGCCTTTGTTCCGAGCCTGACCTCAAGCTTCATCTCCTCGTAGAAGGAGGGCGGCACGAGCCGCATGCGGTCGACACTCTTTCCTTCGGAAAGGTGTTTCGCGATGAGTGGGCGGGAGTAGGCAGGGTACTTCTCCTCAGAGAGAATGAGTATGCTTCCCGCTTCGTCAGACTTTCTGATGGCGCGCGCCGCGGCCATACCTCCGGCTGAATTGCCGACAATCACGTATTTGTACTGTTCCATGTGTACCTATTCACCTGTACCCGCGTATCAGGAACCGAAGACTGATACGAAGTTTCTATATACCTGTAGCCCGAGTTCACCACTCTTCTCCGGGTGGAACTGGGTGGCTACAAGGTTGCCTGCCTCGACAGCACTACAGAAGTCTCCACCGTAGTCGGTCTCACCGAGGACAATCGACCTGTCATCAGGCTGAACAACGTAGCTGTGCACGAAGTAGAAGTAGGAGCCGTCCGGGATACCAGCGAACATGCGGCTATCCTTCGCGTATCTCACCTCGTTCCACCCCATATGTGGCACCTTGAGGCGGCTCGACATACGGACAACCTTGCCGGCCAAGGCGCCCAGGCATGTCTGTCCACCACCTTCTTCAGACTCCTCGAACAGGACTTGCAGTCCCATGCAGATTCCGAAGAAAGGTCGGCCGGCCTGAATCCATTGGACCACAGCGTCAGCGAGTCCGCGCGAGCGGAGGTTCTCCATTGTGTCGGCGGCTGCACCCACCCCAGGAAGTATCACCGCCTGAGCGGAGGACAAATCGGAACTTGTCTCTGCCACTCGCGTGTGTGCTCCGACCTTGTCGAGAGCTGATATCACACTGCGCAGGTTGCCAGCGCCATAGTCAATAACCGCAATCATGATAATGGGATTCTAGCGGTTTCCTGACTCGTTTTGCACAGTGACCTGTACTACGTTCTGACGTGCCAGAATTCGTTCCTTGTCGCCCTCACGCACGAAAAGGTGCATGATCCCCAGGATCTCGTAGTCGCCGTTCTCTACAGTCGTAGTGTCCCAACTGACGGGGAAGTTGGCGCTCTGGTCTTCAGACTCGCCGATCTTGACCCATGTCTCGGTTCCTGTCTTGCGCATATACCACGGATTGGCCACGCGTACGGCCGAGCCCTCGATTCCGAGTGCGTCGAGCTCTTTCTTGACCAGTGCGTCGTCGAAGTTCTCGCGCAACAAAACGCGACCCGAGAAGTGCCTTAGGGTCTCAGAGGGCACAATGAAGTGGGGTCCCCAGTTATAGGACATGACACACCTCCTGATGTGAGTAACGCGTCGAAGTGTGAACAGTAATGCCGCTACAACCAGGGACCCCACGAATGTGGAGAGGTTCCTGGAGGAGCGGACTAGCTGTCCAGTACCGCTATAGCATCCTCCAAATACGCATCCATAACGTATGGAATGCCGGTGACCTTGGTGCACTCCTCGGTCAGCGACATAACATCTTTCCTGCTGATGCTGGGCAGGCTGAAATTGCGGCTGCCGGCCATCAACTGCTGCAGGCCGACCTTCAACTTCTGAGCATAGCTGTAGAAGCCAATGGCGCCAAGCGGGATGTTCTTGATCTCATCCGCACCAACCAGCTGCTTGACCTCTTCATAGCATACGAAGATTTCTTCGGGCGTCGAG
>Ga0272443_10002754_pt1 | contig 21793 bp, 17 predicted proteins | sample SSMAcet12_FD_193581 | JGI IMG/M metagenome (GOLD analysis project Ga0272443, IMG submission 193581) | Marine sediment archaeal communities from Little Sippewissett salt marsh, Falmouth, MA, United States - SSM-Acet-12 | ecosystem: Environmental > Aquatic > Marine > Wetlands > Sediment ...
GCAACGCTTCGGAGGTCGCAGCCCGGAACGCGATCTCAGACGAGTCGACCGGATGAAATGACCCACCGAACAAGGTGGCTCCGATATCGGCCAAAGGATACCCGGCCACCGGTCCGTTTGTCAACGTTGCGCGGACGACGCTTTCGATCGCATTTCGGTACTCCTTCGGAACCTCTTCCTCCGGGGCCGTACAGCTGAATCGGATCCCCGAGCCGCGATCCAGCGGCTCCAATCTGATCCGAACATGCCCGTACTGCCCGCGACCGCCAGCTTGTTTGGAGAACTGCTCTTCGACCTCCAGCGAGCGTCCGAGCGTCTCGCGATACGCGACCTGGGGTTGCCCCACGTGGACGGCGAGGCCGTACTCCTCGCGCAGCCGGTTGACGAGGACCTCCAGATGGAGTTCGCCCATCCCGGCAATGATCGTCTGGTTCGTCGACTCTTCGACGCGGACGTGGAACGTCGGGTCCTCCTGCGCGAGCTTCGTCATCCCATCCATCAGCCCATCGAACTCCGCCTCGGTTCGCGGCTCCACGGCGACGAATACCACCGGATCGGGGAACTCGATCTTCTCGAGCAGAATCGGCGCCGACTTGTCGCACAGTGTGTCCCCCGTGGCGATCGGCTGCGATCCGACGATCGCCACGATGTCCCCCGCTTGCATCCGCTCGATCGGGATCCGCCGATTGGCGTGCATCCGGAAGATCTTCGTGATCCGAAGCCCCTTCTCCGCCGACGAGTTGTACGCGTGCCCCCCGGCGGACGCGCTTCCCGAGTAGACGCGTGTGAAGACGAGCCGTCCTGCGTACCGGTCGGTAACGACCTTGAACGCAAGCGCGGAGAACGGCTCGTTCGGATCGGCGCGCCGCGCCTGGCCTCCGTCAGCGGATCGAATCGGAGGCACGTCGGTCGGAGCGGGCAGGTAGCGAACGATCGCGTCGAGAAGCAGCTGGATCCCTTGATGCTGAAACGCCGAGCCCCCGAGCACCGGGACCAGGCCCTCCTCGATGCAGCCGCGGCGAAGTGCCTCGTGAAACAGATCGACGGGCATATCGTCCCCGGCTAGGAACCGTTCCATCACGCGGTCGTCCACTTCGGCGACCCGCTCCAGCGCTGTCTCCCGGAGCCGCTCGCAGCTCGCCCGTGCGTCGGGCGGGATCTCGCTGCGAGTGAACGTCTCACCAAGCGACGCCTGATCCCAAGTCACCAGCTCCCGTTCGATCAGATCGACCAGCCCGAGGAGACGCCGGTCCTCGCCGCGGTACGGGAGCACGAGCGGCACCGGGCGAACCCCCAGCCGTTCCTCGATCATCAGGACGGTCTCGGCGTAGCTTGACTCGACCCGATCGAGCTTGTTGACGAACGCGATCCGCGGTACGTGGTACCGATCGGCTTGCCGCCACACAGTCTCGGACTGCGACTCAACCATCTCGACGCCCGAGAAGACCACGACGCCTCCGTCGAGGACGCGAAGCGCCCGCTCTACTTCGGCGGTGAAGTCGACGTGGCCGGGCGTGTCGATGATGTTGATCGTGTGATCCGACCACGGGCAAGTCGTCGCGGCCGACGTAATGGTAATCCCACGCTCCCGCTCCTGGGCCATCCAGTCCATCTCGGTGTCACCCTCGTGGACCTCACCCATCTTGTGGATCTGCCCGGTGTAATAGAGAATGCGCTCGGTCGCGGTGGTCTTCCCCGCGTCGATGTGCGCCATGATGCCGATGTTGCGGATCTTCGCTAGATCGACCGTCCCAGCATCTGCCATGGCGCCCTCACTTCGTCGTTCGCAAGACTGGAATCGGCGAAAGACGGCGCTACCAGCGGTAGTGCGCGAACGCCTTGTTCGCCTCAGCCATCCGGTGGGCGTCAAGGCGCTTGTTGTAGGCCTTCCCCTCTTTGCGCGAGGCCTCGAGAATCTCCGCCGCCAACCGCTCGGCCATCGTGTTCTCCCCGCGCTCCCGCGCTGCTCTGACGATCCACCGCAGCGCGAGCGCGACCTGCCGATCCACCGGAACCTCGTACGGTACCTGGTAATTCGCACCGCCAACCCGGCGTGTGCGCACCTCGAGCCTCGGAGAGCAGTTCGTGACCGCCTCGTTGAACATATCGAGTGACGTCGACTCGCTGCGGCCGTCGACGATGTCCAATGCGGAATAGACGACGCGTTGGGCGATCGCTTTCTTCCCGTCCTGCATGACGTAGTTGATCAGCTTCGAGAGAAGCTTGCTGTTGTTCCTCGTATCGGGGTTGACGTCCCGTCCGGGTATCTTCATCGCCCTCTCCTAGCTCCCCTTCTTCGCCCCATACTTCGAGCGTCCCCGGCGGCGGCCGTCCACCCCTTCAGCGTCCAGCGTCCCCCGCACCACATGATAACGGACGCCCGGAAGGTCCTTGACACGTCCTCCCCGCACCAGAACCATCGAGTGCTCCTGGAGGTTGTGACCTTCCCCGCCGATGTACGCCGTGACTTCCTTGCCATTGCTCAGGCGCACACGGGCCACCTTCCGAAGCGCCGAGTTCGGCTTCTTCGGTGTTCGCGTGGTGACACGCGTGCAGACTCCGCGTCGCTGCGGGCAAGCATCAAGCTGAGGAGCTTTCCTCTTCTTCGTTTTCGGCTTTCGCCCCTTGCGGATCAACTGGTTGATTGTTGGCATATCCTCTCCTGGGTCGGGCGGATTATAGGTGCCGCCCCGGTGACGTTCAAGCTAGTTCTGCTCGGCGCTCTCCTCGCCGACGGCGATCGCTTCGCCCTCCGCCTCGAGCTCCTCTATGGCCATCTCTTCCACTCGATCGCAAGGCGCGAATCCGGTTCCGGACGGGATCCTCTTGCCCACGATGATGCTCGGCTTCAGACCGCTCAGATCGTCGATCTCGCCCCGCAGCGCAGCTTCGGACAAGACCTTCGTCGTGCGCTGGAAAGACGCAGCGGACAGCCACCCCTTCGTCTGCAACGCCGCCTTCGAGATCCTCAGCAATTCCCGCTCGCCGTCAGGCAGTCGTTTGGCGACGATCGGGACCTCGATGACGTCCTCATCGTGCTCGATCCGGACGATCTCGATACCCATCCGGCCGGCCCTCGCGATCGCCTCTTTCGTCAACGGCTCACCGGTAGTCGCGACGATGTGCCCCCCGGCGGCGATGTCCTCCGCCAGGGCGGCCCCAATCGCCTCGTTGCGGAGACGCTCCGCGTCCTCGTTCCACTCGACGAGTTCCCGGATCTCCTTGCGGAACTCCTCCAGCGTCACCAGATCGCCGATCAGGAACCGCGAGTCCCCGCGATCGACGATTCGTACGTTGTTCAGGATCTGCCGGATGATCACTTCCAGATGCTTGTCGTTGATATCGACACCCTGTTGCTTGTATACCTTGTGAATCTCGTTCATCAGGTACTGACGTGCCTTCTGCACGCCGGCCGCCTCCAGCAGGGTGTGAGGCGCAACGACGCCCTTGGTCAGCAGGTCGCCTTCCTCCACTTTGTCTCCAACGCGCACGGTAACCGCTTTGTCGATCTTCACCACGCTCTTCGGTTGGAAGTGCACCGTGCTGATCCCGCCGCGCTTGCCGATCGAGTCGATCCGAACCTGCCCCCCGTGCGAGATCTCCAACGCGACGAGCTGCTCGCCCGACTTCGCCCTGTCTCCGTGTCTCTTGAGCGGCTTCAGGTCGCTTGTCAGCGGGATCCGAAGAGCCAACCCGTCCGGGTTGTAGACAACGATCCGATCGGCCAAGACCTGCGCCGTGCCCTCCGCCTCCGCGGCGATGAAGATCGGCTTCGACCTGGACGTCAGCTGATCTCCCTGTTGCGCTTTCGCCCCAGGCTCGACCATCAGGCGTGCGCCGTACGGGATCTCGTACTCGACCACTCCTCCGTCTTCGTCGACGAGCGCGAACACTCGATCCTTCTCCTCCGACAACTGGATCACTCCGCGGCGCGCGGCGATGATTCCCTCGACGTTGAACCGCTCGGTCAGCGCGTCTCCCTCCGAGACATGATCTCCGGTTTCCACCTTCGGCCGGGCAACGGGTGGAAGGAGATACGATCGATCGCCGTTCTCCACGTCGATCACGAACAGCTCCTGGCCGCCCTTCGCCACATCAACGAAGACGACCTCCCCGGCGCACGGACTCGCCGCATCGATCAACGCCGCAGCATCGATTTCGTCCCCCACCTCGGCTTTCACCAGCGCCGACGGGATTCGCGCCGTCCGGAGATCTCCGGTGACCTCGACCTGATCCTCTCCGGTTGACGTCGTCGTGACGTCCGTCACGTACCCGTCGAGCGGCGAGAGTCCGGCCTCCCCGCTCTTGATGGTCTTACGTGCCTCGAACAGCTCCTCGGCCCGCGGAAGACCTTGGGTGATGTCCTCGCCCGCGACGCCGCCGGTGTGGAACGTCCTCATCGTCAGCTGCGTCCCGGGCTCGCCGACCGACTGGGCAGCGATAACCCCGACAGCCGTCCCCAGCTCGACCGGGCGATGGTTGCTCATATCGAAGCCGTAGCAGAGTTGGCAGATTCCGTTTGCGGTTTCGCACGTCATCGCAGATCGGATTACGATCCGGGGTCGGACTCGAAGCGTCTTGATCCCCGCCTTCTGCAGCGCCTCGATCTGACGCGGCGTGATGAGCTCATCCGCCTTCATGATCACCCGCTGCGTCTTCGAATCCCTGACCTCCATGACGGTCTTCGTCCCGATCAGCCGTTCCCGCTGCGCCGGGCTGCGTAGCGGCAGCTCGCACTCGAGCCGCCCCACGTGGGCCGCGATCTCCGCGGTAATCCACTGGTTCGCCTCGATGAGAATCTCGCCGGTGCTGGGATCGACCACCGGCTGCGCAGTGACCCGGCCGTAAATCCGATCCTCGATCGTCTCCATAATCTCGGTCCGGCTGAACCGAAGCGGATCGATGTCGATTCCCTGCGTCGTTCCACAATCGAGCTCCAGGATCACCGTGTCAGACGATGCGTCCACGAGCCTCCGCGTGAGGTACCCCGAGTCGGCCGTCTTCAGTGCCGTGTCTGCCGCGCCCTTGCGCCCGCCGTGGGTCGAGATGAAGTACTCCATCATGTCGAGCCCCTCGCGGAAGTTCGAGATGACCGGGCGCTCGATGATGTCGCCCGACGGTCCGGCCATCGGTCCGCGCATGCCGCACAGCTGTTTCACCTGATCCGGGCCGCCCCTCGCCCCAGACGTGACGATCCCGTACACGGGGTTGAACCGGTGCTGCCTGAGATTCTCCATCGTCGCCGCTTCAACGTCATCGACGGTTCGCCTCCAGATGCGGATGACCGCGCTTCGGCGTTCATCCTCCGTCGACAGTCCCATTCGGTACATCGTATCGATCCGCTGCACCGCTGCGAGCGACTCGTGGACGATGTCCTCCTTCTCCTGAGGAATCAGACAATCGGGCAGCGAGATGGTGAGCCCGGCCTGCGTGGCATACCGGAACCCGAGCTCCTTGAGCCGATCGAGCACCTCCGCGGCCTTCTCCCAACCGAAGCGATGGTGACATTGCATGACCAGGTTCTTGATCGCTCGCCGATCCATCACGATCCCGTAGTCGCGGACCTCCTCGGGCAGGTTCAGATTCAGCTCTGCCCGCCCAAGCGTCGTATTGATCCGCTTCCCGTCGATCCGAACGACGATCGGGCTGTGAAGGTCGATGATCGCCTCTTCGTGCGCCCGCCGCGCCTCGTCGATGTCTCGGAACGCCTTGCCGGCTCCCTTACCGTCCTCGACCTCGAGCGTCAGGTAGTAGTATGCGTACACGGGATCCTGTGTCGGAAGACTGATCGGCTCCCCGTTCGCGGGCGAGAGGATGTTCCGCGGTGCCGCCATCAGGCTCCGCGCCTCGCCGATCGCCTCCTTCGACAGCGGGAGGTGCACCGCCATCTGATCCCCGTCGAAGTCGGCGTTGTACGGGGGGCAGACGAACGGATGGATGTGAATCGCTTCTCCGTCGACCAGCACCGGCTCAAACGCCTGCATCGACAGGCGATGCAGCGTCGGCGCCCGGTTCAAGAGGACGGGGTGATCCCTGATCAGGCGGTCAAGGATGTCCCAGACCTCGGGCATCTCGCCCATCAGCGCCCGGTTCTTGATCTCATCGAAGTCGGAGAACGTCGTCGTCTCCAAGTGATGCAGGATGAACGGCTTGAATAGCTCCAGCGCCATCTTCTTCGGGAGGCCGCACTGATGAAGCTTCAACGTCGGATCGACGACGATCACGGCCCGACCGGAGTAGTCGACCCGGCGGCCAAGCAGGTTTCGCCGTAACCGTCCGTGCTTCCCGTGGATCCGCTCGGACAGCGATTTCAGCGGCCGGTTGTCTCGACCGCGGATCGGGCTCTCCTTCTTCTCGTTGTGAATGAGGGCGTCGACTGCCTCCTGCAGCATTCGACGCTCGTTTCGAAGGATCACTTCCGGGGCGCCCATGTCGATCAGCTTCTTCAGCCGGTTGTTCCGGTTGATGATCCGACGATAGAGATCGTTGAGATCGGTTGTGGCGAACTTGCCGCCCTCGAGCTGGATCATCGGGCGGAGGTCTGGAGGTAGGACCGGAATGACCTCGAGGATCATGTCCTGCGCGTTGTTCCCGGATACCCTGAGCTGGTCGACGATCTCCAGCCGACGGATCAGCCGCCGCTGATTGCCGACCGCCGTCTCACGGTGCAGCTGCTCCATCAGCGAGCGATGCAGGTCGTCGAGATCGATCGCCTCCAGCAGCCCTTTGATCCCCGCCGCACCGGTCTTGGCGATGAACCCATCCGGATAGATGCGGTCGTAGGCCCGCATTTCGAGGAACGTCAGGCGGTCGCCAATAGTCAGCGGAACCTTCGCATCCTTGATCCGCGTAACCAGAAAGACCAAGCTGTCGAGGATCTCCTGGTCGAGGACGATCCCCTGCACCGACGCCCCGTATCGGTCGACCAGCATGTCGTACCCCGTCTTCGAACACAGCTCGTCGACGGGTCGCTCCGCGATGACCGTTCCCGCTTCGATGTCGTCTCCGTCCTCAACCAGAACATCGACGTCCCCGACCAGCGGGTACTCGACCGACCCGACGACCACCGACATGACCTTCTCTCCGTTGGTCAGAAGGCGGTCCTCGATCGTCACACGGCCCGGCCCCTCGGAGAGCACACGAGGTGCGTCCTCTACGTAGAGAGCAGGTTCGATCTCGAACGCGTACACCTGCGACAGGATGTCCACTTCCGACGTGTGAAGCGTCTCCCTCGGGCGGATCTCCTTGCACTCCGACGACGTCACAATGTGTAGCGCCTGCTCGATCGGCTCGGTCTCGTAGTAGGCGATCCGCTGCAGTTCCCGCTTCTTCATCCCCAGCAGTCGACTCAGGAGGCTCGAGACTCCCTTCAAGAACCAGAAGTGAACGACCGGGCTCGCCAGTTGGATGTGCCCCATGTTGACGCGGCGAACCGACGAATCGGTGACGAGGACGTGGCACTTCTCGCACGTGATCCCCTCGTACTTCTTCCCCTTGTACTTGCCGCACGCGCACTCGTAATCATTGTCCGGGCCGAAGATCTCCTCCGCGTACAACCCGCCCCGCTCCGCGCGGTGCGTGCGATAGTTGATCGTCTCCGACTCTGTAACTTCGCCGTGGGACCAATTCAGGATGACCGATGGAGGGGCCAGTTGCAGCTTCACACTCTTGATATCATCGCCCGAGATCACTCATCTCACCTCATTCGATGCGACGGGTCTGGTTCGCCCATCCGGCCGATGGCGCCGCTTGTTCGGCTCGGTGGCACCACAGGTATCGACGGAGGACAACTGCCCTTTGCCCGGAAGCTTGGCATCCGATGCCGCTGCCGTCGTCTCGCTCTTCGCACTCCTTGCTTCGATAGCCGATCCAGCCATCGCCGCTGCCCACACACATCAGTCCGGACCGACGAACAGATCGCTCGGCCTTGTGCCGGCCGCAGCTCGGTCGACCGGTGTGCGGGGCCGCGCCGGTCCACTCGGTCCCCTTGAACGTATTTCCGCGGCATTCACAATGCCAAAAGACACAGAAACCCCTTTCCCGTTTGGGGTCTGCTCAGATCCATCTTAGTGACCCGCCGGACGCTTCCCGTCGCGTCACGCCTAGCGATCAACGAGTATAGCCTCAGGAATCTGGATTTCAACCGGTCAGCACCTCATGCACGTTCAGTGGGATCATCTCCACACACTCGAGGGAGGCGATCTCATCGGGCCCCTCGAACGGGCTCGCGTTCACAAGAAGCGTCTCGTCCTCGCTCTCCAGTCGATAGTAGATCGGGACCGTCTCCGTCGGCTTCGGCGTAGCGAATGTCGCCGTGATCCGCGCCGCCAGATCCACCACCTCTTGTTGCTGCTTCCGCCCTCTTCCCGCCCAATCCGTTCGCACGAGGGTCATCGGCCCGTGAGGCGTCGCGGGATAGACACGGAGATCCTGCGGTAAGAACAGGTTCTGCAGGTCCCTCTTCTCCTGCTCGTCCCGTGCGAGGACGATCTTCACGTCAGGGTAGACCTTGTAGTAGAGCGGGAAATCCAACAGCCGGAGCGCGTTGAGCGTGAATCCGACCTCCCCGAAGAGGCTCGCGACGCGGTCGCCGAATCCGGGAGTCATCAGCTTACACCGGTGGCACGCCGCCATCGGATCCGCCGCATCCAGTCCAACGTTCTCGGCCAGTTTCGACAGGACTACACGGCCGCCGCGCGGTCGCTTCCCGTTCCGCTCGCGATCGAGCCACTTCTCCAGCCCGCGAACTCTCCTCCGCGACGAGTCGACGCAGAGAGGTCGAAGGATCCGGTCCTCCACACCGAGAGCCTCCGCAATGCCTCGCAGCTGCTTCTCGGTCCGCAGGTTCTCGCCGGGAACCTCTCCGGAGACGATGTATTCCGCCCCGACCCGTTCCATGTAGCGTACAGCCTTGGCAAACAACAGCGATCGGCAGTTACAGCAGCTCAGCGAGAGTGAAAACTCCCCTTCACCGGTGATCTCGACGAGCCTCCTGTACTCCTTCTTGATCGACTGCGTGCGAAAGATGGCGTGCGGCCATTCGGTTCGCACCATCTGGCGCAGGTCTTCGAACTCCCTCGAGAACGGAGAACGAAAATAGAGCAAGTAGACACAATCGACATCGGGATGTTGCTCGACGATACGCGTCGCCACCCGGCTCGCCAGGCTTCCCGAGAACAACGATAGGACTTTCGCCACGCCCCTACCCTACCCCTACTGCGCGTCTACCTCCGCGGTTCGATCAGCCCGAAGTGGCCGTCGCGGCGATGGTAAATGATCGCGACTTGGTCAGTTTCCGAGTTAACGAAGACGAGGAATTCCTTCTCGATCGCCTCGAGCTGCAACGCCGCCTCTTCGGGAGACATCGGCTTCTGGAAGTACGCCTCGGTGCGAACGATCTGCCTGGCGCCCGCGTTGCTGTCCGCGTCTGTCGCCGCCTCCGCAGCCGGTCCGCCCTTCTCTCTTACGTTGTGGAGATGATCCTTGAACTTCACCAGCTGACGCTTGAGCCGATCGATCGCCACGTCGATCGACGCGTACATGTCGCCCGACTCCTCCCGCGCGCTGATAACCTTCCGATTCGTCAGATGCGCATGGAAATCGGCAATCTGCCGTTCCTTCTCCACCGAAAGCACGACGTCCACACTGACGATCCGGTCGAAAAACCGCTCCAGCGCCTCGGTCTTCTCGATGACGTAGCTTCGAAGCGCCTGACTTGCATCGGTGTGCCGCCCCGCGATCTTGATCTTCACCGCTTCCTCCCTCCAACGAGATTATAGCAGAAACGGAGAAAACGGTCAATGGAATCGAGCGCCAAAACGCTGGATGCGTCTAGCTATGCGCGCTATCCGACGGATGCGAGCCGACCGTGCAGCAGCTGGGTCACACGGTGCAGCCCTGCGTTGCCGATGTCGGGCAGGTAGACACCGAACTCCCGATTCACGTACGCTCGCAGTGCGCCTCGGTAGTGCACGCCGTCGGTCCTTCGCTCGCGACAGATTAAGCCTGCCTCCAGAAGCTCACGGGGTGGCGCCTCTTCGATCATCTCAGGAGCGCAGCCGGTCCACGCCGAGATCTGATCGATGGAGTACGTTCCCGGTGCGTGTCCGATCAGGAAGCCGAGAAGCCTTCTATGGGCAAGCTGTTTCCGCTCGATCCGAGCGACCAGCCGGTCGACGTGTCGGAGGACCGCGGGGGGGAGTTCTCCGGGCACCACGCCTTCTGCGACCTCGACGATCGTGTCCAGTACCGTCGTTCGCTGGGGCTCCGCGGTCGACGACGGAGACGGGTCCTCGCGCACAACCACCGGTCGATACGATCCGTACGGGAGCGCCGTTGCCCCGGTTGCACCTCCCGCATGATCGGTCGACAAGACGGACGGCGGGAGTTCGAGCTTGATGTAGCCCAGCGTCCGCGCAACCTCCTCCAGCTCGGCAATCCGATCGTCCTTCGAGGCAAGTGCTTCCTCGAGACGGCCGATCCGATCTCGAAGCTCGTCCTCGGCACTCTTGCGCCGCTTCCCGCTCCGAGCCTTCTCGATCGCTTCGATAATCGACTCGCTGACCTTCCTCAGTTCCGGCGATTTGACCGACTCGAGCGACGGTGTGAACCCGGCGTGGAATGTCTCGCGCTCGCGGACGTAGATCGGTAGGATCCTGTCGCCGTTGACATAGATGCAGTCCCCGGTGTCGAGCGAGTTGACGATCTCCTTCACTTCGTTCTTCCGCCACGGCAGCAATTCGCCGTAGACGCGCATGTCGACCTCGTGGACGACACGGTGTAAGAACAGCATCCCCGCTTGGCTCAGCACGTCCTTGTCGACCTTGGCGCTCCGCTGGGAGACGATGATTCCGCCCAATCCGCGCTTCCGCCCGCGAAGCGCGATCCGCGCGATCATCTCCTTCAGTTCGTTCTTCACGCCCTGGGGGATGAACTCGTGTGCCTCCTCGATCCCGATGATGTACGGACGGCGCAGCGTTCCCGCCAGATTCCACAGGCTTGACAGATACGCCTTGAGCAAGTCGGTCCGTTCGTCGGAGAGGAAGCCGCTCAGATCGAGAACCACCGGGACGTTCTCCTCCATGCTAACCTGCGCGATCTCGCCGGCGCAGTCCGCGTCGATCTCGATCTCGACCCCTTCACCCTTTCCAACCACGAGGACCTCGTACTTCTCCTTGAGCCCGAAGTACTCCCCCTCGATGTCGACGATCGACATCGGATACCGATGGCGCAGGAGCTCCTCGAAAATGACGCCCGCGGTGTTCGACTTGCCCGAGCCACGGATCCCGAGGATCGCCACGCACTGCCCGATGATCTCCTCGAGGTTCAGGGCAAGATCCCGGCTGATGTCCAGCGGCGTTCCCATCGGAATCCCTCTCCACGAGACGTGATGGGTCGAACGTATCCGGCCGAATCGGCCGCCGCCAGGGCGAGTGTCCCGCTACGAACTGCCGTCCGTCTCGCCGGCCTGCTCCGCGATCATCTTCCGCGCTTCGAGAGTCGCCGCCTCGCGCGTCTCGATCTGCCCGGCGAGGATCCGATCATGCAGGACGCCCAGGATTGCCCCGAGTCGCGGTCCCGGCTCGACGCCGAGCGCCATCAGAACGTGACCGTCGACGATTTCGCGGGCCCGCCGCAGCCCGCAGACTAGGTCGATGTGCTCCGCCACATCCAGCGTTTCACGCAGGATCGGTGCCCAACCGGAGGAACGGTGCGCGCTCGCCTCGCAGTCCGCGACGAGGACCTGCAGAAGCTGGGCGAACAGCGGGAATCGACCGCTCGGGCTCGTCCTCGAATCGTCCTCCCCTTCGCTGACGAAACGGACCTGCTTACCGCGGCCCATCTCCGGGAAGTCCGCGATCCGCATGTGGTGGCGAACCAAGTAGTGCAAGCGGAAGACGTCCTGACGGCTCAGCCGAAGCCTGCGCCCGACATCCCTCGCCAATCGGGCTCCGATGGCACAGTGGCCACCCATGTTCTCCCCCCCGCTTCGCTCCAGTGCCGCCGGCTTTCCGAGGTCGTGAAGGACGACGGACAGCTTGACGATTGGGTCTCGGATGAAGCCGTCGGCGACATCGACCGCCGCGAGCGTGTGAACGAAAACGTCCCCTTCCGGATGGTATGCCTCCGGCTGGGGGACACCTTTGCATGCGGTGAGCTCCGGGAGGATCTGCGCAAGCAGCCCCAGCTCGTCCATCAAGGCCAGCCCCTTTGCCGCCCGTCGCGTGCCTAGGATGCGGAGGATCTCCTCCCCGATGCGCTCGTTGGATATCCGGCGAATGCTCTCCGCCCCGGCGGAGATCGCAGCCGCCGTCTCGTCGTCGATGCGCCCGTCGATCTGGCACGTGAAGCGGATCGCTCGAAGCATCCGTAGGTAGTCCTCGGCGAATCGGAGCGCCGGGCTCCCGATCGCCCGGATTCGCGACGCGAACAGATCCGCCACCCCGCCGACCAGATCGATGACCTCCCCATCGGCCGTCGCCGCGAGACCATTAATCGTCAGATCCCGTCGCCGGACATCACCCGTCAGATCCCGGACCAACTCGACTTTCCCCGGCCATCGCCCGTCGTACTCTCCCTCGACGCGGAAGGTCGCCACCTCGTACGACCTCCCGGCCGGCCCGACGATCAGGAGAACACCGAACTCCTCTCCTAGACCCACGATCTGTCGGTCCGGGAACAGCCGGCGAATCTCATCGGGAAGCGCCGACGTCGCGATGTCGATGTCAGTCGGAGGGAAGTCGACCGGACGCCCCATCTGATGCTGGAGACCATCGCGAACGACCCCGCCGATGAGCACCGCCTCGTGGCCGGCCGATCGCAATCGCTTCAGGATCACCTCCACGAACGGATGCGCGGAAACGACGGCTCCAACGTCGATTCGATCCAGTTCGACCATGGCACGACCGACTATACGGCCCGCTTGTACCCGCCGCAACTGGCATTTGTCCTTGATGAACGCCGGTCGAATCGGACGATGAGGGGGCAAAGAGTTCTCATGTTCATAAGGGGGAAGCATGAAGAGACGCATCGTTTGGGGGGTGAGCGCCGGCTCGTGTCTGATCCTGATCCTCACGGGCTGCCTGTTCCTCGGGAACCTCAGCCCCATCGCGAGCTTCACCGCGATACCGAGTACCGGCTCGAGCCCGCTGACAGTCAACTTCGACGCCTCTGCGTCCTCGGATCCCGACGGAATCATCGCGGAGTACCTATGGGACTTCGGCGACGGCCAGACCGCCTCGCAGACCCTGGCGACCATCGCGCACGTATATACCAACACGCAGAGCGCGTCTCAGGTATTCACCGCCATTCTGACGGTGATCGACGATGACGGAGCGGACGACACCGCCGTGAAGAACATCACGGTCGCCCCGTAGCGAGCCCTCCGGTTGGATCCGCTTCGCCGGATTGGACCGCGTGGGAAGCCGTAACCAGCGCGTTCATCCAGACGAGCAGCAGTGCGCTGCCTACAACCGATCCGACGTGGACGACCGCCGGCGGCGCTTGCTGCATCAAAAGCAGATCGAGCCCGAACGTGCAACCGTAGAGCACGGACAGCTGAAGGAAGAGCCGGACGGTCACCCGCCCCTTAGCCGTCCGGCGAACGCTTTCGCGCAGGGCACCGACCGCCGGCACCCCCTCCAGGACGATCGCCTGTTTGTAGTAGATCAACCTCATTCCGAGGTAGATGCCTGGAATCAACAGAAGCAGACTCCCCGCGATCACCGCCACCCCGACGACGAGTTCGCCCAAGACCAGGCCCGGGAAGAGACGCGGCCAGCCGGCCAATGCGGCGCGCCAATCTGCGCGATCTCCCCGAAGCGCCGAGCCGATCGCCGGCAGGAGCAGCGCGTGATAGATCGGGGAGAGCAACAGAACCCCCCCGGCGCTCAGCACCCAGTACGGGTTCCCGACCTCGAGAAGCCCGGCCCGCAGGACCGCCGCGTACAGGACGGCGGCGTAAACGACCGAGAGCACCAACAGCCCCGGAGACCGTAGCGGAAGCACGAGGGCACGACTAATCTGTTGCCAAGTCCTCATCGTCTTCTCGAAGGAGTTCCCCAAGTCGGATCGACCGCTCGACCGCCTCGTCAACCACAAACTGGAGCTCCGGCGTGTGTCGTAGAGAGAGCCGCTCGGCGAGCTCGGTCCGATAGAATCCCCGATCCCGCACCAGCGCTTCGCGGAACGCCTGCCGCTCCGTGTCGGCTCCGGCGGCAATGTATACCTTGGCGTGCCGTCCGTCGGGCGAGAGGCGAACCTCCATCACCGTCGGGAACGCGTCGCGCACCACAGGATCCCGACTCTCGAACTCGATGATCGAGGCCAGCTCGCGCTGAATCTCTTCCCGCATCCGGGACAGCCTTCGCCCACCGCTCATAGGATCTCGATCCGTGACTCGCACATCTCGTACCGATCGCCTCGACCGTACTCGGTTCGCATCCGCATCAGGACCGACTCCGTATACCGGGAATCGTTGGACAGGTGCACAACAGACAGCGTCAGCAGCCGGAGGTCGTCCTGATCCTCCATCTCGCAGGCGGCAAAGGCGGGGCCGCGACGCTGCACGTCCGCGAGGAGCCGCTTCACGATCGATCGTTTTTCTTTGATCGAGTCGACGGAGTAGAGCCGAAACCGGAAGGTCGCCAGTCCGACGGCCATCTCACGCTAGCGGACGACCTCTTCCAGCTCGAACACAACGAGGCGGTCGCCGATCTCGACTCCGTCGAAATCGCTGATGCGCAAGCCGCACTCGCTACCGGCCTGCACCTCCCGCACATCGTCTTCGAACCGGCGCAGCGAGACGATCTCGCCCACATGGACCTCCTCGTCGCCCCGGAATACCCGAACGCGCGACCTTCGGGTGACCCGCCCGTCCGCGACGTAGCAGCCCGCCACCACGCCGTTCGGGATCTTGAACAGGTCACGCACCTCCACGGTGCCTATCTGCGATTCGGCGAACTCTGGAGCGAGCCTCCGCTTCAGCGCACGCTCGACCTCTTCCACCAGCTCGTAGATCACGTCATACGTGAGGATCGTGACCGATTCCCGGTCAGCGACCTTCGTCGCCTTCGGATCCGCCTTGACGCCGAAGCCGACGATCAGACACTCCTCGGCGACCGGCGACGCAAGGAGGATGTCGCTCTCCGAGATCGCCCCGACCCCGGCGTGAAGGATCTCCAGCTCGACATCGCCGACGTCGAGCGCTTCGATCTCTCTTCGGGCCGCTTCCAGCGCCCCGGTTGAGTTGGCCTTGAGAACGAGCTTCAGTCTGGCCATCTCTTCCGCTTGAGCCAAGAAGTCATCGAAGCTCGTGGGCCGCTCCACCACCTGTATCTGTCGCCCCTTCTGCTCCCGCCGACTCTCCTCGGCGAGCCTTCGCGCCTCGGCCTGATCCTTGGCCACGCGGATGGTCGTCCCGACTTCGGGGACCTCTCCGAACCCGAGGACTTCCACCGCCACGCCAGGACCCACTTCCTCAATCCGATGCCCAGTCTCGTCGAAGAGCGCCTTGACCCGCCCGAAGGTCGACCCTGCAACGACCCAGTCCTTCGCCCGAAGCGTACCGCTTCGCACCACCGCGGAGGCGACGGGGCCTCGCCCGGTGGAAACGTGACTCTCGATGATCACCGACTCGACCGGCCCGTTCGGATCGCCGCGGAGGTCCTCCATCTCGGCGACCAGAAGGATCATCTCCAGCAGCTCCTCCACGTTTTGCCCCTGTAGGGCGGAGATCTCGACCGTGATTGTCTCTCCTCCCCACGCCTCGGGCGTCATGCCGCGCTGTGCGAGGTCGTTCATGACCTTGCTCACGTCCGCATTGGGGCGATCGATCTTGTTGATCGCCACGATCATCGGGACACCCGCCGCGTGGATGTGATCGATCGCCTCTACGGTCTGATCCATGATGCTGTCGTCGGCGGCCACGACGAGGATCGCGATGTCGGTGACCTGCGCTCCGCGCGCGCGCATTCCAGTGAACGCCTTGTGTCCGGGCGTATCGATGAACGTGATGCGCCGGCCGTGCAGCTCCGCCTGATAGGCGGCGATCCCTTGCGTGATCCCGCCCGCCTCTCTGCTCACCAAGTGGGATTTCCGAATCGCATCGAGCAACGTCGTCTTGCCGTGATCGATGTGACCGAGTACCGAGACAATCGGCGGCCGCGGCGCTCCGTGGGACGGCCGCTCGCGCTTCCGTGGAGGGGCGGCAGCTTCCGCCGTTCCATCAGCCCTCGAGGCAGCTTCCGCCTCCGGCTTCGGCGCGGCCGCGGCGGCGTCTCCCTCGAACAGATGGACGATCAGGGAGTACTCGTCCTCCTCGACGGAGTTTGCCGCCTTGAGGCCGGGCATTCCCATCTCGTCGAGCTTGGCGATCAGCTCCTTGCTAGTCACCCCAAGCTCTTTCGCAATCTCATAGATTCTCTTCTTTGCCAAACGCGGTCCTCGCCTTTCGTTCCGATGCCTTGTGAGTACGATCCAGACTATACGGGATCGATGTGAGGCCGTCAAACACCTGTTCGGATCGGGGATTCCTCGCTAGCGCCCAAACACCCAGATCAGCAACGTGATGAGGCCGAACCCGCCGACGATCCACAAGAGGATCCGCGTGCTGAGGAAGCGGATCCGCCGCTTGTCGGTCGATGAGAGCTTCGGGTTTCTCGGGTATCGCAGCGCCATCCGCTGCGACTTCTTGTACGTCCTAACGTAAAGAGAGATCTTCTTCTGCCGCTTGTAGACGATCGACAGGTTGTGCAGGGCGTTGACATGCTTCGGATCGACCTCCAACGCGCGACTGTACGCGTACTCCGCTCGACTCAGATCCTTCCCGTCGAAGTAGACATTGCCGAGGCGGTAGTAGAGGTTCGCCTTGTCGAGCCCATACTGCAACGCGTTCACGAGGAGCGAGATGGCCTCCTTGAACTGCTTCTCTCTGCGAAGCTCGTCGGCCTTGGCGATCGCCTCCCGAACGGAAGCCGCTTGCTCCTCACGCGTCGGCAGATTCGTTGTACTCATCGAGCCACTTCCTCATCTTCTGGATGTCCTCCCACGTCTGGTACTTCGGGCTCCCCTTGGCCCGCGATGGGTTACGCAGGAGGTAACTCGGATGGAACATGGGGTACAGCAGGATCCGCCCCCGCCATCGATAGAACGTCCCGTGCGACTTCGTGATTCCCGGAACCTCGGGGAGAAGCCACTGAGTCGACGTGTTGCCAAGCGTCACGACAAGCGCTGGTTGGATCAGCGCGATCTGCGCCTCGAGATATGGGGTGCACACCTCCATCTCAGATTTCGACGGAACGCGGTTGCCCGGAGGGCGGCACTTCACCACGTTCGTGATGTAGACGCTCTCCCGCGCGATTCCGACCGAGGCGAAAACCTCGTCAAGCTTCTGACCCGCGGGACCGACGAACGGCCTTCCCGTTTCATCCTCGACCTCCCCGGGGCCTTCGCCGACGAACAGAACCGTCGCGTCGGCCGCTCCTTCACCGAACACGACATTCGACCGCGTCTCATGGAGCGCGCACCGCGTACACGAAAGGACACGCGGCCGCAGCGACTCGAGGGTCAGAGGTAACTCCGGAGGTGCGTTCATCGCGATCCCCTGTCCGGACGCATGACCTGAAGCGAGAGACTCAGCACGAAAGCGGGCAACGGGATTCGAACCCGCGACCCTCAGCTTGGGAAGCTGATGCTCTACCACTGAGCTATGCCCGCGTAGGTCAAGAGGATTATATCGATCGCAAACCGGGCCAGCAACGCTACGTTCGGAGCGCCTCCAGCGCGGGGAGCTGCTTCCCGCGCAGAAATGCGAGGCAGGCCCCGCCTCCGGTGGAGACGTAGGAAACCCGGCTCGCCAGCCCGAACCGCGCCACGGCCTCGCCGGTCTCGCCCCCGCCGATCACGCTGAATGCGTCCGACTCGGCGACGGCCTCGCCGATCCTCCGCGTACCGGCCGAAAACGGCTCGATCTCGAACGCACCCAGCGGCCCCGTCCAGACGAGCGTCGCCGCCGCCGCGATCCGACCGGCGAACCGCTCCACGGTTTTCGGACCGATGTCGAGGCCCAGCCAACCGGGCGGGATTGACCGCGCGTCGCATGTTCGGACCTCTCCGTCCGCAGACATGTCGACCCCGATCACGACGTCCTCCGGCAAGTGAATCGCCGTTTTCTCACGCTCTGCCACGGCCCGGATCTCGCCGATCTCGTCGAGCAGCTCCTCGTCGACGATCGAGTCACCCACGTCCGCACCAAGTGCGCGCAGGAACGTAAACGCAACCCCCCCGCCGATCAGGATTTCGTCAACCCGCGGAACGAGGCCGCGAAGCGCGCCGAGCTTGCTGCGCGCCTTCTTCCCGCCGACGATCGCCAGGTACGGCCGCTCGGGCTCTTCGAGACGCGACAGGGCGGCGATCTCCCGCATCATGAGGTACCCCGCGTACGCCGGCAGGTGATCGGCAATCCCCACGGTCGACGCGTGCGCACGATGAACGGCCGCAAACGCGTCGTTCACATAGACGTCGCCGAGTCGCGACAGCTCGCGAGCGAACGCCGACTCGTTCGTCATCTCCTCGCGATGGAATCGCACGTTCTCCAGCAGGAAGACGTCACCCTGGCATCCGGCTTCGATCGCCTCGGAGACCGCGGGCCCGATGCAGTCCTCGAGCTGACGGACCGGCCGTCCGAGCAGATCGGACAGGTGGGCCGCTACCGGCGACAACCGCAAATCCTCGACCACGCGCCCCTCCGGCCGCCCCAGATGGGAAAGCAAGACCACCTTGGCGTCACGCTCAAGGAGATACCGAAGCGTCGAGAGCGACGCGCGAAGCCGCGTGTCGTCGGCCACCCGTCCCCCGGCCAACGGCACATTGTAGTCGACCCTGACCAGGACCGTCTTCCCCTCGACCTCCGCCTGTTCGATGTCGCGCAGTTCCATCAGCGCTCCCTTCCGTGATGCGTTCTGCCAAGATAGGATCGCGTTTGAATGCCCTTCAGATGGGAATTATAATGCGATCGAATGAACAATCAAAGCCTCACCATCCTCGCCATCGGGGCGTTCGTTGCGCTGATCGTAACGGTCGCTGCGATTGATCAGTACCTTCTCGACGAGCACCCGCCAACCGAGGTCAGCGGCCTCATCTGGCGGATCGAAAATGCGTTCTCGCGGATCAACGACCTCGAGGCCGTGCTCGAGATCACGAAGGCCGGGGAGCCGAACGAGCCGGTCCGGATGGTCGTCCGCTATCTGAACGGTCCGATCCCGGCACTGTCGATTCGCTACCTGCGCCCCAACTCCGTCAAAGACGAGCGGTTCGTGGTGCAGAACGACCAGCTGTCGCACTATCTTCCGCAGGAGAATCTCGTCGTAATCAAGCGTTGGGTGGGAGTTCCACTCGCCGCCATCGGCCTCGGTCACCTCAACCTCTCGGGGCTGAAGGAGGACTGGACCGCCGGCAAGGTGCGGATCGAGATCGTCCAAGACGTGCCGGGCTTCACGGAAGATCTGTTCGGGGCACCGCTTGCCCTCGATGCATCTTTCTCAGCGATCGACGACGGCGAACCAGTCTTCTCGTCCGCGTTCTCGGGCCTCGGCTGCCCAATCGCTTTCTCTTTCTGTCCGAACGCCGAGGATACCAGTGCCTCGTACGCGGAGAGCTGGGAGCAGATCGCGTCGATCGGTCCGACGGCCTCGATCGGCGGCAGCTACATCCTCGAAGTTAGGAACACGAGGTCGGACGAGCTGGTACGGATGATCTGGGTCGATCGCGACACGTTCCTGATCCGCAAAGTCGTCACGTTCGAGGATGGGCAGCGCGCGACCACGCTGTTGATCGAGCGGATCGATCTGGATCAGGGGCTTACCGAGGAAGAGATCATCACCTTGCCGACCCGTGGCGTAGAGACGATCCGCGGGTGACGGCTATTCGTCTTGCTTCTGGCCGAGCTTGTTCCGCTTCCGGAACTCTTTGAGGTCGAGGCTCTCCTCGATGAACTCCTGGAAGTCGTCCTCATCGGCGAACGGCGACTCAATCGCCGCCGTCTTGAAGACGTCGTCGGCGATGAAGATCGGACAGCCGGAACGAAGCGAGAGGGCGAGCGAGTCGGACGCTCGTGCGTCGAATTCGAGCACGTCCTCGTGGATGTCGCGCAGGAAAATCGACGCGAAGTACGTTCCGTCCTGAACCGCTCGGATGACCACTTTTTCGACCCTCGCCTCGAGATCCTCGATCATCTGTTTCATCAGGACGTGGGTCAGTGGGCGGGGAAACTCCTCCCCCTGAAGCCCGAACGCAATCGAAATCGCCTCAGCGTCGCCAATCCAGATCGGTAGAGCCTTTCGTGACAGGCGATCCTTGAGTAACACCACGGGCGTGTTGTTCGAAGGATCCACCAGAAGCGCCTTGATGACGACCTCACGCATTCCGACCCTCCTTCAAGAGAACCCCGCCGGATTCCGATTATACAGGCCGAGCAGATGGCAGCCAACACCGCCGCGGTTGGCCCGCCCGGAGTCATGAGATACAATTCCCGCCCGGAATTCGGAGGGAGGAACCGTGTGCGGCATCATCGGCTACATCGGACGGGAGGACGTCGTCCCGCTGCTCATCGAAGGCCTCAAGCGACTCGAGTACCGCGGATACGACTCGGCGGGGATTGCCGTGCTGGAAGAAGAGACGATCGTCCGCCTGCGCCGCGTGGGCAAGGTGCGCGAGCTTGACGAGGATCTTCGCTCGAAGCCCTTCTCCGCGACGATCGGGATCGGACACACCCGATGGGCGACGCACGGAAAGCCGACCGAGGAGAATGCCCATCCCCACTTCGATTGCCATGGAAAGATCGCCGTGATTCACAACGGGATCATCGAGAACTACCGGCCGATTCGGGACCGTCTGATATCCGAGGGGCATCGATTCGCGTCCGAGACCGACACCGAGGTCCTCGCTCATCTCATCGAGGCGCACTTCGCCGGGGACCTGCTGGCGGCGGTGACTGCCGCCCTCCGCGAGGTCGACGGCGCGTTCGCGCTCGCCGTCCTCTGCTCCGACACGCCGACCCGGCTCGTCGCGGCGCGACGAGGAAGCCCTCTCGTCCTCGCCAGCGACGACACCGGCTCTTTCGTCTCGTCCGACGTGCCCGCTCTTCTTGGCCGCGCGGAGTTCGTGCAGTTCCTGGCCGATGACGAAGTCGGCGAGTTGACCGCCGGCGGATTCAAGGTCTTCGATCTCGACGGGCGGGAAGTCGAGCGACCGCTCCACCGCGTGACGACCGATCTCGTCGCGATCCAGAAAGCCGGCTTCAAGCACTTCATGCTGAAGGAGATCCACGAGCAGGCGCGATCGGTCGGCGAGACGATCCGCGAGAAGGTCGGCCTGGACGAGCAGCCGGTCCACCTTCCTCGCATCGAAGGGCAGATCGAGCGATTCGATCACGTCTACCTGGTTTCCTGCGGCACGGCCTATCATGCCAGCCTTGTCGCGGAGTATCTGTGGGAGGGGACCCTGCCCGTCCCGATCCAAGCGATGATCGCCTCGGAGTTCAGGGTACGCTCGCCCCATCTGTCGTCACGCACCCTCGTCGTCGCCGTGTCCCAATCCGGAGAGACGATCGACACGCTCATGGCCGTCCGACACGCCAAGGAGCACGGCGCTCGCATCGTCGCGCTGGTAAACAACGAGCAATCCGCGATCGACCGAGAGGCGGATGCCTCGGTGTACACGAGGGCCGGGATCGAGATCGGCGTCGCGGCGACGAAAACGTTCACGGCGCAGATCGCCGCGCTCGGCCTCCTCGGGA
>Ga0272443_10002755_pt1 | contig 21787 bp, 16 predicted proteins | sample SSMAcet12_FD_193581 | JGI IMG/M metagenome (GOLD analysis project Ga0272443, IMG submission 193581) | Marine sediment archaeal communities from Little Sippewissett salt marsh, Falmouth, MA, United States - SSM-Acet-12 | ecosystem: Environmental > Aquatic > Marine > Wetlands > Sediment ...
CGAGCCTTACCGAGTCCCGTTTTCGCATAAGGAATCCATTAAATTATACCGGAAATCAGCCTCAAGGCAACAACTGAATCACGCCGGCTCGGCGAGTTTCGCAGGCGGCCACCACCCGCATGAATCCTGATGGTCGTTATCCACAGGATGCGGGGCTCGCCGTACGAAAAGCCACATTATCTTGGGGTGCGAGTGCCCCGATCACCTCCAGGGGCCGGTTCGGCGCCGGGGGCTTCCACGCCCCGCCGTGTCAGCAGTGTCCCGTCCATCTGGAACAGCGTGACCAGAGCCTTGAGGTAGTCGATGGTGGCCTCGGCCTCGGCGGTCTGGTTCTTGATCAGGTCGCGATGCACGCGGCCCACGTCCAACGCCGTGCTGCGGCCGATACGGTGCCGTTCAATCTCCGCCAAGAGGGCCTCGTTGCGCAACTGCCGGGTCGCGCGCGTGGCCGTAACCTGCTTGGTGGCGCGGCTCACCTCGATGTAGGCCGTCCGGACGTCTACCTGGACGAGTTGTTCGAGGTTCCGGACCGCCTCTTCCATCTGTTGTCGCGTCAGCAGGGCCTGTTGGTGTAAGGCCCGTGCGGCCCGGTTGCGGAGGGGGAACTCCGTCCGCACGCCCACGAAGAGGTCGTAATCGTCGCCATCCATTTCGCGCCAGGACTCGCCGATGGCCTCGGCATACCCCGTTCGGCCGGCCATCGCAAAGAGGTCCAGCATCGGGAGGAGTCCGTCGCGGGTGCGGACGACCTTCAGGTCGCCCTGCTGGACCAGCATGCGGGCCTGGTTCAGATCCGGCCGCATCCGAAGGGCCACACCCACGTGGTCCTCCACGTCGTCGAGGCGGGCGTCCGGGACGGCGGGCGGGGCCGGCAGCCGGATCGGCCGGCGCCACTTGTCGGGGCCCGGCGGGTTTACCAGCCTCAGCAGTTGGAGGCGGGCCGTCTCGGCCTCGCTGCGGCCGTCGATAAGTTCTTCGTTGCGTTCGGCCAACGACGCCTTCGCCGCCACCAGTTCCGTCTCGCTCAGGGTGCCGGCATCAATGCGCTGGCGGACGGCCGCCACCTGTTCCTGGGCCAGCTTGACCGACTGCTCGAAGATGTCCACCCGGAGGTTGGCCAGCACACAGTCCCAGTAGGCCGTTTCGACGCCGGCCAGCAACTCCTCGGCGAAGCCGCGCAGTTCGTACTGCGAGGCCTGCCAGTCGAGGCGGGCCTCACGAATGCACGCGAGGTTGGCCCGCACGTTGGCGCCGCGCAGCAGGGCCTGGGTTACGGTCAGGCCGACGCGCGACCGGATAAACTGCGCCCGCTGGGATTGGTCATCGATGCTGCTCTCGGCTTCCAGGCCGACGGTTGTCCCGGTTGGCAGGCGTTGTTCGATGCCTGCCTGGCCGACCAGGCTGCCGGTCGCAAAGGCGTACCGTTGGCCGACGGCCGAGAGCAGTTCACCGGCGGTTCGCTCGTACCCCACCTCGGCCGTCAGCACCGGGTCGTAGATGCTGCGCAAGACCCGCTCCTCGGCGGAGTCGATCTCGGGCGTGAGCCGTTCCACCGCCAGGCTGCGGTTGTTCTCCATCGCCATGAGCACGGCCTGGTCGATGGCGAGGACCAGCGGTTCGGCCGGGTTGGGCGCTTCGGCCGACGGCGCCCCCTCCGGGCCGGGGTCCGCGGATGGCCCGGCGGTCTTCGCCGGGGGCGTGGTGTTCGTCGCGGCGGCCGCTTGCGGCGGCGCCGAGGCGGCGGCAGACGCTGGGTTGCCCGCGGCCGACGGCCGGGTTCCTGCGGTTTTCTCCACCGTCACGCCGTAGCGATCGGCCGACTCGGTTGACTTGGCGACCGGGGCAGTATGGACGTTGGGGGAAGGCCCCTGATGGGCGACACATCCGGCCAGAACCACCAGAACAAGCAACACTGTTATGCCTAGGGAAGTTGGGATGGATATCGGACGCGATGTCATCCGGTGGGTCTCCTCCGCTGCCGACCAAGGGCCGCCCGGGACGAATGCGGCCACGTGGCGGGGCGGGCGGGGCGGCATCGTATGCCGACACGCCCGGCTGTCCGGCGGGGCTTCATGCAGTCGTAATGCCCGACTATACTGCTCCCAGTTGCCCTAACAGTCAAGCGCGGATTTCCTTTCGAAGGCGCGTCTTGTGATCGTGTGGCGGTATGCCGGTACGGTTGCTCGGACCACGCTGTCCGGGCGAAGGCTTGTAACCTGCCGGCGGCGCCCTACACTGCTGAGGACGAAAGGGCAACCCGTCAATCCTGGAGAGGACCTCACATGACCGCAGGCTCGGGTGTGTTGGCGTGCGTGGTGTTCGTCGCGGCAACGCTTGTACCTGGCCGAGCCCGAGCGGCGGACGACTGGTTCGATACGCTTATCCGGATGAAGCAAGCCGGGGATACTGCCCGCCCGACCTCGACCTCCATCCCCTTGCCGGACATCGGCAGTGACCCGTGCACCATCGCCGCCTGGGTTCGGACGAAGGAGGGCGGCCCGATCGTCGGCAAGACCGCCGAAAAGGGCAGGTGGCGGCGCAACGGCAAGGCCTTCTTCATCCGCGACGGCCGGCTCGCCTGGGACATCGGCTGGGTCGGCTGCGTGGAAGGCGAGAGCCGCGTCGCCGACGGCGACTGGCATCACGTCGCGGTCGTTGCGGGAAACGGCTACACCCTGTACGTCGACGGGAACCGGGACGGGTGGGCCGCCCTGCAGCGCGTACCCGACCCGAAGGGAAGCGTCCTGAAGATCGGCCGCGTCTCGGCGGACTTCCCTGAAGAGGCGCGGGGCTACTGCGGCGCGATCGACGACGTGCGGGTCTACGCCCGCGCGCTGGACGCCGGGCAGGTCCGCGCGCTTGCCGAAGGAAAGGGGCCGAGCGGTGGCGGGCTCGTTGCCCGCTGGACGGCCGACGGCGACCTGAAGGACGCCTCCGGATGCGGGAACCATGCCGAGGCTGCCGGACGCCTGAGGTACACGAAGGGTCGGTCCGGCGAAGCGTTCGAGATGGACCGCGACGGCTGGTTGATCGTCCGATGCGCCGACACCGCGGGAGCGAGCCCTTGGCGGGAACTGGCCGCGGCCTACACCGACGAAACATCCCGCCGACAGATTGGCTGGGAACGCGAAGACGGCATCTGGGCCGGCCGCTGGAAGGCCCTCTCCTGGGGCGAGGCGGCCCATCGCTACGCCGCGGCAACCAAACGGCCCGCCTCCATGGCCGACCAGGCGAAGGCCTTGGCCGCAAAGGCGAAGACGCTTGACGACCTCCACCCCGTCCGTCGGCTATACCTGGCGTCGCGCCGGTGCGGCGACATCCTGGACGACGTGGGGGCGACGGGGTCGGACGCCTTCCGCCGCGCCATCCGGGTTCTGTACGCCGAGGCCCCGTCCAGGCAGAAGGACCTGCTCGCCCGGCTCGATGCGCTCGAGTCGCAAGCGGCACAATGGACCGAGGCCCCGCCTTCGAAGGACGCGGTCGACCGGTGGAAGGCCTCGATCCGGGCGTTGCGCCGCAACGCGCTGTTCGACGAAAACCCGCTCATCGACTTCGACAAACTCCTGTTCGTCCGGCGGTACACGTTCCAGTCCACGCATTTCTACACGGACTTCATCGACGGCTGCGCGCGCTACGGCGGAAACCTCTCGGTCCTGGACCTGGCGACCGGCGAGGTGACGGATCTCATCCCCGAGATGGCGGACGGCATCTTCGACCGGTTCGACCTGCACTTTTCGGCCACGAAGATCGTGTTCGATTGGAAGCGGTCGCCGAAGGAAGGGTTCCGCCTCTTCGAGATCGATATCGACCCGCACACCGGCCGCCGCACGGGCGGGCCGCGGCAAGTCACGTTCCCGCCGGCCGACGAGGCCGCCCGCATCGCGAAGTACGGCGTGCAGCCCAAGAGCACGCCCGGGCCTGCCCCGTACTGGCACCAGACGGACGACATGCACCCGTGCTACCTGCCCGACGGCGGTATCGCCTTCACGTCCACGCGGTGCGAGTACGGTACCCTGTGCGACGGCCCGGACATCCTTTCCACGGCGGTCATCCACCGGATGGACGGCGACGGGCGGCGCATCGAGCAACTCACGCGCAGCGCCGTCAGCGAATTTTGCCCCACCATGCTGGCCGACGGACGCATCCTCTACACCCGCTGGGAGTACGTCGACAAGGGGCAACTCGGCGTCAAGTGCCTCTGGGCCATGTGCCCGGACGGCACGGGAAGCGTGGAGGTGTACGGCAACGACATTCCATTCCCCCCGTCGTTCATGTACGGCCGCCAGGTGCCGGTGGAGACCGACCTGTTCGTCTTCACGGGTGCGCCGCACTATCCGCAGGGCGGCAGTTTCGGAACGATCATCCGGGCCGACACGAGCAAGGACATCCGCACCCGCGCGCCGATGACCTACATTACCCCGAACGTCGACGTCCGCCAGGAACCCGGCTGGAACCAACAACGCAACGGCCGGTGGGTCCGCGACCAGAACGGGCCCCTCTACACCGATCCGTACCCGCTGAGCCGGGGCGTGCTGCTTGTTTCGCACAACCCGGACAAACGCTGGAACGACGTCCGCGCCTACGGCCTCTACCTTCTGGACGATGCGGGCAACCACGTGTTGGTTTACCAGGACGAGGAGTTCACGTGCCGGCAGCCGTACCCCCTCCGGCCGCGCAAGGCCCCGCCGGTTATCCCCCCGCGGACGGACCCCGCTCTGGCCGGGAAGAACCTTGCCGTCTGCGTGGTCCAGGACATCTCTCGCGGCATGACGGGCGTCGAGCGGGGCGATGTCCGGTACATCCGCGTCATGGAACAGATTCCCAGGCCGTGGGACTCCCGCCGTTTCTGGGACCCCGACGACCGGTACGACCGGCACACCCACCTCATCAGCGAGGGGACAGCCCTTGGGGGCAAGGCGATGTGGGGCGTGGTGCCGGTCGAGAAGGACGGCTCCGCCCACTTCTACGTGCCCGCCGACCGCAACATCTACTTCCAGGCGCTGGACGCCAACTACATGGAACTGCAGCGCGAGCGGACCTACGTGAACTACCGCCCCGGCGAAAAACGCGCCTGCGTCGGTTGCCACGAGCGGCCCGGCGACGCGCCGGACATGCGGCCGGTCGTTGCGCCGGTTCCACTGGCCCTGGCACGCGGGCCGTCGCGGCTCCAGCCCCAACCCGGCGACGACCGCCCGCAGCAGGTCCTCCATTACCCCACCTACGTGCAGCCGGTGCTGGACGAGTTCTGCGTCCGGTGCCACGGCGGGCAACGCCCTGCGGCGCGCCTGGACCTGACCGGCACGCTGACGACCCACTTCAACCGGTCGTACGAGCGTCTCGTCCGCCTGGTCCGGACACCGCGGGAGGCCGCGGACTTCGACGGGACAGCCTACCTGCCGCCGAAGTCGATCGGCTCGCACGTCAGCCCGCTCATCCGGCAGGTGCGCAAGGGCTGCTCCGGAATGGACGACCCGCTGCCCGAGTGGGCTTTCGTTCGGCTCGCCACCTGGGTCGACGCCGCCGGCATCTATTACGGTTCCTACTGGGGCCGGCGGCACAGTCGGTTCAAGGATCACCCGTACTTCCGGATCGTACCCACCTTCGAGCAGGCCATCGGCCCGACGTGCCCCTTTCCGAAGGAGGAGCGGTAGGATCGAGCACGCGCTTGCACTGGGTGGTGCAGGAGAAAGCCGACACGGCGCCGACCGCGCCGTGCGACCGCGGTTCAACCGGAGATCCTGTATGCGTCGACGTGGCTTTGCCGTTCGATTCCGCACGCGTGCGATTCTGGCTGCACTTGGCTGCGCGCTTGCTGTGGTTCCCCTTGACGCCCGGGCCGATGACCTGGCGAAGGTCCGCAAGCAGGTGGTAGCCCACTATGCCGAGGACGCTCCCTCGGCGGGTACCGTTCGCCGGTACCTCAAGACGCTTCGGGCCGATGGCTCCTGGCCGGACGTTGACTACACGAACACCGACCGCGGCGGCTGGCCCACCGCCCGCCACGTGTACCGCGTGCTCGAACTCGCGGAGGCGTACGCCCAGCCCGACCACGACCTGGCGGGTAGCGCCGAGGTGCGAGAGGCTGTTACCCGGGCCCTCGGCCACTGGGTCCGGAAGGACTACCGGAACTCGAACTGGTGGCACGGGCGGATCGGTCTGCCGCGGGCCGTCGGCCCCACGCTGCTCCTGATGGGCAACGACCTGCCCGCCGACTTGGCCGCCCGCGCCCGCGAGCAACTCCTCGACCGCAGCAAGATGGGCATGACCGGCCAGAACAAGGTTTGGTGCGCCGGCATCGCGTTCATCAAGGGCCTCTTGGCCGAGGACCCCGCGCTCATGCGCAGCGCCCGCGACGCCATCTTCGAGGAACTCCGCGTCACGACCGACGAGGGTATCCAGCCGGACTTCTCGTTCCACCAGCACGGGCCGCAGCAGCAGTGGGGCAACTACGGCCTCTCGTTTGCCGGCGACGCCGTCCAGTGGGGCACGATGCTGAAGGGCACGGTGTTCGACCTGGAGGACGACCGCCTTGCGATTCTCCGCCATTACCTGCTCGACGGCCTGTCGTGGATCGTCTGGAATGGCCGGATGGACGTGAGCGGGTGCGGCCGGCAGATCTTTCGCCGCGCCCAAGCCGGCAAGGGCGGAGCGGTCAGGGCACACTTGCGGGCTGTCCAGCGGCTCGACCCGGCCCACGCCGGCGCCTACGCGGCACGGCTTAAGGCGGTCTCGGCCGACACCGGCCAGGCGTTCGTCGGGCACAAGCACTTCTGGCGGTCGGACATTGCCGTCCACCGCCGCCCCGACTGGTACGCCTCCGTCAAGATGGCCTCGACGCGCGTCATCGGCGCCGAGACGTGCAACTCCGAGAACATGAGAGGCCTGCACCTCGGCGACGGCGTTCTCTACGTCCTCCGCCGCGGCGACGAGTACGCCGACCTCTTTCCCGTGTGGAACTGGCGCCGCCTGCCGGGCACAACGTGCCGCCAGGACGATGCGTCCCTCGTACCGAACTCGAAGCGGTGCCGCGGCCACAGCGCCTTCGTCGGCGGCGTAACCGACGGCCGGCGGGGCCTGGCGGCCATGATCTACGAGCGCGGCGGCCTGACCGCCCGAAAGGCATGGGCGTTCCTCGACGACCGCGTCGTCTGCTGGGGCGTGATCGCGTGTACCGAGAACGTGCCCGTTGTCACCAGCGTGAACCAGTGTGCCCTGCGCGGGCCGGTTACCGTGGCGTCCGAGGGAGTGCCCAAGGCGATGGAGAAGGGCAGGCAGGGGGTCGAAGGCCCAGCCTGGGTCCACCACGACGGCGTCGGCTACGTCGTCACCAAGGGCCGCCGCCTCGCGGTGACGGCCCAGGCCCAGACGGGCGACTGGCACCGCGTCCACCATCGCTACAGCAAGGACGAGGTGTCGCGCGACGTCTTCGCGCTTGCCATTGACCACGGCACGAAGCCGAAGGCGGATGCTTACGCGTACACGATTCTGCCCGGCGCGGCCGTGGCGCGGATGGCGGACGCCGCGCCCAATTCCGCCGCCGAGGTCGTCTGGCAGAGCCCCGCGGTCCAGGCCGTCGCGGCGGAGAAGGGCAGCGTGGTCCTGGCGGTGTTCTTCGAACCGGGCCGGCTGGCCTGGGGCGACGGAGGGTCGCTCGCCGCCGACGTGCCGTGCCTGGTGCTGCTCGACGCCTCGTCCAACACGCCGCGGCTATTCGTTGCCGACCCGACGCACAAGCAGCAGGCCGTCCGCGTGACGGTTACCTTGCCGAAAGGGATGGCGAAGGAGGGCGCCGAGAAGGCGGAGGCCCGCATCGTCCTGCCCACCGGCCCGATGGCCGGCAGTACGATCGAGGCGCAGCCGTCAACGTAGGCCGGGACGCAGTCCCGGCAGTCCCATCAGATGCCGGAGCAGTCGCCCCGGCCACCAGGCTTACCCGGCGCGGTAGGCCCGAATCCAGTCCACCTCCAGCCGGAACGCCCCTTCCTGCTTGTCGCTGATGATGAACCCGATGGTCCGGATCTTGGCCGGGTCCAGCGGCGGCCGGTCCGTCAGCTGCCGACCGTGGTACGTCGGCACGAAGTCCGCAAACGGCAGGCGGATCTCCTGCCAGCCATCCGGCGACACCTCGAACCCCGTCTGGTACATGGTGCCGTCGAACGCCCGGTCGAGTTTCAGCGTCATATCGTACCGCCTGGCGTCGCCGCGGACCCGCACCGCCAGGCCGTCGTAGGCCGAGAGGTCGTACGGGCCGGCCATCGAGCGGGTGTGGGCGAACCCGCCGTTGTTCGCAAGCGACACCTCGCCGCTGAAGACGCCCGTGCCGTTGGCGGTCACGGCCATTCGGCTCGAGCTGCGGCCGCCCATGACGGTATCGTTGATGATGCGCCACGGCTCATCCTGGGCGGGGGCATCGAAGGTGAAAAGGTCCACCGTATCGACCTCGCGGCTTGTGGCGAGGTGTGTGGCGATGGCGTCGGTCTGCGACGATACCTGGTCGGCGCATCCGGCTGCCAGAACGGCCGACAGGGTCAGGGCCCCTCGGCGGAGCCAGCCGCGCCATGTGGGTTTGCGTGCGGTCATTGTCGGACCCCTCCTTCGTGTGCTTGATGAAAACTACCCCAACGTCCGTTATTGTACGCGGGTGCCGAGTGTTGCAGAAAGGCCCCGTCCAGTCTGTCCGGCGCCAAGGTGGTCCGCCACGGGTTTCATCTTGACCCGGCCGCGGTTAACGAATAGAGTTTCCTGTTACGTTTCAGTCGGGGCGGGGGCCGATAGCCGTCTGTCAGGGCGGCGGCGCCCGACGGGAGAACTCACTCAGGCCACCATGATCGACCTACACACGCACACGCTGCTCTCGGACGGCGAGTTGATTCCGGCGGAACTCGCTCGCCGGGCCGAAGTCTGCGGATACCGCGTTCTGGGCTTCGCCGACCACGTGGACACGGCCATCGTCGACCACGTGGTGCCACTGTTGGTGCGCGCCGCGGCGGACCTGAACCCGCTCATGGAGATGCAACTGATTCCGGGGGCAGAGGTTACGCACTGCCGGCCCGAGCAGATCGCCGGCGTCGTCCAACGCTGCCGCCAACTCGGGGCACGCGTCGTCGTCGTGCACGGCGAGACGCCGTCGGAACCGGTCATCGCGGGCACGAACCGGGCCGCCATCGAGGCCGGGTGCGACATCCTGGCCCATCCCGGCCGCATTACCGAGGCCGACGCCCGCCTGGCGGCGGAGCGAGGCGTGCTGCTGGAAATCTCCGGACGCAAAGGTCACTGCCTCGGCAACGGGCACGTGGCCCAGATGGCGCGGCAGGTGGGGGCCCGGGTCCTGTTCGGGTCCGACACGCATGCGCCCGAGGACCTGAGGCCGCGCGCCGACGCCGAGGCCGTTCTGGCCGGCGCCGGCCTGTCGAGCAGCGAGATCGCCGCAGCCTTCGAGGCGGCCGAGGCCCTGGTGGCCCGGGCCGTCCAGCGGGAGGGATTGGCATGAGGACCTTCCAGCGCGTCGCCCGGCTCATTCGGCCCGCCATTGGGTTGCCGGTGCTCGTGGCCTTGGCCCTCCTCGGCCTGATGTGGGTGGCTTTGGGGTGCAATGAGGAGCGCGGCCGGGCGGCCGCCGCCGCGCCCGCCGTCAATCCCCGACTGCCGGACGTGCCGATCCCGGCGGGGTTCGCGTTTCAGGCGGACCAGTCCACGGAGCGTCGCGCCCGGGGATTCCGTTTTGTGCGGCACTACTACAAGGGCGGCACGACGATTCGGCAGGTGGCGGAGTTCTATCGGAGCGTTATGCCCCGCGTCGGGTGGCGGGCCATCGAAGAGAGTCTCGTTTCAGGCCGGCAGCGGATGATGTACGAAAAGGGTAACGATACGTGCCACATCAGCATCTGGGACGACTGGGGCACTCGTCTGTTGATCCAGGTGATGCCGAGCGGCGGTCGTCCGGCCGCCAATCCGGCCGGTGCCCCGGCCCCCGTGCCACCGGATGCGTTCATGCCTAACCCGGCCGCCCGCGGCCTGCCCACAGGATCCTGACCATGAAAAGCCAACGCCGTCACGACCTTCAGACGAACGAACTGGCCGACGCGCTCGGCCACCTGATCGAACGGGTCCGCCCGCACGCCCGGGCCGTGGCCGTCATCGGTACGGCAGCGGTGGTGGCGCTGGTCGTCCTGGTGCTCTTGCCGATGATGCGGAGCCGGGCGGCGGAGACGGCCGCCGCCGCCTTCACTATGGCCGTCCGCGCCGGCAAGGCCGAGGCCGTCCGTATCTTCCTTGACCAGCACGGCGACGCGGAGCAGGCCCCGCTGGCCCGGCTCCTGCTGGCCGACCGGTTGGTGGCCGAAACGGCCGGCGGCGTTGCGCCGGGCGAGACCGACACCGCCCGCACGGCCAAGATGCTGGCCGAAGCCGAGGCGCTCTACACGCAGGTGGCGTCGGCCGACAAAACCCTCGAACCACTGGCCCGCGTCGGGCTGGCCCTCGTGACGTTGAACCGAGGCCAACTGGACGACGGCCAGAGCGCCCTGAAGGCGGTGATGGATGCGTACCCGCAATCCATCGCGGCCGCCCGGGCCAAGGCCCACGTCGAGGCGTTGGCCGATTACGAGCCGATCGTGTTCTCGGACGAACCCCTGGAGGAACCGCCCGCACCCCAAGACGTTCCGTCCGGAGCGGCCGAGGCGCCGGCCGACACGCCTCCGGCCGCCACCGACGCGGCGCCCGCCCCGCCGGCGGCGCCGGCCGAGACGCCTGCCGACCCGCCGACCGCACCGGCGACGGACGGCCAGAAAACGCCGAAGCCCGTGGGCTGACGAGACGCCCTCCGGCACGGCTCCGCACACCGCCGCGCTCTTGGCGCGGGCCGGACCATATGGTAGAGAAGGCAAACCGCGTATTCAGACAATGAGGAACCCTGTTTCGAAGGAGCCGCACATGGCAGACCTCCAGGCAATGGCCGACGCAGTGGAACGCGGCGACCAGAAGGCCGCCGTCCAGGCCGTCCAGGATGCGCTCGACGCAGGAATGGAGCCCGGGACCATCCTGAACGACGGGCTGATTGCCGGCATGAGCAGCATCGGCGTCAAGTTCAAGAACAACGAGGTGTTCATCCCCGAGGTGCTGATCGCCGCCCGCGCCATGGGCGGGGCCATGGAACTGCTGGAACCCAAACTCGTTGAAACCGGTGTCAAGCCCAAGGGTACGGTCGTCATCGGCACCGTCAAGCAGGACCTCCACGACATCGGCAAGAACCTGGTGGCCATGATGCTCAAGGGCGGCGGGTTCCACGTGACCGACCTGGGCGTGGACGTCGACCCCGAGACGTTCGTCGAGGCCGTCAAGGAAAGCCAGCCGCAAGTCGTGGCCCTGTCGGCCCTGCTGACGACCACCATGCCCAACATGAAGCAGGTCATCGACGCCCTGAAGGGGGCCGGCCTCTCGGACGTCAAGATCATCATTGGCGGGGCCCCCGTGACGCAGGATTTCGCCGACCAGATCGGGGCCGACGGCTACGCCTCCGACGCCGGCAGCGCCGTGGACTTGGCTGCGGACCTGATCGGCGCCGCGTAGGCCCGGCCCATACGGTGTCACGTATTCCGATGCGCGGCGGGTTGCCCGGCCCGCCGCGCTCGTTCGTACCGAGGCCCACGGCCGGATCCGGCCGGTCGGGGCGCCCGCACCCGTGTCGGGGTTTGCCGGCCATGGCCGACAACGATCTGCCCGAAGGCGCCTTGCCGCCCGAGGCCTTGCCCGACCGCGACCTCCAGCGCCTGGCGATTACCCTTCAGAGCGAGCCGTCCGAAACGCGCCTCGACCGGTTCCTCGCGCTGCGGTGGCCCACGTACAGCCGGTCCACGTTCCAGAAACTCATCCGCGACGGCCGCGTCACTGTGAACGGCGCCCCCGCCTCGAAGCCGTCCGCCGACGTCCATTGCGGCGACAGCATCGACGTGGTCCTGTACAAGCGCGAGCCGCTCGGCATCGTGCCCGAACCGATCCCGATTGACGTCCTCTACGAGGACGCCGACCTCATTGCCGTGAACAAGCGGCCGGGCATCCTCGTGCATCCGGCCCGCGGGAACCCGCACGGCACGCTCGTTAACGCGGTGGCCCATCATGCCGAGTCGCTCTCGAGCGGCGGCGACTGGTGGAGGCCGGGCGTTGTCCATCGCCTCGACCGCGATACCTCCGGCGTCATCGTGTTTGCCAAGAACGACGAGGTTCACCATCGCCTGGCACGCCAGTGGGAGCGGCGCACCGTCCGCAAGGAGTACCTGGCCGTCGTCGAGGGCACGCCCGCCCTCGACGCTGACGTCATCGACGAGCCGGTCGGCCGGCACCACCGCGTCCGCGAGCGATATACCGTCAAGGCCGACGGCACCGGCCGCCGGGCCGTCAGCCAGTACGAGGTCATCGAGCAGTTCGACGGGTTCAGCGCCGTCCGCGTGCGCATCCACACGGGCCGGACGCACCAGATTCGCGTGCACATGGCCCACATCGGGCACCGCGTGGTGGCGGACCGGCAGTACGGCAGCCGGTCGCAGATGACGCTTCAGGACGTTGCCCGCGGCCAGGCGGAGCGCGACGACGTGCTCATCGCCCGCCAGGCCCTGCACGCGGCCCGGCTGGGGTTGGAGCATCCGCGCACCGGCGAGCCGTTGACGCTCGAGGCGCCGCTGCCCGAGGATATGGGACGCCTGCTCGAGGCCCTGCGCACCTGGCGCGCGTAACAGATTCCCGAAGTTGAGCGCCGCAAAGCCCGGGGGTGAGCGCCTGTATAAAGCCCGGGGTTGAGCGCTTGTATAAAGCCCGGGGTTGAGCGCTTGTATAAAGCCCGGGGTTGAGCGAAGCGAAACCCCGGGAACGAAGAAAGGGGGGTCGAACGCCATGCCGAGGTTCCACATCATCTGGGGCACGTACGGCAGTTGGCTCCCCGGCGACCCGCGGGGTTTCCGCACGCGTCACCATCGGCAGCACGTTGATGGCGATTACCGCAGCCCCCCGCCGGCCGGCCGGTACGCGGGCCTCCACGCCCACGCCCGACGAAGCCTGAAGCAGTCCGAAGTCGTCATCCCCTCGGACCTGCGCGAGGTCGTCGGCCGCCGGTGCCTCGAACGCTTTGTCGAAGAGGGCGTGACCGTGGCCGCGCTTTCCGTGGGCGGTTGCCACGTCCACGTTGCTATCGTGTGTCCCGGCGACGGTCTGAAGCAGTTGGTCGGCCGCGTCAAGAAGACGTCGTCGCATCGGGTGCGCGATCGGCTTCCCGGGCGTGTGTGGCAGGCGGGATGCAAAGTCGTGCCTGTCCGCAGCGACCACCACTGGGACGAGGTGCTCCGTTACATCGCCGACCACGCTCCGCAGGCGTGGGTGTGGCTTGCCATAACGCTCGGGGTTGAGCGTTCGTAACGGATTCCCGGGGATTCGCCCCGCTCCGCGGGGGCTCATCCCCGGGCGTTGACAACGCCCAAGAACGAGCGCCATGACGCCCGGGGTTGAGCGCTGTTAAAGCCCGGGGTTGAGCGCTGTTAAAGCCCGGGGTTGAGCGCTGTTAAAGCCCGGGGTTGAGCGCTGTTAAAGCCCGGGGTTGAGCGCTGTTAAAGCCCGGGGTTGAGCGAAGCGAAACCCCGGGAAATCGAGCGTCGGCACATACGCGCACACACAAAAGCGAGGCGGCCCCATGCGTATCGCCGTTGAAATCGGTGGCACGAAACTCCAGGTTGCGCTCGGCGACTCGGGCGGGGCCATCGTCCACACCGTCCGGGCCGACTCGCCCGCCGCCGAGGGCGCCGAGGCCGTCCGCCGCCGCGTGGCCGACCTCATCCAGGAGGTCCGCGCCGGCGCCGCCGACCCCGTCGTCCAGATCGGCGTTGGGTTCGGCGGTCCGGTCGACCGCACGACGGGCCGGGTCATCTGCAGTCACCAGGTCGCCGGGTGGGACGACTTCGACTTGGCCGGCTGGGCCCGCGATGCGACCGGCCTGCCCGCGGTGGTCGAGAACGACGCCAACTGCGGCGCTGTGGCCGAGGCCCGGCTCGGCGCCGGCCGCGGCGTCGGCCGCGTTCTCTACATGAACGTGGGCAGCGGTATCGGCGGCGGGTTCTGCGTAAACGGCCGCCTGGCCAGCGGGCCGCTCGGCGGCGAAATGGGGCACACCTGGGTCTGGGACGCGGACGCCGGCCGGTGCGCGTACCTCGAAGACCGATGTTCCGGCTGGTCGATTGCCCGGCGAGCCCGCCGCCTGGTCGCGATGGCCCCGCCCGGCCAACTGCTCGCCTTGGCGGGGGGTGATGCCGAGGCCATCGACGCCCGCACGGTGGCCCGGGCCACCGAGGCGGGCGACCCTGTGGCGACGGGTCTCCTCGCGGACGTGGCCGCAACGCTGGCCATCGCCCTGGCGTCGGCGTCGGCGGTGCTCGACCCGGACCGCATCGTGGTGGGTGGCGGCGTGGCGGGGATGGGCGACGTCCTGTTCGGGCCGCTGCGCGAGGCGTTTGCCGGCCGGGTCTTTCCGCCTCAGGCGGGTCGGTGTGCCATCGTGCCGGCTGCCATGATCCAACAGAACGTCCTGGTGGGGGGGCTGTTGCTGGAGTCCGCGCGGTGACCCGTTTCCTTTTTGCGTGGTCGGGCTTCGGCCCGGGGGCTTATAATCGAAGTGCCATGGGGCCCCATATCCGAAAGGAACCTCTCAAATGGAACTTAGCGACCATCTTTGTCAGATCCTGGCGACCGGTATTGAGAAGGAGCGGGCGGCCCAAGCCTTTTACCTCGAGGCGGCCGACCGGACCCAGAACGCGTTGGGCGAAAAGACGTTCCGCGGCTTGGCCAAGGAAGAGGCCAACCACGAAACCTTGCTGGCCGATTGGTCCGCGAACGGCGCTTGTCCGGCGGACCGGGGGCCGAGCGTTCTGGACACCGACTTCATTACGAAAGGCCGCGACACCATCGCCAAAACCGTCCAGCCCGATACCGGCGACCTGGAGGCCCTGGAACTCGGCCAACGGATGGAACGCCAGGCCATTGCGTTTTACCAGGCGGCCGCCGACGAGACACCGGACGACGAGGCCAAGGCTCTCTTGCGTCAGCTGAAGGCCGAGGAAGACAAGCACCTTGCCCTGCTGACGGATTTGTACGAGTACATGAAGGACCCGAATTTGTGGAGTGTTCGCGAGGGCGGGGCCCATTTCGACGCCTGATTCCCGGCCGCGGCCTGCGGCTTTCGCTTGCGGGCCGAGCGGCGCGCGATACAATGACGGCCTGGCACGGGCGGGGGACGTTCCCCTCTTGCTTGAGCCGCGTGTCACACGGCCCATCGTCGCAGGTGCGTACGCACCGGAGTTTCTGTGAAAGGAGAGGCGTAATGAGGTACATGGCCCTTTTGTTGGTGTTGGTCTTTATGAGTGCTTTCGTTGTTGGCTGCAAGTCCGAGGCGCCGCCCCCGGACGAACCGGTCAAGGACGCCGGTGACGCCGCCAAGGACGCCGGCGATGCGGCCGGCGATGCCGCCGGCGATGCCGCCAAAGATGCCGGAAAGACCACGGAGGAGGCAGCCGATGCCGTGAAGGGCGCGCTCGAAGGCGCCATGAAGGACGTCGGCAAGGCCCTCGACGAGGCCAGCAAGAAGACCGAATAGGCTGCCAAGGAAGCCAACTGAGGTCACTTGCTGCCTGACGCAGGTGTTGACCTATCCGCCGGGCGCCGCTATCGTGGCGGCGCCCGGTTGCTTTGACCGGCGGGCGGAGGTACGTTGCCATGCCGACGATAGTCGTTACCGGAGGGGCCGGCTTCATCGGGTCGAACTTCGTGCGCCTGGTCCTTGCCCAGCGCCCGGACGTGTGTGTTGTGACCCTCGACCTGCTGACCTACGCGGGGAACCTTGAGAATCTGGAGGGCGTTCCCGCCGACCGCCACACCTTCGTCCGGGGCGACATCACCGACCCCCAGGCCGTGCGCGAGGCCGTGCCCGAGGAGGCGGACGCGCTGGTCAACTTCGCCGCCGAGACCCACGTCGACCGCTCGATCCTGGGCCCCGTGGCGTTCGCCCGGACGAACGTCGTCGGCACGCAGGTGCTCCTCGACGTGGCCCGCGAGAAGGGCGTCGGCCGGTTTCTCCAGATTTCGACCGACGAGGTGTACGGCGCCCTGAAGCCCGAGGACGCGGCGTTCACCGAGGCCCACCCCCTTCGGCCGTCCAGCCCCTACGCCGCCAGCAAGGCCGGGGCCGATCTCCTGGTCCTGGCGGCCCATCATACCTACGGCCAGAACGTGGTCGTCACCCGCTGCTCGAACAACTACGGACCGTACCAGTTTCCCGAGAAACTCGTCCCGCTGATGCTCTCGAACGCCCTTGAGGACAAGCCGCTGCCGGTCTACGGCGACGGGCAACAGGTCCGCGACTGGATTTACACCGACGACCACAGCCGGGCCGTCCTGGCGGTGCTCGACGGCGGCCGAGCCGGGGCCGTCTACAACATCGGAGCACGTAGCGAGCGGAAGAACCTCGACGTCGTCCGCCGGTTGCTCGAGGCCGTCGGCAAACCCGAGTCGCTCATCCGTTTCGTCGAGGACCGTCCCGGCCACGACCGCCGTTACGCCATGGACCCGGGCCGCATCGAGGCGGAACTCGGCTGGCGGCCGCAGGTGCCGTTCGAGGACGGCCTCACGCGCACCGTCCAGTGGTACCGCGAGCACGAGGGCTGGTGGCAGCGCGTCAGGGACGGCTCGTACCGCGAGTTCTACGAGGCGTGGTACGGAAGGAGGTGATTCGTGCCCGACGATGTCCGCTACCACCGGCTTCGGCCCGACGAGATTCGGGCCCGCCGCGAGGCGTGCCCGGTCGTGTACATTCCCATCGGCACGCTGGAATGGCACGGCCGGCATCTGCCCGTCGGGGCCGACGCGCTCCAGGCCGAGGGCCTTGCGATCCGCTGTGCCCAGACGGGCGGGGGCCTGGCGTTCCCGCCGCTCTATTACGGCGAGAGCCGCGTCGAGTCGCTCATGGACTCGGGCGCTGACGACCGCGACCGCATCGCCGAGGTCATGGGCCTCGACGCCGCCAACTTCGCACCGCAGCGCCATCCCTTCACTGCCACCGAACAGGTTCTGGCGTACCAGCGGCTGCTGCTGCACGTGCTGGCCGAGGCCGAGAGCCTGGGTTTTGAGATTGGTGTCCTGGTGGCCGGCCACTATCCGCTCATCGACCATGCGCGGGCGGCCTGTCACCTCTTCAACCAACGCCGGCACAGCAAACGCCACGGCCTCATGGCCTGGGCCGCGCTCGATTATCTCCTTATCCGCGACCGGTACCCCGACGGCGGCGACCACGCCGGACGCTGGGAAACCGCGCACCTCATGGCCCTGCACCCGGAGACCGTGGACCTCGCGGCCCTCCCGCCCCTTGGCGAACCGCTCATCGGCGTCATCGGCAAGGACCCGCGCGAAGCCACGCCCGCGTTCGGCGAGGAAACGCTCGACGCCTCGGCCGAGGCGATCGTCAAGGAAGTCCGGCACCGCCTGGCCCATCGCCAGGATGTTTATCGGCCGCATGGCCAGTCCATGCAGGAAGGACTGTGGCACAGCGAGTCATGATCGCCCGATCCGCGTGCCTTGAACCTGCCGCGGAAGCGCCGGGTTATGCTCGTCTACCGTGGCACGTGCCACGGCCGGCGAACATGACCGGCGGCTTCCGCAGCCGGCTCGAACGCCACGCTGCCATTTACGCCCCACTCTTGACAATTGCACGCGCGGGCTTAAACTACGGCGTTGCACGGCAGCGTAGCTCAGGGGCTAGAGCAGGGGATTCATAAGCCCAAGGTCGGTGGTTCGAATCCACCCGCTGCCACCAACGTTTGTTACAGGGGCGGCGCGCCGCGGGCAGGGGTGAACGCGGCGGGCTGCTCCTTTTCGTTCCCCGGCGGGACCTGACCGACACGGTCCTGCCCCCGGAGAACACCGATGAACCCACGCCTGCGAGCCGGCCGGCCGACCGTCCTGGCCTTGGCCGCTTGGTTTGGCACCGTTGCCCTGGCGGGGTGCGCGGCCACGTCGGTGCCCGGCGAGCCAGCCGCACGCTCTGCCCAGCGCGTTCCATACGGCCCGCCGCGCCAGATTGCCACCCTCGCGAACCGGGCCATCAACGAGTCAAGCGGCCTGGCCGCCAGCCACGCCCACCCCGGCGTTTTCTGGACGCACAACGATTCCGGCGACGCCGCACGCCTGTACGCCCTCGACCGGGCCGGTAGGCACCTGGCTACCTGTACCCTTCAGGGCACCGAGGCCGACGACTGGGAAGACATCGCGTCTTTCCGCCGCGGCAAAGAGAATCTGCTCATCGTGTCCGACGCCGGCGACAACCGCTGGTCGCGGTCCACGTGTACGCTCTACGTGTTGGCGGAACCGGCGGTCGGCACGCCCGAGAAGCCCGTGTCCGCGACCGTCCCCGTGCGGCGAAGCATCGAGTTCGTCTACGAGGACGGCCCCCGCGACTGCGAGGCCGTGGCCGTGGACGCATCGACCGGCCGCATTTACCTTGCCACCAAGGAAGGTTTGGCGTGCCGCGTGTACGAACTCCGGGTACCGCCCGATCCGGCCAACGCCCCGGCGAAGACGGCCAACCCGTCCGCCGACGCGTCCGACACGGCTCCGGCCGACGGGTCGTTCGCGAAACCGCTCACGGCCCGGCCCATTGGCACGATCCCCGCGATGCTGGTCGTGGCGATGGACATGTCGCCCGACGGCCGACGGGCCGTCGTCCTGACCTACGGCGACGCCATGGAATTCGTCCGGGCCGAGGGCGAAACGTGGCGCGAGGCCTTTGGTCACCTGCCCCGCACCCTGCCCATGCCGCAGCGGAGTCAGGGCGAGTCGATCTGCTACGGCCCGGACGGACGCACGCTTTACCTGACGAGCGAACACACGCCTACACCGTTGCTCGAAGTGCCTGTGGCCCCGCCCGATAAGGACAAAACCCCATGAGATACGCAAGTCTTGGGCCATGTCGATTTGTGCGCGGCGGGTCTCCGTACCCGCCGCGCGAAGCACGGCCGGACAAGACCGGCCGTGGCACCGATGCATGGAGCGCGGTGGGTACGGAGACCCACCGCGCCACTCGCTTCTTGGCTTTCGTGCTGCTTGCCGCCGCATGTGCCTCGGCCCCGGCGGCCGCCACGGCCGTTGCGGACCCCGACTGGCATCATCCGCTGTACCTGGCCCGGGAAGGATATTGGCGTGGCCGCATCGCGGTACGCGTCGCGAACCGGACCGACCGCGACCTGGCCGGCACGCCCGTGGCCGTGGCCATCGGCCAGGGCGAGGGCCAGGCCCGCCTGGTCGGCGCCCGGACCGAGGCTCTCCGCGTCGTCACCGCCGACGGCACGGAACTGCTCTGGACCGTGACGGATGCGGCCGGCCGACCCGTTCGCGAGGGGCCCATCCCGGCGGGCGCAACGCTGACGCTGCCGGTCGAGGCGGCTGCCGGCGCCTCGGTTACCCAGTACGTCTACTTCGAGAATCCTCGGGCCTGGCGTGTGGCGGAGTACCTCGACGCCGCCATCGGGTTCCGCAACGGGGGCGTGGAGCACGGCGAGGGCGGCGCGCCCACCGGTTGGCAGCATGACACGGGCGACGCCCAGCACACGGCGGCGTGGGTCGACGAAAAACCGCACGGTGGCACCCGGTGTCTGAAGACGGTCGTGGCCGAGGGCGCCGAGCCCTCCTGGATCGCCACGCGCCAAAGCGGCATCGGCATCACGGGCGGCGCCCGGTACCGCCTGACCGCCTGGGTCCGGGCCGACCGCGTCAAGGGCCAGGCCGGGTGGTACGTCCACCTGTACCCGGAGAAGGGTCACTTCCTGGCCTCGCCCATGCTGATGGCCGGCGACGGAACGTTCGATTGGAAGCAGGTGACGGCCGAGTTCACCGCACCCAAGGAGGCCGTCCGGGCTACACTCGGCACGGTTCTGCGCGGCACAGGGACGGCCTGGTTCGACGACGTGGTGCTGGAGTGCCTGGACCCGCCGCGCCTCACCGCGACGGCCGGACCGCCCGAGCGCATGGACCTGCGCGAGGTGTCCGCGGCCGTGACCGACCCGGAGGCCGCGAATCGGCCGTACCGGGCGGCGGTCCGCGTGCTCAACTTCGCCGACACGCCGGTCGACGCCGGCTTCGTGGCGACGGGCCTGGCTGGGTTCGAGGCTCGGCTTCGCGGTGGGTTCGATGCCGGGTCCCTGTACGTGACCGACGGTCGCCGAGCCGTGCCGTGGTGCGTGGTGGGCGACACGCTTCTCGTGGACGGGCAGGCACCCGGCCGGTCGGCCGTCACGTATCACGTTTGTTGTGGGCAACCAGGCCGGGCGGACGACGCGGGCCTCGCGGGCACGTCGGATTTGGAGGCATACGCCCGCCTCCTCGAGAGCCCGCGAAACCTCGTCCGTCATCCGAGTTTTGAGGGCACGGGCGACGGAATCCCCGACGGCTGGACCGCCGGCGCGACGAACCCGAAACCCGGCGCCCCGGAGACGCAGACCGACGCCGACGGCCTCTTCGGCGACCGCTGCGCCCGGACTCACGTGCTGCCGGACGCCAAGGCCAACTGGATTGGTTGGCACCAGTCGGTGCCCGTTCGGGCCGGCGGGACGTACCTCTTCGCCGCGTGGGTCAAGTGCCGCGACGTCACGGGCGGGTCCGTCCGTCTGCACGCCCACTGCTACCGTGCGGACGGCAAGCGGTGCGAGACCAGCGCCTTTCGGTCGGTCGGCCCGGACCTGACGGACACGTGCGACTGGACGCTGCTCGCCGGCACGCTGGCGATGCCGGCGGATGCCGCCACACTGAATCTGCACCTGACCGTGAACACGGCGGGAACCGTGTGGTACGACGGCGTGGTGGTGGCCGCCGTGACCGACGCCGGCCCCGCGCGTCTGGCCGCGCCGCCGCCCCTGCCGGTGGACGGGGGGGTGCGCGTCTGGCCGGTCAACGCGGTGGTCAAGGTGTTCCGCGACGACCCGCCGCCCAAGGCCCCGGCGCCGGCGCGCCTCACCGTTGCCCGCAACGAGTCCGAGCCGCTGCAACTGGCCGTCCGGGGGCCGCGAGCGGTGCTTGGCGTCGGCATCCGCGTCGAGGTCGAGCCGCCCAAGGGCCCCGGCGGGGCCGTCCTCGACGCCATCGAGACCGGCATCGTCGAGTACGTGCCTATCGATCACCCCACGAGTTACTACCGGAGCGAGTCGCCGGCGTGGCACCGCAAGTACCCGCAGCAGCCGGGCCGGTGCGACGGGTGGGCCGGCTGGTGGCCGGACCCCCTTCTGCCGGGCGACACGTTCGCCCTCTCGGCCAACCAGACGCAGCCCGTCTGGGTGACCGTCCGCGTGCCGAAGGACGCCCCGGCGGGCGACTACCGCGGCACGGTGCGCCTGACGATGGGCGGTAAGCCGCTGGCCGAGGTGCCGCTCACGGTCCACGTGTGGGACTTCGCGCTGCCCGACGATGAGCACGTCAAGGCTGTCTACGACGTGCGGCTGCACGGCCAGTGGTGGCGCGACGACATCGGGACCGACCGGCAGGCGTACCTCCGGCGGTTCTGGACGTTCATGGCCGACCGTCGGGTGTCGCCGAATCGCATTCAGCCCGAGCCGGTCATGCGTTACAAGAATGGCAAGGTCGAAACGGACTTTTCGGCGTACGATGAGGCGGCGGCGTATTACTTCGACGTCCTCGGCTTGCCGCACACCTACACGCCGAGGTACTTCTACTGCTTCGGGTGGGGCCATCCGCCGGGCAAGGCCTGGGGCGAGGC
>Ga0272443_10002756_pt1 | contig 21780 bp, 20 predicted proteins | sample SSMAcet12_FD_193581 | JGI IMG/M metagenome (GOLD analysis project Ga0272443, IMG submission 193581) | Marine sediment archaeal communities from Little Sippewissett salt marsh, Falmouth, MA, United States - SSM-Acet-12 | ecosystem: Environmental > Aquatic > Marine > Wetlands > Sediment ...
CGCCGCCGGGGCCCGGCGGCGAAGGCGGGCTGCTCTGGTATTTTTATCAGGGAAACGTGATGGGCATCTGGCCGCCCCTGGTGTTTATGGGGATCGGGGCAATGACCGACTTTGGCCCCTTGATCGCCAACCCGCGTTCCCTGCTTTTGGGGGCGGCGGCCCAACTGGGGATATTCCTGACTTTTTTCGGGGCCATCCTGCTCGGGTTCAACAGTCGGGAGGCCAGTTCCATCGGCATCATCGGCGGCGCCTCCGGCCCGACCACGATATTTCTTTCCTTGAAGTTGGCTCCGCGCCTGCTGGGCCCGATCGCGGTGGCGGCGTATTCCTATATGGCGTTGGTTCCCATAATCCAGCCGCCGATTATGCGCTTGCTTACCACCAAGAATGAACGCCGGATCAGGATGAAGCAGCTCCGGCCGATTTCCCGCACCGAGAGGATTGTTTTCCCGATCCTGGTTTCCCTGGTGGTCATCTTGATGGTTCCCCAAGCCGCTCCCCTGATCGGGATGCTGATGTTGGGAAATCTCTTCCGGGAGTGCCTCGTGGTCGAGCGGCTCCGGGATACCGTGGCCAATGCCTTGATGAACATAGTCACCATCGTCCTGGGAATTTCAGTTGGGGCCACGGCCGCGGCGGATAAGTTTCTCAATCTCCGGACCCTGCTTATCCTTGCCTTGGGAATGATCGCCTTCGGCCTGGGCACGGCTTCCGGGGTGCTCCTGGCCAAGCTGCTCAATGTCTTCAGCAAGAACAAGATGAATCCCCTGATCGGGGCGGCCGGGGTGGCGGCGGTGCCGATGTCGGCTCGGGTTTCTCAGTTGGAAGGGAAAAAGGCCGATCCTTCGAATTTTCTGTTGATGCACGCTATGGGTCCGAACGTGGCCGGGACGATTGGTTCCGCGATTGCGGCTGGGGTTATGCTGGCCTTGTTTGCTTAACCCGGGGAGCTTCAAGAATGAAGATGGAGTATCTTTTTCGCATACAGAAGATCGTCGATGAGGAGATCCGGGCGATCTGTCAGTCGGGTGGGGAGGAGTTGGACCGGGCCTACCTGATCAAGACTCAGATCCTGGCCCTGGAGATCAAGACGGGGGAACTGGCCAACCTGACCAAATGCTACAAGTTTCCGCTTCCCCTCCGCCAACCCGACAAGCACAAGCTTTTGGTGCGCTACCTGGATTGTTTTAAGTTCCTGCTTTCGATAGGGAACGACAACAAGTTCGACATCGTCGATTTTGAAGTGGACGACCTGATGAGCGCCGTTCGCTCCAGCCCCTACGAAACCATCATCGACCTGTTTCTCTCCCTTTTCGACAACATCACGAACCTGAAGCGGGACCTGGTTCACGACAATTTCATTTCCGGGCTCAACGTTTACCTCACCATTTTCAAGGAGTTTACGCTGCTCGGGGTTCTCCTGGGACTGACCTTTGAAGATGTCTTTTCCTATTACGACCGGGTTTACCGGGCGCTGAAGCTGAATGGGAAGATTCCCCCGGAGTAAGCCCCCGTTCGCGATGGAGCCTGTCCGCGGCGAAAACCCCTGGGGCAGACGGACGATATTTCTTGATCGAGTTGACTCGACCAATTCCCGCTTGATCGAGTTGGCCCGGTCCGGAGTTCCGGAAGGGACGGTTCTCGTGGCCGAGCAGCAGACCGCCGGCCGCGGCCGCCAGGGGCGAAGCTGGTATTCTCCCCCCGGCGGGCTGTGGATGTCGCTGTTGCTTCGTCCGCCGGCCGGCTTTGTTCTTCCCGGGGGGCTCCCGCTGCTGGCCGGCCTGGCCGTGGCCTGCGCCCTGGAGGAGTGTCTGGGCATAAGCCCGGGCCTGAAGTGGCCCAATGACATCCTGCTCGGCGAAGGCAAGGCGGGGGGGATCCTGGTTGAGGCCGGGGAGGAAGGGGGCGGACGGTTTGTCGTGGTCGGGATCGGGCTCAACGTTGCGGTTGAAGAGTTCCCGGCCGAACTGGATAATACGGCGGTTTCCCTGGAACTTGACTCGAGTCGGGGATGGAGAAGGGCTTTGCTCCGAGTTCTTTTGCGGCGTTTTCGCCTTCTTTACCTGGAGCTGTTGAAAAAAGGGTCGTTGGCTGGATTGCTCGGGGAGTACAGCCGCCGCTCGGTTACCCTGGGCAGGCTGGTCGTAGTGTCAACGCCGTCCGGCGCCTGGCGGGGAAAGGCGGTAGGGCTTACTCCCGCCGGGGAATTGATCGTGGAGGATGCCGCCGGGATTCAAAGGACGGTCTGTTCGGGGGAGGTTTCCATCCGCCCCGCAAAAAAAGAGCCGGAAGGGTAGAAAATGTTGTTGAGTCGACATCCCGGTTGGATGGAGAAAGCCACCTTCCGCTTTCTCCGTTTTTTCCGGAGCATAATTCAGCGGCTTTTCCTGGGGATCAAGGTTTACGCCCTGGTCGGTAAGGCGGGGACCGGCAAGAGCTTTCGCGCCCAGTTGGTGGCGCGAACCCACGGAATCAGCACGATCATCGACGACGGACTCCTGATTATGGGAACCCAGATCCTGGGAGGCAGCTCGGCCAAGGACGAGAAGCTCCCCTACAGCGCCGTCCGGCGGGCCATCTTTGCCGATCCCGAACACGCCCGGCAGGTTAGGGACTTGCTCAAGGAGCACCCGGCCAAGAAGATACTGGTCTTGGGAACCTCGGATCGGATGATCCGCGCCATCGTCGAGCGGCTGGGCTTGCCCCTTCCCTACCGCACGGTTTACATCGAGGAAGTCGCTTCCCAGATGGAGATCGATATGGCCGTTCATTCCCGACGGAACAGCGGGAAGCACATCATTCCGGTCCCCGTCGTGGAGATCCAGAAACGTCCCCGTAACCTTTTGATGGTCCCGATTAACGTCCTCCTCAACCGAGGGTTGAAACTGCGCCGGATGAAGTTCGAGAAGACCATCGTCCGCCCGGAGTTCAGCAACCGGGGCAGGGTCCGCGTGACCAGGGAAGCCTTGTCGACGATGGTTGCCCATTGCCTGGACGAGTTCGATCCCGACATCCGGCTCAACCGGGTCATCATCGATGACGATGACCCCGCTCACCACATCGAGGTGATGGTATCGACTCCCCGGGAGATGCGTCTGGGCGGGCGGCTTCACAGCCTGCAGCAGTATCTCCTGCAGAGCCTCGAACTCTATGGGGGAATGGACATCGGCACCCTGGACGTTACCGTATCCGGGGTTTATGCGGCCGATGTGGTCGAGGAAGGGGAGTAGGGCGATGGAAGAGGCCATCAGGAATTTTTGCATAATTGCCCACATCGACCACGGCAAGACCACCTTGTCCGACCGCTTGCTCGAGCTGACCGGAGCCGTAGCCTCGCGGGATTTCCGCGATCAACTCCTGGATGGAATGGACCTGGAACGGGAGCGGGGGATAACCATCAAGGCTCACCCGGTTCAGATGCACTACGCCGCGTCCGACGGGAATACGTATCGTCTGAACTTGATCGACACTCCCGGCCACGTTGATTTCTCCTACGAGGTTTCCCGCAGCCTCAAGGCCTGCGAAGGCGCCGTTCTCCTGGTCGATGCCGCCCAGGGGGTCCAGGCCCAGACCGTTGCCAATTTCTACCTGGCCCTGGAGAACGATCTCGAGATCATTGCCGCGGTCAACAAGGTGGATCTTCCCAGTGCCGACCCCGAGGGTTGCCTCCGCCAACTGCAGGACCTGACCGGAATTCCTCCCGACCAGATCAGGCGCGTCAGCGCCAAGACCGGCTCCGGCGTAAAGGAACTCCTGGAGCAGGTAATCGAAGCGGTCCCCCCTCCCCGGGGAGATCCTTCGGCGTCCGCGCAGGCGCTGGTCTTCGATTCCCTCTACGACGTTTACCGGGGCGTAATCGTTTACATCCGGATGGTAAACGGTCGGTTGAGCAAGGGGGACAAGGTGCGTTTCCATAGTACCGGCAACGAGTACGAGATCGGGGAGATCGGGGTCTTCAAGCCGGAGATGACTCCCACGGATTTGCTTTCGGCCGGTCAGGTCGGTTATGTAATCGCCACCATCCGCGATCCGTCCGAGGTCAAGAGCGGAGATACCCTGACCCTGTCGGCCCAGCCCTGCGCCGCTCCGCTGCCGGGATTTCGCGAGCACCGCCCGGTGGTTTTCAGCGGTCTCTATCCGGTGAATTCGGCGGATTACGAGGATCTCAAGGCGGCTCTGGTCAAGCTCAACCTCAACGATGCTTCTTTCGTCTACCAGCCGGAAACTTCCGCAGCCCTGGGGTTCGGCTTCCGCTGCGGTTTCCTGGGCCTGCTTCATCTGGACATCATCTCCGAGCGCCTGACGCGGGAATACGGGCTCGAACTGGTGATGACCTCGCCCAGCGTGGTCTACGAGATTACCCTGAGCAACTGGGAGGACATAAAGCTCGACAACCCCATCAACTTCCCGGACCGCAACCAGATAATAGAGGTGCGCGAGCCGTTCATTCGGGCCTTCATCATCACCCCCAACGATAACATCGGCCAGATTATGCAGATAGCCCAGGAACGCCGGGGAACCTGTGTCTCCACCGAATCCCTGGGACTGAATTCGGTCATCCTGACTTTCGAACTCCCGCTTAACGAGGTGGTGATCGACTTTTACGACCTGATCAAGTCGGTGACCCACGGCTACGGTTCGCTTGACTACGAATATGTCGGATATCGCCCCAGTGACCTGGTCAAGATGGAGATCCTCCTCAACGGCGAACCGGTCGATGCCTTTTCCTGCCTGGTGCATCAGGATAAGGCCTACTACCGCGGGCGGCGAACGGTGGAGCGACTCAAGGAGGTCATTCCCCGGCAGCAGTTCCGAGTCGCCATCCAGGCGGCGATCGACGGGAAGGTCATTGCTCGAGAGACCGTGCGTCCCTTCCGCAAGGATGTCACGGCCGGGCTCTACGGCGGAGACCGGTCCAGAAAGGACAAGCTTTTGAACAAGCAGAAGGAAGGGAAGAAGAGGATGCGGATGGTGGGAAAGGTCGAGGTCCCCCAGAAGGCCTTCATCGAGGTGATGAAGCTGGATGGTTGAGAAAGTGAATCCCGTCGGCCGCTCAGGCGATGTATTTCCTGGTGGCCTTCTTCAGGGCTTTCCACAGGTCCTTGGGCTCCTCGCAGCGCAACAGCTCGTCCCGGGCGTCCTTTTCCCGGAAGGATTCGGCCAGTCCGGCCAGGAGCTTGAGATAGAAGGCGCTGGAAGCCAGGGGAATTACGGCAAAGAAGAAAATCCGGGTCAGCCGGTTGGAGGGAGCTCCGAACTTGATTCCCTTCTTCCGTACTCCCACCGCGAGGGAAAGACTCCCTCCGTCAAAGCCGCGGACGTGGGGAAAAGCCAGGCCGTGAGCGAGAGCGGTGCTTATGATGCCTTCCCGTTCCAAGGCTCTTTCGAGCAGCCGGTCGGGATGGGGAAAATCCAATTCCTCGGCCACGGTTCGGGACAGCTCCGCCAGGATGCTCTCGGGGTCGTTGCCCTCCAGGTGGGGAAGCATCAGGCGCTCCGAGGAGAACTTGTCAATTCCCAGGCGGGGAAGCTGCTTGCCCAGCCGACCGGGCTTGAGGCCCAGTTTCTCCCCGGAGTAGGGGTAGAGGAACCGGGCGCAGCTGGGACATTGATAGATGTCTTCGCAGCGCAGGATCTCCGGGTTCATATAGGTGGGCAGGTCGATTCCGCAACCGTAGCAGGTGCCGTCCACCGCCGGGGCGATGGCGGGGGCGCTGCGGGAATGAAGCTTGAGAAAAAGTTCGGCCTTGTCGTCCGGGAGCTTGGAGATCAGGGTGGCGATGTCGTGTTCCAATTCGGAACACCTGCCGTTATTCAATGACAATCTGTGTTCATCCAGGGCGAAATACAATTCTTGCAGCTGGATCAATTGGTTAAGAAGGCGTCGCATAAAAAGTAGTATAATTCCAGCTCCCACTCGGGAGCAACAGGAAACGGCCCTTGAAGCAAAAAAATATGAAAACAAAGCGCCGGATATGGTGGTGGCTCCTCGCCGCGGCGATTTTGTCCGGAGTTCTCCCGGCGGCGACGGTCTTTTGGCTGGAAACCCCGGCCGGATCCCGTTGGCTGCTGGGCAGGATTCGGGCCGAGACGGGCTGGGATCTGAGGTGTGGGGATATTGATCTCAGCCTCCTGCACGGGGTGGCGGCCGAGGAGATGGTGCTTACTCCCCCCGGGGGAAGTCGGCCTATGGCGGGCGCAAACCGGATCAGAATCGCCTGGAGTCCGCTCGGCTTTCTTTCCCGGCCCCTACGTCTGAAATCCCTGGAACTCGACAAACCCTGGTACCACGCCTCGGTTAAGCCGGCTTCTTCCCCCCGGGGACGGGGAGGCAGTGGGAAGGGGAAAAGGAAATCCCCCCGCCCCCCCGTTTCCCTGCCCCGGGTACGGGTGGATTCCCTTCAGGTCGAGGGGGGTAGCCTCTCGGCGGATTTCTCCCTGCTCGATGTTTCCCTGCGGGGGGAGGGCCTTGTTCTCCCCGCTCTGGAATCCGGGAAACTTTTCCTCCGGGTGGGGAAGGGAAGCTGGCGGGGCAGGGACTGCCTCTCCGGCTTGTCCGCCGGGCTGTCGTTTGACGGCAACACGATCGGCCTGGCGAACCTTTCCGGAAAAATTTGCGGGGGGACGCCCTCCGGCAGTTTTCGCCTCCGGCGGGATATGACGGAGGGCGCGGGAACGATTGCCGTTTCCGGAATTTCCCCGGACCTGGCGGCAGTGCTGCTAGATCTGCCGCCGGTAACCGGGGCCGAGCCCCTGGAACTGCAACTTTTCGCCGGTCGCGGCGAAGCCTTTTCTCCCTGGAGTATTCGGGTTACGGGGCGGGGGGTTTATCCCCCGTGGGTGGGGGGGCTGGACCTGACGCTGTCTCCGTCTCCTGATCCCGGGAGCTGGGTGGTCGACGTTTCGCTCCCGGAGGTGGCGGGCGGCAGCCTGCAGGCCGGCGGCCTGTATGCCGGTGTCAACCGAGGGGGAACCGAGTTGCTTCTGGAGGGAGAAGGCTTGCAACTGAGCCGGCTTTTTTCCCTGGCGGGAAGTTTCCTGCCGGCGGGGACGAACCGGCCTTCCGGCCGGGCGGCCCCGGTTTTCAGGTTCTTGGCCGCTTCCGCGAAATCGGTTCGCGGACGCTTGGGCTTGAAGGCGGTCCTGACCCGGCCGGCTGATGCGGTCGGAATCCGGCTGGAAGGCACGGCAACCCTGACCGCGGCCCGGTTTCGTGACTGGCAGCCGCCTTCGGAGTTGACGGTTCTATTGGGACTGGGAGGCCGGACGGAACGCTTTGGGTTTAGGCGAGCTTCCTTTGAGTTCAGTTTTTCGGAGCGGGGAATGTCTTTTTCCAAACTCGAGCTTGAGGCCGGGACCTTGGTGGTCCGAGGAGAAGGCGAGGCGAACTGGGAAGGAGGGCTGGACTGTCTCCTTGAATTCGACCTTCCCCCGGAGGTCGTTTCCCGCCTGGGGCGGGATCTCCGCCGCCTCCTGGATTCTTCTCCCGCGGGACCTGCCCGCCGGGTTCTATCCTGCCGTCTTTACGGCGAGGGCGGAAAATTGCGCACCGATCTGCTGGAGCGCGCTGCCCGGCGAGCCTTGAAGGAACTGCTTTCCTCCTAAAGCTGATGCGAAAAATCTTTAAAAATCCCTTCGTCACCCGCTGCCGACACCGCGCGGCCGATCTGCTGGTTCGCGTTTTCTACTATGGAACGTCGTTTCTTCCCTGGCGCCTGCTGGTTTTTTGCGGCCGGGCGGCGGGGTCGCTTGTTTTTGCCGGCAGTCGGCCTTTCCATCCCCGAGCCCTGCTCAACTTGAAGACGATCTGGGCCGGACGGCTTTCCGACCGGGAGACGGCGGTCGTCGCTCGCGAGAGCTACCGGAACCTGGCCGTCACTATGCTGGAACAGGGCAAAATGCGGCGAATGGGCCGCGAACGCTTCCTCTCCTTGATCGATTACCAGCCTGAGCAGATTGAGTTGCTGCACGGTTTGGTCAAGCGGGGTCGCGGCGTGCTTTACGCCAGCGCTCATTTCGGCAACTGGGAGATGTTGGCGGAATTCGGGGCGCGCCTGGGCCTGAATATGTCCGTGCTCTACAAGCCCCCGACCAATCCTTATCTTGATCGGTTTCTTCATCGGATTCGGGGGAGCAACAGCTTGATCGACATCAACTCCGATCTTTCCTCCGTGGTTCGCCGTCTCCGCCGTGGCGAGGAAATAGCCCTGCTTTTCGACGAGAATGCCCGCCGCCGCGGGATCCGGATTCCTTTCTTCGGTTTCGAGGCTTCGACTTACCGCGGGCCCGCCTATTTTTCCCTGCGCGCGGGGGCTCCCATCGTTTGTCTATATTTTCTGCGCCTGCGCGACGGGCGCCATCGCTTCCTGATCGAGCGGGTGATCGAACCGGTTCGTTCCGCCCGGCTCGATCAGGACATCCGCCGCATAATGCTTGAGATGAACCAAAGCCTGGAAAAGGTCATCCTGGCTAATCCCGGCCAGTGGAACTGGCCCTATCGGCGTTGGGGGCGCAATCCCGTTCCTGTTGGCGAGGGGGAACGGGATTAGCCGGAAGTCCGCCTCGTTTGCCCGTGCGGCTTAGTACGCGAAGAAGCTGTTCCCGATGAATTCACGCAGGATCGACTTGGAGGGAACGTCCTCCTCGGGGATGGGGGCGAAGAAGCTGAGGAAGTTGAGGAGGCGGTCGGCCTCCCGGTACTCGGCTTGTTCCGGGGATACGTCGAGAAGAGCCAACTCGGCATACTGCCTCAGGACGCCCAGCTCGTAAATCAGGGCGGAGTTGAAGGTGACGTCCGCATTTTCCTGGAAGGGAAAGATGTTGCGGTTTTCCCCGTGCCGGACCGAGGGCCAGCGTCCCAGGCTTTCGGTCGCATCGCAGCCTCGGTACTTGCGGTCTCGGACTATTCGTCGCAGGAGGCGATTGTCGGCGGTGAAGATTCTGGTGTGATCGTCCACCCTCAGCTGGGGCAGGGCGCTGACGTATATCCTGAATTTTTTTACTTCGGGCACCGAGTGGGTCAGGCGCGGGTTGATTCCGTGGATTCCCTCCACCATAAGGATCGAGCCGGGCTCGAGTCGGATGGGAATGCCTTCGCCTTGCCGCCGCTCGCCTTTCTTGAAGTCGAAGATCGGGGGGATTACCTCTTTCCCCGCCATCAGCTGTTCCAGGTGGGAGTTGAAGAGTTCCAGTTCCAGTGCCTCCAGGTCCTCGAAGTCTGGTTCCCCCAGCTCGGTCCGGGGGACTTCTTCCGGGGGTTTGTAGTAGTTGTCCATATTCAGGACGATGGGTTTGAGTCCGTTGACCTGGAGTTGGATCATCAAGCGCTTGGCGAACGTGGTTTTTCCCGAAGAGGACGGGCCCGCGATCAGCACCAACTTGAGCCGATCCCGGTGCCGGTTGATTTCATCGGCGATGGCGGCGATTTTCTTTTCGTGCAGTGCTTCGGCAATGGCGATCAGCTTGCGCACGTCCCCGTTGACGCATTTCTGGTTGAGCTGTCCGACATTCTCCACCCCCAGGATCTTGTTCCAGTACCTGGTTTCGTTGTACTCCTGAAAGAGCTTTTCGTCCTTGAGGGTGAGGGTCAGCTTCCATTCCCGGGCCCAGGTGGGAAGCTTGACCAATTCCGACTGTCGGGGAAAGCGGAGAATGAAGCCGTTTTCGTAGGGGGCCAGGGCAAAAACCCGGATCAGGCCGGTCTTGGCCGCCAGGGGTTCGGTATAAAGCTGCTTGCTCTTGCCGCAGGAGATCAGGGTGACCTCCGAGGAGTGCAGGTAGTTGAGGAGGTCAACCTTGTCCAGCTGGCGCTGTTCCCTGAAGTACTCCTTGGCTTCGTTGAAAGGGAGGGTTTGTCGGATGATGGGCCGGTTCTCGGCGATGATTTCCCTCATCTTCATCGAGATCCGGTTCAGGTCCGGCTTGGAGACCTTGTCGTCCAGGTAGATGTGGAAATAGTAACCGTTGGCGATGGATTGCCCGATCACGAGGCGCTTGCCCGGGAATACGTCGTTGACGGCCTCGACCAGAATCAGGACCGCGGTCCGGCGGTAGATGCCCATTCCTTGAAAATCGTCGTAATGCACCGGAACTACGCTGCAGTCGCGCGAGATCTGGTAGTCCGGGTCGACCAACCGATTGTGGATCACCGCGCCCAGGGGGGGGTAAGTCGTGGTTCGAGAGATGCTCTCCAGAACCTCGGTTACCGTTACCCCCCGCCGGTAGGTCTGGGAGGCACCCTTGATGTCCAGGGTGATGAGTTCCGTTTTGTTTTTCACGATGTTTTTTTCTCCTCCTGCCGGCATCAATAATCGAAGAAACTGCCCCCGATGAACTCACGCAGAATGGAAGTGGACGGCACTTCTTTTTCCGAGAGCGGGGCGAAAAAGCTGAGAAACTGGAGGAGCCTGGCGGCCTCCACGTATTCCTTCCGATCCGGCGTTACCTCAAGCAGGGCCCGCTCGGCGTGATGCTTGAGGACGGCCTGCTCGTAGACCAGGGCGGAGTTGAACATAACGTCGGCGTTTTCCTGGAAGGGGAAGATGTTGCGGTTTTCCCCGCGCCGGACCGAGGGCCACAGTTGGATCGTCTGCGCGGCGCTCCAGCCCCGGTACTTCCGATCGCGGACGATCCGGCGCAGGAGCCTGGTGTCCGAGGTGAAGATTCGGTTGTGATCGTCCACGCAGAGCTGGGTCAGGGCCGAGACATAGATCTTGAACTTTTTTTCCGCCGGGACCACCGCCGAAACTTTCTCGTTGAGCCCGTGGATTCCTTCCACGATGAGGACCGTGTTTTTCTTCAACTGGATGCTCTGCTTCCCCGGCAGCTTTTGCCCTTTCTTGAAGTCGAAAGTCGGCGGCTTGATGCTCTTGCCTGCCATCAGCTGCTTGAGTTGGGAGTTGAAGAGCTTAAGGTCGAGGGCTTCCAGGGCCTCGAAATCGTAGTCTCCGTTCGCGTCGCGGGGGGTGTTCTCCCGGTCCTGGAAGTAGTTGTCCATACTCAGGGCGATCGGGTTGAATCCGTTCACCTTGAGGTCGATCATAAGCCTCTTGGCAAACGTGGTCTTTCCGGAGGAGGAAGGTCCGGCGATCAGAATCAGCTTGAGCTCTTCCCGGCGGGAGTTGACCTGGTCGGCAATGGTCGAGATCTTCTTTTCGTGCAAGGTCTCGGCGACGACGATCATCTCCTTGATCTCGCCGCCCACGATCAAGTTGTTGAGCATTCCCACGTTCTCGACCTGAAGAATGTTGTTCCAGTGCCGGGTTTCCCGATAGACGTTGAAAAGCTTCGTTTCCTGGCGGACGGGGGAGAGCTTCCAGCCCTTGCCCTCCATCCAGCGGGGAAAGCGCAGGACCATTCCTTCCTGATAAAGCTCCAGGGAAAAAACCTCGATGTTCCCGGTGCTGGGTGCCAGCGGGCCGGAGTAAATCTCCTGGAACTTCCCGCAGGACACGACGCAGATCTCCGAGGTGCGCAGGTAAGCCAGGAGCTTGACCTTGTCCTCCATCCCGGCTTGTTCAAAGTAGTCCTTGGCTTCGTGGTAGGGCAGGTATTTTTTGATGAATCGCCGGTTGCCTTGGACGATCCTCGTCATCCGGCGGGAGATCTTGGAGATGTCCAGCTCCGTCAGGGAACGGCCCAAGTGGAGATCGAAGTAGTATCCGTCCGCTATCGACTGTCCGATGACCAGGCGCTTGCCCGGGAACAGCTGGCTGACCGCCTCGATCAGGATCAGGGTGGCGCTGCGCCGGTAGATGGCCAGCCCTTCCCGGGAATGGTAGTCGACGGCCCGGAGGGAACAATCCTGGTTGAGGACATAGTCCGGATCGACCAGGCGATTGTAGAGGATGGCTCCCTGGAAAGGCAGTTTTCTACTTCGCCGGCATTTTTCCAGGACTGCTCCGACCTTGATTCCCTTGGGGAAAACGTGCTTCCTGTTGTTGACGGTGACGTGGATTTGCTTTTTCATCCGCATTTCTCCAAATTTTTCGCTGCTTTCGAAAAGGTTTCCGACAAATTACATAATCCTTCTTTTTAACGTATCTATGCTGATTAGTCAAGCTTGAAGCCGAACTTAACAGTTAAATGGAATGTGTCCCGCCGCCGTCCGCGCGCTCCCCCCGGGAAGGGGGGAGATGTTTGTGCAATTGCATCGGTTGTTCTATACTTGTCGAAAACAAAATCCAAGCAGGAGATATCGGATGAACCGCCTCCCCTTTCCGGTGGAACTGGCTCCGTCGATCCTGAGCGCGGATTTCGCCCGCTTGGGCGAGGAGATCGCCCAGGTGGAGGAAGCCGGCTGCCGGGTGCTTCACCTTGACATAATGGACGGCCACTTGGTCCCCAACATCAGCTTCGGTCCCGTGGTCTGCGCTTCCATCCGTCGGGTCACGGACTGCTGGTTGGATGCCCACTTGATGATAGAGGAGCCGGAGAAGTTTTTGGAGGATTTCCGTCGAGCCGGCGTGGACGGGATAACCGTTCACTGGGAGATTCCGGGCAAGTGCATCGAGGTCCTGAAGTCCATCCGGGCCGCCGGTCTTTCCCCGGGAGTTTCCTTGCGCCCTTCCACCCCCGTGGGCTTGCTGCGTCCGGCCCTGGAATTGGTCGACGTAGTTTTGATGATGAGCGTGGAACCGGGTTTCGGAGGGCAGGCCTTTCTGCCGGAAAGCCCCGCCCGGATTGCGGAACTGGCCGGGATGATCGAGGAGTCCGGGCGCCTGATCCGAATTGCGGTTGACGGTGGAATCAACGAAAAAAACGCTCCCCTGGTGGTGGAGGCCGGGGCGTCCCGCTTGATTGCCGGCAGTGCGATTTTTCGCGGCGACGTGCGCCGGAATGTCCGGGATCTGCTGGCGGCCGCGGTTGTCCCGGGGGATTCCGCCCCGGATATCATTGGATGAAAAGGAGCTGAGGATGGGCAGGTTGTTTGGAACCGACGGGATCAGGGGGGAGGCTAACCGCGAGCCGCTGACCCCGGAAACGGCTCTTCGGGTCGGGAAAGCCCTGGTCAAGGTCCTTAAGCCGCGGGTCTCCGGGAAAGTCTCGGTGGCGTTGGGGCGCGATACCAGGTTGAGCGGCCCTATGCTCGAGAGTGCCCTGGCTGCGGGAATCTGTTCTCAGGGCGGCGATGTCCGCTTGGCCGGCGTCGTTCCCACTCCCGCCGTGGCCTTCCTGGCTCGGGAGGACCGATTCTCGGCCGGGGTGATGATATCCGCATCCCACAACCCATATGGAGACAACGGGATAAAGATATTCTCCGGGGAGGGATTCAAGCTCAGCGACGATGAGGAGGATGAGATCGCCGATGCGGTCCTGGACGAGACAAGTTCCGAATCCGGTCCGATTGACGACGGAGTGGGGTGGATCGAGTCGCAAGGGGAGTCCCTGGCCCGTTATGAGCAATTTTGTTGCCGGGCTTGGCCTTTGGCGGCCGGCTTGGAAGGAATGCGCCTGGTCCTCGATTGCGGGAATGGCGCCACCTGGCAGGCTGCCCCTGCGGTTTTTCGCCGCCTCGGGGCCCGGATTGAGGTTCTTCACGCCGCCCCGGATGGGATCAACATCAATGACGACTGCGGGTCCCAGCATACCGCCTCCCTGCGGCAGCGTGTGGTCGAGACCTCGGCGGATGCCGGCTTGGCTTTCGATGGGGATGGCGATCGCCTGATCGCCGTGGACGAGAAGGGCAACGAACTAACCGGCGACCACGAAATGGCGATTTGTGCCCGGTTTTACCGAGACCGGGGGATGTTGCGCAATAACCTGGTGGTGACCACGGTTATGAGCAACTTTGGCTTCGGGGCGGCCCTCAAGGATATGGGCGTGGATCAGGAAGTGACCGCCGTAGGGGACCGCTACGTGCTGGAAAGGATGCGCGAGCGCGGCGCCGTAATCGGAGGCGAAGCCTCCGGGCACGTCATCTTCCTCGACCGTCACACCACCGGGGACGGCATAGTTTCCGCGGTCCAGTTGTTGGCGGCGATGAGACACTATGAGCAGCCCCTTTCCGCCTTGTCCGCGATTATGCGTTCGTATCCTCAGCGCCTGGTCAATGTAGAGGTAACCTCCCAACCCCCCCTGGAAGAAATTTCCGCGATCCAGGCTGCGGTGGCTGAAGCCGAGGAGGAGCTGGGGGAGCAGGGACGCGTTCTGATCCGTTATTCCGGGACCCAGCCCCTCTGTCGGGTAATGGTGGAGGCTTCCACCCCGGAAGTGACCGAGCGGATTACCGCCGCCTTGGTCGAAGTCGTCCGGGATGTCCTGGGTTAAGAAAGGCTCAGTTCGTCGTCACCACGCCGGTGGCGGAATTGTAACTCCAGGTATAGGTCCCGCTGGCGGTGGGAGGAACGACCCCTTCGGCAAAAAGGTCGGAGGTAAGGGTGGTGGGGAAGGCCGGACTCCCGCTGGCCGCTTGTTGGGCGAAATACATCGTGACGACCGAGCGGATGCTGGTCACGTTTCCATCCCGGGCCGCCTTGTTGGCGCTGTCCCTGAAGTCGACGAACCTGGGGATGGCCACGGCCGCCAGGATTCCGATGATCACGATCACGATGATCAACTCCATAATGGTGAAGCCCCTCATCATCCGTTTCCCCTTGGCGTTTTCCTCATCAGCTGTTTTGCCTTCCCCTCCATACTTAGTTTACAACATTTTTCGGACGGGGGGAATGGACCCGCCGAAAATAATTCCCCGCTTTTCAGCTTCAGTTGACCTTGAAGGTGGTATCTCCGTTTTCAAAAAAAGCCGTGATCTGGCGGGCGGCGGCGGTGGCGGCGTTGAAGTTGGCCTCGGCCGATTGGGCCCCCATCTTTTTCGGGGTGAAGAAACAGCGGGTTTCGTCGCAGACCACGATCTGTTCCTTGTTGCTGGGCGGGACATCGGCCAGATAAAGGAAGTGGGGTTTTTCCCGGTAGATCTTGATCAGGTCTTCGTCATCCACGATGTCGGCTCGAGCCGTGTTGACCAGGGTGGCGTTGGATTTCATCACTGAGAGCAGGGCATAGTTTACCGATCCGCGGGTTTCCGGCAGGGAGGGAACGTGCAGCGAGAGGTAATCGCTGCGGCGGTACAGGTCTTCCAAGCTCTCAACCGGTTCGGCCCCGGCTTCCCGGATTCTCTCGGCCGGTACGTATGGATCGTAGGCCAGGACCTTCATCTCGAATCCCCCGGCGGCGATTTTTGCCAGACGACGGGCGACGTTGCCGAATCCCTGGAGGCCCAGGGTCTTTCCCAACAGTTCGGTTCCCGCCTTGCCGCTGAATTTTCCGCGCGCCCCCATCAGCATCATCCCGATGGCCAGTTCGGCCACGGCGTTGGCGTTTTGTCCGGGAGTATTTTCCACCACGATTCCCCGTTCAGCCGCTGCCGGGCAGTCGATGTTGTCGTAGCCGGCCCCGGCCCGGACTATGATTTCCAACTGGGTCGCCGCGGCGATAACGTCGGCGGTGATCTTGTCGCTGCGGACGATCAGGGCATTGGCCTCGGCGACTGCCTCCAGAAGGGCGTTTTTTTCTTTGTAGCCCTCGAGTAGCCTTACCGCGCAACCGGCATCCTCCAGAATTCCGGTGGCCGCCGCCAGGGCTTGAGGGGAAAAAGGCTTCTCCGTGGCGATCAGAACTTGCTTGGACATCGGGTCCTCCTTAATGGCGCGGTACGAGACCTACGCGTTGTCCGCTTCGAATTTCCGCATAAAATCAGCCAGGGCCTCGACTCCCTCGAGGGGGAAGGCGTTATAGATCGAAGCCCGGCAGCCCCCCACGCTTCGATGGCCCTTGAGCCCGACGAACCCGGCGGCCTTGGCTTCTGCAACGAATTGCTTTTCCAATCCCTCGCTGGGCAGCCGGAAGGTTACGTTCATCGTCGAACGGTCCTCGGTGGCGGCGGTTCCCCGGTAGAAATTGCCGGCATCGATTAGTTCGTAGAGAAGGCCGGCCTTCTCTTCGTTGAGGGCTTCGATCTCCGCGATCCCCCCGAGGTTCTTGAGCCATTTCAGGACCAGGCCGACGATGTAGATGGAAAAGACCGGGGGAGTGTTGTAGTTCGAGTCCTTTTCGGCCTGGGTGGTGTATTTCAGCATCGTGGTCAGGTTGTCCGGCACCTTTTCCAGCAGGTCATCGCGGATTATGACTATGGTTACGCCGGCCGGGCCCAAGTTTTTCTGGGCCCCGGCGTAGATCATTCCGAAGCGGGAGACGTCGATCGCCCGGCTGCAGATCTCGGAGGACATATCGGCGATGAGGGGAACCGGGCCGGTTTCGGGGAAGCTTCGGTATCTTATCCCCCCGATTGTCTCATTGCTGCAGATGTGAACGTAACGGGCATCCGGGGTCAGGTTGAGATCCTTGGGGACATAGGAGTAGTTGGCATCCTGGGATGAACCGGCGATGTTGACCTGCCCGAAGAGCTTGGCTTCCTTGATGGCCTTGGCGGCCCAGGCGCCGGTGTCGACGTAATCAGCCGTCCCCCCCCTCAGGAAGTTCATCGGGATCATCCCGAATTGCAGGCTGGCTCCGCCCTGCAGGAAGAGAATCTTGTAGTTCTCGGGTACCTGGAGGAGTTCGCGCAGGTTGTCGTTGGTGGTCTGATTTATCTCGGCGTAAAGGGGGCTGCGGTGGCTGCTCTCGAGCAGGGAGAGCCCGGTGTCGCCGATGTCCAACAGGTTGCGCTGAGCTTCCCGGATCACTTCTTCGGGCAGGATGGCCGGGCCGGCATAGAGATTGAAAGGCCTTTTTCCCATCGTGTTTTCCTCCTTCTTGAATTTTTTGATGGGTGTATGAAAAAAGAACCGGGCCCGGGTTAACTCCCCGGACCCGGTCTTGCCTGCTTGATTCAATCGCGCAGGATCTTGCGGTGTACTTCCAGGATCGAGGGAGTGGTCAGGATGATTATTCCCTGCCCTTCGCGGAAATCTTCGAAGACGGCAGTCTGCCCGCTCTCCACGATCCCCTTGGTGTTGAGCCGGAACAGCCGCCAAATCTTGGCCTGGCGAATTCCTTCTATCTCGGTGACCGGGTTGCCCGGAAACAGCTCCGGTGCGGCATAGAAGGTAGCGGCAACCTCGGAGACCAGATGGAAGGCTATCCGGTTGTTCTCGATGATCTCCGGCCGTATGGTCAGGCGGGATCCTTCCCATTCCTGGGGAGCTGCCGGAGCCGGACCTCGAACCTGGGCTTGGGCGGCTAACTCCGGCTGGGAGGAGACGACGCTTTGTTCCCCGTCGGAAGTAACCCACTTGCGGCTGAAGAGGACCTTGGCCCGACCCAGGCTTCTCAGGTAGTCCATCACCGGTTGGAATCGGTAAATGCGCAGCGAGCCGAAGGCGACATCCTCATCGAGAGCGGTGGGGAGCCGGACGTCCTCCCAGCTGGGTCCGAAGTTGAACTCGGACATCCGGGTCTGTTCCACGTTCTCGAAGTCGGTGTTGGCTTCCCGCCCGGGAGGGACCCGTTTCTTCATCGGCTTGAAATCCAGGCGTCGGTGGGCCCGCTCGGAGAGGGGGAAAAGTCCGGTCGTACTTTTTTGCTTGTTTAGGTAAAGCTGAAGCAGGTCCCACTCAATTCCGTCGGCGTGGGCCGGATCCAGCTCGACGGCGATGATCTTTTGTTCGATCAGGATGGGAACGTCTTTTCTCTCCTGGCCGTGGACCGATGTTATGAAGATTGCGGCAGGCAGGGCGGTGAGCAGCACTGCGCGGAACAAGGACTTCATCAACTCCTCCTTATTGCTGCGTGGAGCGGTTTGGTTGTGGTACACAATAATATTGAAGCTGCGCGGCTCGGGCAAGAAAATTGAGCGGAATCCGATGGGACGAAGGGACTTGATGATCGGGCTTAAGACCAGCGCAAGGCTGTTCCTGGTTGGTTGGAGCGTTTTTTTTGTGGCCGGGGGGTGCGCCTCCGGACCGTCTCCCATTTCCGCCGTTTTTTCCGAAGTCTCGGAGAAAATCTCCCGGCCGCAGGCCGGCCTCCTGCTTGATACCATCCGCCTCCTGGTCTTGATCGAGGATTATGCTTCCGCCTTCCGCGCCCGGGATGAATCGGCCTTCATCAACTGTTTCTCTCCCCGCTTTTCCTACTACGAAAACACCATTGCCTGGTTCCGGGAGCAGGTCAGGGAGGAATACTTCCAAAGATTCGATTTTCTCGATCTCGAGGTGGAGAGAATCGAGATTGTCATCTACCGAAATACGCCGTCATTTTGGCTTAAGCAGGAGGATTACGATTGGTTGGCGGGGTCCGGGGGAACGCGGATTCTTTCGGCCGATTACGCCGTCAACCTGACGGATTCGGAAGGAACCGTTTCCGTCTTGCTGGAGCGGAATCGGGAGCGGGCTCGTCCCCGCCCGGCTGAGGGCAAGCCGGCTTGGGCCGCCCCGGTCCCGGTCGAGGTGGCGGCCGGGTTCGATCCCCTGATAGAGGCGCCGATGGCCGAAGTCCACCTCCGCGTCCGCTTGACCTGTCGGACCGTCGCCACGGCCATTGAGACCAGGGAAGAGCAGATCCTGTTGCTGGAAAGTTACGGGGGAGACTGGAGGATTGTTTCTCTGCGCTGAAGCAGCGGAGGAGGAGAATGTGAACACCCGGATAAGGTTGGAGCTGGTCAGGGGGGATGTCACTGGCCAGGAGACGGAGGCGATCGTCAATGCCGCCAACCCCTCTCTCCTGGGCGGGGGAGGGGTGGACGGGGCCATCCACCGGGCCGCCGGGCCCGGTCTGCTCGCGGAATGCCGGGAGCTTCCCCAGGTTTCTCCCGGGGTTCGCTGTCCCACCGGGGAGGCCCGGCTTACCGGCGGCCACGGCTTGAAGGCCGAATGGGTAATTCACACGGTCGGCCCGATCTACCGGGGCGGCGAGCGCGGCGAGCCCGAACTTCTGGCCGCGGCTTATCGCCACAGCCTGGCCCTGGCCGAGGAGAAGGGCATCTCCAGCCTCTCCTTTCCCTCGATCAGCACCGGAGCCTACCGCTTTCCCATCGGGGAAGCCGCCCGGATCGCCTTGAGCGAGGTGCTCGCCTTTTTGCCCGCAGCCCGGCGGGTCGAGTTGGTTCGTTTCGTCCTTTTTTCTTCCACGGACCTCGCGGTCTATCGGGAAGCCCTGGCCGAACTGAGATAGTGGGATGCAACTAGGATTACGCAGATTAAAGCAAAGCCGCTCCACGCGGCTGAAAAAGCACGTTCCCCTCTGCTCCTGAACCGGAAACCGAAAGTGGGATAATCCTTACTTCTGAACCCTGCTTTTCAAGCGGGTCTTGAGCACGATCTCCTCTATTTCGACCCGCTCGGAAAGTCCCAGGAGGTAGAGAACGCCTTCTGCCACGTCCTCCGGGAGCATCATCCAGTCCGTTCCCCGGGGATTGTTGCGCTGGAAGTCCGTGGCCACGCTGGCGGGGCAAACCGCCGTCACCCGGATGCCGTGAACGGCCGCCTCCAGGGCCAGGGCCTTGCTGAAGCCGAGTGCCCCCCACTTCGAGGCGCAATAAGCCGCCCGGAGGCTGAAGGCCTTCTTCCCGGCCTGACTGACGATGGGGATGATGTAGCCGCTGCCCCGGGGAATCATCAGCTTCATCGCTTCCCGGCAGGTGATGAACACTCCGGTCAGGTTGGTTTCGATGTCCCGGTGCCAGTCCTCCAGGGAGGTCTGGCTGGCATCGGCCAGGGTGGCTTCTCCGGCGTTGGGGACGCAGATGTCCAGGTTGCCGAAGCGCTCGCGGGTTTCCCGGAAGAAGGCTTGCTGCTCGGTCTCGCTGCGAACGTCGGCTCGGCGGGCAAAGCATCCGGGAGTGAGCCCTTCCAGTTCCGCCGCTGTCTTTTCCAGGCTCGCGTACTCGCGTCCGCAGATCCCCACCCGGGCGCCGGCGCCGGCCAGGGCCCGGGCGATGGCCTTGCCGATCCCGCGGTTTCCTCCCGTGATTACGGCCGTTTGACCGCTCAGGTCGAGTTCTCTCATCCCTTGCTCCCCTTGCTTTTTCGGGGACGGCTCGGTCCCAGCGTCTCCGGATTTAGACAGTTGGGTGGATTTTCTCCCGCCAGCATCGCCGCCAGGTTGTCCGCGGCCATCCGGGCCATTTTTTCCCGGGCCTGCCTGGTGGCGCTCCCGATGTGGGGCAGCAGGACCGCGTTTTTCAGTTCGAGCAGCCCGGGATGAACCCGCGGTTCCTCCTCGAAAACGTCCAGACCGGCGGCGGCTATGTCTCCCCTTTTCAAGGCCGCCGCCAGGGCGGCCTCGTCCACCACCGCTCCGCGCGAGGTGTTGATCAGGCAGGCCGTCGGCTTCATCCGCTACAGGGTTGCCGCATCTATCAGGTGCCTGGTCTGGGGGGAGAGCGGAACGTGGAGGCTGACGAAGTCGGCTTGCTCCAGAAGCTCCGCCAGGGGCAGGCGTTTTGCCCCGGTCTCCCTTTCCAGCTTGGGGTTGGCTCGCCGGGAGGAGTAAATGACGGTCATCCCGAATCCCCATCCCCGCCGGGCCGTTGCCGACCCGATCCGACCCGCGCCCACGATGCCCAGGGTGCTCCCGGCTACCGCTTCCCCCAGCAGGAGGGTGGGGGACCACCCCCGGAAACGCCCTTCCCTCAGGTAGCGATCGGCTTCGGGGATCCTCCGGGCCGCTGCCAGGAGGAGGGCGAAGGCTAAATCGGCGGTGGCATCCGTCAGGACTCCGGGAGTGTTGCTGACCGGTATTCCCAGCCGGGAGCAGGAGGCCAGGTCGATGTTGTCGTAGCCCACCGCCATCAGGGCGATCCCCCGCAGATGCCCGGCTGCAGCCAGGAACTCTCGGTCGATCCGGTCGGTGAGGAGGCAGAGCAGCCCGTCGCAGTCGCGGCAGCCCTCTCTCAGCTCCGGTGGAGAGAGGGCCCGGTCTTCCGGGTTGGCGGTCACCTCGAGCCCGGCTTCCCGCAGCCGATTTGGGCCCGCTGCCGGGATCTTCCTGCTCACAAATACGCGCATAGCCGCATTATAGGGGAAGAAGCGATCCGGCCCAAGCCGTCCCTGCTCCTTTCTCCTCCCTATCTTTTCCGGGGAGGAAGAGAGGACGATCGTATGCTAATATTGAATCAATCGGATTAGCCCGAGAAAGTTGAGCCCTAGTACTATGCCTGAAAACAGCCTCAGGGAAGGGAAGGAAAATCGTCCTCGGTCTCCGGTGGCAGCCCTCATCAATTTTTTCCGGCACGATCTCTGGGAGGTTAATCTAGACCTTCTTTCCCGTTCTCGGCGTTTAGTTTTCGGGATCGCCCGGGTGGTCTATATGGTGGTCCGGGGCTTTTGGCACGATTCCTGTCCCCTGCGCGCCTCGGCTTTGACTTATGCCACCCTGCTCTCCATCGTGCCGCTCCTCGCTTTCGCCTTTGCCCTGGCCAAGGGCTTCGGGGTCTCGATGGAGCCGCTCAAGGACTGGATAATTCAGAAGGCGGCCTTGGGGAACTACGAGATCGGAAACCAGATCTTCAACTTCGTCAACAACATCAACGCCGCCACCCTGGGCGCTCCCGCCCTGGGACTGTTGGTCATCTCGGTGATCTCGGTGATGGGAAACATCGAATTTTCCTTTAACCACATCTGGGGAATCATCGTTCCCCGCACCATCTGGCGCAAGTTCAGCGACTACCTGAGCGTGATCGTGATCACCCCGCTCCTGGTCCTGGTCGGCTCCACGCTGTCCGCCTACCTGCGGGCCAACGCCATCGTCTCCACCCTGAACCAATACGAGGTCTTCCAGACCTTCTGGGGGCAGGTGATGAGCCTCCTGCCCTACCTGATGATCTGTCTGGGCTTTACCTTT
>Ga0272443_10002757_pt1 | contig 21778 bp, 21 predicted proteins | sample SSMAcet12_FD_193581 | JGI IMG/M metagenome (GOLD analysis project Ga0272443, IMG submission 193581) | Marine sediment archaeal communities from Little Sippewissett salt marsh, Falmouth, MA, United States - SSM-Acet-12 | ecosystem: Environmental > Aquatic > Marine > Wetlands > Sediment ...
GGATAAAAATTTCTTTATTGCAGAATATCAAAGGGTTAACACCTCAAGAAGGGAACTTAGAAGTTGAATTGGTTAACATGAGATTAGGAGAATATGATAGTTCTGGAAGACGTAGACCTATAGAGATACAGGGATCTACTTTTATCAAAAAAGTTGATTCTCTTATTCTGGCTATTGGACAAAAACCCAAAATCTCTGATTTACTGAAAGGTGAAAAAATCGAGTTGAATCGAAATAGCACCATACCAACTGAAAAGGGGATTACCAAGGTTAAAGATATTTTTGCCGGTGGAGATGTAGTTTTAGGTGCAGCAACAGTTGTAGAAGCTATTGGTGAAGCGCAAAATGCTGCAGAAGCTATTGACTCTTATTTAACTGGGAAGAAAAAGATTTATCCTTGGAAAATAAAGGATCCTGTAAATGTAGATTTTGATCCTGAAGCTGACCCGGTTGATGATAAGCGGTCACAATTACAGCTTCTCCCTGTTAAAGAGAGAGGAGTTCATAACGAGGTAGAAAAAACATGGAGCAAGGATATTGCCTGCAGGGAAAGCGAAAGATGCTTACGTTGTGAATACCGAGAGGACTAATATTGAAAGAAAGGATTGATAAATATTAAAATGAAAGATACAGAAATAAAGAAAGAGGAAAAGGCAAGGCCATTAGTCCAAGTTACAATAGATGATAAAAAAGTAATGGTAGAGTCTGGATCAACTATTTTGGATGCAGCAAATCAGGCAGGAATAAAGATTCCCACACTTTGTGCTATGCCAGAAATCAATCATTATCCGGGTTCTTGCCGTATTTGTGTTGTGGAAGTAGAAGGAATGCCATGCTTAGCTGCTTCTTGCGTATACCCGGTTCGAGATGGCATGGTAGTTCATACCCATACTGAAAGAGTAATAAAGGCCCGTAAAACGGTATTGGAATTATTATTAAGTTCTCATCCACTTGATTGTATGACTTGTGAGAAAAACGGTGAATGTGCTTTACAGGATTTAGCTTATGAGTATGGGATAAAAGAATCTAGTTTTGGGATAAATGAACAAAATCTTCCCTTGGATGACAGCAATCCATTTATATTAAGAGACTTAAATAAATGTATTCTTTGTCGAAGATGTGTAGAAATATGTAATGAAATTCAACAATCTAAGGCGATTGGAATTGGATTCAGGGGCAAAAAGACAGAAATTATTGCTGGTTTAGGCAATAAATTAGGTCATGAAACAAATATAACAATAGGATCTGATGGAAATCCTGATTATTCTCAGTGTGTTTCCTGTGGACAATGTGTGGCAGCATGTCCTGTTGGGGCATTGACAGATAAAGCCGCCATAGGAAAAGGCAGAGCTTGGGAATTTGAGAAAATTCATACTACCTGTAATTATTGTGGATGTGGATGTGGTTTTGATTTGAACATTAAAGATGGGAAAGTGGTAAAAGTTACCTCTAATCCTGATAGTGTTGTTAATGGAATCAACCTTTGTGTAAAAGGACGTTTTGGTAATGATTACATTCATAGAGAGGATCGTCTAAAAACTCCTTTAATCAAAAAAAATGGAAAATTAGAGCCAGCATCATGGGAAGAAGCACTCGATCTTATAAGTGATAAGTTTGCCAAGATAAAGGCAGGGTATGGAAGTGATTGTCTGGCAGCTCTTTCTTCTGCCAAATGCACTAATGAAGAAAATTTCTTGTTGATGAAATTTACCAGGGCAGTTTTAGGGACTAACAATGTTGACCATTGTGCCCGCCTTTGTCATTCTGCAACTGTTGCCGGCTTGGCTCAGGCTTTTGGCAGTGGTGCCATGACTAATTCTATTAAAGAAATTGCTAATGCTTCAGTAATCTACGTAACCGGTTCAAATACTACTGAGAATCATCCAATTATAGCCCTGGAAATCAAAAAGGCAGTAACTAAAAATGGAGCAAAATTAATTGTTGCTGATCCAAGAGAAATAGAGTTAACAAAATATGCTGCACTTTGGTTAAGACAAAAACCAGGGACTGATGTAGCACTATTTAATGGGCTAATGAATGTAATAATCACTGAAGGACTGGAAGACAAAGACTTTATCAAAGAAAAAACTGAAGATTATGAAAAGATGAAGGAAGTTGTTCTCAAATATACACCGGAGATAGTAGAAAAGTTAACTGGTGTGCCTGCTGAAGATATTAAAAAAGCTGCAAGAATTTATGCTGCAGGTCCAAGAACTTCTTTGATTTACTCCATGGGAATAACCCAACATACTACCGGTACGGACAATGTTCTTTCAACAGCAAATATAGCTATGTTAACAGGAAATGTAGGGAAAGAAAGCACTGGAGTAAATCCATTACGCGGACAGAGTAATGTACAGGGTGCCTGTGACTTAGGGGCCCTTCCTAATGTTTATTCCGGCTATCAAAAGGTAGCTGATCCTCAAATTAAGGAGAAATTTTCTAAAGCCTGGGGAGTGCCTTTGTCTGACAAAGTAGGCTTGACTGTAGTTGAAATATTAAATGCGGCTTATGATGGAAAGATTAAAGGTATCTTTGTGATGGCAGAAAATCCGGCTATGTCTGATCCTGATTTAAATCATGCACGTGAAGCATTAAAAAAGACTGAATTTTTAGTTGTATCGGACATGTTTATGACTGAAACGGCTGAAATGGCTGATGTAGTATTACCAGGGGTCAGCTTTGCCGAAAAAGACGGTACGATTACTAATACCGAGAGAAGAGTACAAAGGTTCCATAAGGCTGTTGAACCGGTTGGGGAAGCAAAGCCGGAATGGCAGATGATCTGTGAACTCGCACAAAAAATGGGTTATCCAATGCATTACAATCATCCATCGGAAATAATGGAAGAAATTGCTGAACTTACTCCCATCTACGGTGGAATGTTCTATCCAAGATTGGAAGAAAAAGGCCTGCAATGGCCTTGCCCTGATGCAAATCATCCTGGAACTAAATTCTTACATAAAGGAAAATTCAGCAGAGGTAAGGGAAAATTCTTCCCGGTTGAATTTAGGGAAGCTGCTGAACTGCCAGATGAAGAATATCCATTAGTTTTCACTACTGGACGTGTTCTTTATCACTTCCATACAGGAACAGTTTCACGGAAATCTAGGGGGCTGAATGAAGTATACAAAGAAGCCTTAGTTGAAATTAGTCCTCAAGATGCCGAAGAATTGAGTATAAAAGATGGTGAAATGGTTGAAGTTGCCTCTCGCAGAGGAAAGATTCAGGCAAAGGCAAAGGTAACTGAAAAATCTGATGATGGTGTAGTCTTTATGAGTTTTCATTTCCATGAAGCTGCTGCGAATTTACTGACAAATGCAGCACTTGATCCGGTTGCCAAAATACCAGAGTATAAAGTATGTGCTGTAAAAGTTAAAAAAATATCTTAAATGATATTGTAAGTTTATATCAATAAAATAGAGGAGGAATTTATTTTGAATACTGAGAAGGTAGTAGCAGGACAAAAACAAAAAACAAAGGATATTTTTACACCTTGTAATGCACCTGCGGCTGTTGCTAATGCATTTTGTTCCGTCGGGCAGACAAAAGCCAACTTATCCTGGGCTAAAATGATTGTTTTGGGAATTTTGGCAGGTGCCTATATTGCTTTTGGTGCCCAACTCGCAACGATGGTTACCTATGATTCAGCTAAATATGTAGGAGCTGGTATTGCTAAAATATTGTTTGGAAGCGTATTTTCGGTAGGCCTTATGTTAGTTGTAATTGCCGGTGCAGAGCTGTTTACAGGAAATAATTTAATTGTAGTTGGTACTTTGAATGGCAATGTTTCAACCGGGAAATTACTGAACAGCTGGTTCTGGATTTATGTTGCTAACTTTATTGGTTCAATTTTACTGGTTTGGATTATGTATTCTACACAGCTTTGGAAAACCGGTGATCTTGCAGTTGGCGCTAAAGCACTTTCTATTGCCAACGGTAAGGTGAATCTTACTTGGGGAGCAGCTATAGCAAGAGGAATTGCCTGTAACTGGTTAGTTTGCCTGGCTGTATGGTTAGCTGTTGCTGCAAAAGAAGTTCCTGGAAAAATCTTTGGAATTTATTTCCCCATTATGGCCTTTGTGGCAAGTGGTTTTGAACATAGTGTAGCCAATATGTACTTTGTGCCGATGGGTATTATGCTTAAGGGAAATAATGCTGTAGTAGAAGCTGCAGGCCTTACTGATAAACTGGCTAACCTTAATTGGGGAGGCTTTCTATTCAATAATTTACTTCCGGTTACCATTGGAAATATAATTGGAGGAGCTTTCTTTGTTGCATTCTTATATTGGTTTGTTTACTTGAGAGATTCTAAATATTTGGTTGAAAAAAATTAATTAAAACCAAAAAAAGTTGGGGTTATGTCTTAAAAAAAAGATATAGCCCCTCTTTTTTTACTTAAATTTAAAGACTTTTTTAAAAAGGCAAACAATAATGGATATAGAAAAATTTAATTCCATCAGTATAATCATATTAGCAGGTGGAAAAAGTAGTAGAATTGGTTTAAATAGAGATAAGGGAAAAATGAAGTTATTGGGAGTTAATTTAATTGATAAGGTAATTTCAAACATTCTTTCGGTTGATATGTTTTCAGAAAAGGATATTCTTATAGTAGGTCCAAAAAAAAGATTTCCTAAATATGAAAGAGTTGTAGAGGATATTTATCCACAAAAAGGTCCATTAGGAGGGATTTTTACAGGATTATATCATTCTAAGAGTTTTTATAATTTAGTAATAGGTTATGATATGCCATTCGTTGAGCCCAAATTAATTCGTTTTATGGTAAGAAAGATTGATAATTATGATGCGGTTATTCCAACTCATAGTCAGGGACTGTATGAACCATTATGCGCTATTTATAGCAAAAAATGCCTGGAGATAATGAAGCGCAATATAAAAGATGAAAAATTATCCGTAAAATGCATCTTCCCTTTTTTAAAGATACATTTAATTGATGAGAAAGAAATAAAAAAATGTGACCCAGATTTACACTCTTTCTTTAATATTAATTTTAAGGGTGATTTTGCTAGAGCAAAAAAGTTAACTCAAAGAAGGAGTAAAAAATAATTGTTAAGTGATAGCAAGGGAGTTAAAAAGAATATTATAAGAGTTGAAGATAATAAGAAAAACAAGATGGTAGACTTAATTGCCCGGGAAAAAGAGTTAACCATCTTTTTGAATCAAAAAAAGATAGTTAAATTGAATTGCAGTCCGGGTGATTATAAGTGTTTAGGAGTAGGATTTTTATTTACAGCAGGCATTTTAGCAGGTAAAGAGGAAATTAAATCCATTAAAACAGAAAAAGATTCTGTAAACATAAATACTAAAGTTGATACTCTGATCTCAGGAAAAATGAATCAAATCTCTTCAACGATTGAAGTCTCAAGGCAATATCCAAAAATGACCCTAACAGACTCAAATTTTTTTGATAATTATAAAATAAATCCAGGGACTGTTTATCATTTAATAGCAGAAATGCAAGAAAAAGCTTCTTTTTTTAAATTAAGTGGTGGTGTACACAGCTGTGCATTGGCAGATGCAGATGGTACAATTGTATTGTTTAGCGAGGATATCAGTCGTTATAATACCATAGATAGAGTTTTAGGAGAGGCATTGTTAAAAGATATTGATACCAATGATAAGATTATGCTAACCTCTTGCCGCATTACCTTGGGAATTATTAAGAAAATAATGAATGCAGATATTCCAATTGTTATTTCCAGGGCAGCTGTTACCGATAGTGCAGTTAGGATGGCAAATTTATACTGCATAACCCTAATTGGCTTTACCCGTGGGAAAAGGATGAATATTTATACCCATCCTGAACGTATTACTTTTTAGCCAAATTTTCCAAGCGAAGTAATTCTGGACATAAATGGTATAATGATACATTAACTATCTGGACAGGATTGATAATAGATGATTAGAATTGTTTTAGCGATTGATCCGGGGAAAAAGAAATGCGGTATTGCTGTTGTTGATAACCAATTACGTTTTATTGCAGGGGAAGTAGTAGATACGGAAGAGTTAATTAATAAAATAGAAATGTATTTGCAAAAACATGATATAAATAATGTCTTAATTGGCAGTGGAACTAACTCTGGAGAAATCATAAGAAATATTGAAAAAAGATTTCCCAGTATTAAGGTAATAAAGGTAGTTGAAAAATATACTACTATGCAGGCAAGAAAGCGTTATTTTGACTATCACCCGCCAACTGGCTTATTGAGAATTTTTCCTATATCTTTTCTTCTTCCCCCTTGTCCTTATGATGATTTTGCGGCTTTGCTAATTGCAGAAAGGTTTTTTAAGAAGTGCTGCTATAACGATAGGTATTGAATAATTTGTATTATTAAAGAAACTAAAGCAAATTATAATAAATCTTTGAGAGGAGATAAAGTTGACCAGGATTAAAGTATTTTCAAATATTATGAAAAGTAACGAAGATATGGCTTTGAAAAACAGACAGGTTTTTAGTCATTACAATATACCGGTAATTAATATGATGAGTTCTCCGGGTTCAGGAAAAACCAGTTTATTAGAAAAAACAATTAATGAACTTGGAGAGAAAATAAATATTGCAGTTTTAGAAGGAGATTTACAAACAGACCGTGACGCACAGCGTATCGGTAAATATGATGTTCAAGTTGCCCAGATCAACACTGATGGTGCCTGTCATTTAGATGCCAATATGGTAAACAAAGCATTGTCGGCATTTGACTTTATTAAAATTGATATATTCTTTATTGAAAATGTGGGTAATTTGGTTTGCCCGGCAGGTTTTGATTTAGGAGAAAAGTATCGGGTCAATCTGGTCAGTGTTCCTGAAGGTGATGATAAAGTGATTAAATATCCATTTATTTTCAGAAAATGTGATGTTTTATTGATTAACAAAGTAGACTTATTGCCTTATATTTCTTTTAATCTCGAACGCTTGAAAAAGGAAGCTTTAAACATTAGACCTGACATGAAAATTATTGAAATATCATGTCTGACAAACAAGGGAATACAAGGTTGGTATGATTGGATTGAATCAATTGCAGGTAAGAACAATATATAGTATCGAGTATCGGGTATGTAGTATGTAGTAAAACCATTCAGAATTAATATATAAATTTGCCATATTTAGAAATATTTTTTGAAAAGGTGAATGCGGCAGAAGAATTAAAAAACAAGAAAGAAAATGAATAGAACAAAAAAATAAATTATATTGTCAATGAATTAGGATACGGCAATGCCAAAATGAAAATGCACAGGTACTAGGCAAAAAATATTTTTATAAAATAGCTTTATGGTAATCATTAACTTAAATTGCACTTATTTTTTTAGTTTTGGTATTTCGACTCGATACTATATACTCGATACACGATAATGATTTACACACACAAATATTCCAGGAAAAGAAAAATGAAAATAAGAAAAAAAATTATTATATATGGGATTGTCCAAGGAGTTGGTTTTCGCCCTTATATCCATAAATTAGTTCAGAAATATCATTTAGCTGGTTGGGTTTGTAATTCTAACCAGGGTGTTGAAATGGAAATAGAAGGAGAAGAGAATAATATTAATATTTTTCTCGAAAATTTTAAAGACAATCTTCCTCCATTGGCGATTGTTGAGGATATTAAAGTTAAGAAATTACCATGGTTGGGGTATGCTAACTTTAAAATAAAGGAAAGCAATAACAATCATGCGCATCCCATAATCCTTATGCCGCCTGATGTCTCTGTTTGTGAAGATTGTTTGAGAGAATTAGAGAATCCTGCTGATCGTCGTTATCATTATCCTTTTATTAATTGTACGAATTGCGGGCCTCGGTTTACTATTATTGAAGACATGCCATATGATCGTGGGAAAACTACTATGAAAAATTTTCCTATGTGTCCTGCCTGTAATGCAGAGTATAAAGATATAAATAATCGCCGCTACCATGCTCAACCAAATGCTTGTCCGGTCTGTGGGCCTGAAGTTTATTTGTATGAAGGTAGTAAAAAAATAGTAACTAAAGACCCTATTGGGGAAGCACAAACCAGGTTAATTAAAGGTCAGATTGGTGCCATCAAAGGATTAGGCGGATTTCATCTGGCCTGTGATGCAAGCAATTATTCAGCCGTGCTAAGATTAAGAGAAGTTAAACAAAGAGATGAAAAACCATTTGCAGTCATGGTTGAGAATCGCGATAGAGTGCAAACTTTTTGTCATCTTTCAGAATATGCTAGGAAATATCTGGAAAGTAAGGAGAAACCGATAGTTATCTTAAAAAAGAAAAAAGATAACTATCTGTCACCTGAAATTGCTCCGGGTAATGATTGTATTGGAGTAATGTTGCCTTACACGCCCTTACATTTTTTATTACTGCAAAAAAGTAATTTGGTATTGGTTATGACTAGTGCTAATTTTTCTGATGAACCGATTATGATTCAAGATGAAGAAGCTCTAAAAAACTTATCTCATCAGGTTGATTTTTTGCTTATTCATAATCGGGCGATTCACAATCGTTGCGATGATTCTGTTCTGAAAGTATCTTACAATCGGCCAATATTTATACGAAGATCCAGGGGATATGCACCTTTTCCTATTGTTCTACCTAAAAATAGTAAACAGATTCTTGCCGTAGGACCTGAGCAAAAAAATACAGTTTGTTTTACCCGTGACCATTATGCTTTCCCCAGCCAACATCTTGGTGACTTGAAAAATAAAGATAGTTTTGAAGCATATCAGGAAGCAGTTAAGCGTTTAAGTAGAGTTTTTCAATTTAATCCTGAAATGATTGCTTGCGACCTGCACCCTGATTATTTATCCACATCTTATGCAGAACAAGTAGCCCAAAAAACAGGATTACCTTTGTTAAGGATTCAACACCATCATGCACATATTGCCAGTTGTATGGCGGAAAATCAATTAACTGAAAAAGTAATTGGTATTGCCTTTGATGGAACCGGTTTGGGTGAAGATAATCATATTTGGGGTGGTGAGTTTTTAGTGGCTAATTTAAGGGATTATCGCAGAGTAGGTCATTTAAAATATCAGACTATGCCAGGAGGAGAGCAGGCGATTAGCCAACCATGGAGGATGGCATACAGTTATCTTTATTCTATCCTTGGAGAGAAGATTGTTCATTCTAATTTAGAATTAATTAAAAGAAGGACTAGCAAAGAGCTGTATCTATTAAATCAAATGATGGATAAAAGAATTAATTCACCTTTTACTTCCAGTTGCGGTAGATTGTTTGATGCAATTGCTGCCTTGATAAACTTAAGGGACGAGGTAAATTTTGAAGGACAAGCGGCTGTGGAATTGGAAGCTATGTGCCAATCAAAGTATAGGGATCATTATTCATATTCTATTGAAGAAGAAACGGCCACCTGGATTGTCAATACAGAAGCGATGTTTTTTCAGATCATCCATGAAATGGAAAGACATGAAAATATGGAGAAAATAGCCACAAAATTTCATAATACCATTGCTGATTTAACGCTTTCCATGTGTGTTAAAATGAGAAATAAATATAATATTAATTTAGTTGTTTTAAGTGGAGGAGTTTTTCAAAACAGCTTCTTGTTGAATCGAACGATAGGGGAATTAAAAGAAGAGAATTTTAAGATTTATATTCACCAAAAGATGCCACCCAATGATGCCTGCATCTCATTAGGACAGGCGGTAATTGCCAATGCCAGAACATAAGATAGTCATTATATTGGTATATGGTAACAGTGAATGTGAAAATATAGAAAATATTTAAAAAGAGGGTATTTGAATGTGTTTAGCCATACCTGGGAAAATAATAAAAAAAATAAATTCGGAGCAGGCGGAAGTGCTTTTAGGAGGAATAAAAAAAACGATCAGATTAGACCTTTTGCCTGATGTTAGCAAAGGTGATTATGTTCTTATTCATGCCGGATATGCAATTACTAAAATCAATGCAAAAGAGGCCAATGAAGTTAATCGCGCCTGGGAGGAAATAGAGCTTTGAAGTATAGAGACGAATATCGGGACAAAGCTCTTTGTCAATCTCTCATCCAAAAAATAAGAAAATTAACAAAAAAAAAGATAAACTTGATGGAAGTATGCGGTACCCATACTGTTTCAATTTTTCGTTCCGGGCTGAAAGACATGTTACCGGAAAATATTCATCTAATCTCCGGTCCCGGATGCCCGGTTTGTGTTACACCCATTTCAGGTATTGACCATATTGTTGCTTTGGCAAGAATGGATGAAGTAATCATAGCTACATTTGGTGATATGATTAGTGTCCCGGGTAGTTCATCCAGTCTTAAGCAGGAGAAAGCCAAAGGGGCTGATGTTCAGGTCATTTATACACCTTTGCAGGCTTTGGAATTAGCTTACCGGTTTCCGCAGAAAAAGATTATTCTTATTGGAATCGGTTTTGAAACAACAATACCGTTACTGGCTAGTGTTGTTCTGGAAGCTAGCAAAAAGTCTTTGCAAAATTTTTACTTATTAAGCATGGTCAAGGTAATGCCTCCTATTATGAGAGAATTACTTCAAAGCAGAGAAGCTAAAATCGATGGATTTTTATGTCCCGGTCATGTCAGCACAATTATTGGGACACAGCCTTATCAATTTATACCTCAACAATATTCTGTTCCCTGTGTCATTGCCGGATTTGAACCAGTCGATATTCTTATAGCTATTTATCACCTTATTAAGCAGAAGATAGAGCAAAAACCCTTTGTAGAAAACCACTATCGCCGGGCAGTTAGGGAAGATGGAAACCCCGTTGCTCTTAAGAAAATTGATGAAGTATTTTCCCCTATTGATAGCCATTGGCGCGGGATAGGAAAAGTAGAAAAAAGCGGATTGGATTTGAAGACTAAATTTTCTTTCATGAATGCCAGAAATATTACAGTTGAAATTGAAAAATCCCTAGAAAATCCACAGTGCCGATGTGGAGAAGTCTTAAGGGGCCTGATAACCCCCTTTCAATGCCCTCTTTTTAAAAAGGTCTGTACACCGGAAAATCCTATTGGGGCTTGCATGGTCTCTGGTGAAGGGTCATGCGCAGCGTATTATAAATATAGTATCGAGCATCGAGTATACAGTATGTAGTAAAAACAATTCAGAATAAAAATATAAAATTACCAAATGTAGAAATATTTTTGAAAAAAAGTTGATTATGGTAAAAAAATTAGAGAATGAGAACGTCAATGAATATGGTTACATCAATAAAAGAAAATAAAAAGTGGAAATAAATCAGTAAAATTAATATATTTTTTAGAATAATTTAAAACTAATCCAGGAATTAGGTTGAACAAGCAATATAATCGAAAGATATTTAAAAGTTTTGCCTTGTTTCTTAGTATTTGGACTCGATACACGATACCCGATACTGAATACTAATTTTATCAAAAATAGAATCTACAAACATAGCCATAGCAATAAAAGGAGATCAAACAATGAAAGACAATATAATTACTTTAGATCATGGTAGTGGCGGAAAATTATCTGATCAGTTAATACGGTCAGTGTTTCTGAAATATTTCAACAATCCCATTTTAAATCAACTTCACGATGGTGCCGTTTTGCCACCAACGGATAAAAAAATAGCCTTGTCAACCGATTCTTACACCATCAGCCCCTTGTTTTTTTCAGGAGGCAACATTGGTCATTTAGCAATTCATGGAACGGTTAATGATGTAGCCATGTGTGGAGGGAGGCCAAAATACCTCAGTACTTCTTTTATTATAGAAGAAGGAGTTTCTATTGAGATTTTGGAGCAAATTACCTGCAGTATGGCTGAAGCAGCAAAGAAGGCTGGCGTTAATGTGGTTACCGGAGACACCAAGGTAGTCAATAAGGGCGATGTTGACGGGATATTTATTAATACAACCGGAATTGGTTACATTGATTTGGATGTTAATATCAATGCCAACCAAGCCCGGGAAGGGGATATAATGATCGTAAATGGACCAATAGGCAATCATGGCATTAGCATTTTAGCTTCCCGCGAGAATCTTCAACTTGATCAGGTAATTTCAAGTGACACAGCCCCTTTGTCCGATTTGGTTTATCAAATGTTATCTGTAACTAAAGAAATACATGTTTTGAGAGATCCTACCCGCGGAGGTTTGGCTACAGCTTTGAACGAAATTGCCCAGTCATCCAAGGTAGAAATTGAAATTGAGGAAGAAAAGATTCCTATTCAGGAAATGGTAAAAGACACTTGTGAAATTTTAGGCTATGATCCTCTATATTTGGCCAATGAGGGTAAATTAATTGCATTTGTGCCAGAAAGGCATGCTGAAAAAATACTGAAAAAAATGAAAAACTGTCAATACGGAGAGCAATCTAAAATTATCGGAAGGGTAGTATCAGAAGACCGGAGTGAAGTTTATCTTAGAACAGACATTGGTGGAAAAAGAGTGATAGGAATGCTCAGTGGACAGCAATTACCCAGAATATGTTAGATATATACAGATATATCATTTTTGAATCTGATTTAAATAACTAAATCAACTAATTTATTTAAAAGGAGTTGGCCTATAATGAATAAAAAAAGAGAAGAAAGTATACCGGTTCAATTAGCCAGGGAAAGCATTATATGCTACTTAAAAACAAGGATAATGATGAAACAACCTGAACATCTTTCTGTAGAATTAACCCAAAATCAAGCCGGTGTTTTTGTTTCTTTAAAAAAGGAGGGACATTTGCGCGGCTGTATTGGCACCTTTATGCCAACCCAAAATAATATTGCTTTGGAAATTATTGAAAATGCGGTTAGTGCTGCTACTCGTGACCCTAGATTTCCTCCGGTAACTATGGAAGAGGTTGATTTCTTATCAATCTCAGTGGATATCTTGTCTCCACCGGAAGAGGTTAGCGATGTTTCCCTGCTCGATCCCAGGAAATATGGTGTGATTGTTAGTAGTGGCTTTAAAAAAGGCCTTCTTTTACCAAATTTAGAGGGGGTTAATTCGGCAGAATATCAAATAGAAATTGCCAAACGAAAAGCCGGAATTTTTCCGGGAGAAAAAACACAATTGTCCAGGTTTGAAGTAAAACGGTATTATTAAGCCTAAACTGAATTAAATTCTGCTTATCCATCTAATTTCTGTGCAATTTGGCTTGTGACCGAAATAAATAATATTGACAAAATGGGTTTTATGTTTTGTTTAAAATTGATGTTTTGATATAATAAACAAGAAAAAAAATATAATTAGCGTTCATAGAATTCGAGAACAACCTATATTGACAGAAACTAATTGCTAAGCTTTAAATATAGAGAAAATTGTTTATATTAAAATGAAAATACTTGATTAATATGATTGTAAGAGGTTTATATTCATGCAAAAAAGGTTTCGTTTTATTTTAACTTTCCTGTTTTTGATGTTATTTTGGTTGATTCTGTCTTTTAATTTCCAATTTCCTTCAATCCTCGCTGGTATTATCATATCCCTGTTCATTAGTTTGCTAAGTTATAATCTTTTTATTCAGGGCAATGAAGGCATCCACAGTAAAATGATTGGAACTGTTTGGTACTTATTTGTCTATGTTTTCGTTCTTTTATATGAAATGTTTTTAGCCAGTTTTGATATGCTATATCGTGTTGTTACTATGGATATTAATCCAGAAATAGTAATGATAAAATCAGATATAAAATCTGAATTAGGTATATTACTGCTGGCAAATTCTATAACACTCACTCCTGGTACAATTACTGTAGACATCGAAGATGAATATCTTTATGTTCACTGGCTATATGCCCGGACCACTCATTTTGGACATGCGTCAGAATTAATCAAAGGCCGTTTTGAACAATGGCTGGAAAGGGTATTTAGATGAATATTATAACAGCAATAATAACAATATTAGGAATAACTGCGTTATTGACACTATACCGGGTTTTTTTTGGTCCTACTCCGTGGGATAGGCTTATTGCTGTGAATCTCATTTCATCCAAGGTTGTAAGTATTATGGTAGCAGCAGCATTATTGTTCAGACGTAATATCTATATGGATGTAGCGTTAGTATATGCAATTATTGGATTTGTCAGTATGATTGCTATTAGTAAGTTTTTAGAAACCGAAAGCGGGGGAAAAAGATGATTGCCAATTTATTCATATTTTTTGGATTAGTTTTTTTCTTTTTTGGGACAATAGGTACAATTCGTTTTCCCGATATTTATTCGCGCTTACAATCAAGTTCCAAGTGTGACGGCGCAGGTGCGGTTGCCCTGTTTGTTGGCTTAATGATAAGAGAGGGATTCAACATATTTTCTTTAAGGATATTGATTATTACATTTTTTCTTCTATTAACAAATCCAGTTTCTACTCATGCTATAGCGCGCTCTGCCGCAATCAGAGGAATAAAGCCATGGCGAAAAGAGGACAACAAAGAGAATAAAAAGGAAGGAAGAATTAAGGGGAAATAGATAATGATGATTACCCCATTTTTAGTGATGTTAGTTGTGCTTGCTTTGCTGACACTTGAATTAAAAAATTTATTAAGCTCGGTTATTTTATTCGGGGCATTCAGCCTAATTTTATCATTGATATTATATTATTTGCATGCACCTGACGTGGCTATTACTGAAGCTGCTATAGGTTCAGGTTTTGCTACGGTAATCTTTATTATAGCTATTAAAAAACGAGGATCACTTGTTATGCTAACCTATCCACATAGTCGTTTCTTCTTCTATAATCATAAAGGTGAACCTTCTGGATTGGATTATGATATTTTGTCATTATTTGCTCAAAAATTAAATTTGGAATTAGAAGTTAAGGTAGTTGGAAAATGGCAAGAGCTTATTAATCAGCTAATCTTAGAAAAGGGAGATATAATTGGTGCTGGAATGACCCGACTTAAGGACAGAGAAAAACAGATAAACTTTTCTGATGGTTACTTCCCAACCAAAGTAGTTATTGTAACAAATGTCGAGAATAGTGAGTTAAATTCAATTAGTGATTTAGAGGAAAAAACCGTTTCTTCGGTACCAGGCACTTCCTGCCATCATACTCTTAAGGTGATTGATGGCATTAAAATTGATACAGGTTTTTCTGATCCGGACAAACTTTTACAAGCCGTATCTGAAGGAAAAATATATGCTGTTGCAGTAGACCTGATTGAAGCAATGGTGGGACAGATTGATTATCATAACTTAAAAATAGTTGGAACCATAAGCGATATTCAGGAATATGGATATGGAATAGCAAAAGACAGGAAAGAGCTTTTGGCTCAATTAAATGTTTTTTTGAAAGAAATTCAGCAGGACGGGACTTATAAGGATTTGTATAAGAAATATATACACTAAAAAGGAACAGATAAACAAGGGATGAAAAAGTATTATTATATTGTTCTATTGATTATAATGACGATTCTGATAATTGGTTCTATTCGTCCGGAATATGTTAATCCAAGAAATTTGGATTATATTAATTATTATCTGGAAAATGGAGTTAAGGATACCGGTGCAATTAATCTTGTTGCATCGATATATCTTGATTATCGTGCTTATGATACGTTGATTGAAACAGTTGTTCTTTTTATGGCCGTAATCGGTGTTACATTTATTTTAAGTAAAGGATAAATAGATTGAAAAATTCAAAGATCATAAAAACACTTGCCCAAAAACTATTGCCTTTTATCTTTCTTTTTGGTTTTTATTTGACTTTTCATGGGCATTTATCACCTGGAGGAGGTTTTCAGGGAGGTGTTGTTATAGCAACAGCAATTATTCTTTTGACCCTATCTTATGGCATTAAAGAAACAGAGAATAGATTTAAAGAAAAACAGTTAAGAGTTTTGGAAAAATTCGCTATATTGGCATTTATATTTTTAGGTTTACTGGGAATATTTTTTGGTTATCCTTTTCTCAAGAATTTCCTTCCCCTGGGTCAGAGGGGATGTATTGCCAGTGCCGGATTAATGATTCCTTTGAATTTAGTCATAAGCATCAAGGTGGCTGCAGGTATGACCGGAATATTCTATGCATTAGTCAAATATAGAGGTGAAATATGACACCGATAAACATTAGTTTGCTATTATTCATGATTGGGTTGTATGGCGTAATCAGTAAGAACAATCTAATTAAAAAAATAATTGGTTTGGCTATCATTAATGCTAGTGTGGTCTTGTTTTTTATTGCTATTGGTTACCGAGAAGGTGGTTTAGCCCCTATAATGAGTCATAGTGAAACAGTTGATTCTGCAAATCAGATTTTTGTTAATCCGATACCCCAGGCTTTAATGCTTACTGCCATTGTAGTGAGTATTTCCCTAACTGCTGTAGCTTTGGCGTTAGTGGTAAAAATTTATTCCAAATACAAAACCTTAGATGTTCAAAAACTTTACGAGGAGTAAGAATTGCTGAATCATTTGCCTATTTTAATTATTATTTTCCCTCTGTCAATTGCATTTATCATTTTACTCTTTAAAAAATATATAATAGCTTTATCAATTTTCAGTATTGTGTTTTCATTAGCTTCTCTTTTAAAATTTGCGCCTTCTGTTTACAAAGGCCAAATAATATCATATCATCTTGGAGGTTGGCCTGCTCCTCTGGGAGTCAGTCTACTTATAGACAACTTGAGTTTTTTCTTTGCTTTAACTGTGTTACTGATTGGAATGATGGTAATTATATATTCTATTCCCGATAAAAAATATAACCATAATTATTATTTTTTACTATTAATATTATTAAGCAGCATGGTTGGTACAATTTTCACAGCTGATATATTTAATATGTATATTCTCTATGATCTTGTAGCTATTGCTACCTATTTACTAATTGCTTATTACCAGCAGGGTGTTGCCCTAAAAGCCAGTTTTAATTATCTTCTAATGAGTGCTGTTGGATTATCTTTGTTTTTATTGGGGGTGGGTTCTTTGTATGCTATGTCCGGAACATTGCATATAGCAAGCATATCAGAGCAGCTACCGGAAATATTTGCTCATAATCCGCAGATTATCATTATGTCTCTGGTATTGGCCATTACAAGTATGGGGATTAAAATGGCTATGGTTCCTCTTCATGGCTGGTTGCCTGATGCTCATTCACTGGCACCTTCCCCGGTTAGTGCCATATTGTCCGGAGTAGTCGTTAAGGTAGGTTTATATTGCTTAATAAGATTGATTTTTGGTCTTTTTAGTACAGAGAAAATACTGATTAATATTGGTAGTCATTATATCTTGATGATTTTTGGCACTATTACCCTCCTTTTTGGGGCTATGATGGCATTTACTCAAATTGATTTGAAGCGAATGTTGGCTTATTCTACGATTAATCAGATTGGGCTTATATTGATAGGGTTGGGCATTAATATTCATTCAGGTTTCCAAGGCGCACTCTTTCATGTTCTAAATCATGCCTTACTAAAGAGTGCATTATTCTTTTGTGCAGGAATTATTATTCTGCAATCTGGTAAAAGAAAAATTCATGATTTTGCAGGTTATGGAGAAAAGAATCCGCTTGTAGCTTTTTGTTTTGTTGTTCTTTCCCTGGGTGTAATTGGAATACCCCCTATGAATGGTTTTGTCAGTAAATTTTTGATATGCTTAGGCGCTATTGAGGCTGGGTATTCTATTCTTGCGTTGGTTATTGTTTTTGCAAGTCTCATTACTGCTGCTTATTATTTTCGTGTAATACAGATATTTTATAGTGAACCCATTCAATCAAATAGCAATTTATCAAATATTGATGTTGCTGAAAATTCTTTATTTTGGGATAAATTTTTTAGATTATGGCCAATTTATATTTTAACTGGTTTTTCTTTAATGCTTGGAATTTTACCTTCCCTGGGGCTTTCATTGGTAAGACCGGCTGTAAAAATATTATTATTAAATATCATAAAATAATGACAGCAGGTATAGACAAAAGGAGGTCATTATTATTCTATATTCAAATTTACCAGTCTTAACTGTATTTTTTCCTTTTTTTCTGTCAATAACAATGATCTTGTTTGTTAAGAAACAGTGGCAAATAGAAAAACAGCTTAGATTAATCATAAAAATTATTTTTGCTGGAATGATAATCATGTCCTTTTTTCTTGGTTCAATGTTGTTGTCTGTGTTAAGAGGTCATATATATGAGAGTATTTTTTGGCCACAGATGACTCCTTTTGATTTAAGTTTCCGAGTAGACGGACTAAGTATTATCATGGCTATACTCACCTTTGTTTTATGGTCAATAATTTTCATCTATTCAATTAAATATATTAAGAATAATGTTATAAGGTATTACACTTTGCTCTTATTGATACTGGGGAGTGTACAGGACACAATATTCGCCGGAGATTTGGTTAATTTCTATATTTTTTTGGAAATAACAACCATTGTAACCTATTTTCTTATCACACATAATAAAGATGCAGTGGCTCTGAAGGCCGGTTATAAGTATTTGATAATGTTATTGGCAGGGGCTTTTTTAATATTATTATCAATTCTCTTTGCATATAGCTATATGGGAAATTACAAGATGTCAAGCATTATTGCCTGTGGCTATATAATAGCACCCATACTCTTTCTGATAGGCTGTTTCGTTAAAGCAGGAGCTATCCCCCTGCATGTTTGGCTGCCTGACGCTCATCCCGCCGCTCCGTCCCCCATAAGTGCTTTTTTATCAGGAATAATGATAAAGGTAGGAGCTTATGGCATCATTAGGGTAATATCACCAAATATAAGAATAGAATTCCCTGTTGTAAATATTGGGAATATATTAAGTTTGATTATTATAGTTGTGGCAATTTTATCAATGTTTATTGGTGTTTTTTTGGCATTAATTCAAACAGATGTAAAACGACTATTGGCTTACCATAGCATTAGTCAGATGGGATACATTCTTCTGGGTATAGGATTAGGTACCAAACTTGGCTTGGCAGGAGGATTATACCATATCATTAATCATGCCATCTTTAAAGGTTTACTGTTTTTGGGTGTAGGTGCGGTAATTTTTAAAACTGGTTCTAAAAAACTTGTTGACTTAGGTGGTTTATGGAAAAAAATGCCTGTAACGACAATTGTATGCATAGTTGCTGCACTTTCTATTTCCGGTATTCCTCCTTTTAATGGCTTTGCAAGCAAAATGATACTTGGAAAGGCCGTTGCTGAGTTCAGTATAATACTGAAATATATGTTAACTATGGCTTCAGCGTTTACTTTTGCCTCCTTTTTCAAGCTAATTAAATGTTCATTTTTTGGCAAGATAAAAGAGTCACTAAATTCTGTACAAGAAGCTCCCTTGTTAATGTTAATACCAATGATTGTGCTTTCTGCTTTTTGTATTATTTTAGGATTGCAGGCGAATACGGTAATGAATCAACTGATGCCGGTCGCTATGAATGAACCAGTCCATTATCAAATGTCTTCAAATGTGGTATTTTGGACAGAAGGCTTGTTAGTTGATACTCTATTCACCATTCTTTTGGGATTTACAGTTTATTTTATAGCCATGAAGATGGGACTGATTGATAAAGCAGATAAATCATCGGTTCAGAGCATCCCATTGCTAAAGCGGGAAAGTTGCTTGAGTATAGATTCACTTTACTGTTACTTTGCCATATTGACTAGAAATTCTTGCCAGAAATTAAACAAAATATATTCCCGTGATTTTAATATACATTTATCGTGGATAGCATTGACTATAATCATTTTATTCATAATACTGTTAATATTTTTAAAAATTCCGCTTAATTAAATAAGGTATCTGAAATAAAAATAGATAGCAGCAACAATTAAATCAATGACTACTAAGGGAAAAGCAATTTTGAAAAAATACCAGAAGTAAATGCGTTGATTATTTTTTTCGGCAATTTCTGCAACAATCAGGTTAGAAGCTGTTCCAATAAGGGTGCCGTTTGCTCCGATGTTTGATCCAAGTGCGATAGCAATCCAGACGACTGGGGAAATTGAAGGAAAATCTTGCACAATGTGTTCTATAACAGGAATAGCTAGGTTTACAATGGGAATATTATCTAAAAAAGAGGACATAAAAGTAGATGATATTAGGAAGAGAAAATCAAGATATTGAAAATTTGCTTTGGTTAATTGAATAATCTTCTGAGATAGTATATCTATGATTCCATGCTCTTCCATTGTTCCCGCCAGGATATTCAAACCAATTAAGAAAAATACAATTCCCCAATCAATTTGTGAGTAAATAGAATAGGCTGACTTACCTGGGCTAATAAAAAGCAGCGTAATAGCCAAAAAGAGAATAATAACTGCCAGGTCTATTTCAAATATATGGGAAAAGAAGATTAATATGATACCAGTAAATATCATCATTACAATTTTTCTAAAGAGAATGTGGTCAGTGATACATTCATTTCCATTAATTTCATCTAAGCGAGAAACTATATGTTGAGGGCTTTTATATTCTAATAGAGTTTTTGAAAAAATTATTTTAAAATAATAGATATTTACGATAGTTAGAATGATGGCGATAGGTGTAGTATGATAGATAAAATCAAAAAAAGTTAAATGAGCCGCTGAGCCAATCATAATATTGGCAGGTGTTCCAAGGTAGGTAGCCATTCCACCAATATTGGCAAAGATAATTTCTGATATTAAAAATGGTATAGATGATATTTCTAATATAGAAGTAATGGCAATTGTAATGTTAGCCATAAACAAGACTGTGGTAATTTCATCAAAGAAAGATGATAATGTTCCAGTTAAAAGAGATAAGAGGATTAGCAATATCCAGGGATTACCATGACTATATCGCATTACCTTGATAGCTAAAAATTGAAATATTCCACTATCTTTTGCAATAGTGGTGAATACCATTACCCCGATAATGATACCTATTTTATTAAAGTCAATATAGCCGACTGCTTTTTCAAAAGAAATTAGACCGATGAGAATGACTACTATTCCTCCTAAAAAAGCAGAAGAAGTACGGATACGCCGGTTGGTAAAAATAAAGAAGTAAACAAGACTAATAATGGTAATTGTTAAAATCAGTTGGTTCATTGACCATTTCCTTGTCTGTAAAAGTAAATTGACTCAGTTATAATAAATTTATTTTTTTGTTTTTTTAATTTCAAGCAATTTATTAAATTTATTTAGCATATTAATGACCTTTTATTTATATTTTTTATAGTTTTATTCTAGTAAAAATGAATAAATAAATGGTTTTAAATAATAAATTTGTTTTTTTGTTATTTGGTTACCAATAAATAGTGAATAGATGTGTTAAAATTATCAAAGAAACAAAGAACAAATTGATATAAAGTTATATTTTATTATATAATTACAGGAAAACCGTATACATTAATACTGATCATATAATAACATAAAAAATAATTTATTGCAGACAAGATTGGAAATTTTTATTGCTTAATATATATCAAAGGAGTTCAATTGATGTTTAATATTTTTCTTTTTTCCTCCTTTTCCCGGAATATCGGTATCGATCTGGGCACTGCCACAACGCTGGTTTATGTTAAAGGAAGGGGTATTATCTTAGAGGAGCCTTCTGTAGTAGCTTTTGAAAAAAAAGATAATCATATTTTGAAGGTCGGAAAAGAAGCCAAGGCAATGATTGGAAGGACGCCCCGGGGTATTTACACTGTTCGCCCATTACAGTATGGTGTAATTGCTAATTTTGAAGTGACAGCAGCAATGATACGATATTTTATAAAAAAAATATTCAAAAGAAATCAGTTTATCAAACCGTCAATTACTATTTGCGTTCCTTCAGGGGTTACTGAGGTAGAAAAAAGGGCAGTTTCTGAAGTTGCTTATGAGTGTGGTTCTCATCGGGTATTTTTAATAGAAGAACCTATTGCAGCAGCCATAGGTGCAGGACTACCTATCTT